>Ga0187769_10000189_pt1 | contig 34071 bp, 28 predicted proteins | sample 0116_SJ02_MP02_1_FD_133140 | JGI IMG/M metagenome (GOLD analysis project Ga0187769, IMG submission 133140) | Tropical peat soil microbial communities from peatlands in Department of Meta, Colombia - 0116_SJ02_MP02_10_MG | ecosystem: Environmental > Terrestrial > Soil > Wetlands > Peat | place...
CAAGGGGAAGGCAGAAACTGCAGCCCGCGACAAAAACGTTTCTGGCGCTGCGGATAGCGGTGAATCGAGAAGAGGAGGAACTCGAGCAGTTTCTTTCGCGGACCCCTGCCACTTTATCTTCTGAAGGACGATGGGTTTTCCTCACTTACCATTCGCTCGAAGATCGACCCGTGAAGCGGACGTTTCAGCGCCTCGAGCGCGAAGGCAGCTTTCGGGTGCTGACGCGAAGAGTCATCCGGCCGAGCCAAGAAGAAATCCGAAATAACCCTCGAGCGCGCAGCGCAAAGATGCGCGTAGCAGAAAAATCGCCGGTTCCGACCCGCCCAATGGGGAGCCAGTCATGACGGAATATTTCACGATCAAGCGCATTGATAATTCAAGGCTGGCGCGTCCTGTGGCGACGGCACAGCTTAAGGAATTTCGCCGGCGGCTTTTGACCGGGGCAGCGATGACCACGTGCCTGCTGTGCTACGCCTGGCAGCATTTCCAATGCATCCAGATCCGCTACCAGCTCGAGCAGCTCTCGAGCGAGCGGGCGCAGGCCATCGAGCTCAATCAGCAACTGCACCTCGAAGTTGCGACGCTCAGATCACCGATGCGTGTCGACGCGATTGCGAGAAACCAGCTTGGATTGACGGTCCCTGTGCCCGGTCAGGTGGCTCCAGCCGATCTGCCCAGCGACGGCGTGCTGGCCGATGCGCGCCCGGTGGCACAGTCCACCCGGCCCTGATATCTCGAACGAGATCGGCATGTAGTGGTCCGCCAGGCGGGCCGTCCTCTTGGGCGTGAACCGAGCCGCCGGAGCATGATTTCCGATCAGGAAGGCCGGAGTTCATGGAGCAGCGCAATCCGCGTCTCCGCTGGCTGATCGTTTGGTCCCTCGCGGTCGTCTGGATCGCCATCATTCTGGCTCGTCTAAGTTACTTGCAGCTGTTCTGCTACAGCGAATACCTCGCGAAAGCACAGCGCCAACAGCAGCGCATTTTCGAAATCAGCCCGATGCGGGGCCCGATCTATGATCGCAAGGGCCGTGAACTAGCCGTGAGCCTGCCCATGGATTCGGCGTTTGCCGATCCGGCCGAAATCACCGACGTGGGGATGGTGGCAAGGCTGCTTTCGCGTGTGCTCGACGTGTCCGCCGACGATCTCGAGGCCAGAATCGAGCAAGCCCGCACGCCGGTGCGGCTGGCGCGAAAGGTCCCGCCCGAAGCGGTGCAACGAATCAGCGAGATGAACTTAAAAGGCGTGTTCTTTCAGAAAGAGAACCGTCGCGTGTATCCGCAAAGGGCATTGGCTGCCTCCGTGCTGGGCTATGTGGACGTCGACGAAAAAGGCAGCGGCGGAATCGAGTATTCCCTCGACAAACAGATTCTCGGGAGACCCGGCAAGATGATGGTGCTGGCGAACGGGCGACGGCAGTGGTACGACCGCAGCGAGGCGGCGGCCGATCCAGGCGCGAGCGTGACGCTGACAATCGACGAAACCGTTCAATACATAGCGGAAAAGGAGCTCGCAAAAGCGATTGAACAAACACAGGCGAAAGCCGGCACGGTCGTGATCGAAGACCCGAACTCGGGAGAGCTCCTGGCCGTCGCCAACTGGCCGACATTTGATCCGAACGATCCAGGAAGGTATCCGGACGAAGATCGGGTCAACCGGGCCGTGGCGTCGGCATACGAGCCCGGCTCGACATTTAAAGTCATCACGCTCACAGGAGCTATCGAAAACGGCGTCGCCCGCACCGAGGACCTGGTCGACTGCCAGATGGGGCAGATCATGGTTGCCGGGCGGCTGATCCACGACTGGAAAAAATTTGGAGTGCTGAGCGTGCGGGAGATTCTTGAACACTCGAGCGATGTCGGCGCGATCAAGCTGGCGCTGCGGCTGGGAGGGCCCAGGTTCTACGACACGGCTCGCGCCTTCGGAATCGGGCAATCCACGGGAATTGAGTTGCCAGGCGAGAATCGCGGCCTACTGCGGCCGGTCGAGAACTGGTCGGCCAGCTCGATTGGATCGCTGGCCATGGGGCAGGAAGTGAGCGTTACCCCGATTCAAATCATTTCGGCAATTTCGGCCGTCGCAAACGGCGGCACGCTCTATGCGCCTCACGTAGTACGCGAGATTCACGGAGGCGGTCCCAGCGGTCTGCGCGTGCCCCGGGAGCCGAGACTGGCGACGGATGCCCGAACGGCGGCGACCATGCGGGAACTGATGGAAGGAGTCATCCGAGAGGGCACGGGCAAGCCCGCGCGGCTTGACGGGTACACCGCGGCGGGAAAATCGGGCACGGCACAGAAAATCGATCCCGCAACGGGGCGCTATTCGCGGACGCAATACAACTCGTCGTTTGTTGGTTTCGCACCCGTGAACAATCCGGTCATTACCATTCTCGTCGTGTTGGATTCCCCCGTGGGGCCGCATCATGGAGGGGAAGTGGGAGGACCGGTGTTCAAGCATGTGGCCGAGCAGGTACTGACGTATTTAGGTGTGTCGCACGATGTGCCATCGGCCTTTGATACGGAGACGGCCGAGAACCTGCGCCCTGCTGGGCCGATGAAATCTCGGGAAAGAGACGCTGAGGATGCGGGCCACCAAGGATTCGCCGATGTGGTGGAAAAAGGGAACCTCCCGTCGGTCTCGGCCCCGACTATGGCCTTTGGCGATCAGACGATCGCAGTCCCCACCCTCACAGGCCAGAGCGTACGCGGTGTCACGGAGCTGTGTTCGAAGCTCGGATTGGCGCCGGCACTGATCGGCACCGGAATTGCGTTGGAACAGTTTCCGGAGCCAGGCACGCAGGTGCTGCGGGGCAGTCAGGTGACCGTGCGATTTGGACGGCCCGGCGAGCTGGAAAGCGTTTCCGCCCGAAGGGGCGGGAATTGAGCACCGGTTTCAGGCTGCAGGAGTTGAGAAACGGCGGAGGGCGCGCGAAACTGAAGGTTCAAGGGATGAAACTGAGGGATCTGTTGTCGGGCATCGAGCTCAGCCGAGTGAGTGGGCCGATCGATGTCGACATTCAATCGATTGCTTATGACAGCCGCAGGGCCACGTCGGGTGGCCTTTTTTTTGCGTTGCACGGCGAAAAACTCGATGGAATGGCATTCGTGGAGGACGCGGTTAGCCGTGGCGTGATTGCAGTGGCGAGCACGCGAGCACGGCCCGAGTCTCTTTCCGAACGAGTGACCTGGGTTGAGCTGGGACAGGGAGGGGAGCGGCGCGGCCTGGCTCAAGTCGCGGCCAATTGGTATGGGCACCCAGCCCAGGGCCTAAAGCTCATCGGCGTCACGGGTACGAACGGCAAGACCACGACGACTTATTTGGTGGACTCGATCCTGCGCTCAGCCGGGCACACGACTGGCTTGATCGGCACGACGGGATACCGCACTCCGAAGGGAAGCCGAACTGCAGTCAACACGACGCCTGAGTCACTTGACCTGCAACAAATGCTGAAAGAAGTGCGCGACGCGGGAGGCACCCACGTCGTGCTGGAGGCGAGCTCCCATGCGCTGGCGATGGAACGGCTCTGGGGTTGCCATTTCGCGGTGGCTGTCTTCACCAACCTGACGCGCGATCACTTGGATTATCACAAGACATTCGAGGACTATTTCGCTGCCAAACGACGCCTGTTTGAAGGCACGGGCGCCGGAGTGCCGGATGTCGCTGTGATCAACCGCGATGATCCCTCCTCGGTATCACTCGATCGGATGGCACAGCGCACGCTTACTTACGGCCTTGGTGGGTCGGCGGATCTCACGGCGAAGGGGCTCGAGTTCGGTTTTCAAGGTCTTACATTTACAGCCGAGACACCGGTGGGAAATATCGAGGTGAGATCATCGCTCGTCGGCCGGATCAACGTGTACAACATATTGGCCGCGGTCGGTGCCGGAATCGGCCTCGGTATTTCCGCCGCGAAAATTTCCGAAGGGATCGCACGTCTCGATCTGGTTCCCGGACGATTTCAAACGATTGACGAGGGCCAGCCGTTTCTCGTCGTCGTGGACTATGCGCACACCGACGATGCGCTGCGCAATTTGATTCAGACGGCCCGGGAACTGAGTCCTCAGGCCCGGATCATTACCGTATTCGGAGCGGGCGGTGAGCGCGATCGGACGAAACGCCCGTTGATGGGCGAGGCGGCAGGCTCTCTGAGCGACGTCGTGGTGCTGACGAGCGACAATCCCCGAGGGGAAGACCCCCTGCGAATCATCAATGACGTGGTCGTGGGGTTGCAGAGAGTGAATGCGAAGTATCGAATCGAGCCTGACCGGGAGCTGGCGCTTGCAACGGCCCTTGAGGAAGCGCGGCCAGGAGACATTGTCCTGCTCGCGGGCAAGGGGCATGAGACATATCAGGTGCTCGCGAAGGGAACAATTGAATTTGACGACCGTGAGAAGGCGCGGGAAATCCTGCGTCGCAAGGGCTATTCCAGAGTCCCAGCTGGATAAGGCCGGCAAGCAAAGAAGCCCAGTTCATGGGGAGATGCCATGCGGTGGACAGTAGCTCAACTGGCGGAAGCACTCGGTGTCGCGCCTCCGACACGGCTCGACCCTATGGATACGATGGTTGGCGTCTCGATTGACTCTCGTACGGTCCAGCCAGGAGAGTTGTTTGTCGCCATACGCGGACCGCGTCACGACGGACACGATTTCCTCGCCGGGGCACTGGAGCGCGGAGCGGCGGCCGGAGTGGTGGCGGGGCCACGTATGGCCGAATACGCAGAGGAGATCCGGGGCAAGCTTTTCGCGGTAGACGACACGCTGGCCGCGCTCGGGCGGCTGGCCGCACGCGTGTGCGAAGTTTGGCGAAAGGGGAAACCCAGAAGGATCATCGGCGCCGTGGCCGGGTCGGTCGGGAAGACCACGACCAAAGAGATTCTGGCAGGACTAGTCGGCGCGCGGTTTCCCGTGCTGAAGACACCAGGGAACCTGAACAACGAATACGGTTTGCCCCTGACGCTGCTGAAAATCGGCGAGGAGCACGAAGCGGCTGTGGTCGAGCTGGGGATGTCGCATCCGGGCGAGTTGGCGGCGCTGGCGAAGATTGCCCGACCCGAAGTGGGCGTCGTGACCCGTGTCGCAGTGGAGCATTTGGAGTTTTTTCGGTCGATTGATGACATTGCGCTGGCCGAACGCGAACTAATCGAGAATCTTGCCTGGCCCAACGCCACAGCCGTATTGAATGCAGACGACGAGCGGGTCGCGAGTTTTGCGGAGGTGGCCCGCGGGCGTGTCGTTCGGTTCGGGACACGCACCGAGGCTGAGTTTCGAGCTGAGCAAATCGAAGAGCGAGGCCTCGACGGCATGGCATTTGATTTCGTCTCGCCGGCGGGCCGCGCGCGGCTCCGATTGCCGCTCATCGGGCGTCACAATGTGATGAACGCGCTCGCAGCGCTGGCGGCGGCGAGTGTGTGGGGCATCGGTGCTGAGGAAGCGAAACGTGTTTTTCCTGCGCTCACGCCCGCCGACAAACGCGGAGAAGTGGTACGTTTCGAAGAAGGATTCTCTGTGATCAACGACTCGTACAACTCGAGCCCCACGGCGCTGACAGCTCTGGTCGAGCTGCTGGCGTCCACCCCGGGATATCAACGAAGAATTCTGGCCGCGGGCGAGATGCTGGAGCTGGGAAATTCCTCGGCCGATCTTCATCGAGACAGCGGCCGTCTAATCGCGGGCCGCAAGGTTGATTGGATTTTTGGGGTGCAGGGGCATGCGGCCGACTTAATTCGCGGGGCGGTGGAGGCGGGACACCCGCAGGACCACACGCAGTTTTTCGAAACCTCCGACGAAGCGGCCACTTTTCTGGCGGGATTCTTGACCCGCGGCGATCTGCTGCTGCTGAAGGGCTCTCGCGGAACGAAGATGGAAAAAGTTCTCGAAGCGATAAACGGCCGATATCGGCGCCAAACGCCTCAGAGGGACGTTGTGGAGGCCGGTCCGCGAGGGCGTCGCTGAAATGCTCTACTACCTTTTCTTCTTCGCGCTCCGGCCGCATTTCAGCCCGCTGAACGTATTTCGCTACATCACCGTGCGCACGGCGGTAGCGAGTCTGACGGCCCTCGCTCTCTCGCTGCTTTTGGGGCCGTGGATGATCGAGCGGCTCCGCGCCATGCAGGTAAAGCAGTACATTCGCGAGGAAGGTCCGAAACGACACCAAGAGAAGGCCGGAACGCCGACGATGGGCGGCCTGCTCATTGTCTCCGCGATTGTGATTCCCACGCTCCTCTGGGCCGATTTACGGAACCCCTACGTGCTGCTGGCGATTGCGGCGACCGTAGCGTTCGGAACGATCGGGTTCGTTGATGATTACAACAAAGTGATCCGGAAGCACAATCGCGGACTGACCGCGGCGGGAAAGTTCCTCTTACAGGTTCTCACGTGCGCGTTCGTGGGCGCAGTGCTTGTGGGACTACAGGCCAGGGGAACGTATTCGACGCAGCTGAGCGTGCCCTTCATGAAGAAATTGCACCCCGATCTGGTGATCGAGTCTGCGCGCAACCTTCCCGTGATCTGGCCGCTGGCGTATGTGCCGTTCGTGCTGTTCCTGGTGGTTGTCATCGCGGGGCTCTCAAACGGAGTCAATCTCACTGACGGCCTGGACGGACTGGCGATCGGTTGCGTATTGATCACCGCGGTGGCGCTAACGGTCATCACCTATCTCTCGAGCAACGCGCGCTTCGCCGAGTATTTGGAGATTCAGAGAGTTCCCGACGCGGCAGAGCTCACGATTTTCTGCGGGTCGCTTGCGGGCGCGTCGTTGGGCTTTCTTTGGTACAACACGCATCCCGCGGAAATCTTCATGGGAGATGTGGGGTCGCTCGCCCTCGGCGGGGCCATTGGCACGGTGGCCGTGATTCTCAAGCAAGAAATCTTAATGCTCTCGATCGGAGGGATTTTCATTTTGGAGCTGATGTCCGTGATCATCCAAGTGAGCTCGTTCCAGCTGACCGGACGGCGGGTGTTTCGCATGGCGCCGTTGCACCATCATTTCGAACTGGGGGGCTGGAGCGAATCGAAGATCATCGTGCGATTTTGGATCATGGCGCTGGTGCTGGCGCTTTTTTCCCTGACGACTCTGAAATTGAGGTAGGCCCCGTGAGACCTGGATTCGACTTCGAAGGAAAGCGCGTGCTGGTGGTGGGGCTCGCGCGCACCGGTGAAGTGGTTTCCCTTTTCGCCGCAGGCTACGGCGCAAGCGTGACGGCAACAGACCAAAAGCCCGAGAGCGAATTGGCCCCCACCGCAGAGAAGCTGCGGGCCGCGGGAGTCAAACTGGAACTCGGCGGGCACAGGCCGGAAGCGCTCCTTGAGAAGGATTTGATCGTGGCGAGTCCGGGCGTGCCGCGGAATTTGCCGCTTTTGACCGGGGCGCGCACCGCGGGTATTCCGGTGTGGAGCGAAATCGAGCTGGCCTGGCGTTTTCTGCGCGGCAAACTTGTGGCCATCACCGGCTCCAACGGCAAAACGACGACCACGGCGCTCACGGCGCACCTACTGAAGACCGCGGGGATCGAGACGCTTGTGGGCGGCAACATCGGCACACCGCTGCTTTCCCTCGTTGAGTCATCGACCGATTCGACGGTGACGGTCGCCGAGGTGAGCAGCTTTCAACTCGAGAACATCGAGAAATTTCGGCCGGAGATCGGTGTGCTGCTCAACCTGACCCCGGACCATCTGGACCGGCACGCGTCGTTTGCCGAGTATGCTGCGGCGAAAATGCAGCTGTTTTCAAATCAGCTCGACCGCGATTGTGCCGTTCTAAATGCCGATGACACCGAAGTGACGAAGCGAATGCCATCGGGGCAGCAGGTCTTCTGGTTTAGCCGGAAGAAGCGGGTTGCCGCTGGCGCGTTCTTGCGCGATGGCCAAATCTTGTTTCGGCGCGAGGGAGATGAGATTCCATTTGGGTGGCGTGATGACATCGCCCTCCGCGGCGAGCACAACGTGGAAAACGTCCTGGCAGCGTGCGCCGCGGCGTATCTGGCGGGGGCTGATCCCGGAGCAATTGCGAACGGCGTGAAGACGTTCCGCGGCGTGGAGCATCGTCTGGAATTTGTTGCCGCAATTGGCGGCGTAGAATTCTTCAACGATTCCAAGGCAACGAATGTGGATGCCGCGCGGAAAGCGATCGAGGCCTTTCCCGGTCCGTTAATCGTGATTTTGGGCGGCAAGGACAAGGGCAGCCCGTATACGCCGTTGGCTGAACCTCTCCGACAACGCGCGCGAACGGCGATACTGATTGGGGCCGCCGCGGAGAAGCTGGCTCGGGACTTGGGCCCTGCCGTGCCGTACGTCCACGCGGAGACGCTGGAACGCGCCGTCGAGCTGGCGGTGACTGCCGCACGACCCGGCGACACGGTTTTGCTCGCTCCCGCCTGCTCCAGTTTTGACCAGTTTCACGACTACGAGCACCGAGGACGCGTGTTCAAGGAGCTGGTGGGGAATATCGGGAACCGGTCTCGGTCGGGCGCAGCCGCGCAGAAGGGATAAAGGATGCCGCGAAGCCTGCAACATGATCGGCAGCTCTTCGTCGTTACACTGGCCCTGTGCCTGGCCGGCGCTGTCATGGTGTTCAGTGCCTCTGCCGTGACACTGCGTGAGCAGGGCGGCAACGGCTACGCATTCCTCTTGCGCCAACTTCTGTGGGCTGCGATCGGGATGGTGGGAATGTTTTGGCTCATGCGTACCGATTACCGCAAACTCCGGCAGCCGCGCGTGATTTTCACGGCGATCTCGTTGACGCTCGTTCTGTTGATTGCTGTGTTTTTTCTCGACCGGTCTCATGCAACGCACCGATGGGTTCGCATGGGTCCATTGAGCTTCCAGCCGTCGGAGATCGCCAAACTGGTGGTGATTGCGTACCTGGCCTGGTTTCTCGAAAGCCGCTCCGCGTCCAAAGGCGCCGGGGTCAACAGCGTCCGCCAAACGCTTCTGCCCGCGCTCGGAACGGTGCTCGCGATGGTGGCGCTCGTTTACAAAGAGCCAGACATGGGCACAGCATGCATGATTTTCTTTATCGCTGCAGTGATGTTGTTCGTGGCAGGACTTTCGTATCGATACATCGGCCTAGCAGTCGTGGCCGCCGTGCCGGTGATCTATATCGCGATCGCCAGCGTGCCCTACCGCCTTGAGCGCGTCGAGGCTTACCTCTCACCCGGCGCGGACCCGCAAGGTCACGGATTCCAACTCGCGCAATCTTTGATCGCCGTCGGATCGGGCGGTTTTTCGGGCGTAGGTTTGATGGAGAGCCGGCAGAAGTTATTTTTCTTGCCTGAAGCGCACACCGACTTCATCTACTCGATCATCTGCGAAGAGATCGGTTTTCTCGGCGCAGTCCTGGTGCTGGCGTTGTTTGCCGTTTACGGCTGGCGCGGGTTTGTGGCCTCGCTTCAGGCGCCTGACAGGTTCGGGCGCTTGTTAGCGATCGGGATCACTACGATGGTAGTGGGTCAGGCGCTGGTAAACCTGAGCGTGGTGCTCGGCCTGGTACCAACCAAAGGCATTCCGCTTCCGTTCATCAGCTATGGAGGCTCCAGTTTGATCGGGATGCTGCTGGCCACCGGTGTGCTGCTAAACATCAGCCAGCACGCGGATGAAACGTGACGAGCGGTGTCCAGGATCTATTGATTGCGGGCGGCGGAACCGGCGGGCACGTTTTCCCAGGACTGGCCGTCGCCAAGGAATGGCTACGGCGGAGTGAAGGACAGGGCCCGGCGGAAAGGCGGGTCATTTTTGTGGGAACGGAGCGCGGAATGGAAGCAAGGCTGGTGCCGCAAGCGGGTTTGCCGCTCGAGTTGATTCGCGTCCGGGGGCTGAAGGGGATTGGTGGAGCGACGCTCCTGCGTAATCTGGCGACGCTCCCGGCCGGATTGTGGGATTCGCAAGAGATTCTTCGACGGCACCGATTTGACGTGGCGTTGGGCGTGGGCGGATATGCTTCCGGCCCCATGATGGTTCTGGCGGTTCTTCACCGGATCCCGACCGTTGTTTTCGAACCGAACGTCGAGGCGGGATTCACCAACCGCGTTTTGGCGAGGCTAGCCAGGAGGATTGCCGTTGCCAATCCGCAGACGGCGGCGCATTTCGGCTCGAAAGCGGTGGTCACGGGCTGCCCAATCCGCAAGGAGTTTTTCACCACAGCCCGAAAGGAGCATCGCCCTCCTTTCACGATCCTCATCACCGGGGGGAGCCGGGGCGCGTTGCCGATCAATCGAGCCGTGGTCGATTCGATCGACCGTTTGGCGACGCGAAAAAGTCAGCTTTTCATCGTGCATCAGACCGGCGAACGTGACTATAATGCAGTGCGAGTCGCTTATGCGCGACGCCAGTTTCAGGCGGAGGTCGTCCCCTTCATCGAAAACATGGCGGAGAGGTTTGCCCAAGCCGACCTGATCGTTTGCAGGTCGGGAGCGATTACTGTCGCGGAGGTATCCGCCTCCGGACGAGCCGCCATCTTCATCCCTTTCGGCGCGGCCGCCGACGCACACCAGACACCGAACGCACAGGCCATGCAGGACGCGGGCGCCGCTCGACTCCTGCCACAAGACGAACTGACGCCGGAAAGATTGACAAACGAAATCTTCTCTCTTCTGGACCAGCCCCTGAAAATTCAAGAGATGGAGGACTCTGCCCGCGCGTTGGCCCGCCCGCACGCGGTCGAAGATATCGTCGATCTTCTCGAAAAGGTGGCAAAGCCGTGAACGTCACCTTTCGAAATTTCCAGCGCATCCACTTGGTCGGCATCGGCGGCAGCGGCATGAGCGGCATTGCCGAGGTGCTGCTTTCCAGTGGCTACGCGGTCTCGGGCTCTGATTTGAAATCTTCTCCCGTCACCGAGCGGCTGCATAAGCTCGGCGCGACAATCTATGAGTCGCATGCGGCCGAAAATGTGCACGGGGCGCACGTTGTGGTCGTGTCCTCTGCAGTTCCCGCCGATAACGTCGAACTGATCGAGGCTCACCGCCAGAAAATTCCCGTGATTCCCCGGGCGGAGATGCTCGCCGAATTGATGCGTCTGAAGTCCGGCATCGCCGTGGCCGGTGCGCATGGAAAGACCACAACCACTTCCATGGTGGCCTCCGTGCTGGCGGCAGCGGGGCTCGATCCGACGTTCGTGGTGGGCGGACGCGTGAATCACGCGGGCTCGCACGCCTCAGTGGGCGAAGGCGAGTACATGGTGGTCGAGGCGGACGAAAGCGATGGGTCGTTTCTCTTGCTCGCGCCGGTGATCGCCGTGATCACCACCATTGATCGCGAGCATCTGGACCACTACCAGTCGCTTGAGGAAATCCAAGAGGCGTTTTTGGAATTCGCAAATCGCGTGCCGTTCTACGGCTCGGTGATCCTATGTCTTGACGAACCGAATGTGCAGGCGATTTTGCCGCGCGTGAAGCGTCCCGTCGTCACCTACGGCACTTCGAGCCAAGCAGACCTCGTGGTTTCCGACGTGAAGCTCCGTGGCCTTTCCAGCGAGTTCCGATTGAAATATCGCGGCGAAGACCTCGGTGTCTTTGGTTTACCTGCCCCGCCTGGAATCCACAACGTGCGCAATGCGGCCGCTGCCGCGGCGGCTGCGCTGACGCTCAATGTCCCAACGGATCTGATTCGGCAAGGGCTGGCAAAATTTTCAGGCGTTGGTCGCAGGTTCGAAGTCAAAGGGAAGTTTTCCGGCGTCACGCTGATCGACGATTACGGTCATCATCCCGCCGAAATTCGCGCCACACTCGAAGCCGCGCGCGGATGCGGCTATCAGCGCCTCTTGGTGCTCTTTCAACCGCATCGCTACACACGCACGCAGCACCTTTGGGAGGATTTTCGGCGCTCGTTTAACCAGGCTGATGTGCTGGTGATCACCGATATCTACGCCGCCGGAGAATCGCCGATTGAGGGCATCCACGGCGAAACACTGGCCGATGCCATCAGTACGGCGGGACACAAGAGAGTCATTTATTCGAGCACGCTGCAAGGCGGCATCGAATTCATCCTGCGCGAAGCACGCCCGGGCGATGCGGTGCTGACCATTGGTGCCGGCAGTGTGGGTCGAGTTACCGAAGAGCTGGCGATGTTGCTCGAATCGAGGGTTTCGATTTCCCGTGCGGATTAGTGCCCAGCTCGAAGCGCGATTGAGGGAACTGGGCGCCGAGTTGCGTCCCGCCGCATCGCTTGCCGAGCACACCTCGCTCGGGATCGGTGGCACGACCGATGAAATCTTGCTGCGCCATTACGAGACGGTCCCCAAGATTATGCGGCTTTTGGCCGAGGAAGGAGTCCCGCACCGTTTTCTGGGAGGCGGCACGAACGTGCTGGTGGACGATGGTGAGCTGTCCTTCGTGGTACTGCACATGCTGACCTCGGCACTCGGTATGCACGTGGAAGGAAATGCGGCGTATGTGGATGCGGCGGCGGATTTGGGCGCCACCGTGACGTTTTGCGCCAAACACGATCTGGGCGGCATGGAAGGGCTCATCGGAGTGCCCGGGAGCGTGGGCGGCGCGTTGCGGATGAATGCCGGCGCGTATGGCACACAGATCGGTCCGCACGTGCGCGAGGTGGAGTTGTATCGCGCTGCCTCGGGTGAGATCGAATCAGTACGCGACAGCGAGATCCGCTTCGACTACCGGCACACGTCGTTCGCGCCGGAGGATGTCATGCTGCGGGTAAAGCTGGAGCTGCCGTCTCAGCCGTTTCAGGAAATCCTAGCGGGCATCAAAGTCTGCAACGAGAAACGCAGGTCGAGCCAACCGCTGAATCAGAAAAGTGCAGGCTGCATTTTTAAAAATCCTCCGGGCGGTTCGGCCGGACGCATGATCGATGAATTGGGTTTGAAGGGCCATCGCGTGGGCGATGCCATGGTGAGCGACCGACATGCGAATTTCTTCGTCAATACGGGCCAGGCCCGCTGTGTGGACATGCTGAAGCTGATCGATCTGGTGCGGGAGCGAGTCCGGGGCGCTTACGGAATTGAACTGGAGAACGAGGTAATCGTCTGGCGAAACTAAAGGCCATCGATGCCGAAGTCTATCCGCGGGAAGTGGTGGCGGATGAAGAGCCGAAGTATCTCCGGCGCCAAAAGCCGGTCGAGATCAAGCGACGAAAGTTCAGCCGACAGGCCTGGAAGACATACCTTCGCGTGACGATGTGGACGGCCGTCGGTTTGGCTGGCGCGGGCGCTGCGTATCAATGCGGTCGCTTCCTGCTGACATCGCCCGAGATGGCACTGCTTCATCCCGACCAGATCAGTCTCGAAGGCAATCATTACGTCACGCCGGACAGCGTGCGCAAAGTTTTTCTTCGGGATCGCGGTACGAGCGTCCTCCGAATTCCCATTGCTGAGCGGCGGCGCCAACTGGAAACGATTGCCTGGGTTGAGCAAGCAGCCGTGCGTCGCGTATTGCCGAACCGTATCCAGGTCGAGATTACCGAGCGCACGCCGATTGCGTTTTTGCGTGACGCAGGCGACCTTGCGCTCGTCGACGTGCACGGCGTGATCTTGGAACGTCCTCTGGAAGGCGACTTTCATTTTCCTGTGGTGACCGGCATCAGTCGGGAGATGCCGCTTGAAGACCGGCAGCAGCGCATGCGGCAGTTGTCAAAATTCATCCAGGAGATTGGTTCGGTCAAGCGAGATGCAGCCGACGAGGTGAGTGAGGTCGACTTGTCAGACGCACGTGACTTGCGGGCGACGCTCACCGGCTTTGAGAACCAATCGGCGTCGGAAGCCAGTGCCCCGGACCGATCGGCGCCGGTCCTTGTTCATTTTGGAGACAGCGATTTCGTCGGAAAGTATCAGACCTTAGTCGATGAGTTCGGGGCGTGGCAGGCGAGGGCAGGGCGCATTGAGTCAGTCGATTTGCGTTTTAGTCGCGAAGCCGTCGTGAATCAAGATGTCACACCTTCGGCCGGCCACGTGCTGGCCGCGAAAGGGACCGAGGGTCGGCCGCACTGAGTTTTTGCAACTGCAAGACCGAGTTCTACAAAAGCAGAGGAACCCAAGGAGCAGGGGATTTGACCAAGAAAGAACGACACATTGTGGCGCTCGATATCGGAAGCACGAAAACGTGCGCGCTGGTCGGCGAAATGGAAGACGACGGCGGAGTGAAGTTCGCTGCCCTCGGAGCGGCCGAGTCCAAGGGCTGGCGGAAAGGCCAGATCGTGAATCTCGACCTCGCCGTTAGTTCGATTCGGCGGGCTGTCGAAGAGGCTGAGACCATTGTGGGCGTGCCCGTAGAATCGGCCGTCATCGGCGTGGCGGGCAAACACGTGCGCGGAGTAAATAGCCGCGGCGGAATTACCGTGGGCGCCAAGCCCCGCGACATTCAGCGCGATGACGTGCGTCGTGCGATTGAGGCTGCGCGCGCCGTGACGCTACCGGAGGACCGCGAAGTACTGCACGTTTTGCCGCAGGAGTTTTTTCTCGACGGTCAGGACAACATCCGCGATGCGATCGGCATGGTCGGCCAGCGGTTGGAGGCCAACGTCCACATCGTGACCGCATCGGGTACGGCGACACAGAACATCGTAACCGCTGTGAATCGCGCCGGTGTGCGTGTGGACGATACGGTGCTCGAGCCCTTCGCCTCGGCCGAAGCCTGCCTCACCCAGGATGAGCGCGAGCTGGGCGCGTGCGTGCTCGATGTGGGCGGCGGGACGACGGAGCTCATTGCCTACGCGGGAGGAGTGGTGCGGCACACAGCGGCGATTCCCGTCGGTGGTGATCATTTTACGAACGATCTGGCCGTAGGGTTACGAACGCCCATCCCGGAAGCCGAGAAAATTAAGCGCGAGCACGCCCAGGCATTCCGCGAGTTGCTGGGCGAAGATGTTCCCATTGAGATCGCGAGCGTGGGCGACCGCCCGTCGCGAACGATTTTCACGCGCATGGTCGCCGATATCGTTGGACCGCGCGCGCAGGAGCTTTTGGCCCTCGTTCGTGATGAGCTGCGGCGTGCCGGATTGGAATCGCAAATTCCCGCCGGAATTGTGCTCACCGGAGGTGGGGCGCATCTGCGCGGTTTGCCGGAGCTAGCTGAGCGTGTTTTCAATCTGCCGGTGCGCGTGGCTCTGTCGCGGGGCCTTGCTGAGATGAGCGAACAAGTTTCTCAGCCTGAGTATTCCACTGCGATCGGACTCGTTCTGTACACGGCGCGTACACGTCGTGTTTCAGGAGGGCGTCCGACCGGCTTTCTGGGGAAGTTGAAGAGCATGTTTGCGGGGGCGTGAGCGGTTTCGGGAGATTTTCCTAGGGGAGGGAGCATGGCACCAAAGGAATCGAACCTTCGGGTCTCATTTAGCGAAGAGCCAGCAGACGGCGCCAAGATCAAAGTCATCGGCGTCGGCGGCGGCGGCTCGAATGCGGTCAACCGGATGATTCGCGCCAAGGTCGAGGGCGTCGAATTCATCGCGGCCAATACCGATTTGCAAGCCTTAAAGCTTTCGCAAGCGCCGGTAAAGCTCCAGCTGGGTGCAAAGTTGACCAAGGGACTGGGGGCGGGCGCGAACCCCGAGGTTGGCCGGAAGGCGGCGTTGGAAGATACGGAGAAGATTCTCGAGGCTCTGGACGGTGCGGATATGGTGTTTGTCACCTCCGGTCTCGGCGGAGGTACCGGCAGTGGCGCAGCGCCCGTGGTAGCGAATCTGGCCAGCGAGTTGGGAGCGCTGACCGTCGCTGTCGTTACGAAACCGTTCGCGTTTGAAGGTAAACGCCGCATGCACCAGGCAGAGCAGGCACTGGCCGAACTCATCGGATCGGTCGACACGGTCATCGTGATTCCCAACGAACGGCTGATGGAATGCGTCGAGCAGGGTACCAGCTTCTTTGAGGCGTTCCGCATCGCCGACGACATTCTGCGGCAGGCGGTGCAGGGGATTTCCGACATCATCACAATTCCGGGCATCATCAACCGTGATTTTGCCGATGTGCGGACGATCATGTCCGGCCAAGGCTTTGCGGTGATGGGCACGGCCGTTGCGTCGGGATCGAACCGCGCGATCGACGCCGCCAACCGCGCCATCAACAGCCCGCTGCTCGAAGACAACAACATCAACGGCGCACAAGGAATTCTGATCAACGTCACCGGGTCATCGACGCTTTCGCTTCATGAAGTGCACGAAGCATCCTCGATCATCCAGAAGGCGGCGCACGAAAACGCGAACATCATCTTCGGTGCCGTGCAGGACGATCAAATGAAGGAGTCTGTGAAGATCACGGTGATCGCAGCGGGCTTCCGCGAGATTGCCAGCAAAAAGGCGCAGACGCGGCCCTCCTATTTGCCGAAAACGTGGAAGGCTGGCCGCGACATGAACATTGCTCCCGAGCAGACCAACATCTTGCAGCAAGTCGCGCACAATGTTAGCGATCTTGCTCCGGAAATGGCTGCCGATGATCTTGACGTGCCAACCTTTCTCCGCCGCCAGGCGCAAAAGGCGTAGCGCGCGATTCGAGCAGACCGATCGGGGGCGCAGCAGACCGCGCCCCTTGCGTTTTTGGTTCTTCGCCCCCCATGTCCCGAGCCCTGCTGCGCACGCTCGGTATCGACAGGCAGAGATGAACAGGATTCAGATCCGCCGCGACCTTTTAAAGCAGCTGCTCGAACACGCTGAGCGCGAGGCGCTCGGCGAATGCTGCGGGTTGCTGGCAGGCAAGCGAGGCGTAATCACGCTTGCGATTCCGGCGAAAAATGTGGCGAGCGATGCGACCAAGAACTATGAAATCGAGCCTAGCGAAATCGTCCGGATGATGCGTGAATTCCGCACACGGGGACTCGAGTTTCTCGGGATTTACCACTCGCACCCTACGGGTGAGAATCGGCCGTCGGCGCGTGATATCGAGCTTGCCTATTATTCAGAGGCGGTGTACGTCATCCTGTCGCCGCGTGCCGATACCCTCAAGCCCATCCGCGCGTTTTCGATCCGGGACGGCTCAGTAACGGAACTGCAATGGGAGATGGAGCCGTAGCTGGTTCCCGTCATATCGGTAAATAGCTTGAGGTCTTGCGGATGAGCCGCATACTCAGCGGGCAGAGCGGGCATCGGCAAGGGCAGCTTCGGCCGCTTCCAGCCGGCGCAGGTACAGAGGAAAGTCGCCGGCGAATGTGGCCACTTCCGCGCGAACACGCTGCTCGATTGCAGCGTCGCCGATGTGGTTTAGCACTTGGGCGATCCATCCCGCGATTTTTTCCATTTCCGCTTCGCGCATGCCGCGGGTGGTGAGCGCCGGAGTGCCCATGCGAATCCCGCTGGCCTTGAGCGGCGGCAAAGGGTCAAAGGGAATCGAGTTTTTGTTGACGGTGATGCCGGCACGATCCAGCGCAGGCTGGACCACGGCCCCCGTCAAACCGCACGAATGGACATCCACGAGGAAGAGATGATTGTCGGTTCCTCCGCTGACGATGCGGAACCCATGCCGCGCCATTGCGGCGGCGAGCGCTTTCGCATTGGCGACGACCTGGCGTTGATAATCGGCGAATCCTGGTTCCGAAGCCTCCTTCAGGCAAACAGCCTTTGCCGCAATGACGTGCATCAGCGGCCCACCCTGCATGCCGGGAAACGTACTGCGGTCGAGATCCTTGGCGTATTTCTCTCGGCACAGAATAAGCCCTCCGCGAGGGCCGCGCAGCGTTTTGTGTGTGGTCGTGGAGACGAAATCAGCGTGCGGCACGGGATTCGGATGAACGCCCGCTGCAATCAGCCCAGCAATGTGTGCCATATCGACAAAGAAGAATGCGCCGACCGACTGCGCAATTTGCGCCATGCGTGGGAAATCGAACTGGCGCGAATAGGCACTGGCGCCCGCGACGATCATCTTGGGTTTGTGCTCTTGAGCCAGCCGAGCGAGCTCGTCGTAGTCGATCGTTTCGGTTCCCTTGGCGACGCCGTAGGGCACGAACTTGTAGGTGAGACCTGAAAAATTCAGCGGATGACCATGGGTCAGATGTCCACCGTGCGCGAGATTCATGCCGAGGACGGTGTCGCCCGGCTTCAGCGCGGTCATGTAGACGGCGATGTTGGCCTGCGTGCCGGAGTGCGGCTGGACGTTGGCGTGATCGGCGCCGAATAGAGCCTTTGCACGGTCGATGGCGAGCTGTTCGGCTTGGTCCACGAATTCACAACCGCCGTAGTAGCGCTTCCCGGGATAGCCTTCAGCGTATTTGTTCGTCAGTACCGAGCCCATGGCCTCGAGCACGGCCTCGGAAACAAAATTCTCGGAAGGAATCAGCTCGAGGCCGGTCGCCTGGCGGCGCACTTCTTCGTGAACCACCGCTGCAATCGCAGGGTCGGTCTCTTCGAGCGTGCGGCTCATTCTCGAAAGATCGGGCGAGTCCTTCCTCATGGGCGCGCTCATCTTAGCAAATCCGACTGGTTCGGCGAAGGCCCACTTTCGCGTCGACTCAAGCAAGACAGCCGAATCGCAGGCGACTTAAGAAGGTTCCTGCGGTCTGCAGGCACTCTGGTTGACTTCGCTTCGACTGTCCCCTAACCTAACTCGTTTACGCTGAGGGACAAGACAAAGACAGACACGGTGACAAATGTCTGAACGGAAGCTGACCACGCGGACCGAGGATTTCTCGGAGTGGTACAACCAGGTCGTTCTCCGCGCGGAGCTGGCGGACTACGCGCCGGTCCGCGGCTGCATGATCGTCCGGCCGTACGGGTGGGCGCTGTGGGAAAACATCACTGCCGCGCTCGACAAGCGGTTCAAAGCAACGGGACACGTCAACGCGGCGTTTCCCTTGCTGATCCCTCGTAGCTTCATTGAAAAGGAAAAGTCCCATGTGGCGGGGTTTTCGCCGGAACTGGCGGTCGTGACGCACGGCGGCGGTGAAGAGCTGGAAGAACCGCTGGTCATCCGCCCTACTTCGGAGACAATTATCGGCCACTCATACGCGAAATGGATTCAGTCCTATCGCGATCTGCCGCTGTTAATCAACCAGTGGAATAGCGTGGTGCGCTGGGAATTGCGCACGCGGCTTTTTCTGCGCACGCTCGAGTTTTTCTGGCAGGAGGGCCACACGGCGCATGCCACCGCGGAAGAGGCGGAGGCCGAGACACGCCAGATGGTCGACGTTTATTCGGATTTCGCCGTCAACGAAGCCGCAATTCCGGTGATTCCGGGACGCAAATCGGAAGCGGAAAAATTCGCAGGCGCCGAAATCACGTATTCGCTGGAAGCGATGATGGGGGACGGCAAGGCGTTGCAGTTTTGCACTTCGCACAACCTGGGCCAGAATTTCGCGAAGGCTTTTGAGATTCGCTACCTCGACAAGAATGGAGTCCTGCAGCACTGCTGGACGACGTCATGGGGACTTTCCACTCGCGTGGTCGGCGCGCTCATCATGGTTCACGGCGACGATCAGGGCTTGATCTTCCCCCCGCGTCTGGCTCCTTATCAGATCGTGATCGTGCCGATCTTTAAGACGGACGAAGAAAAGGTAACAGTCTTTGAAACGGCAGAGCGTTTGCTGCGCGAGCTCACCGATGCGGGCATACGTGTCAAGATGGACGAGCGCGAAGGCATGAGCCCGGGCTTTAAGTTCAACGACTGGGAGATGCGCGGCGTTCCCTTGCGGCTGGAGCTAGGTCCAAAAGACGTGGCCAAAGGCTCAGCGGTGCTCGCCCGACGCGATCGTCCGGGCAAGGAAGGTAAGGTCTTTGTTCCGCAGCAGGGAATGGCCGCGGCTGTGGCGCACCTGCTGGAGGATATTCAAGAGGCTCTTCATCGCCGCGCGCTCGAATTCCGCAAAGCCCGCACAATCCAGCCAGCCGATTATGGAGAGTTTAAGAAGGCCGTCGAGGAGGGCTTTGCATTCTCCTGGTGGTGCGGGGGCAGCGACTGCGAGGAGAAGATCAAAGAAGAGACGAAAGCCACGATGCGCTGTATTCCGCTTGACCAGTCCCTGGGAGCCAGCCCATCCGGGTCAAGCGGCTCCGGGAAATGCGTCTATTGTCGACAGCCCGCCAAGGAAAAGGCCATCTTCGCCCGCGCGTATTGAGGCACCCCAGCCGGAAGCCAACGGGGCTGCTTGCTTGAGGATTGGATCGAGCAATCGGCGTTTACTCATCGCGAACACTGTTTTGCCGTCGTCCCGCCCGCTTGACTCACACCGTGCTAGGTTAAACGAGGGTATACGCGAAGACGGACAGGGGCCAGCGATTTTATGGTTCTGCGAGGGCAAATCCGGGAGCGTGGCGGTTCGAAGCTCAACATCATTCTCCCGCTGTTGATCCTGGGAGCGATGATTTTCGTCATTGCCAAGATTGTGCCGGTCTATTTCGCGAACTATCAGTTCCAGGATGCCATCCAAACGGAAGCCAAGTTTGCACTCACCGGATATCCTAAAAAAAGCCTGGACGACCTTCGCGAGGACGTGTACAAGAAGGCCCAGGAGCTCGACATCCCCGCCCAGCGAGAAAGCATCCGCGTTGCCGTGGACCCAAACAAGGGCTACGTGGATATCGGGCTTGACTACGCGGTGCCCATCGACTTGAAGGTGTATCAATTCACGTTGCAATTTCATCCCCACGCCGACAACCACACGATCTAAAATAGGATTATCTCGGTGCTCCCCGCAAAGCCGTACGGTCCAGCCCCGGTCCGCGGCGCACCCCGGCCTTACCGGAGAAACTGATTGCGGATTCGAATTGCCAATGGCTTCTTCACCTCCCGGATCGGCATAGCCGTCCTGACCCTATGCCTTGCTCTGCTGCTCGCCGGCGCGAGCGTCTTCGCCTACTACTACATCCAGTTCGGCCACTTGATCGACCAGCGGCTTACGGGGCAGGTTTTCCAAAATACGTCGCGCGTGTATTCATCTCCGGATCGGATCTATGTCGGCCAGACGATGCGCCCGAGCGAACTCGCAAGCTACCTACTGCGCGCCGGATACCAGGAAGGGGCCGTGGGTGGCTCGCCGGGAAAATTCCAAGCCACGGGATCTACGGTTGAGATTGTTCCGTCATCGACGTCCTATTTCCAAGGCCACAACGGTGTGCGCGTCAGCTTCTCAGGTACGGAGATTTCTAGCATTACCCGATCTGACGGCAGCCCTCTGGACTTCGCGGACATTGAGCCGGAGTTGCTGACGAATCTGTTCGATAGTTCGCGAGAGAAGCGTCGGGTCGTTCGCTTCACTGATTTGCCACCTGTGCTCGTCGAGGCCGTGCTGGCCGCCGAGGACAAGCGCTTCTTCGAGCACGGCGCTCTCGATGTATTCCGAGTATTTGGCGCGGCCATGCACGACATTAGCCGGGGGCAGAAGGCGCAGGGAGCGAGCACGATCGACATGCAGGTCGCGCGGACGTTCTTTTTTACGACGAAGCGCGAATGGCGGCGGAAGCTGAAGGAAATCGTAATGGCCGCCGAGATCAATGAGCGTTTCTCCAAGCAACAGATTTTCGAGCTTTACGCCAACGACATCTATCTCGGCAATCGTGGCAGTTTTTCGATTCGGGGTTTTGGCGAAGCCGCAAACGCTTATTTCGGCAAAGATGTCCGCGAGTTGACCACCGGGGAAGCCGCGTTTCTGGCAGGAATCATTCGCGCACCGAACCGCTACTCTTCCGCCGAGCGCCATGTGGACCGCGCGGACGAAGCCCGGGATCGCGTGCTGGGCGAGATGGTTGCAGATGGTTTCCTGACTCCCGAGCAGGAGGCCGTTGCCAAGAAATCGAAGCTCAAATTCACAAATGGCGGGCTGGGGAGCAGTTCCGCGCCTTATTTCGTCGATATGGTGAAGGACCAACTCCTCGAGAAATTCTCTGAAAACGATCTGGAAACGCAGAGCTACCGCATCTATACGACGCTGGATCCGGGCCTCCAGCGTGCCGCTGCCGAAGCGGTACAGATCGGCGTCCAAAATCTCGACAAGCTGCTCGCACGCCGCTATGCCGCCTGGAAAAAGAAGGGCCAACCCGTTCCACCCGCGCAGGTAGCGCTGGTGGCACTTGACCCACGCACGGGCGAGGTTCGTGCGCTGATCGGCGGCCGAGACTACGGCGAAAGCCAACTCAACCACGCCTTAGCCCATCGGCAGCCGGGCTCAGCATTCAAGCCTTTCGTGTACGCCGCTGCGTTTGACAATGCCGTAGAAAATCTCCAGCCGGTGGTAACGCCGGCGACCACCGTCGACGATTCTCCGACCACATTTGAATTCGACGGCAAGGAATACACGCCCGACAACTACGGCCAAGAATTCTACGGTTCCGTCATGGTTCGTGATGCGCTGATGCGTTCTCTTAATGTGGCGACCGTAAAGGTGGCGGAGATGATCGGCTATCAGCGCGTCGTCGATGTGGTCCGGCAGATGGGGCTCGGTAACAACATTCAGGCCACGCCGGCCGTTGCGCTGGGGGCCTACGAAATGACCCCGCTCGAGGTGGCCGCGGGTTACACAGCCTTTGCCAACAACGGGGTTCGTGCAGAACCTCTGCTCATCCGCAATGTAGTGGCGGCCGCTGGGGCCTCGGAGCAAGTGACGCAGCCAACCACTCGGGCTGTGCTGGATCCGCGCGTGGCCTATCTGACAACGAGCCTTCTGGAGGACGTGATCAACCACGGAACGGGCTATCCGGTGCGGGCCATGGGATTTGATGCGCCGGCTGCTGGCAAGACCGGGACTTCCCGCGATGGCTGGTTCGTGGGCTTCACGTCGAACCTTCTGTGTGTGGTCTGGGTCGGCTTCGACGATAATCGCGACCTGGGACTAGCGGGTGGCCAGGCTGCCGCACCCATTTGGGGAGAGTTCATGAAGCGCGCGGTTGTTCTTCCCAAGTACCGCAACACCCAGGAGTTTGAGCCGCCGCCTGGAATTACAGAAGCGATGATCGATCCGCAGACCGGGCAGCTTGCAGATTCCTCATGCCCGACCACTGTGAGCGAGCATTTCATAGCGGGCAGCGAGCCGACGCAGTACTGCGACGGGAATGGCGCGGCCCATGCGCAGACGACGCCAGGTTCGTGGTTGAAGAATCTGTTTAGCAAAGGAGCCGATCCATCTGCACCGGCCGAACCGACTTCCCCGCACTCGCCCAACCTCCCCAATACAACCAGTCCTTCCCCTTCCTCCTCGGCGAAACCCGGGCAGGGCAGCGCAGATGCCCCTAGCGAGGAGCCCGAGAAGAAAAAAGGGCTACTCGACCGGATATTTGGTATCTTTGAAAGCAACAAGCAACCGGCGAGCACCTCCAAACCGTCGCAGTAGTCAAAGACAGCCGAACGCCGGTGCATATAGAGGCAGGGCAGTGAAACTCTGGGCCCTCGTCGCGCTTCCGCTCTTGCTCGCATTCCTAGACCCCTCGAGCCACCAGACTTCCCAAACGCCTGCTCCGGCGTCTTCCAAGACTTCTGCGAGCCAGGATTCCACCGCGGCGCCGATGACCGATCCCGAAGCCACCGCGCTGCTCCACGCCGACATCTTGATGGCCCGCAAGGACTATCGCGAGGCGGCTATCGCCTATCAGCGGGTCTTGGAACGGGATCCCGGAAACACCGAGATCCTCAACAAGGTCGGTATCTCCTATCAGCAGTTGGGAGAGGATAATCTTGCCGAGCATTTCTATAAAAGGGCGCTGCGCGTCAACGCGAAATCCAGCTTTGCGATGAATAACCTCGGCACGATCGAGTATTCGCGGCAACGCTTTGGCAAAGCCATTAAGTACTACAAAAAAGCCATCGCCATGGGAGGCAATAACCTCGCTCCCATTTACACCAATCTGGGGTATGCCTATTGCAGCGTGAAGCTGTATGCGCAGGCGATGGATTCCTTCAACAAGGCGCTGGCGCTGGATCCCAATATCTTCGAGCCGAAGGGAACGGCCGGTTCTGTCGTACAACACCGCACCACCGCCGATCCCGGAACATTGTATTTTCTGGTGGCGAAATCGTATGCGAGGTTGGGGGATGCCGAGCATGCCGCGCGCTATCTCAAGCTTGCTCGCGACGACGGCTACAAGGATTTTCTAGCCGCCGAGAAGGACCCTGATTTTGCGCGCGTCATCAAGGATCCGCAGGTGCAGGATGTGCTGCATCGGCGCCCTCCGTATGAGACCCAACAGAGCAAGCCCGTTACAAACTGAATCATCTCAGCCTCTTCGGTATTGCTATAATACGCGCTCGGAATGGCTTTCCTCTCCTTCAAACGCCTGCTCGTATTGGCGGCGGTGTCGCTCGGGCTGTCGCTCGGCGCCCGAACCCGTGCCGACGCGCCGATCGCTTCTTCACCCTTCCTGAATTCTTCTGTCGACGACGTCGTGGTGCTTCGGATTGACGGCGAAATCGAACCAATACTTGCCCAATACATTGTGAACGGCATTCAAAAGGCGGGCCGCGATCACGCCAGCCTCGTCCTGATCACGATGAATACGCCGGGCGGCCTCGACACATCCATGCGCCGGATCGTAGAGGCCATTCTCGGATCGTCTGTGCCGGTTGCGATTTACGTGTCGCCGTCGGGCGTGCGCGCCGCGTCCGCCGGGTTTTTCATCCTGGAATCCGCCGATGTTGCGGCGATGGCTCCGGGAACCAACACGGGCGCAGCCTCTCCCGTATTTGAGATGTTTGGCCAGGCTGTGCAGATCGATGAGACGATGCGCAAGAAGGTTACCAACGACGCCGCGGCATTTCTGCGCAGCTACGCCATCAAGCGTGGGCGCAATACCGATCTAGCCGTAAGTGCCGTGACGGATGCAAAGGCCTTCAGCGATACCGAAGCGCTCGAGGGCAAGCTCATCGACCTCGTGGCCTCCTCTGAAGGCGATCTGCTTGCCAAGCTCAACGGCCGCACCATCACGCGCTTTGATGGCTCGACCGAGCAACTGAGGCTGGCACGGCCCGTTCCGCGAGAAGTGGAAATGACGGCACGTGAAAAGCTGTTGACGCACATCGTTGAACCGAATGTGGCGTTCGTTTTGTTGATTGTCGGAGTACTGGGGCTGTATGTTGAATTCAATCATCCTGGCATGTTTGCGCCGGGAGTCATCGGCGGCATCGCCATCCTGCTAGCGCTGCTCGCCTTTCAGCAGCTGCCCGTAACGTTCATCGGTATCGCCCTCATTGTTTTGGCGTTATCGCTATTCGTGCTCGAAGCCAAGTTCCCGACGCATGGCATCTTGGGGATCGGGGGGACCGTGGCCATGATTTTGGGCGCCATCATGCTGGTCCAGTCACCCTGGACTGGGATGGGAGTACGGCTCAGCACCGCGGTAGCCGTTGCCATTCCCTTTGCGGTGATTGCCACGGTCTTGATGCGCGCCGTCTTGCGCTCGCGTCGGTGGAAGCGCGCGACGGGTCGAGAGGAGCTCCTTGGTGAGGAGGGCGAGGTGACCGAAACAGTCGGAGCATCCCCTCTGACGGGGATGGTGCGCGTGCACGGTGAGTTGTGGCGTGCCGCGGCGGTAAACGGCGGAAGCATCCCCAAAGGCGTGCGGGTACGCGTGAGGAGTATTCATGGTCTCACACTGGACGTGGAACCGGCTCGAGAGCACCCCCTGTCTTCATAGCCAGCAGAACTGAGGAGGCGTCGATGGATTTCAGCTTCGTGTCGCTCTTAGGAGTGGCCATTGTCATTATCGTGCTCTTCTGGTTGTTCAACTCCATTTACGTCATCAAGGAGTGGGAGCGCGGCGTGATACTGCGGCTCGGCCGAATGTTGCCCGAGCCGAAAGGTCCGGGTCTGCAACTGGTTCTCTATCCGATCGACAAGCTCACGCGCATTTCCCTGCGCATTGAGACCCTCGATGTTCCCGCACAGGACGTCATCACGCGAGACAACGTATCGGTGAAAGTAAACGCGGTGTGCTATTTCCGCGTCGTCGACGCGAATTTGGCGCTCTCGCAGGTACAGAACTACCTTTACGCAACGTCGCAACTTGCGCAGACCAACCTGCGGAGCGTTGTCGGGCAATTCGAGCTCGACGAAATCCTTTCGGAGCGCGAAAAGGTAAACTCAAAGCTACAACTAATCCTTGACCAGGATACCGAGCCTTGGGGTATCAAGGTAACGAAGGTTGAGGTCAAGCAGGTGGACATTCCAGAGTCAATGCAGCGCGCCATCGCCAAACAGGCCGAGGCGGAGCGCGAGCGCCGCGCGAAGATCATTCATGCGGCTGGCGAATTTGAGGCCTCCGCCAAGCTTGCGGACGCAGCCGCCGTGCTGGAAAAGCAGCCGGCTTCGATCCAATTGCGTTACTTGCAGACACTGACCGAGATCGGCGTGGAGAAAAATACGACTGTCGTTTTTCCGGTTCCAATCGACATTCTTTCGCAGTGGCTGAAAGCGACTGGGGGCATGAAGTAGATGGCGGGCGGAGGGCAACGCGGCGGCGAGCGGGTGCTTGAAAGCAGGCACCTAGTCGGCTTGTTCTTGGGAGTCGTGCTGCTCTGCGGTGTTTTTTTCACGCTCGGCTACGTGATGGGTCATAACGCATATGGCGGACCCGTTCATGCCGCGGATGCCATTGAAAGGAGCCTATCTCCTTCCCATACTCCTGCGAAGACCGAACGGGAGACTCAACCGGCTCCCGCCAGCGGCGAATGGGATTTTTATTCCAAGAACAGTGACAATCGGCTCGAACCTTCGGCAGCGCCTTCTTCGCCGTCACCGGCGCCAGCTCCGCCTGTTTCCTCGCATCCGCCGGCGGCTTCGGCGGCTCCCGCCGACGCCCGCACGGTGCCTACGTCGGCGCGATTTCAGGCGCCTCGATTGGCCAAAGGGGCGATTGTGCTCCAGGTTGCGGCACTCCGCCACGAAAGTGACGCGTTGGCCATGGCAGACGCCCTGCAACAAAAGAACTTTCCCTCCTTTGTTGTAACGCCCACTACGGATAGCTTCTACCGGGTGCAGGTTGGTCCCTATTCCGATGAGCACGCTGCCGAATCGGCTCGCGCGGCTCTTGACCATGCCGGTTTCAAAGCGATCCTCAAGCGCTGAATCGCCGTCTGAATGAGCTATTCATGGCACACGCGGCTTCTCCTGGCGCTGGCGAGCGGAGCGGCCCTCGCACTTTCCTTTCCTAGCTACCATTTGTCGCTGTTAGCTTGGGTCTCTGTTGGACTGCTGATACTCGCATCCTATGGTGCGCGGCCGGCCGTGGCGCCCCTCTACGGCTTTGTTCACGCTCTTGTGTTTTATCCGATGTGTCTCACCTGGATCGACGTTGTCGTCCATCAGTATGGCAACGTGCCGCCCGTGACGGCCGCGGGGTTGGTGTTGCTGATTGCCATCATATTCGGAATGATCACCGCGGTCTTTTCCTGGGGCGTGGCGGTCGCTTCGACCCAAGGGCCCGCCTGGGCCTGCCTGTCGGCTCCGTTTCTATGGGTGGCGCTCGAATTCGCTCGCACGAATATTCCCATCATCGGCTTCCCCTGGAATCTGGTGGGCTATGCGGCGACTGGCAACCTCGCCTTGGTGCAGTTTACGGCCGTCACGGGGATTTACGGCCTCAGCTTCGTGGTCGTGGGCTTTAGTGCATCGCTTGCCTACGCGATCCTGGTGAGGAGCAAGCGTGCCTGGCAAACAGTGCTTATTTCGCTGGCCTTGCTGGTTTTGATCGCCGTGGGTGGCGGCTATTTCGTCCCGCCGGCACAGGCGCGCTACACAGCGCACCTGGTCCAGACCAATTTCCCTCAATCCTATGAATATCCGCCGGACTGGTTACCGCGGCACGCAGCAGAACTCGACCTTCTGGAGCGAATCAGCATCGAGGCGGCGAGCAAAATACCGGGACTCATCATCTGGCCTGAAGTTCCCGCGCCGTTCAGCCTTCAGGATGCTGCCTTCGCCGGGCGCGCGCGGCAGATTGCACGTGATGCAGGACAGGACTTTCTCGTCGGCGTCGAGGATTGGAGGCAGAATTCGGCGGGAAAGTGGGACGCGACGAATAGTGCCGTTTTGTTGGCCGCGTCCGGAGCGCGGCTTTTCACCTACGATAAGATTCATCTGGTTCCTTTCGGTGAGTACGTCCCACTGCGGAAATGGCTAACATTTGCGGGCAAGCTGACCGCCGATATCGGAGATTTCGCGGCGGGCACGCGGTATGAGGTCGGCAGTCTGCCGGGGGGAACGTTTGGTGCGTTCATCTGCTACGAGGCGATTTTCCCAGACGAGGTGCGACGATTTACGGCGGGCGGCGCCGAGCTCCTGGTCAATATGTCGAACGATGGCTGGTTCGGCCGTTCCGCGGCGCCGGCACAGCACGTGATGATGGCGCGGGTTCGCGCCGTTGAAAATCGGCGTTGGCTGCTGCGGGTTACAAACAACGGCTTCACCGTTGACGTTGATCCTTATGGGCGCACCGTTGCGGAGCTCCCAACCGACATGCGGGGCCAGCTGGACGCTCCGTACGACTTTCGCAAAGACTTGACGCTCTACGCTCGCTTCGGCGATTGGTTTGCCTGGCTCTGTGTCGTTGCTTCCGCCATGCTGCTCGGAGTGGCCGTTGCCAAGAGGTCTCGGTGAAAGGTTAGCAATTTCACATTTCCCGTTCCGTCTTTCCTGTGTAGGATTTGAACATGGCTGAACATATCGAAGACCTCGAACAACGCTACGCCGAGCTGACCAAACGCATGGGGCTTGTAAGGAGCTATCTTTGACGCGGCTTCCGCACAGCACCAGCTCGCTGCCATCGAAGCCAAGGTAAGCGATCCGAATTTTTGGCAGGATCAGGAAAAAGCCCAGTCCGTGCTGCAGGAGCGCAAGCAGCTCGAAGACCGCGTAAACGCGGAGAAGACGCTCGCCAGCAAAGCGAGCGACCTGGACACCTATTTTCACCTGGCGCAGGAAGAAACCGACACAGTGCAGCGTGAGTCTCTGCTCACCGATATCGCCCAGGAACTCAGGGCTGCAGACGCCTACGTCTCCGAACTGGAGACGAAGACGCTGCTTGCGGGCGAAAGCGACCGCCTGAACGCCATTGTAACCATCAAGCCCGGAGCCGGTGGCATCGATTCGCAGGATTGGGCCGAAATGCTGCTTCGGATGTACCTCCGTTGGGCGGAGGGCAAAGGATTTCGCGCCAACGTGCTCGAATCGACGCCCGGCGAAGAAGCGGGTATCAAATCCGCCACTGTGCAGATCCAAGGCGAGAATGCCTATGGCATGCTGGCGGGCGAGAGCGGCGTGCATCGTCTGGTGCGCATTTCGCCCTTTGACCAGCAGGCGCGGCGCCACACATCGTTCGCGTCGGTTTTCGTGATCCCAGAGATCGACGACCGCATCGAGGTAGTGATCAATCCAGACGATCTGCGCATCGATACCTACCGGTCCGGAGGAAAAGGCGGACAGAATGTGAACAAGGTCGAGACCGCCATTCGCATCACGCACATTCCCACTGGTCTTGTCGTCCAATGTCAAAACGAGCGTAGCCAGCATAAGAACCGCGAGATGGCTATGACACTGCTTCGTTCGCAGCTCTACGAGCTGGAGCTAGAAAAGCGACGAGAGGAGGCTCGCAAGCTCGACGCCTCCAAGCCCGAGATCAGTTTCGGCAGCCAGATTCGATCCTACGTGATGCAGCCCTATCAGATGATCAAGGATCATCGCACGAAATTCGAACGCGGGGACGTGCAGAAGGTCCTCGACGGTGACATCGATCCTTTCATCCGTGCCTATCTGCTCTATCGTCGCGAAGCCGCCTAAGGTGGACTAGATGGCGGCGGCCAGGGCCCGAGAGATTCGCGCGACGAGTGCCGCGCTCACCGATGCCAGAAGCCCGCGCACGTCTGTGACCAGAACGAACGAGCGCGCTCCGAGGATGATGGCGGCATCGTGCTGGTCCCCGGCTGTGGGGCCAGGCGAGGGCACGCTGGTGTTCGAGGCGTCCACGATGCTGCCGGGAAGGCGCGAATGAGCCAGCAGTCCGACCATGCGTGCGCTGGCATCGGCGCTGACCACGTTGTTCTGTGCCAACATCAGAAGCACGTTCATGAGAGCCCGGGGAGTGGTCGTGTTTTTCAGCCCTGCGATGGCGGCTTTGTCGTCACCGAAGCCCGAGGCGAGAACCATGCCGTCTACGCCGAGCATGTGAAGACGAGTCTGAACTGCCTCGAGGCTGAGGCGTTCCATCAGCAGATTGGCGGCGATGTCGCTGTTGGTGGTGATCATCGCCTCACAAAGCTCGTAGAGCGTCATAAATTTGCCTGTCTGGCTCGCGAGGCTGTCATCGGTGGAGCGGTCGATGGTGTAGGCACTTGAATCCACGACGCTGCGAAAGAGGTTGCGAACGAGCACGGCGTCACTCATCCTCACCTGCTGCGCCTCCGCTTGCGCGAACAGTTCGATCATGAGGGGTATTTTCATTACCAGCGAATCTTGAAAAGGGCGGTCGGCTTGGATCAAGAGTTCGGCGCCCCCGTCCAGAGAGCGGAAGGCTAGCGATACGTCCCCGCCACTTTGCTGAATCAGGGTTTCCACATCCGGGCGTGCGGAGCTCTCGTGCGTGGCAGTAGTCGGCGATGGCTGTTGCTGGGAATTCGCGGGCAGCGCCATTGCAAAGTAGAATGCCAACATCGCCAAAGCTGGAGCGATCGGTTTCATCCGCACCATTCTACGGCATCACGTCGCAACTCGCCCGGACGCGGTTTGCTCAGAGCACCGCGGCGGGGCGTGCTCGGATCGCATAAAAATGAAACGCCGCCACAAACGCGGCGGCTGCAAGATAACTCCAGGCAAAGGATGGAGCCGCGAAAAAGCCGATCACCGTTTCGACGCCACGATCGGTGATGCGGAACGCGTGGATGAAACCGGTGAAGGAAAGGGCGGCTGCCCCCGCCAGCCAGGCAGCGGCTCGGAGGAGGCGGCGGTCGAGCAGATAGGCAATCACGGCAGCCCAGATCATCGAAATCAGCAATGCCCCCTGGCCGAGCGCAATCAGTCCGTACACATACAGCTGATCGCCAAAATGGGGCGAGGCTTCCAGGAAGCCCGAACCAGCGGTGCGCAGCGCGATGTCGATCAAGCCCACCACCCATGCCGCGATCATCGGGATTAGTCCGAAGCCCACGGCGATCGCGTGGGACTTGGGAATCTCCGTGAATGCCTGAGCGACCATGACCAGCCCGAACCAGACCACGACCATGGCGACTACTTCCAGGGGAACCACACGCAGGAGCGGAACCACAAGTCCCGTAAGGCAGACAAGCATCGTGGTTGCCCCGCTCAAAATCGAGTAGCCGGCCCGAGCGCCCAGTTCTTTGTGGACCATATGCCCGAAATAGAGCGCCGTGGGAAAGGGACTCCCGAACAAGGACGCGACGAGCGTGGCCATTCCATTCGTGAGCAGAGATGGCGTTGTTGGGTAATCTTCGCCTGCAACCTGCACACTTTCGAGAACCTGCAGCGAGACCAGCGTGTCGAGTACGCTCATCGGAACGATGACGGAGAGAAATTTCCATCCTTCGGCGTGTATCAAGAAATCGTACAGGTTCACAGGGCGGGGAAAATGGATCCCGATGGCCATGGATGCTGCTGCAGCGGGGTGATACACACCTGCCCCGCGCAGCAGAGCAGCCAGCGCGGCTCCCACTGCGATGCAGGCCAAACTACCAGGAATTCGGAAAGGCAAGCGAACCCGCGAAGCAAAAACAGTCAGGATGACGACGGTTGGCAGCAGTCCGAGTGCCGGCGTCTGAAAGACGCGGAGGATAAAATCCAGACATAGAAACGCCATGGCCGTACCTGCCAGTGGGCACAGCAAGGCGGCGCGAGGCGTGTGTCGGCGCAACCAGTCCGTACAAAATGCGCCGGCTGTTTGCACAACGCCGCTCAAAAACGAGGCAAAAATGCCGGCTTTCCATGCGAGGTCGGGATCGTGGGTTCGCTCGTAAACCGGCTGCATGATCAGCGCCACATATACGAAAATCGTAGGAGCGTTGACGCCGAACGGAATCGCGGTCACGTCGCTTCGGCCCGTTTTCTCTGCAAGGCGGCGTGCCTGCCAGGCATAGAAGATATTTCCGGCAAGGATGGAGAGCGCCACGCCGGGCAGAATGCGCGTTGTAACCAGCTCTGCGGAAAAGCCACACAAAGGGGCAAGCCCAGCGATAAGCAGCAGGTCAGGAAAACCGCTGAAAAACAGCGCGGCGAACCCATCCCAATCGCCGGGAACAAACCAGGGAGGGGAGGTCTTCGTAGCGGAGATTGTCTGGGGCATCGGCCGGTTCAAGCCGTACCGTACCGTAGGCCAATTTTTTTGAGCCATTTTCGGTAGGCAAGGGCGGCGCGGTCCGAGCGCAGGTGTAATTCGGCCTGTAAGTCGAGAGGAAGTAATTCGGGCCGTTGCCCTTCGACCACGGGAATGTCCTGGTTACTGACCTCGTCCTGAAATCGGCGAAGCTCGTCGGCGGGCGTGTCGTGCGCATAGTTGAGCGCCAGGATCAGCCAGGCGAGACTTTCGGCATCGCCGGCCGGAGTGACACAGGCTAGCATCGAGAAGCGATGGGCCGCCTGCACTTTCGTGAATCGCAGCGAGAGCGGACGCAAAACATGATAGGTGTAAAAAACGCTGGCCGGCTTGCCCGTGCCATCCGGGTCGGGCTGCCAGACGGGAATGTCCTTCGCTATGATCTCGTCGCCTGAGACATCCACTTCGTAATCGCCGATGCGAGCCTTCGCCGGGTCCCCGAGATAACCTGCATGGACAAATGGAAAATGAGCCACGTCCAGAAGATTCTCCATGACCCGCGGGCCGTGAGCCCGATAGAGGTACGGGCCCGTAAAAACCTTTCGAAACGAAGTATCGTCCCATTCTGGAAACAGGGGAAGACTCCGCTTCGGATTTCCGAGGCAAGCCCAAACCAAGCCGTAGGCTTCAGTTGCGCAATACATGGTCACCGAGGCGCGGGCCGGTGGCGGCTGATCGGGATGGGCAGGGATGAGGACGCAACGACCCGCGGAGTCGTATTCCCAACCGTGATATGGGCACGCGAGGCAGTTGTTCTGAACGCGCCCTGCTGACAGCCGCGATCCCCGATGGACGCACAGGTCCTTCCAGACGTGGACGCCGTCTTGGTTGCGCCAAACGACCAGCCTTTCTTCCAACAGGCGCGTGGACACCGGGCTTTTGTCGGTGATCTCCGATGACCATGCGACCGCATGCCAATCGTCTCGTAGCACGGGGTCATCAATCATGGGGAGGTTGAGAATAACACGAGAACGGATGAGGCTCGAGACTCCCGCGATCGAACTCGCTTGGCTCTGAAATCCATTTTTTGAATGGGTGGTCAGTGGCTGGACGGCGGCTTTGGCGCAAGGACCTTTTGCAGTGTGATGCCGGGAGCAAAATCGAGTGCGACTTCGAATCGGACCCAGGCGATCGTGTCCGGCGAGCCTTCCTTGCCCGGTGTAATGCGAGAGCGAAGGATGCGAAGCTGGCCGCTACCGAGGTTAACGCCGGCCGACTCGGCCTCGATCCGATTTTTTTCGTCTTCCGAGACTGTGCTGGGATAAAGCGCGGCGTTCACGACTTCGCTCGCAATGTGTTGGTCAGCGAGCGACTCGACGAAATAAAACGTCCGCTTGGAGGCCCCCACGGCCTCGCGTGCCGAATAGCCCGCCGCAGCGGCAAGATAGCGTTCGTTATAGGAGTGGTAGGGAGGCGTGGCAATTTCGACGAATTCGGCCACTTCGTCCGCCGGTTCGGCTGTAGGCCACATGCCGATGACCCAGCCGCCACCTTCATCCGAGGTCGCGGGGGTTAATCGAAAGACGAGACCATGTCCCACGTCGTGCTCATAGATTTGCCCACGTAAGACCTCGCCAGTGAAATGAACTCCAGAAGGATCCGAGGGCGCTGGCGCGGAGGGTGCAGTTCGAGGCGAATTCTCCTGGGAGCTGCCGCGGCCTGACGCGCTCAGAAGCGGGCTGAGCGCAAGACTGCATGCCAAAGCCCCCCTTAGGAAGCGATGAACCATTGCGGCTGGGATTTTACCAGCAGATCGGGGCGTTTCGACTTCCGATCGGCAACCGTTGTTTTCTAGGTGCCTTCTTGCCAGGATGCAAGGTAGTGTTCTTGTTCCGGCGTCAGCTTGTCGATCGTCACACCGAGCGACTCGAGTTTCAACTTGGCAATCTGCTGATCGAGGTGC
>Ga0187769_10000190_pt1 | contig 34048 bp, 33 predicted proteins | sample 0116_SJ02_MP02_1_FD_133140 | JGI IMG/M metagenome (GOLD analysis project Ga0187769, IMG submission 133140) | Tropical peat soil microbial communities from peatlands in Department of Meta, Colombia - 0116_SJ02_MP02_10_MG | ecosystem: Environmental > Terrestrial > Soil > Wetlands > Peat | place...
GCTTCTTCATGAAGCCGATAACTTTCTTCCAGTTCGCAATGTTCCTCTCTTTCGCTTTCGGGCTCTACTCTCCGTTGACGCGAGAGCGGCTAATGAATGCTAGGCCCAGCTTTCTAAGAGCTCTGTACATCGGTGCTTGGCTTGTGGCGATGGGAAGCGCCTTTGAGATTATCTATCAGATGGTTCTGTGGTCGGCCGCGCTGGCTGTGCAAGGTCTGGCGAACCCCGATGTGATCTCAAATCCATTTCCGGTCTCCGTCAACCCTACACCGATTAACGTAGTGTTCGCATCCAAGGTGATTGTGGCTGTCTTCTTCATGGCGGTCTTCCTAATCGATTACATACGCCGAATCGATCGCAGGCGCGATGAAGAAGCTCTTGTGAAGCGCTTGACTAGCAACAGGTAACCTTCGGCCGTTACAGGACAGTGTGTGAGTCCAAGATGAATTCGGACGAAAGCGGCCTAGGCGGTTTCCTTCGCAATATCTTCAACGTGTTTAGGACGCGCGACGCCTACCCGCTACTGCTCATTATCTTTCCAATAACCTATCTGATTGTCATTGATCCCGTCTCGTTTACACTTGTCTGGTTTGTCGGCCAGCAGGTTGGGAGAGGGGCGCTGGTCTTCGTCTTCTTCTTGGTCGCTTGGGACTTTAATGACTCCAGAAAGCGCTTCACGGCAACAAAGGACAGAAGACGATACGTCATCTTGGCCGCCATACTTGTCGTCTTGCTAGTTTACTACTACTTTCGTGTTTTCAATGGGTTCTTCCAGCGTCCGCCTCTGAATCCTGCGAACGGGACTCCAAACGATACTGCTTTCACAACTTATGTTCGCGTGTACGTAACTAGTCAACTTGGTGTCTCGCAGGAATCGACGCTCAGCTTTTTACTTGCTATGGATTTTGCCTTCTACGCCCTTTACTGTCTCGCCGCAATCGCGCTGCTATACTCCATTCGTACAATTCGTCTTATGACTCTCCCCGTCATCTACCTCGTAGGCTTGGCGATCCTCGATGCGATGGATGCTTACTTCCCTGAAAATTCCCTAGCGTTCCTTCAGGTCTGGGTGTATCTGATTTGGAATGTGGTGGTCTTCCTCCTCAGCCTAATGGGCTTCCACACGAACCTCGACCCTACGACGGCCCCGCTCCATCTGCCAAGCGTAATTCTGCGAGGAAATCAGCTCTTCCTCTGGGGATACAAAGGATTCGTTGGCTTAGCGATTTACTGGCCATCGTCCGGCGTCGTTAGCATGATCATTTACAGCTTGGTCATAGTCGTACTGATGGTCAAACTCGACGCTCCAAGAACACGGAAGGCAATTTACGCCGTGATTGGTGCTATCGGTACGTACTTCGTAAACGTGTTTCGCATTACCTTGATCGTCTTATACATAACCTATGTCAGTTCCGACTTTCAGGCATTCCATGCCTCTATCGGTGAAGTCCTCTTCATAGCTTGGATATTCATCTACTTACTAGCGGTGATACGATATGAAAACCGCCACCCGCCAAAAGATGCGCTTCCCACAAGTCAGAAACAAAGCAAGGCCCGTCGAGCGTCGAAGCGCACTAAGAGACCTAGGAATACTCGGTCGAAGCCTATCGGTCGTTAGCTGCTAACCTTCATTGGATGCACTTCCCTGAGGGCCAGAAAGTTTCTAAAGCGTCCTATTGCTCAGGGTCGAACGGGTGCTGTTCGTGTCCCAATATGGTCTCAGAGGCTTTTGGAAACTGATTCGTCACAATAGAGAGTTCCAAATCATTGTTCTCGTCGCATCGACGATTTGGATCTACAGTGCCGTCACAAAGATTCCGCTGGCCGTCCCGAGCTACTACAGCGACGTAGGGTACCTATGGATTCGAGATGTCTACAGCGGTCATCATAACCTTCAAGTTCCGTACGTCCAATACGTGCTTGAATATCCGCAGATGATTGGTTTTCTGATTTATATCGGTCAAGCCATATCCACATACTTCCCCGTCGTAGTCGACCCGTACAACACCTTCGTCGCTGTAGAAGGCCTGCTCGAGTATCCATTCATGATCGGGACGCTTTACAACCTCTATATGTTATGTGGCAAGTTGAAGCTTAATCGATTCAGAATCTACCTCTACATACTAACTACCCTCAGTTTCATCGTTTACGGGTTTTACAACTGGGACTTCCTCGTGGCCTACTTCGTCTCTTTGTCGATATGGTTGTATTTGGATCGCAGTTTTGACTGGGCTGCGATCGCACTGGCATTTGGCACGCTCACGAAGTTAACGCCGGCTATCATGTACTTCCCAATGGCGGCCGGCATAAATGGGTGGAAGGCACGAATGCGATTCACATTCGCAGCCGCAATCGTGTGGGTCGCCGCAAATTTGCCGTTTGCACTCGCCAACTTCAGTACTTGGGTTCAGCTGTTCGTTGGATACAGTGGTCCCAATCATCAACTGCAGAATACTTGGATCTCGTGGGTGATCTCAACTGCCGGCCTCGGCGACATCATAGGCCAGGGAGCGACGAACGGGCACATTCTAAGCATCGGTATCTTCTTGTTTCTGCTGATGTACCTGCTGACGACGAAGCGGAGCGCGCTTGAGAAAATATTGATGACCTGGTACGCGTGGTACGGCGTCGTATACTTATTCGACCCTCAGATGATGATTCAGCTCTTCCCAATCGTCATCTTGACGCCCGGCTTCAGCCTATTCTTCTATCGCTTTGCGGACGTCCTCAACGCATTCATCATAATATTCTACTTTATCGGATCCAACCACCCGCAACTGCCCCATTACTTAACGGACCAACTGACGCCCTTCGGGCTCACGAACATCGAGGGGGCAATACGACAGCTAATTTTCCTTTCGGCCTACTTCGTGTGCTTTAACCCCAAACTGCAAAAGAAGCTCAGAGGGTTCTCGAACAGATTTCAATCAGTCCTTATGCGCCCAACCGGCTGATCGAGTGCAAGACGAAAACACAGAGGGACAGAGAAGAAAGAACAAAGCGATGTGAAAACAGCCTCAGCTTCTTCGCGTAAGGTTTAGGAGATCGAATAGCATTTTGAACGATTGCTTCCCGAGGCTGAGCTTGGACTTTCCGGCGATCCTGTCCCGGAACACAATTGGCAGTTCTGTCACGCGATATCCTTCCCTGTAAGATTTGACGACAAACTCCATGAAGAACGAATTTCCTTTGGACTCCGTCCGCACATTCTGCACGACATCACGCTTGACGCCTCTAAGCGCTGTGGTGAAGTCATGCAGGGGCACCCCTGACAGTAAATGAATCAGAATATTCCCTAATCTACTTGCGATGCTTTTCTTCAAAGTCTGAAAAGAGTTGACCTCGTACTGACCTCCATGAGTGTAACGGCACCCTACGACCACGTCGAATCCGTCCTTAACTTTCTGCACGAATCTTGGGATATCATAGGGGCTGTGAGAGAAGTCCGTGTCCATGCCTACAATTATCTCACCGTCCGCGAACTTGTATCCGTCGGCGTGAGCTGAACCCGGTCCCATTTTTCCAGGCCGCCAAAGTAACCGTACATTGCCAAACTTACGGCCCAGCTCTTTGGCGACCTCGGAGGTTCCGTCCGGGGAATTATCGTCGACCACGACAATCTCGCCCCTAATCCCGTTGTCTGCGAAAACATTCTCGATAATTGGGACTAGTTTGGAAAGGTTCTCTCGTTCATTGTAGGTTGACAGTACTACCGAAACGAGTTCCGTGTCTGAATGAGCGCTTTGCATAAGCGTCATTAGGCCTATTCTCCACCCTATCAATATAATTGCACGTAGTCGATTGCGGATTAGCATGCGGAAATGAAGGTGGGAAACGTTGAGCAAGGCACTTGTGACAGGAGGCGCCGGATTTCTAGGTAGCCATTTGGTTGACGCTCTTCTTGACCGGAAAGACGATGTCACGGTCATAGACAATCTCGCTAACGGAAGAATGGAGAACCTACACCTGGCATCAAGGAGGGGCGGCTTCAAGTTCGTGAAGATCGACCTAAAGGAACCCTTCGGCCTTGCTGAGGTGCTCGACGGTGTCACGGTTGTCTTTCATCTCGCCGCAAACCCTGAGGTCCGTGTTGGAATGACGGATCCAATGGTACATTTTCGGGAGAATCTTCTTGCGACCTTCAAATTGTTGGAAGCAGCCAGGATCGCTGGAGGCGCCAAGACGGTTGTGTTCGCTTCTACTTCAACAGTTTACGGGGAAGCAGCACAGATGCCTACGAGGGAAGATTATGGACCTATGTTTCCCATATCCACTTACGGAGCGTCGAAGCTGGGTTGCGAGTCACTCCTATCTTCTTACGCCTATACGCATGGTTTGCGTGGACTAATTCTTCGATTGGGAAACTGTGTGGGCCGAAGGTCGGGACACGGAGTCATCGCGGACTTTATCAAGAAACTCAAGGCCAATCCTAACGAGCTTGAGATTTTAGGCGATGGCACCCAAACAAAGTCGTATGTGCACGTTTCAGATTTCGTGGCAGGGACATTCATCGCCTTGGAGGCTTTCCTTCGATCGGATAGAAAGATGGACGTATACAATCTGAGCTCCCCAGATCAAATTAGCGTGAAACGAATCGCACAGATCGTAACCGAGGAGTTCGGTCTGGGAAAAGTGAAGCTGAAATACACTGGCGGCGTCGATGGAGGGCGAGGCTGGGCCGGAGACGTAAAAATGATGCATCTCTCAGTTCAGAAACTTCAGCAATTGGGGTGGCAACCAAAATTGAATAGTGAACGAGCAGTTCGCCTCGCCACAAAAGAGCTCTTAACCGATGCGTAGGCGATTGAGCTGTCCGGAAGAAAACACGCAAAGTTGGTTGTAACCCTACCGGTTTACAAGGACTCAAAATTCTTGGGATCAACTTCCGTCATGCTTGAGGAAGCAACGAATTCTATTGAACGGGACTTTAAGCTCCTGATAGCGGAAGACGGCTCTAATTCTACCGGAATTGTTGATGAACTGAAATGGAAGTATGCTAACATAGTCTACATCCAACATAACGAACGCCTGGGGCGTGGAAAGGCTCTCCGTGAAGCTTGGTCCGTGGTCCAGGGAGACATGTACGTCTATGTGGATGTGGACCTCGCGACCGATCTTACAAAACATGAGGCTTACCGCAACTTGATCACGCTGCAAGGTCAATTCGACTTAGTGACCGGATCCAGGTACATTCAGGGCTCCGCCACGAATCGACCTAGACTAAGACGGGTCGCATCCGTCACCTACAACTGCCTGGTTCGTTTGCTGTTCCAAAGCGGGGTTCATGATCATCAATGCGGTTTCAAATCGTTTTCTCATCGACTGGTGAATTGCCTCGCAGTCAAAGGGAGGAGCGACTCTTGGTTCTGGGATACAGAAGTGATCGTGATTGCTACGAGAATGGGGTTCAGAGTCAAGGAGATTCCAATCGACTGGGAGGAAAAGAAAGGACAACGGACACCGTTGAAACGCCTGTTTCGTGATATGTGGCTGCATGGAACCGGCTTAATCACCCTGCTCTACCGGGTCTACTTCGGTGACTTACGCCGCAACTTATCTTGAACCCTTGCAATCTTATTATGAACGAGTGCTGTGGCTGGTCTTTCAAGTTTGAGAGCTGTAACGGATGTTACTGAGACTGCGTTACGGAGCCTCAACGATCTGACTGCCCACGCCAAGCCCTCCGCTGTCTGTGCTTATGGACCGGGAGTATTCGCGAAGCCTGGAGCCTCACGAGGAGAAGACCTACTCGTACTATGCGAAGCTTACCCAAACGGGTTGAGAGCGCACCTCAGAGTATTCGACGGCTACCCGGTAAGGTTCCTCATTGTCGATCGCACCCTCGCAGAGTCAGACGTGGAGAGGGGCACCCTAGGGGATTATCTCACGGAACAATTACTCTACCCACATAAGCCCCTGATCAATACGGACTATCTGGACGCGCTCGCCCAGAAAGCAACGGTGCGCGTCGCGAAAGAGGAAGCAAAAGACCTCGTCCTAGAGTTCGCAGAGATGTGCCGGGGGCTAGTCGCCACGCCCGAATTCTTCGGCCTCTCACGGATGCGAAAGCTGGCACGAGTATTCGTCCCAAGCCTGGCATCCTATCATCGACTGTTGGAGGAACCCGTCCGCGGACCAAACTTGGCTTCTCTTCGGCAATCCTTCAAGGCTGCAATCAGCGCAACCAATGGTGAAGAACTATTGTTCGACGGCGATTATGTCGCGCTAAACGACGCCGCAGTCGATAGGTGGTTGAAGGATCGAGTCTCCGAGCAGGTCGTCAACGTATTCCGCCAGAGCCAAAGAGCATTTTACTCATACCTCTCGAAGGGGAGAGCCCTATACCTTAGCCCTGAACTACTCGCCCGAGAAGTCGTAAGCCCACTAAAACTTGTTCTGGACCAAGAACTTGATCAAAGAAAGCCTGAAGATCCCAAGAACTTCCTTTTCCTGCGCACGTGGGAAGGTTTAGTACCTGTCACGGAGAGAGTATCCCTGGACGAGTTGATCGGCAGCCTGAAACTGCCCAGGCCAGTAACAATCACACCCTTGGCCGGCGTACTCAACGAAGTCTCCTTGGTTACCGCCGGCAAACAACAACTTGTTGTGAAGAAATTCACCGATTGGCACGGCTTCAAATGGTTCACACTAAACTTGGTCTCCGTAGGAAGCAAACTCTTCGCGGTATCAGGAAAGGCGAGAATGAGGAACGAATATGGGATGAATCGATACCTTTCAAAGAGGGGCGTGAGAGTTCCAAATATCGTCTACCTGAGCATTAGGCAACGGATCCTCGTCGAACAATACGTGGACGGGATGTCCCTCACAGAATCCGTCAAGCAAGCGGTAAACCAACAGAATCTAACTCCATCTCAGTCCCATCTATTCGAATCCCTAGGGGAAACGCTTGCGGGAGTTCACGGAGTCGGTGTCTCGATTGGTGACTCCAAACCCGAAAACTTTCTTGTCAAAGACGGTGAATTATTCATAGTCGACTTGGAGCAAGCCGGTAAACGAAGCGACTATCCATGGGACATCGCTGAGTTGATGTTTTACGCGGGGCATTATTGTACTAGGCCATTACCGCCGCCGGCTCTTAGAGAGTTAGTTGAAGCATTTGTGAAAGGGTACCTTCGGAAAGGAAGGGCCGAAGAGTTGAGAAAAGCGACGATTGTGAGGCATGCCAAGGCTTTTTCCGTTTGGACTGCTCCAGTCGTGATTCTCGAAATCTCTAGGGTGCTCCATGCGGCCAAGTAATGTTGGTGCGTTAACTGGCTAGGCCAATTCGAATGGTCGTCTTCGACCTAGATGGTACCTTAACCCACGTCGACAGCCTTTGGCGTTATTTGCACGATGCATTTGGCACCTGGGAACACGGTCAGGTCGCTGCTCAGAGATATCGGAATGGTGAAATTTCGTACAAGGAATGGGCTGAGGCAGACGCGAAGTATTGGGCTGGCGCTTCAATGTCCAAAGTTATGAGAATGCTTGACGGCATCCCCTACATGGAAGGGGCGAAGTGCGTGTTCGACGAGTTGAAACAGCGAGGCGTGAAGATCGTAATATTGAGCGCGGGGTTGTCGCTTTTAGCCGAAAAGGCGGCAAGAGAGTTAGGAGCCGACTTATCTGTTGCAAACGAACTTCGAGTCATTGACGGGCGATTAACCGGAGAGATCGATGTAAAAGTAGCCGTCAATAGCAAAGGAGAGATCGTGAGAGAGATAACGAAGGCGTTTGAAATTCCGCTCGAAGAAGTCGCCCTCGTAGGAGACCGAGCGTTTGATCTTGCGAATCCGGAATGTTTGAAGATTGCGTTCCTGCCGAAGGATGACGGCGCAAGGCGCGAAGCGCATCATATAATTGAGCTCGGGGATCTTAGGGCAGTACTGCAATACCTTATCTGAACCCCTTACACCTACAGCCGTAGCCCGAGGGTTGCAACCCAAGATTGGAGCCATATCCATGCAGGAGGAACAGATCATTTGTCGTGGAATAAATGGCTCAATACGCCTATCTTCAGACAGACTCACCGTCATCGGAGTCGGTTTTAGTTCACCTCAGGACATCAAATTCAACGACGTAGCATCAGTCGTAGTGGAACGCAAGAGCATCGTTCCTTTCGCTACGCTCACAGTCCTAGCTGCAATCATCCTAGCGATCGCACGCTATAACCTGCTGTGGTTTATCGTGAACCTATACAGTGTTCAAATGTTGGTCATCCCGATAGCGCCTTTGATAGCGTTAGCAATTGCAATATTATGCGGCATCCCAACCATTTTGCGGTTGGTCTTCGTGAACGTATTCGTGAGTTCTGGTGGCGGCAAGCTGATGCTGCGCGTCGTCCCAATCCGATCTGCTAAACGTCTGGTCCGGCGGTTCAGTGAAATCTCAGCAGGGAGTTGATGTAATTGGCCGAGGTAATCGCCGAGGGATGGCTGGTTCTCCTGTATTTCGATATTCGCCGTCAGTGGCTCTTGAGAGTGGATAAGGGAAAAGAATTCCACACGCACAAGGGCTTCATACGGATTGATGAGATTATCGGGCTTCCCCTTGGGAGCGAAGTCAAGAGCTCAATGGGGGAGAAGTTCTGGCTGCTAAAACCGACTACTCACGACTTCATAATGCATAGCGTTCGGCGCACGCAGATCATGTATCCAAAGGACATAGGTCTGATTGTGCTGAAGCTCTCATTGAGCTCGGGTTTGAAGGTTCTGGAGGTTGGGGCCGGTAGTGGCGCCATGACTGTGGCCGCCGCGACCGCAATCAAGCCGACCGGGCATGTTCACACTTACGAGGTTCGAAGCGAGTTCGCTGATATCGCGGAAAGAAATCTGAAGCGAGCGTCAGTGCGGGACTATGTAACAGTGCACAGAGCCGACGCTAGTGCCGGAATTGACGAGGATGGCTTTGACGCGGCGATCATCGATGTTGGTGACCCGTGGCCTCTCATTCCTCTGGTGCACAAGGCCTTGGTAGGAGGGGCGCCTCTGGTCTCTTTCAGCCCTACGATGAACCAGGTCGAAAGAACCACTGAGACACTCGGTAGAGTCGGATTTGTGAATATTCACACCTTGGAGTGTTTCATCCGTGAGATTAGGGCAGATACCGGCAAGACGAGGCCGGCGACCATGATGATCGGTCATACGGGCTATATGACGTTCGCTCAGAAAGTACTACCTCCAGGCTCGACACACGCCCCCTCCGGGCCGGACTCCGTGACCGCTAATGCGGACGCTGTATAAGCTCCAGCCAGTTTCCGTCCGGATCCTTTACAAACGCGATTTTACTAGTAGAGCCCTGTAACGAGAACGGTTCCATAGCTATCGTAACCCCGTTGGCTCGTAATTCGCTAATACGTGCCTCAACATTGTCAGTCTCGAATGCGATATGATCGAAATTATCGCCCTCGGCAATCGATTTCTTATCACGCCAGTGGGTCAGCTCAAGCGCTCCTGCTGCCTCATCTTTCAGGAATGCGATTTCGGCGTTGTTCTGCTTGACCTCACGTCTGCTGACGAAGGTCAACCCCATTTGTTTCGTGTAGAAGTCTATGGACTTGTCGAGGTCGGCAACGTTCAGGCATGTGTGGAGAATCTTCATAGTCTCTGCCGTTTCTTGGGGGTGGGTAGAGAAAAAGGATGTTGGGGCGTGAGGACCCCAACGAGTAGTGTGCCCTTAGGCCTAAACTAGGCCTTGGTCGAGCATTGCGTCGGCGACTTTGAGGAAGCCGGCTATGTTGGCGCCGTTTACGAGGTTCCCTGGTGTCCCATACTCTTTCGCGGTCTCGTAGCAGTTCTTGTGGATCTTTATCATGATGTCGTGGAGCTTGCTGTCAACTTCTTCACGTGTCCAACTCAGTCGTTCACTGTTTTGGGACATTTCTAGGCCTGAGGTTGCAACGCCTCCGGCGTTGGCTGCCTTTGCTGGGCCGTAGAGTATCTTCTTGTCGAGGAACATCTTCGTCGCGTCCAGTGTTGAAGGCATGTTCGCGCCTTCTGTGACGACGTAGACGCCGTTCTTGAGGAGGTTTGCAGCGTCCTTCGCGTTGATTTCGTTTTGCGTAGCGCTTGGGAAAGCGCACTCCGCTTTCATGTCCCAGAGTGGATTGTGGTCGAGGTTGGGGTTGGCGGGTGTGTACTTCGCTGTCTTGAATTTGTTCGCGTACTCACTAATTCTCCCGCGCTTGACGTTCTTCAAGTCTAAGACGAACGCTAGCTTTTCTTGGTCGATTCCAGCGCTGTCGTAAATGAAGCCGCTCGAGTCGGACAGTGTAACCGCTTTCGCGCCGAGCTGGTTCAGTTTTTCTACCGTGTACTGGGCGACGTTTCCGCTGCCCGATACGAGGCATACCTTCCCTTTTATAGACTCGCCCCGAGTCTTCAACATCTCCTCCGCGAAATAGACGGCTCCATAGCCTGTGGCTTCAGTCCGGATCAATGAGCCGCCCCAGGTGAGGCCTTTACCGGTTAGTACGCCTGTGAATTCGTCTCTGAGTCTCCTGTACTGACCGAACAGGTACCCGATTTCTCGTCCGCCCACGCCGATGTCCCCGGCGGGAACGTCGGTGTTGGGTCCTATGTGGCGGAATAATTCGCTCATGAAACTTTGGCAGAATCGCATGACTTCGTCGTCACTCTTTCCTTTCGGATCAAAGTCAGCGCCGCCCTTTCCACCACCCATGGGAAGGGTTGTCAATGCGTTCTTGAAGACCTGTTCAAAGGCTAGGAACTTGAGGATTCCAAGGTAAACCGTTGGGTGGAATCTTAAACCTCCTTTGTACGGGCCGATTGCGCTGTTCATCTGGATGCGGAAGCCTCGGTTCACTTGGTATTCTCCTTTATCATCCTGCCAAGGAACACGAAACATTAACACGCGTTCCGGCTCGATGATGCGCTCAAGGATCTTAGCCTTTCTATATTGGGGTTTGCGGTCGAGGACAATGCTAACGGACTCCGCGACCTCCTGAACTGTTTGGTAAAATTCAGGTTCTGCGGGGTTCTTCGCCTTGACGTGGGCCATTAACTTAGTAACATAGTCGTTCATTCACGTTCACCTTTCGACTCCGAAAAGCCGCCGATTCCCACTCCGTATAAACTCTATGGGAAGGTTTTATTTTGAGAAATGAGCACACTGGCGAACCGTGAAGTCGATGACGGAACCAACGCCAGTGAAAAAACGTGGCCATCTGGGCGTTCTTTTGATCACCATCGCCGCCGTATTGATAATCTCCCCTGCCTACGTAGCTGGCTACCTGCAAGAGCATGGGCATTTCAGCATATCAATAATCGCCTTGCTCTCATTGGCGATGTTCCTAGTCGGCGCTTTTCTTATCGTTCAACTCTTGAAAGAATAGCCTAGTTAGGCAGCTTAGAAGCCCAAGAGGAAGTACGTGTACAGCGTCAAGATTAGAGCCACTACGAAAACTACCGCCCAGTATTGCTTGTTCCAGGCGAAGATTTTTCGGCCATCGAAGATTGAAAACGGAATGAGGTTGAATAAGGCTAAGAATGCGTTAATCGCTGCCCCGTAGAGCACCGCAACATAGATCGTCGTCCCTTCCAGTACACGCAGTGTAGTAAGCAAGCTAACCGCAATGATGATGTTCACCACAGGTCCCGCAAGCGCTGTCAACCCCATTCGGTCTCTATCAGCGAAGCCCGAGATAACTACGGCACCCGGCGCGATGAACTTGAAAGGGGATACGATTGAGATTGCAGTCAATATCACTCCCATGGTGTTTAGCCGAAATTCTGCCCAAAGCCCGTAACTTTGCGCAACATACTTGTGAGCGAGCTCATGGAGTATGAAGCCCATGGCGAAAATGACTGTTGCAATAGTCAACGCCAGGAATGATGATGTATTGCCATACAGAAACGAAACCCCGGCAGCCGTAACCAAGACGGTTCCGAGTAAAAGATGCTGGATCTCCGTATGGCTAAAGTGCATGCTTCGTGTTCGTGCGGGAATCAGCATGCTGTGGACACCGCTTGCCACTTGGACGGGTGCAGACATGCTTCTCGCAGACTTGAGGGCTTTAACTCTCCAAGTCTCTGTGCAATCATGATTCTCAGGAAGCCTGTGTTCTGGACAGTAAAAGTTCTCGCAGTAGTTGCACCTGAACGGAAGGTCAACTTCGATGCCGCATCGGGCGCACTTCGTAGCTGGGGTCCCCTGACTAGGGCATGTATGCCTGTACTCTTCCTTTTAATGTTGGCATTGACAAAGCTTTATGCGTGGTAGGCTTGCCCACCTGTTCGGCCTGCGGGTTGGAGTTTCCCAAACTGGAGAAGTGTGAGTATTGCGGCAAACTGTTCTGCAGTAGTGACTACCCGACCCATATGGCATTTGAAAGACGCCATCAAGGGATAGCTGAGGACGAAGGCAAGATTTGGAGACGCAAAGAGCCGCCGGAGTAGTAGTGAGAAGCGATCCGGTAAGTTAAAGGATAGTTTATTAGCGGTTCAAAGTTTGCTACAGATTGGGATCCATGTCCAAGTACGTCAAGCAGGCGGAGAAGGTCTCCGTTCCTCGTCACCGTCACTGCATAGTATGTGCTACACCGGTTTCTATGGACAGGGAGTTTTGTAGCTCCAACTGCGAGGATGAGTTCAAAAAAGCGGAACGCAAGAGGAAGTATATGATGGTGGTCCCCATTCTACTCATATTCCCATTCTTCCTGCTCATCTTGCTCTTGGGCCACCACTAGTCCTCAGCTGGCAGTGCGTTGCTGCTCGGCACCTGGGCCTAGTAAGCCGCGTTGGACCTCATCCACAACATTATACCATTTCGTTGAGGTGCCGACTCTAACTCGCAGTTTCCACTGTGCCGTCTTCGGCTGTCGGCCTGAAAACTCCATCACGTGACTCTTCTAACTTGTCAAGGAAGACATCGATTGCCTTGTTTCTTTCCTTATCGTTGAATGTCTGCCGAAACCGGCCCGTTGACTCAGTCAGCATTGATGAAATCTAGGGCACATAGCCCAAATCAACGAACAATTGCCTCGACGTGGTCCAAACCTTGTCGTAAGTAACAAAATCCATGTCGTGTTTTGGATCACGTTTGAGAAGTTCAAACATTTGCTTGTGGTTAGAAGAGTGAATTCGAATCGCGGCTCCGTCCATAAACCGCATGGGAACTTGCCTTGTTTGCGCCTCTGATACTACTCGACGAATTTCCTTCTCGAACTCCTCGAAGAGCATGCTGTTGCCAAATAAGCAGTCAACCCCTAATGTTTCACATTATTTCCTTGTTGACTCATGGACAATTCTTTCTGTTTCCACAAATCAAAGCGTCTACTTATGATTAACCTCTATTGAGAATGTGCGATGCACCCGGAGGAACGCGCCATCTAATTCCTATTGGGACTTCTAGCGGTCTGGGGCGACGTTTTTCTTAACATTCAACTGTATAATCATTCAACCTCGGCGATTTCGATTAACGGCTTGCGGTTGATGTTGGGTCGGATTTTTTCGTTTTGTCGAGTACATTTTCGCAGCAAGTTGCGGTGGAAAATTGTTCCAACCTTAATTTGACAGCTAGCATGACATCTAGTTGCCTATTTCGTTCTGAGGTTAATTACAAGTGTCTGTCGAGAAACAAAAGGCGTTGACGCTTTCGTTAACTGGCGATGTCTTTACCGGAGAGAAATTTGGAAATTATCTTTGGATCTTCCCGCTCATCGTAGGGTTCACGGTATGGGAGGCGGTTACTAGGGCCGGGCTGGTGCCCAGTTCTAGGCTTCCTACGTTCTCCAGCGTGTTAGTGGTGTTCTTCGCCTCTATTCAAAGCGAGGCGTTCCTGCTGAGGATAGGCCACAGTTTTCTGAATCTTATCTGCGGTCTTTTCCTTGCCTTCTCGGTCGCGCTACCGCTCGCTTTCGTCGCGGGTAGCAGAAATAGATTTGATCTAACGCTCACGCCGATAGTCATGCTCTTCGGCGCCTTACCTGACCTATCATTTCTCCCGCTACTCGTAATGTGGTTTGGGCCGGGGAGTGTGGCGGCGGTTATCATGGCATCGTTAGCCGGGTTTTTCCCGATCTACTTCACGGTACGCGAGGGAACCAAGAATATTCCGCGTGAGTTATTCGATGTTACCGCGATCTTCAAGTCCGATAGACTGTCGACTTTCACGAAAATGGTTCTGCCCGCAATCTCGCCACACATGTTTAGTGGTTTGAGACTCGCTTACGACTTCGCTTGGGAAATCATAATTGCCATCGAGATAGCGACGCGCGTAGCCGGCATTGGAAACTTTATCGACAGCAATGTGGCTTCAGGTTCGCTCCAGAACGGATTCGCGGCCATTCTTGCAATTGCTATCGTGGCTATCGTTGTGGATCGGACATTCTTTGGTTCATTGGAGTCTTGGACGCGGAAGTGGGCTTGATGGAAAATCACGTCGAGCTCGATAATGTCAGCAAGTTCTACGATACGGGGCGGAGGCTACACGCTCTTCATGAAGTAAGTTTCGGCGTAGAGCAGGGCGAGTTCGTTTCCATCGTAGGACCCAGTGGTTGCGGCAAGTCTACTCTACTGAAAATAATTGCAGGTCTCGACAGACCCAGTTCGGGACAGGTCAAGTTTAGGGGTGGAGTGATTTGTGGACCGCACTCTAAGATAAGCCTAGTCTTTCAGGCCTTCGGCCTGTTTCCCTGGCGCACGGTGCTCGAAAATGTCGAGTACGGTTTGGAGATGCAGAAGGCCCCTAAGGAGGAACGACGAAGTCAGGCAATGGAGTATCTGGGAATGGTCGGACTGGTCGGCTACGAGCACATGTACCCCAAGCAATTGTCTGGAGGAATGAGACAAAGAGTTGGGATAGCCCGGGCCTTAGCGGTGGAACCAGAAGTTGTACTCATGGACGAAGCTTTCAGCGCCATTGACGAAGTCACCGCGGAAGTGCTCCGGGACGAAGTCGCGGAGATACATAAACAGACAGGAAAAACATTCGTACTCGTAACTCACAATCTGTCCGAAGCAATCGAACTCGCGGACAAAGTTGTAGTCCTATCATCCCGCCCGGCGAAGGTGAAGAAGATTATGCCAATCTCACTCGAACGTCCCAGGGATCGAACCCACGCAGTCTTCGTCCACATGCATAGAGACATACTCCACCTGCTTAAGGAGGAATTGGAAAACACCTTCATCCGCCACAAACTGAAAGGAATCAGTGAACTGCAGTCAATTCACGATATTGAAGCCAACAGCCCGACTGAGAGCAAGCAAGAGGAGAAGAAACCTTTAGTTAAGACTTGAGATCCGCGCCACACTTAGAGCAGAATTTGGCTCGCGCGGGCGAGGATGCGCCGCAACTAGGGCAGATCATCATCGTTTGACCGGTCATTTCTCCGGACGAATCTGGCTTATTTTCAGGTGGTGAAGATGAGACGTCAACCTGTTTCTTCAGCAGCACGACGTCCTCAACGGATTGGACATCGTCCCAACTGAAATCCATATCATTCTTACTCTTGGTTGCAACCGCCAACGAAATATCCTTGTTTTCAAAGTCCAAGGAAACGTCCTTGACGTTGCCTATTAGCGAGCCCTCAGTGTCAATGACCTGCAAGCCAATGAACTGCTGGATGGGAATGAGCTTACGCGTGTCCTTCGGCACTAGTATCATCGAACAGAATCATTTATGCTCGCATAAATGTAATTATCGGTAAGAAGCTCCATCCATTACGTTACCCGCGACCAAGATCTTATGGAGGTTAAGCGTGTCCGGATTTAAGATGGTCTTTCTGTTCACACTAATCGACCAACAACGTAAGTGTAAATCTCATCTGCAGTTTTTTGCTCACTTGACGCGAGGGCGTTTTCAAACCACATAACCCGCCGGTTGGGGCCATAATCTTAGCGATTGCAGAATGGTGCTCTTCAAGACGGCTCTGGTCGGCGCGCTGATACTAGTTGCGGGCATCCTCCTACTCACGGTCGCCGCACCCTACCTCACAATCCAGGTCCAAGATGTTCAGCGGCATGATCTCGAACCCGGCACTCAATTCTTGGTTGGAGATGTCACCGACAAACAATACACACTCCCGGGTGCCGTATTAGTGTTCGGTACAATTGATGTTGGCCAGGCGCCAACAAATCAATCGGCAAGTACCCATTTCGTGGTCTTCGACAGCCAGAATTACCAGTTATGGTCGAACGGCCAACAATCGAACAACCTATTCAATTCAGATCAGCCGGGCGCCTCTAACTTCACATTCAATACAGGAAGCGCCGGCGTGTACCACTTCGTCTTCGACAACAGGGCGTCGGTTTACAAGAAATACGTCACATTATCAATAAGCTACAACGAAGTTTCAGTGAGCACAAAACCCGACCCTAGGATTCCGTACTTGGCTTGGGGCTTGGTGGCCGTCGGCTTGGTGGTCTTGGTTTACGGCATCGCGAGAAAACCGCCCGCGACTTGGGCCTAACCAGGGGGCCTCGCAGAGATTTTGCATTTCCTAAATCCGGACGCGTTGACTATCATCGCCAGCGAGATCATACGACTGATAAGCCAACTCTAAATCCGATTCCGGCAGACGAAAAGCACAAATTCCTGCGGATTAAGTAAACGTTCAACGTGTCAGCTTTGAGTGGCCTGACGAAGAAGTCTGTTTACGCGGACAAGTTACTGGCAACTATTCTGGGCGTGAGTGAAGGGGCTCATGTGAGTTACGCTGATCTGACGCGAGGGCTTCACAAGTACATCAAGGATCACAATCTAAAGAATCCTACAGCAGCGGTAGCGTTTGCGCCCGTCCCATTGGCTGTTTCGGGTCTACCAGAAGCCGTTGCCTCTGCCAGCCCGGTCGCCGCGAGGCTGTGTAGAGAATGCGGATCTGGGATTCCGCCTGAAGCAGTTTTCTGCGATTTATGTGGGGTCCGGCAATAGATTAGCTAACATTTGTTGCACTGCAGGTTGACCGTTGTAATGTCGTCTTAAATACGATTGAAGGGTAGCTAGCATACTTTTAACCTTCTCAATCGAGTGGCTCGTTTATGTCGGGGGATAAGGTCGGGATCTTAGGTTACGGTGCATACGTCCCCATCCAGCGAATACAAAGTGAATTAATCGTCAGGGAGCGAGAGGCCAAGCGCAAAGATCTTCCAGAGTTTCTCGATAAAGTTAGAAACGGTTTACTTCTACGCGACAAATCCGTCGCGGGCATAACTGAGGACTCGATCACGATTGCAACGGAAGCTGCTCAGAACGCTGTTTATATGGCGCGAGTCGACCCTGCCAAGATTGAAACGGTAGCCGTAGGTTCGGAATCTAAACCCTACGCGGTAGGAACAATAGCGCGGCACGTGGCTTCGTTCATCGGAATGGGTAATCAGGTTTACATCGCAGATCTCGAAGGCGCGTGCAACTCGGGAATGCAATCAAATGCTTTCGTCGAAAGCCAAATCCTAAGCGGACGCATAAGGTACGGTCTCGCGATCGGCACGGATGTCGCCCAGGCCCCGGAAGGCGACCCGCTAGAATATGCGTGTGGGGCTGCCGCCGGAGCTTTCCTACTGGGTAGAGATGGCCCTGTTGCAACAATTGAAGACACCGCCGCCTACTCCAGCCTCACACTCGATTTCTGGCGAAGGGACGGAATCCATGTACCAAGCCACTTCGGAAGAACAACCGTTGAGGCATACATCAAGCATGTAATCGGAGCCATTGAGGGCCTTCTATTGAAACATCCTGAAGTGTCGCTGCAAGACTTCGACTACATAACCTTCCACCAACCCTCCGGCTACATGCCTATGAAGACCTGCAAAACACTCGCTCAAGGCAAGATCCCGATCCTCGATAACCCCGAGCTTGAAGACAGAATCAGGCTAACGCCAGAATTCATCGAGCAAAGGGTACGCCCTTGGCTGCGCGTACTCGACACGGGAAATACGTACGCCGCAGCCACGCTAGTCGCGACTTGCGACATCCTCGACCATGCAAAGCCTGGTGAGAACGTACTTGCGGTCTCCTATGGGTCCGGCGCTTACACTCTCGCCACTTGGCTGCACGTTGAAGATGCTATCCTCCGGAAGCGTGGTAGAACGCCGACCGTCCAGGATTACCTTAACAGGCGAAGGGACATCAGTCTACACACGTACCGAAGACTCATCAGGTTCAAACAGCATTCGATTAGAAGCAGACTGGAAATGCCGCGCATAGTCGCCACCGTAGAGCCCTATAACGGCGACACGTTAACCTTCACTCTGTGCAACGGATGTCACCGCGTATTCTACCCGAGCAGAGATAGATGCCTTGAATATGATTGCAAAGGGCCGGTGGAACAGCGAACCATACCTTGCAACGCACGCCTGCTATCAATCGACAGGCCGTCTGTCCGCGAGCGTTTCATCCCAACCTTTGAACTCCTGAAAGCGGGCAAGGTCCTTATTGTTGATGCGTTCGCCAGCGAAATCGCCCCGGGGATGATTCTGGAGTCGGTGATGAGACGGCTAGACGACGAGGGACGATCCGGACTAATCATCTACGGTCCCGTCTACAGGCCCATTTTCAGAACCAAAGCACTGATCAAAGAAGCGGAAGCAGCGGCGACGAAAGTCATAGCCGACTAATCCATTGCTCCCAAAGCTGCCGGATAGCAGAAACCCAGTGGGCGAGTCGCGTCCTACTTCGAGCGCTACTCACCCCTGAGTCGGGTAGTTAACCAGTAGAGTTGTGCGTAGTCACATGCATGAAGATCTGCGAAAGCTTGAACATGGCTTCTGATTTGTGTGGCACTGAGTGCTAAAGTTATCATGAATAGTTGCGTATGATTAGTTGGGGGAATGGTCGTCGGATGGCGGTGGCCATCTTATCCGTGTTCAGGCATGTACGAGTTCAGATAGCCTGAAGCCGTTGCATGGTTCTCGGATTGGCGGATGGCTATGCTCAAATTAGCCGTCTCAGACATCTCAAGGCCGATCGAATGGATTTTGTATCATTATTGCGGTGGACAACCTAGAGTTTGATAAGACCCTGCAGGCAGATCAAGAAGCAAGGAGAAGTACGATAACCGATGTGCGGCATAGCGGGGTTTGCGGGTTTCGAGGACGAGGCCCTTTTACGCCGCATGATCGAAGTTCTTCATCACCGCGGGCCTGACGACACGGGTTTCTTTACGGACAAAGGGATTGGGCTTGCCAACGCTCGCCTAAGCATAATCGACATCGAAGGCGGACACCAACCCATCCGCAATGAAGACGGTTCCGTTCATGTTACCTACAATGGGGAGATCTACAACTACCGCCAGCTCCGCGAGGAACTACAGCGACTCGGTCACCATTTCAGAACGCAATCCGATACCGAAGTCATCGTCCACGGCTACGAGCAATGGGGCGAAACTTTCGTTTCCAAATTGAACGGAATGTTCGGAATCGCTCTATGGGATTCAGCAAAAGAGAAACTGATTCTCGCTCGCGACCGCATGGGTATCAAGCCACTCTACTACGCCGTAAAGGGTAAGTCCTTGTTTTTCGGGTCTGAAATGAAGGCTATTCTGCAGGCTCCCGTGGACCGGATTGTTGACGGACAGGCACTCTATACGATATTAAACCTGAGCTACGTACCGGGCGAACGCACTCTAATCCAAGGAATCCGCAAGCTACCTCCAGCCAGCCTTCTGGTCTTCGAAAATGGCTCCATGCGGGTGGAGACATACTGGGCCATGCCGCCGGTTAACTCGACACAAAGTGATGCCGATGTTCTCGAGAAGCTTCCGTCCATCCTCGAAGAATCGATCCGAGCCCAGATGGTTGCCGATGTACCTGTAGGCTGCTTTCTCTCCGGCGGGCTTGACACGTCGATTCTTGTTGCATACGCGTCCAAGGCCTCACCAGAGCCTCTGAAAACCTTCTGTATGGGGTTCGGTGAGGAGACAGATGAGTTCAGGGACGCGAAGGTAATCGCGGAAAAGTTCGGGACAGACCATCGTGAGTTGACCGTGGACAGTTCTCAGGCTATGAAACTGTACCCGAAGATGATTTGGCATATGGAGGCGCCGAAATACAACCTCTACCCATGGTTCGTCTGCGAACTGGTCCACAAATACGTGAAGGTGTGTTTAAGCGGAAATGGCGGGGACGAAGTCTTCGGTGGATACTACCAAAGATACGCGAATGCACTCCGCATCGAAAAGTTAGCCGCAAACCCACTCTCCAAGCTAATCCGGTCGATCTCGGCACCATTACAATCCCTACCCGTAAACATGAGAGTGCTGAATCGATTGAGAACCCTTCGAGCTCTCGGAGACGCAGTCGAGGAGCATCTAATTCTTGCCGGAGTTCTCCCAGATTCGTTCAATGATAAACTGTTCAACACGCCCGCGTCAGGGGAGGAAATTCGAACCCAGTATGCACCATATTTCGTTCGGGTTGACCTGCTTCAAGGGTTGATGAACGCAGAAATGAGAACCAAACTCGTAGACGACCTACTCTCCGTGGACGATACGATGAGCATGGCACACTCTCTAGAACTGAGAGTTCCACTCGTAGACAACCGCATCGTAGACGTAATGGCCACGGTTCCTTGGCAGATGAAGTACCAGCAGGGAACGTATGGAAAACTACTCTTGAGAAAAGTAATCGCCAAAATCCTGCCTGAGAAAATCCTTCAGAAACCAAAGTGGGGCTTCAGCGTGAACGTGCAAGCCTGGTTCAACGGGGAACTCGGAGAACTTATTCGACAGGTCATTCCAGAATCGGACGTTCTACCGAAGTACTTGGACCGTCAAACCGTTCAGAACGTATTGCACAGGACCACGGGAGGCGTACAGGATAGGCGTTTACAGGTGCTCCTGTGGCAGTTGCTGGGATTTCATTTCTGGCATAAGATATTCATCGAGAGCGACCAGGTTAGCACCACTAATCTTCAAGTCGAAGCATTGGTGGGGTAACGGTTGAGCTATTGGGTCGCCGTCGTAACTAGAAACGGCGCCGACCATCTCCCTATGACCCTGAACTCCCTACTGAATCAACGTCTGGCGCCGCAACGCATCACAATCGTAGATGACGGATCAACCGACGATACAGCGAATATTCTCCTAAAATATACAAAACTCAACGAGAATGTGTCCATTATCACGAAACGAGACCGAGGATACGACATAAGACGGGTACCAGCAAACATCAACCAAGCATGGACCCGAAATGCGGGCTTAACGACGGACTACTTCATGATTAGCGGAGACGATTGTACATACCCACAAGATTACGCGGCCTCCGTAATCGCTAGAATGGAGCTCGACTCGAAGCTAGTCATTACAAGCGGTTGCCCAACAACGCGCGGAAGCCACTTACAGGAGCACTCGCCCTCCGGAAGCGGCAGGATGGTTCGCTGCTCATTCTGGCGGCAGGTGGGTGGCGCATACCCCGTTAGAGCCGGATGGGAAACTTGGATCCTCTACAGAGCAGCGCAGGACGGGTTTGAGGTCCAGCTTTTCGACGATCTGACATATGCGCATGCGCGGCCGAGAGGGGCCGGCCACCAATTCGTCTACTGGGGCGCTGCTATGGGTACGCTAGGTTATCATCCTCTCTACGCTTTCGGAAGAATCGCCCTAAACGCCTTGAAACCACCCATCTCACCGAGACGCGCCGTGAATATGCTGCGAGGGTACCTACAAGCGGAACTCGGATCGGATGACCCTTTCATGATTCGCTACGACCATTCGCTTCGATCCTTTGTCAGACAAAAACAATCGCAGAGATTCATTAGCGTCCTAGTTTCAAGAGCCCGAGTAAGCGCTTAACCTACTTCTTGTCAGTAGGGGAGTTTGTTTACGATTGGCATTTTCCATCCGAGCCCAAATGCTTTCTTAGTTATTTTGATTGCGGGAGCAGCTTGTCGTCGTTTGTACTCGGCTAGGCGTGTGCGGCGGAGAGAGTCGTCGACTACTTTCGGATCATAGCCCTTTGCGATTAGCTCTTCCCTCGATAGTCTGTTTTCGATGATGTCGTCTGCGAGTGGAGAGACGATGGTATAGTCGAATGGGTCGAATTGATCAGGTTTGAGCTCAGCGGACGGAATCTTCGTAAAGCAGCCTTCGGGTATAATTGAGCTTGCCGACTTCTGGTTGTAGTATCTGGCTAAAGCGTAGACTTCCGTCTTGCTTACATCGCCGATGACTTCAAGTCCTCCGCTCATGTCTCCGTAGAGGGTCGCGTAACCCAATGTGAGCTCCGTCTTGTTACCTGTGGCCAGAACTAGGCCGCCGAACTTGTTGGATAGAGCCATTAGCAGTGTTCCTCGAATTCGTGATTGTAAGTTCTCCTCCGCGACGTCAGGCGGCCGTCCTTTGAAGGGTTGCTTCAATTGTTCCAGGTAGGCGGTGAATATGGGTTCGATCGGGATTGTTAGAAACTCTATGCCCAAATTCGTTGCGAGCATGTATGCATCGCTCTTGCTGTGGTCGCTTGAGTAGCGGGAGGGCATCGACACGCCGGTCACATTCCCTTTCCCCAGGGCATCCGTAGCGATTACGGCGACCAGGCTGGAATCAATGCCTCCGCTCAGCCCGATGTAAGCGTGTTCAAACCCGGTCTTCTTGAAGTAATCATGCACCCCGACCACCAGTGCATTGAACATTTCACGTTGGGGGTCGATTTTTGGTGCCGGTATCTCTGGTGGATGCTGGTCGAGATCTACAATGAGTAAGTCCTCTTGGAATTGCTTCCCGATCGCGATTAATCGCCCATCCGCGTCCACGGCTAAGCTTTCTCCATCAAAGACTAGTTCGTCCTGCCCTCCGACTAGGTTGACGTAGAATATCGGGACATGGAGCGCCTTGGCTTTTCGGCGTAGAATTTTGAGCCTGGTGTCGCGAATGCCTTGATGAAAAGGGGATGCGTTAATGTTCACGATTAGTCCGGCGCCATGCTCGGCTAAGGCGTCAACCACTTTCACACCGTAGCCTACCTCTTCATCCCAGATATCTTCGCAAACAGATGTACCAAGAACTATCTCACGACCACCCGCGAAGAGCTTTACTGGTCTATTGTTGAGAGCGGGAGTGAAGTAGCGTTGTTCATCGAAAACATCGTACGTGGGTAGGAGCGTCTTGTGAACGATACCCTGTACTTTCCCTTCCCCGATGACAGCGGCAGCGTTGAAGAGGTTCACCTCATCGTAATCAACGAAACCCACAACGGCGGTGATGTCTGGGAGCTTACCTGCCAACTCGTACACGTATTGCTTGTTCAATCGAACGAAGCTCTCCTGCTCCGGCTTCCGTTTTCCTCCGGGCGGACGAGTTTCGCGTGGTGGCAGCAGGTCGAGAGGTGGATAGCCTGTCATGACCATCTCAGGAAAAGCCACCAGGTCAGCTCTAGCATCTGCCGCCTTACGCCCATAATCCAGAATTAGGTCGGCATTTCCCTTCAGGTCCCCTACGGTCGAATTGATTTGCGCCATTGCGATACGGGGCATTTTTGGTTCGTTCGACTACCGCAGATTGGCAACAAAAAGATTTGGCAGCATCTTATGTTGCGAGGCCTCCTCCAACCCTTTGTGTTCCTCGTGTTCATACTTCGACTAATCTGATTGTTTTAGACCGCGTTATTGCTTTTGGATACTTTCGACGGCCTGTTCGAATGTGTGTGCGAACTGGGCTGGTTCTCTTTCCGGCGGGACCTCCGTTACTTCTCGCCCGTTGTAGATTACCTTGAGGCCGCTGAGTATAGCTTCGTGGATCATTCTTGGCAGGCCGTCCTCGGTTGTCATGCGGATGAGCACTTTGTGGCGTCGATAAAGCGCCGGCATTTCTGAGCGTTCTAGATATGGGATCACTTCGACGTTCGGGAGCTTGAGGTCGTAGTTCGCAGGGTTTGAACTGTTTCCGATTACAGTGATCTTCTCCTCGGGATGCTCATGGGCGTACTTCACGATCCATTCAAGTTCGTATATTCGTTCGTTAGCTTGGCCGCTGGGGCAGTAGTACAGTACATCGCGGTCGGGCGGCGTTTGTGTAAGCCTAGCGTCACGGAACGCCCTTGTTGAAATGGGAAAGGGCAGAACAGTACCATTTCGTCCTACCAATTGCTCCAGATGAGGCGAGACATAAAATATCAGGTCCGTGTGATTCAGAACGAAACGCCAATACCTGCGGCGCCAAAGCGAGCTTTCGCGGTTCACCCAATAAGCGTCGCTGCCGACAAAGTGAACAATTGTCTTTTTCCCAAGCAGTTTCGCGGCTAAGATGTAGCGGCTACACGTTTGCAGATAAATGCCGTAGACCGCATCCACGCTCAAGATGAGTCGAATGCTGGGACGCTTTATCCTATCAGTCCATTGCGCATCAACACCCGCAGACCGTAATACTTCCGCGACCATGTCAGCGTTTGGAGAACCAGCTCCAACGACCAACACCCTAAGCTTAAGTGGCATCGCGGCGCTACTCCGTGTTTCAACTACCCATTTCTTGTTTGACGTGCAACCTGTTGTTAAATGGCACTAGCGAACGCCAATCGAGTACTACGACTTTATTCCTCGAACGCTATAGCCGGAATCCTCTCCGAAGAACCATACTATCTCGATCGAGTTTTCCTTACACCATTCTCGGATTTCCGCCTCCGTGTGTCGATGCGCATGCTTGGGAGCGTACCAATCGAAATTTACGATAGCATTTTCGTCAAACGGTAGAGCATCATTCCAGAAGCATTTCAGGAAATTGTAGTAGATGAATCGTTGCATATCCATGTCTCCTTTCTTGATTCCAAGTTCCGGAATATCTTTCGGAATTCTTACGGTGGCATGGGCATTGGAGAGAGCTCTACCTAGGGAAGTCACCCTGTTGGCGATGGTCCATTTGTCTTCGGTCGTCTTGGTTTGCATGATTCGTCTAAGATAATCGTCCGCGAACTCTCGCAACGGTCCTTTTTTCCTGTAGATATAGAATGCAATTTCTCCTCCCTTCGTTAGTACACGGCAGCACTTCGCAAATGCCTCCCGCGTGTTTGGGGTGTGATGAAGCACACCTTCGCTCAGTAGGAAGTCGAACGAGTTCTTCGCGAAAGGCATCTGCAAAATATCGCCTTGGACGATATACGCATTAGAGAGCGGTGCGACGTTCTTCAGGGCATTTGCCGCGCAACCCGAGAATTCAAGACCGATTACGACCGACGTTGGGGCGGCTTTCGCTAGATTGATGACCTCTCGTCCCAAGCCGGCGCCTGCGTCCAGGATGAACCTTCTCCCTTTCACGGCAGCCGTAAAGCCATTCTCGTCCTTCCATCCATACTTGTTCAGCATCCATTTTCGCATGAATGTCTTGTATGGAGAGTCATCGCTGATTCCCATGCTGTCTTTCGATGTCCATTTGACGCGGAAGGTTTCTTGAACCTGTTTACTTGTCCTCCTGTTAGCTGAATTCGAATACAACCTGGTTTTGCGAAACGCTTCCCCATATTTCGCCCTAAACTCGGAATAATCGTCCTCGAGACCACCAGTCAAGATCTTGGGTAGTCCGTTCATTATTGGGAACTGGTGCCCTTTCTTGCATGTGAGCAGTCCGTCCATGCTCTCTGACGATAGTATACGCACTTTGAATTTCGAACTGCAAACGGGACAAACGAGTATCTCCATAAGTTGCTTGTGAAATGTAGCCACGTTTTCAGCTCCTATTGGTGATGATGTTCCGTTGATTGATCTAGGTCATTTGGTTTTTGCTTATGTTTTCTGATAGTCTGATTCGTTGGAGTGATTTTCTTTCGCCGGCTTTCGCATGACCTGTTGTTTAGCTGGAGACAGCGTTACCATACGGTCTCTTCAGTTTGTTTCCAGAGGGCCAGGATTTCAGCGCAGCTACACATTTTATCGCTGTTTTCAGAACCATACCGCAGAATCATCTCGTACAACTGGTCGAATTCCTTGAATGCCCTGTAGCGCATCCGATGGATCTCGTTGTTTTCATCGTAGAAGACGTGTGGATGCCATAGAATAGTGCATACGCCCTCATTTTTTCTATATTCTTCTAGTACTCTTTCGATGCGTTTCCATGTCTTGTCAACGTTGGCAATCGATGTCATCTCGCTGAAATCACTATCCATGAATGCAAGAGGAAGCTCGGTTAATCCGTCGACGGCCATGAAGGGAGTGTACTGTCTCTTGTTGCCGTATTTTGGTGGAAAGTAGCTTGCATCGTATTTGAAGCCGGCCAGCTTCTGGAATTCAAAAGTTCGAGGGATCATTAGTTCTAAGCTATGATTCCTAACTCCGACTACTTGTTCGCCCAGCAGGCTTTCTGTGATGTTTTTCTGCCTGATGATCTCTGAGGGTCCTATGAAACGCCCTCCAACTCCGTGAAGCCCAACCTCTGAACCGGCGGCCCGAAGTTTCCTCAAGCAACTTGATACCGCGGCGGTGTTGATTGGAACCGAAAAAAATGTTGAGGTGGCGCCGTATCGACGTTCCAATTCAAGAATTCTGTCAAACGTATCATAAGGGTTTTTCTTCGCAGATGATCGACCCATCAGGTAATGCAAAGCGACTCTCGAAGTATGTCGGTCTGCGAGAGCTCGAATAATTCCTCGCGTAGACGAGTATGGGTGTTCTACAGCTTCGATGTCGTGACTCAGGCAGATAAGAAACATCGATATCAGGCTCGTTAGTTACGAGTGCAAAGGACTAAAAAACATAGACAGGTTTTGGATTAATTACGGTTACATCATGTCTGCATTCTTGCTGGGAGCATTCCTGAATTTAATTCAAAGACTCTTTTGAGAGATTCACCCGTGCGGGCTGATTGAAAGCTTGGCGGAGGGACTTCCGGACAGCCTCGGGGGACCAAAGTTGCCAAGCAAGATTGGAAATGTTTTGGGACAGCTTTTCACATAAGTTATCGTCGTCAGCCAACCGTATCACACTTTGCGCAAGGCCTGTGATATCCCCCGGGCGAACAAGGAGGGCGGTTACCTCATGTTTCAACATTCCATGGATCCAGTCCCGATCATAGGCGACTATCGGCAATCCGCATAGACCGGCCTCTCGTAGTGAAGTGCCTGTCAGGGGTGAGACGAATGCATTCGCTGTCACCAAGTGTCGGGGCAAATTTTCGTTAGGTAGACTGCCATGGAATCTGATCTTGTTATCAACTCCAAACTCCTTGCTCATTTCAACTAGTCGTTGTCGTTCGGGGCCATCTCCAATTATGTCGAGCGAAATGCGTCTATCACTCTGGGCGCTTGCGATCTCATGCATCATCTCAACTAGGGCGTCAACATTCTTTTCTCTGCGCAGTCCACCCACATAGATGAGGCGAAAATCACCGGTCCTTTTTCTTGCAAGCTCTTTTCTTCGCGCGACTTTCTCCAAATTTGCGAAGAAACCTGGGGAGGCTATAGCGTCTACAACCGTGTCAACAATGATTAGTTTCTTTCTTGACAGTGGATTAGATGATAACCAAGCGGGGAAATTTCCAAAGCTTCGGGCGGTTAAAATTGCGCAGGCTCCGGCGAAGCTTAGTCGAATAAATATGCGTTCAACCCAGGTCGGAAGTCCCGAGAGAGATTTTCCAGTGCTGCTGTAGATTTGCTCGGGAATACAAACAGGCATGAGGTATGGTTTCGTTCGCATAAAGGCGCGACAGAATAGGAACACCCACCATGAAAATACTATATCCGCAGTCAGGCATCGTGCTGGTCGATTCTTCTTGGCGAATTCGTACAGACGCGCAGGTGAGAGGAGCAGATCAAGTTTCACATTTGTGCCTTTGCCGAGAGACACTAATTCTGTTCGTGCGTTGGTAATTCTACGTTGGGGTCCTCCGAAGACGTAGACGACGTAGACCTGGTCGAAGTAGGTCTGATAATGTCGGGTGTACCAAACATTGCCCTTGCTTAACATGTCGCCTAATGTTGCCGCGCTCACGACCATGATTTTCCGTGCCGGTTTTTGGACTTGCAACAAATCTCGCCTCACAACCTAAGAGGCCAAGGAGGCTTCTCTCTGTTTACGTACGCATGGGTTTCCGTTCCAAAATAGTAATTGTCTCTGAGCCGGAATCATTACGTAAGCTTGCGTCGTTTGGCCCAGCTCACCTTCTCGGCCATAGTGGCGACATATCGCGCCCGGTTGGTCGTGCTTTCTGAGGAGTTTTACAACTCCTCTCACGGTGCATTTGGTAGTGTCTTCGAAATATTTCTCTAGGGTATGGTACCTTGCGACTGAGGCGGCGTGCAGGCTTTCTACGTATGCTGTATCGTGTCGGTTCAGCGGTTCGAGTCTATCGGTAAAATGGTTAGTGCATAAGAGCATAGATCCGTTAGAGCCCACAAAGTTTCGATCTTTGCCGCAAATTTCCACCTTGACGACGTTCCCCCGCACATCGGAGATGATGAGGTTTGTTCCAGAGTTGAATGGGAGTATAGCGGTTGGGGATTCGATCAGCTGCTTGGCCTCCTCGACGGTGGAAGCTGTTTCCAGAATCACGCTTGCAAGAGAATTCACATCGACTCCGGAACCCTCGGATTTCTGTGTGTCTACAGGGATCATTCGCGAGTTCACACTCGCGCCACTGATGGTCAGACCTGCTTCGTTCATGCCAAAGGTCGTCCAAGCCGTTCCAACGACCATTCCTCCCAGATACGAGAGTTCCGTCGTTGCCGAGACCTTCCTTACAAGGTAAGATCCATCTGGGAAACCTGAGTCGAGAGAGCCCGCGTGGATTGTTGTGCCATCTTCATCTCTCAGCCAGATCCCCGTGCACGAGCTGGCGATAACGTCCAGTAGCAGAATTGGTTGGACGTTGTAGTCAAAGATTATTGGAAAAGGTATGCCGACGCCCGCAGCGATCCCTTTCATTTCTTGAACTGCCTGAGGGATGTATCTAGAGTAGGCCTTGAGAAGTGATTCGTGTTTTGACTCAACAAGTCGAGCATTGACGCTTGCAAGTGGGCGCAGTAGGTTCCTTCTTACGAGATCAGGTATGATGTTTCTAAAGAGGCGGCCGTGGGCGAGGCCTCTATCAAATGAGTTGCCGTCAAGCTTCATTATCCCGGCGTAAGCAATTTTCGGTGAATATCGGTAAGCCGTCCAATTAGGCGACAGAAGGTCAAGAGCCCTGTTTAGGGTAGGTGTAGATTTCGAGTATGCTCGGCCTATCACTGTCATGGGCGTTCAATGAAACGTGGTCTCTAACCGTTTCAATCGTTTAGGTATCTGAACTTTACTTTTGCGCCCGCTACTTCGACATGTCCGACTACGCGTGCCGGGTTGCCTACGGCTATTGAATAGCTTGGAATATCACGGTTTACCAAGCTATTTGCACCCACTAACACGTGATCGCCCAGTCTTACTCCCATGCGGATGATGGATTGGCTTCCGATGAAGCAATAGTTGCCTACGCGAGTTGACGCGTATTTGTATTTTGCTTTCCCTGCGGTGAGAGCCCATTCAACTGTTTCGTGGCTATAGATCTGAACGCCGCTGGATATGCTACAGTAATCCCCAATCTCTAGACCTCCGCTTCCGTCTAGCAATGTGAAGGGCCCTATCCAGGTGGCGGTCCCAACCTTTACGTTGCCGTACACGTAGCTGCTCTCGTAAATACTTGTGTCTTTGCCGAACCCTAGGAACCGTGATCTATCCCAACGCGCATCGTCCCCTAACATCTCTTCGTAGTAAGGTAGCGATCGTTTCCAATTCGACATGAATCGCTCTCTCAGCTCGGAATGCAAAGCTAAGAGTTGTCTTTGCAGGCGGTGCGCGTTCTTCTTGCGAAAATTCTTTGAACCGCGCCTCCTCTTTTTACTCTGCCTTCTGGATCTAGAAGGAATATGATATTCCCCCGGTGCCATTGCTCTTACTAGTCAGGCATATAACGCCTCCATGACATCCTTCAAGAGCGCCCATGCCTCGTGAGTCCAGGGATCAATTGACGGGATACGCGTCAAATTCACCACGAAGCGGCAAAGCGGTTAGCTTAGCATATGAACGGCCGTCATCTCAGCATCCGCGTGGGTTAAAGAGAGCGAGACGTAAACTCGCTCAAATCCGAGGGTTAAGAAACAAAGCCTCTGTTATTCTCCGCTGGTCCAATAAACAGCTTCAGCATTTGCTCTACGATATAATCCTAAAACAAGAAAAGCAAAAGATAGAGGTGTACGAAAAACTCCTCGTTAACCCTCAATTTGCACAGCAGTTCGTTGACGATCATGTCCCGAGTGCGGTAGTCGACGGTTTGATACTGGATGCGGGTTGTGGTATGGGTAGGATGCTTGCAGCATTAACCACCCTAGGCAAGCAAGTCGTTGGCGTCGATGTTGTACCCTACGACTATTGGCATAGGGTGAGGGGTGCCGCGTTTCTAGTTGCCGAGTTGTCAGCAATGCCATTCAGAAACGCCATTTTCGACCAATGCCTCAACCTCCTCGTTTTGGAGGAGACCCGGAACGATGAACTTGTCCTACAGGAGGTTCACAGAGTTCTTGTTGCCAACGGAAGTCTCCTTCTTCAAACCCCGAATGGAGGCAACCTTAGGACGCGGCTGACCGGTAGAATGTTATACGCGAAACATCTACGGGAATATCAGAAAAACGAGATTATCAATCTCTTAGAATCCAACGGTTTCGCGATTCGGAAAGTTTGGATTGATGGGTTCTACTTTCCTGTCTTACCACGTCTCATAAACGCACTGATGAGTCGGCGCGCATGGCTTTCCGTCGGGAACTTCCTCCCGGAAAGATTTAGAGGCGTAATCAACATTGTCTGCGAGAATTTCCACTGAACTCATGCGACTGTTAAGTCATGATAAGCGTTAAAAGCGGTATGAAAAAGGATGGAAACGTGGTAGAGACGTGTTCCGAAAATGACACCTTGTGTCATGGGTTTCTTGGAGTTGCATCTTCGTTCGCGCTCGTCGCGAAATCCTTCTTTAGCTCATCTCGGCTCCATGTTCGTTGCCTTCAACAACTCGGATTTCAGCGTTAGCCACCGAAATGGATTGTTAGGGAAGTAAAGCGCATCGTGTCAGTGCAAGCAAGTGGCCACCAGAGCTCACGTATCAAGGGGGAGGTCTCAACTCTCTTCGCAACCGTTGCTGCGTCTTATGGCATGAACCTGATCGGAATCTTGCCCTCCGTCTTCACCGTCTATTTCTCGACGAGACTGTTCCCTCCAGATGTCACAGGGCAGCTGGCATTGGTTACGACTGCCGCACTCTTCCTGCAATCTGTAGGCTTCAACTGGCTGTCCAGTGCCATTGTCCGTTTTGGAAAGGAGGAGTACATTCAGACCGGGGGAATACGCCAAACATTTCGCGCCAGATTGATTCTCCTCTCGTGCATTTGGGTTGCCATGGCCCTTGCGTTCGCAGGATTCTACGTATTCGGTCGTGATTTATTGGCAGTCAAGATAGGGCTTTCCGGCCGTATTCTCTGGGCGGTACCACTGTTTTTGACGCTATGGGTTCTAGCAAGCGAGTTGAATGGGTACCTCCGAGTGCTCGGAAAGTACACTCAACTAGCGGCTGCCGGCCTTGTGAGTCAACTATTCCAAGTGGGTGCATTGTACCTCCTGTACAGGTATGTTCACGCCGCGGGAATTGATTGGCTGATTGCCCTGAGCGTCGTTGGGTCGGTTGTGCAATCGCTGTTTATGGTTCTATGGCTCAGACGCAGGGATTTCAGGTTGGGGTCCACTAAGGAGTCCGTTCGAAACGAGATTACGCAGTCAGTGAGTTACTCTTTGCCTGGGATTCCCACTTCAATCCTTGGTTATCTCTATAACCCAATTGAATTCTACTTGATACTATATTTTGTGTCGGTGGCCGCCGTCGGGCTCTTCAGCACTGCTATCAACATGAATTCGATCTTCGTCCAGTTTGTCATGTTGTTTCCGAATCTGATGTTTCCGATTTTACAGGGTTTGAAAGCCATAGGGAGAAGGGATGCCCTTGAGAAGTACTTCCATAGGATTGTTCCGCAGTTTACAATCATTTTTGCGGTCTTGGTTAGCATTGGAATCGTGTGCCTCCCGCCGATTGTTAAAATCGTTCTTAGCCAGCGATACTACGCCGCTATTGGAGCATTCTTGATTCTGGCTTATGGAGAAATTCTTCATATGCCGACGGCTCTTCAGTCGGTCTACTCCGCAATTTACGACAAGTTGACGCAAACGTTCTGGGTGACCGTCGTACAGTACGCGTTCCAGATCTCATGCTATACGCTTCTAATACCTAGGATTGGTATAGAAGGAGCTGCATGGGCTTGGGTTGCGGCTTATTTGGCAAGCTCTTTCCTGTTGAATCACTACGTGGCCCAAGAGTTCGGCTTTTCCCGAAGCGCAAATCTGTCGGTAGTGTTGGCCGCCGTAATAGGGTTAGGGGCATTAATGCTCGCTAGGTCAGGGATTGCGTTCAGCCTACAGTTAGGTGCCCTGTCGGTGATGGTGCTTTCGATCTGCGTGGCAATAAAAGTGGGAAGATTCTTCAGGTTGGAGGACGTGGAATTATTGATGCGAACAGGAATTCCATCACTTGTGAAAGTTCCGTTGCGATACCTGTACCGCATCCTTAGTTAGCCACAAAATGTCGAGAACAGCCATTTCGCCGTCAAAATCCGCGAACCTTAGAGACTTCTATTTCGGAATGCTTGGATCTGTGCGGTTGTGTAACCACTCGAAGGTTTTCGTCAGACCGTCTTCGAGGGAGGTTGAAGGTTTTGTGCCGAAGAGCTTTGTAAGCCGTGTCGTGTCTGCGACGAAGTTCCCGATCTCTCCTGGTCGGCTGGATTTGTAAGCCAGTCGAGGTTCAACTCCCAGCAGCTTTGCGCTAAGACGGACGAGCTCCAAAATCGACGTGCCCTGTCCCGTTCCTAGGTTCACCACAACGTCCTCAATTTGTTGAGTCAGTGCGGAAAGGCAATAACTCACTACGTCGTCAATGTAGATGAAGTCGCGAGTACTCGAACCGTCGCCGAATATTTGAAAGTCCCTGTTCTCGGACAGTGTTCTATAAACGTTGGGAATCAAGGCACCGCTCCCAACGAACTGCCATGGGCCATATAGATTGAAGAACCTGAAGATTACATAGTGAAGGCTGTACAGTTCACGATATACCCTCAGATAGTCCTCGCAAGCCTTCTTGGCCACGGCGTATGGGGTCTTGGGGACGCACGGATGTTCCTCATCAACCGGATTGTATTTGGGCATTCCAATCACTGAAGATGCCGAAGAATAGATCAGTTTCTTGACATCATGCTTTCTCGCCGCGTCCAGGATGTTAAGAGTTCCTTCAATATTCACCCGCATGTTCTGTGCGGGGTCTTGAATAGACGCTACGAGCGGAGAAGCAGCCAAATGAACGACTGAATCGCATCCTTTCACGGTATCGAAGACTCGCGCTCTGTCTAGGACATCGACCCTAAGGTACTTGGTCTGCGGGCCGAATGGGTTCTCAACCGCATCGCAGGCTAGTGTTTCGTGTTTCGACTTAGCGAGACTTGAGACGAGATTTCTTCCTACGAACCCCGCCGCTCCGAAGACGAGTACCCTCAAGGCTACTGGCGACCGGATCGTAGAAACTGATCGATCGCAGCAACGACGCGCTCTTGGTCCTCGTGTGTCATGCTATGGAACATTGGTAGTGCGATGAGGTTCTCGCAAAGCATGCGGGAATTCGCGAGGTCCCCTTGCCTTTCCAATGTTTGATAGTACGGCTCCAGGTGCAATGCATACGTTCCTATTTGGGCCTCGATCCCCAAAGCTCGAAGTGCCTGGATGAGTTTATCCCTAACTCCGTTTCCTTCCACGCAGGCCGCGTATGTCTGGTAGATGTGGTATATCCCCTTCTCAACTCTCGGCGTTCTTATTCCGCCCACTTCGGAGAGCAGTTTGTCATAGGTCTTCGCAAGTTCAATTCGTCTTTCTATTATCTTCGGAAGCTTGGCAATCTGTGCTACGCCGACGGCTGCGATGATGTCGCTCATTTTGTAGTTACTGCCATATCTGATGAAGTGCAGTTCATTACCGACTTTGGCTGAACCGAAATTCTTGAAGCTTCTCGTCGTCTCGGCATATTCGTCCTTGTCGGTGGTTAGCATACCGCCTTCGCCCGTTGTTA
>Ga0187769_10000192_pt1 | contig 33714 bp, 32 predicted proteins | sample 0116_SJ02_MP02_1_FD_133140 | JGI IMG/M metagenome (GOLD analysis project Ga0187769, IMG submission 133140) | Tropical peat soil microbial communities from peatlands in Department of Meta, Colombia - 0116_SJ02_MP02_10_MG | ecosystem: Environmental > Terrestrial > Soil > Wetlands > Peat | place...
CCCGGCACCCGCCCGCCATGCGCGCACCAGCGCCTCGCCGAGCAGCGCATCGAGCTGGCGCACATGCCCGAAGGTGAACGCGCGCAAGAACGTCCCCAGCGTGGAAGGCGCCGGCATCCAACCGCCGAGCAACCGTCGTGTCTTGCCCGCGCGCAGGATCTCGCAGTCATCGATGCTGTCCGCGCCCAGCACCATCGAGAACAACAGCGCCACCACCTTGCGCCCCGCGTTCGCGGCGCCAGGCCGATCCCTTCGCAGCCGCACCAGCCGCACCGCCATCGCCTCGATCCCCAACCGCTTGGCCAGCGTCGCGACGAGCGTCACCCCGGCGTCCGAGACGGCGCGCTCATCGTCAAATTCGACCCGCAGACCGTCCAGTCCGACCGGCTCGTCATCATGCACCTCGAAGGTGACCTCCTGTCCGCAGGCCCCGGCTGCCCCATACAGCCGCTAAAGCCCTGCACAGGAGGTCATTCTTCTCTCACGCCCGGACGGAACCGACCTACCGACTCGGTGGATCGAGGCTAAGTCAGGACTTCATCGAGAATTCCGGGACGGACCTGGACGGATTCGATCTCGCGGCGCTTCAGGCTGACCTCCAAACCCTGTAGCTTCGGTGTGGACTGTCGATACGACCCGGTATCGACAGTCCGCTCGTCGCTCGCTTGGCCATCAAGCCGGGTAACGAGCCCGCGATGAGCTGCGCGACTAACTGGCGCCGCTGGAGGTCGACGGGGCTCCCCCAGCGAGGTGACCCACGCTCCAGAGGCTCAGACCCGTTTCACGCGGACGGATCCCGACCGCCCATGACAACCGGGTCTCGCCGCCCGGTACGAGTTCGCGTACCACGGCCTCGGAGGTCAGGCAGCCGGCAGCCGATCATCCAGATAGGTAGCCGCAACGTGTGGCGGGACTGGACAGCAGCGACGTCGCTCAACGTATCCGAGCTCTGCCGGGGCCGTTCGCGATCGCGCCGCCGACCGGCGGAAACGCTCACGCCTCGGGGCGACTGAACGCGGCCCCTCAAGCGATCTCCGTTGGCATGAGCGAACGATCGGCCCTAGCCGTCACGAGTCGCTCGTGGCGGCCACAACCAGCATGTCGGCAGCTGCTCTGCCTGCCAGCGAGCCCAGCTCGCGCGGTGGGCCGAGCAGTTGCACTAGGCCCGCGAAGCGCAGCTCGTCCGAGGCGGTCCCCCGACGGCGGGGCGGTGAGTCTCATCGGCGCGGCTGATGAAGGGTGATTCCTCTCGTGCGTCGGCCGGCCCGGGCTATGCCCTTCCTCCGGTGACCCAGCAGACGTCGCGTCCGCCGACGCCAGACGATCTTGCGCACCGGGCAATCGTCCGCCGGGACTGGCCCAAGCGAGCGCCGGGAGGCAATGGGCGCTCAGCGCTGCGTCTTTAGTTGCGATCGCCGGCGCTGTGGTGCCTCCAGCCGTCGGCATACTCGGCATCGTGCAGCCGATAGAGCTCGTGAGCGTAGTGATCCAGCCGATCGGCCGCCGCCTCGGCCTCGTGATAGTCCTTGCCGTGGTCGCGGGCCGGCGTCTTCTCCTCTGCGCGCTTGCGGACGATATGAAGCTCCTCGCGGGCCAGCTCGACGATCTCTTCTAGAGTCTCCTCAAGGTCCACTTTCTTCCTTTCGCTCGCCTCGTTAGGTGGGCTACCAATGTGCGCCGATCTTCTCACGACGCAGAGATCCTCCCGCGGGCGGTTTGGTGGCGCCCGAAGGTAGGGTTCTGATTGTGGGCGTCTCAGTCAGACCGAGCGCTGTTTGGGTGCTCCCGGCGGAGCCCTCCGCGGTGACCCTGCTGCGACGCCGGGCGGCAGAGTTCGTATCCACGGCGGGCGCTTCGGAGGAGGTGACCGATGCCGTCGCGCTCGCCGTGTCCGAGACTGTGACGAACGCGGTCGTCCACGCCTACGACGGCCAAGAACGCGGGGACGTCCGGGTGAGCTGCCGCGCAGACGGCGATCGTTTCATCGTCGAAGTGGCCGATGCGGGTTCTGGCATCTGGCTGCGCGGGGACTCTCCTGGGATGGGGCACGGTCTGGCGATGGTGGGAGCCCTGGCGCACACGCTCGATATCGCCCCTGGCCCCGATGGGCGCGGCACAGCCGTGACGATGGCTTTCGGTGTGGTCCCGCCACCCGACGTGCCGCCGGGATTGGAGATGCTTTGCCCACTGGCTCTCGAGACCGTCGCCGACGTCTCGAACGTCGACCTCGTTCACGAGGGCGTGCTGCGGCGCGTTGCCGCAGAAGTCGCGAACGATCCCGCGCTGACGGCTTGGCTACGGGCCGCGGTGCCCCCGGCGAAGCCTGGGACAGCGACGTGGTCGGCGCTGCGCGAAGGCGGCGCGCGCCTCGTCGTCCACGACCCGACCGTCCCCCGCTCGCCGGGAGGTACCGGAGAGCGCCTCAATCTCATGTGGTGGGTCGCGGTCGCGCTCGAGAAGTCTGACGGAACGCCGGCCGCGCTCTGGGGACTCGGCGGCCGCGAGGGTGGACACCCGGTGCCGCGCGAGGAGGTCATCGGCATCTTCGCCGACGCCGCGCACCGCAACCTCGTGCAGCCCGCCGAGCGGGCTCTGCTGCGCGCTCGGCTGGCGATGACTTGCAGTTAGGGTTCTCCTCGGATCACCTTGGCTGCCTTCCGCCGCGCGCCGAAGCGGGAGCAGCTTTATCCTGGCCTCACGCGACGCTGCCGCTGTTCGTCCGCTCCTGCGGTCGCTGGCTGGGTCGGCTGGCGAGATTGTTGCGTCGTCCTCGGGTGCGGGCGCGATGCATTGCGCCACTGCGACGCTTAGCTTGGAGGCCAGAGCCGATGTAGTAGAGCCAAGCGTGGAGCTCGGAGACGTGGACGCTGGGGTGGTAGAGGGGGCTGTCGCCGTTGGCGAGCAGCTGATGGATTGCCTGTACGCGTGTCGGGTCGGGGTCGCGTGCTTGTTCGAGCAGCGCGGCGATCAGCGTTTATGACTCGGAGCAGGGACGCATTGCTCGGCATTTCGCTCGATCGCGCTTCTGGCAGATTTCGCCTCCGAGCTCTCCGGTAGAGATCTGCAACACGGGAAACGTGCACTGCGGCGTGTCTCGCGGCAGGCCGGGCGCCCTGGTCGGTTTGGCATTGGCCACGCCGAGAAGCTACGAGCGCGCCCGTCGGCGCGCATCGGCAGGAGTGCCCATCTTCCTGGGACTTTTACCTATGTTGTGCGAGTCAGTCCGAGTCGCACGGCTTCGTCGGCGGCTTCGCGACGGGTGCGGAGGTCGAGCTTATGGAGGATCGCACCGCCGGCCAGCGTGCGCTTGCTGGGATGGACGATTTACGGCACTGACGTGCGCAGGCGACGCGACGCTGCTCATTCGCGAGGCGGAGCGAAAGCCGGCGGTCGCGCGACGGCGACCGCCGCTCTGGCCCGTCAAGGGGCAGCGGCGCGGCGACGACCCGAGATCACCGCTGAAGGTCCGCCGTGTACGCGGTCAGATTCGCCTGCGGGTGCCCGGGAGCAGCGGGTCGTTTGGGCGTCCTCGGGGATGGGGGCTTCGGGCCTCGCGCTGGCGGAGGGCGCGCTGGGCGACCAGCGTCAGCGAGCGGCCGATGAGCAGCATGACGATGTTGACGCCAAGCACCGCCAGCGCGCCGAGTGCCTTCGCCGCGTCCCCGACGCCTGCCGCCACGCCGAGGTGGGCCGATGCCGGGTTTGTCGTGACCGAGATCGCGACCCCGACCGCGGAGCTGGCTCTGGTCTCGAGCGCGAGCATGCCCGCGACACCCGCGGCGAACGCGACGATCGGAGTCGAGATGTTGACGGTCGATAGCCCCTGGGGGAACGCGTTCTGTCCGGGTAACAGCTGCTTGGGCCCAAGCTGAAGCTGATGCAACAACGCGAAGGTCATGACGCCGCCGACCAGACAGGCGCAGCCCAAGCCCACGATGAGAGTCACGACCGCTCGTCCCGCGAGTGCCAGCGGCGCAGGACCAGTGCCGTCGCGGCGGCCCAGATCGGGAGCGTGCCGGGGCTGATCGCCATTGCACCGACGACCAGCGTGGTGTTCGCATAAATGACCCCGAAGGCGGCGATGATCCCGGCCGCGGCCATGAACACTAGGTACCGGGCGATCGGACGGCCGTTCGCGCCGGCCTGACTCAGGAGGTCGGCCCAGACGACACTCGCGAGCGGACGTGCGGCAACTGTGGGCCCGATGGAGTCCAGCCGCAGCAAGACGAGGTCCTCGGAAGGCATTCCCAGTTTCTTGACGCGCTCGAGCGCCTGATCGACTGCGTCGTCGACCAAGTCGGCGGTGACGAGCGCCTTTCCGGAGCTCCCGTCGCCGGTGAGGATCACGTGCCGCGAGCCCGGTATCCCCTCAAGCTCACCAGGAATGTCGGCGATCGCACGCGAGGCGCCGTACACGTGCAGCTGCAACACGACGCCGTGATACAGACTCGACCGAGTTGAGTCCTCATCCGAATCGGGCGGTGCGCGAGAGGTCGACCGCCATAGCGTTGCTTCTCGACCATGGCCGCCTCGCACACGACGACCGTCACGGCGAACGAGTTCGGTGAGCTGTTCCGCGCGCTCAGCAACTGGGGCCGCTGGGGGCCGGAGGACCAGCGAGGGGCGCTCAACCACCTCACGCCCGAGCGCGTCACCGCCGCGGCGGGACCAGTGCGGAATGGCGCCACCGTGACCGTGAGCCTCCCGTTGAACACCGGAGCCGCCGCGCACAACCCCAAGCCGGCCGATCACTATATGACCGAGCTGGGTCCGCCCGATACCGAGCCGCAATCGGTGCAGTTCCTGAAGGACTATGTCGGCGCCGACTATCACAACGACGGGCACAGTCACGTCGATGCGCTGTGCCACATCGCCTACGAAGGCCTGATGTACAACGGCAGGTCGGCCGGTGCCGTCACCAATGATGGAGCCGAGGTCAACACCATCCGGGTGCTCAAGGCGGGTCTGATCGGCCGGGGCGTCCTGCTTGACATCCCGCGGCTGCGCGGAATGCCTGGCTCGAACCGGGCGAGCACGTGCTCAGGGACGACCTCGAGGTCGCCGAGCTGGGTCCGTGGAACACGGCCGGGGCGAAGGCCGGGCTACATCCCACCGCGATGACATCTATCGGCGAGCGCTCCGTGGCTGCGCTGGGTCTGACGGGAACAGCGACACCGCTCCGAGCAGCACGGACGGCGTCGACTTCCCGATTCACGTGCTCGCGATCGCGGCGATGGGAATCCACCTGCTGGACTACCTCCAGTTTGAGGATCTCCGCACCGCCTGCGAGGAGACAGGGCGCTGGGAGTTCCTGTTCGCCGCCTCGCCACTGCGAATCGAAGGTGGGACCGGCTCCCCCATTAACCCGACGGCCGTCTTCTGACCCGTCACCGCGGCTTCAGCGCCTCGAAGACTCTCTCGCGGCTCGCGGTGGGCTTATGCGCCAACGAGTGAGCACGGGCCGTTTCACCTGGAATTGGGTGATGTCGTCGCTCGCTCGCGCGGAAAAGGTACTGATGGGACCGACGGACTGCCTCAGTGCAGCCACAGCGACGCGAGTCTTGAGGAGCTTTACGTGAGCAGTGCGACGGCGGCCGCCGCGGAAGGTCCGATCAGGTCCAAGATCCCTGGGAGGTTGGAGCGCCTCGGGAGCTCGGAGCGACTACGACCGGCGGACGTTTGTGATCGTCGCAGCACTGCCGAACGGCGCCACGGGCGCGGGGGTGCTGGCGTTCGGCTTGGGCGGTGGGTGCTCGGCCGCGTCTGCTTTGGCCGTGGGTGCTAGCTGGTCACCTACTTGTGCGAACACCCGGCATCACGGTAACGGCTCGAAGCGTGCGGTGAAATGCCGCAGCGCCGGTGGCTCCTCGACGATGCGATAGCCGTGCAGGTCCGCAGCATCGCGCGCCACCGCAGCGCATACCTCGATGACGTAATCGATGTGACTCTGCGTATAGGTCCGCCGTGGGATCGCCAACCGCACCAGCTCCATGGGGGCCGGGGTCTCGGATCCATCGGGATGACGACCGAACATGACGGATCCGATTTCGCAGCCGCGTACCCCCCCGAGCTCATACAAGGCGACCGCGAGCGCCTGCCCCGGGTATTGCAGCGGGATGATGTGCGGCAGCAGCGCACGGGCGTCGATGTACACAGCGTGACCGCCGGTGGGTCGCACGATGGGGATTCCCAGCTCCACCAAGGCATCCCCGAGATATGCGGTGGAGCGGATGCGGTAGCGGAGGTAGTCGTGATCGACCACTTCGTGCAGTCCTTGGGCGATGGCCTCGAGATCACGGCCGGCGAGTCCGCCGTAAGTGGGGAATCCCTCGGTGAGGATCAGCAGATTGCGGCATCGCTGCGCCAGATCTGCGTCGTTGAGTGCCAGCCAGCCGCCGATGTTGGCCAGGCCGTCCTTCTTGGCGCTCATGGTCATGCCGTCCGCCACCGAGGCCATCTCGCGGACGATGTCGCGCACGGCGCGCCCCGACTGCCCTTCCTCGCGCTCGCGGATGAACCATGCGTTCTCGGCGAACCGGCAGGCGTCGAGGAACATCGGGATGCCGCGGCGGTGGCAGATCTCGCTAGCGGCACGCAGGTTGGCGAGGGAAACGGGCTGTCCGCCCCCGGAGTTGTTGGTGACGGTAACCATCACCGCGGGGATCGCACTCGCACGGTGGCGCAGCAGCGCGTCAAGTCCGTCCAGGTCGATGTTTCCCTTGAAAGGATGCAAGGCTGTCGGATCGTGCGCCTCTCGGCACGGCAGGTCGATCGCCTCCGCGCCGTTGGCTTCGATGTTGGCTCGGGTGGTGTCGAAATGCGTGTTGTTGGGCACCACCTGTCCGGGTCCGCAGAGCGCGGTGAAGAGGATCTTCTCCGCCGCTCGTCCCTGATGGGTGGGGATGACGTGGGCGAAGGGGAACAGGTCCTGCACCGCCTCGAGGAAGCGATACCACGAAGGCGATCCCGCGTAGCTCTCATCGCCGCGCTGCAGTCCTGCCCACTGCTCGCCGGACATTGCACCGGTACCGGAGTCGGTGAGGAGGTCGATGAGCACGTCCCGCGAGTGCAGCGAGAAGAGGTTGTAGCCGGCCGCGGTCACGGCTCGGCGGCGCTGCTCGGGCGTGGTTATGACCAGCGGCTCGACGGCATGGATGCGGAAAGGCTCGATGATGGTGCGGAAGGCCATGCCGGGATGATGCCGCGTCAGGACGCCGTGCTGTCCGCTGCGCCCTCGTCTGGATCGCGACGATCGGAATCACGCGACACGAGCGGTGCGGCCACCGCGGTGCGCGGCCGCCTCTCTCGGCGAAGACGGCTTCGCGGGCGGCTTTCGAGGTTGTCCCAATAGGCAAGCAAGCGCAATCGTCGGCCGAGGAATTGCACTACCGAGATCAGGCCGCAACCAGCTGCGGCTGGCCGAACGCGAGCGCCTCGGCCGTGTCCGCGTAGATGCTTCGCCCGGCGAGCGACTCTTCGTCTTCGCAGAAGTCAACAGCCGCGTTGACCTCGATAACGACGGATCTATGCTCGGGCTTTGGTAGGAGGTCGACTCCCGCGAGCTCCGCACCGATCGCGCGAGCAGCATCAATCGCGAGCGCCGCCTCTTCCTCGGTCGGCGAATACGAGATGAACCGACCGCCGAGGGCCACATTTGTACGCCACTCGCCGGGCGCCGCCTCTCGCCGTCCGGCGCCGACGACCCTTCCCCTCGCGACGACAACCCGCGTGTCGTGGCCCAGTGGCGGTACCAGCTCCTGGATGAGCACACCATGACGGCGAAACCAGCTTCGCCGACCGATCGTCGCCAGGCTCTCTTCGACCTCGCCAGCGTCACGGCAGAGCATCACATCCTGCCCCCAGCTGCCGAACCGCGGCTTGAGGACGAACGGCGGCTCAAGCGCCCGCACCTCGTCAAGGCGCGTTCGGTGCACCGTGCGCGGATGGGCAATCCCGACAGCTGCGAACCGCCGCGCCGCCTCGAGCTTGTCGTGAGCCGCCAGCACCGCCTCTGGTCGATTCACCAGCCGCACGCCGCGCCGCTCCAGTGCAGCCATCTCCGCCAGCCCCGCCTCGACGCTGTCGAGCGTTGGCGTCACGTCCAGACGCACCACCGCGACATCACCCGGCCCAAGCAAGCGATAAGCGTCGCGCGGGCACAGCAACTTAGCCGGAATCCCCAGACGTCTCCACCCCTCCACCAGCGCGGCGTTCGTCGGCTGTGAGGTCCAAGCAACAACAGCAACCAATTCCTGGCCGGATGACACTCCTCCACTCTGCGCACTCCACACCCCTGACGCATCCGTATCAGTCGGCGTTCGTAATGTGGGTCAACCGAACCCGCCGACTACCGTCCCGGCCTCTCGCAAGCGACACCGCCTCGATCACGAGTCGCCACAGCTCAGGGTCCGGCCGCTGGCTGGCTACTGCTTCCGGATAGGAGCACCCGCCGGTGGTCGCTAGCGCCGATGACCGCCTTTATTCTCGCGACGGGGCAGGCTGACCGCTTGGCGTTGGGGGTCGCGGACCCACTGCGGTCCACCATCCGATGGATCTGCTCGGCTCGATCCTCGAGCACGCATTCGTGGGGGGGACACCTCAAAGCGAATCCTGCCCGGCGCGTAAGAAAGGCGAGGCGCCTCGAAGGCAAGAGGTGCAGGCGCTTTCGCCGGCGGCGATCGAGGTGATGCGTTCTGCGGTCGGTGAGCGGGACGCGACGTTGATCTCGGTTCTCGCGTACGCAGGTACGGCGGGCTGGGGCCAGGCGCGGATGCTCAGGATGGAAGCGAAGATCCATCGGGTCGAGGTCGTCCACAGTGGCCCTGAGCTCGTCGCCGCCTACGCACAGCTTCGCGCTGAATGCGAGGCCGCGGACTACGCGCTCGGCCACAAGGCGCACACGGGCGACCGATGGATCGCCGCCACTGCAATCCGCCTTGGGATCCCGCTCGTCTCGAACGACGGAATCTTCCGCGGCGCGCCGGGCCTCCAGGTCGAGACGCTCGCGTCCGACCGAGCAAGCGAATCCCGATTTCGCATGTACCCGTCTGGTACCCGTGCTCGCCTCTGCCGCAGTGGTGGCGCGCTACTGCAAACAAAGGTCCCGCTTTGCAGGACTTCAGGCGAGCGATGGAGCTAGCCGGACTCGAACCGGCGACCTCCTGGGTGCGATCCAGGCGCTCTCCCAACTGAGCTATAGCCCCGTGCGGCGGCGGATGCCGCGCGGTAGCGCGAGAGTTTAGCCCCGGCCTGAGTTCCGCCCCACCCGCGGAGAGCCAGCTGATGCGGTTGGGGGACCGGCGGATTCGGCTCAACCGGCCGATAGCCTGAGCAGCGGCTGGGAGTCCGATGAGCTTTCGCGCGCGCCTCGCCACCTTCTTCGTGTTGATCGTTGTGGTCCCGATGGTCGCGATGGGCGTGCTCATGTTCCGGCTGATCAGCGACAGCCAGCAGGGAAAGGCCGATGCGCGCGCGGACGGACTCGCGAGTGCGGCTGTCAGCCTCTATCAGAGCGAAGCCGTCGCGGGCCGGGCGGACGCAGAGATCCTCGCCCGGTCGATCGGGACGTCTCCGGGCGGTGTGCTGGTGGCGCGCTTCGTGACCGTGGCGCGGCAGGCCGGTCTGGCCCGAGCGACGTCGAGTCACGGCTCGGGCGTGCTCGCGGATGTGGGCGATAGGACTGCGATCGCACCCGGCAGGGCCCTCCTCAAGACACCGGCCCCGGGGTCAGGTGATGACGGTGACGGTTTCGGAGCTCACCGCGTCGCAGTACGCGCACGAACTGGCCGGGCCGGGCGTGGCGGTCGTGGTCCGCGCCGGCAACCGGCTGCTTGCCTCGACGCTCGCGGGTCCTGTGAACGCGGCGTTGCCCGCGAATGGGAACATCACCGTTGGAGGCACCGGCTATCGCACGGTCGGGCAGGCCTTCAGAGGATTCGATGGCGCGCCGGCGGACGTCACTGTGCTCTCGGCGCTCTCGGCAACCAGCGCCTCGGTGAGCGGCAGCCGTGCCGTCGCCGCGGCGGTGATCGTCGCATTTCTCGTGCTCGCGCTCGCCTTCTCGGTGCTCGCGTCCCGCGCCCTCCAAGCGCGGCTCCGGGACTTCCTGCAGGCCGCCCGTCGCTTCGCCGGCGGCGCCTTCTCCTCTCCCGTCAAGATCGAAGGGCATGACGAGTTCGCCGCGCTCGGAGAGGAGTTCAACCGTATGTCCGGCTAGCTGTCGCGCCGGCTTGCCGAGCTGTCCGTGAGAGGGCTCGGCTCAGCGAGGCGATCCGACGGATCGGCCACACCTTTGTCTCCAATCTGGATCGTGCGGCGCTGCTCGAAGTCGCGCTCAAGACCGCAGTCGACGCCGTCCGGGCGAGCGGGGGCCGGGTCCGCTTCAGGTCTGCGGCGGGGGAGCCGCTCGTCGAGACGGCGCAGGAGGGCTCACTCGACGGGCTGGAGCCCGCTCTCCAACGCGCCGAACAGGCTGCGTTGGACGACGGCGGGTTTGCCGAGGAGCAGGTCGTAGGTGTCAGCGTCGCTGCGGCTGCGCTGGGGTCGATCGAGTCAAGCCAGCAGGCACACGGCCTGATTACCGTGGCCCGTCACGGACACCCGTTCACCGACAACGATCGGGAGGTGCTCCGCTCGCTCGGAGCCGAAGCGGCCCTGGTGCTCGAGAACTTAGAGCTCCATTTCCAGGTGCGTCAGCAGGCGGTGACGGACGAGCTCACCGGGCTCGCCAATTGCGGTCGTTCCAGGAGCTTGTCAACGCAGGGATCGAGCAGGTTCGCCGCTACCACCACCCGATCGGTCTGATCATCCTTGACATCGATGACTTCAAGGCCGTGAACGACACCCACGGGCATCCGCACGGGGACGCAGTGCTCAGGCAGGTCGCACGCGTGCTTCGCGAGAACTCCCGCGATGCCGACTCGCCCGCCCGGTACGGGGGCGAGGAGCTGTCGCTGATCCTCCCGCACACGGATCTCGAAGGCGCGTATGCCATTGCCGACCGTATCCGAACGGCCGTGGAGGGCCTGCGCGTGCCCAGAACCGACGGTGCCGGCGTTCCGAGGGTCACCGCCAGCGTCGGCGTGGCTGCGTCGACCGCCGGACACAAGGACGCGCTGATCGCCGATGCCGACGCCGCCTTGTACGACGCCAAGCGGCGAGGCAAGAACTGCACGGTCGCCGCCGAAGCTCGGCTCGCGGACGCGCCGGGGCCCGGGTACCCTTAACGAGCATGGGTTTACTTGACGACGCGATCCGCGAGCACCTGGACCTCAAACGCCGCCGCGGCGGAGACCCAGCCGAGATAGAGCGCGCCGAGCGTGAAGCGCTCGGACCGGTCAGGCGTGGGCCCGAAGTGACGGGCGAGCAGGAGGAGGCGCTGCCCGACTCGGCCTTGGAACCCGAGGCGGGGCATGTCGATGAGGGGCACCCGGCTTCCGCGTCCGCCCCGGAGCCCGAGCATTGGGAGCGGTTCGAGGAGGATCCCGAACTGGAAGCGCTCGAACATGATGACGAGCCGTCGTCTTACGAGGCCGCTCATGCCCCGGGCGGCGATCCGCTGATGGAGGATGAGGCGTTTGCGGAGCCTGGAGCCCAGCCACCGCCGCATCCCGCCGATCTGCCGGAGCCATCCGCCGCTGAGCCATACCGCGCCGAGCCAGCGCCAGCGGCACCGCATCTGGAGCAAGAGACCGAGGAGCATGAGCTCGAGGAAGAGCTGGAATCCGATGACGACATGCTCGAGACGACTCCAGAGTTCCTTCAGGACGCGCCCGATCACGACCGGCTGTGGTTCGAACAGCGCCCGCCGCGGGACTTCGACTTCGACGGCTGAGTCTTTAGACTCGATTTTGAAGCGGGGCCATAGCTCAGCTGGGAGAGCGCCTGCTTTGCACGCAGGAGGTCACGGGTTCGAATCCCGTTGGCTCCATCCCGAAAAGCCCTGCATGCGGTGGGTTTCTTGCGTGGCTGTGGTTCATCCTCGGGTTGTTCGCTTTAGGTTGCGTGGACCGGCGCGGCCTGGTTTCGCCGCCGGCGACGACTGCCCAGCGCCGGGCTTGTGGCTCGCCGAGTCACGCCCAAGGGCTGCGGGTTGGTCCGGAATAGGTCGAGGTGGCTGACCAGGCACTCGCTGACGTCCGCGCGGCTGCGTCGGCTGTCGACGGGGCGGTAATAGCAGGATGTGCCATGTCGTACTCGGTTAGGAGTATCTAGACGAAGACAGTAGCAGATTCTGAGCCGCATGGCTCGATATCAATAGCGCTAATCAGCTACTAACAGCTATTAGATTGGATGCTGATGGCTGGACCGAGCGAACTCGCCCCCAAAGAACGCCTACAGCTGCCAGAAGGGACGTTGGACGCGATGTGGTCGACGCCGACGCCAGCGGCACACTGGCACACCTACGCCGAGGTGCTCGCACGCAAAGTCAAAGGCCGCAGAGCGATGGCATTACTCGGCGCGGGCGAGAGCGTTCGCGATGCATCTACACCGCGAACCCCCGCTGACTTCGGCGATGCGGACGATCTCTCGCGGCCGAGGCGATCCGTGCGGACGTGTAGCGGTACGTCTGCTGGCAGAGCCTCGCCCGGTTCGCTACCCGGGCTGGTAGCCGAGGCTCCGGTATGCGCGCTGCCGTTTGGCGAACATTCGCCGTAGGACGGGGACAGCGTGGTCCACGTAGTCGATGATCCGGATCTCGTGCTTGGCGTCGTGGTGGCGGTGGAGTCGCCCCGCGTATTGCGTCATCGTGCCCTTCCAAGCGATCGGCATCGCGAGCACGAGCGTGTCGAGCCGAGGGTCGTCGAACCCCTCGCCGATGTAGCGGCCGGTTGCGAGAACGATGCGGGGACTGTCTGAGGCGAGGAGCTCCTGGGCGCGGCGGCGCGCGCGAACGCCGATGCCGCCGTGTAGGACGACGACCCGCTCGGTCTGCGGCTCGAGCGCCCCTGCGATCGCGGCGAGATGCTCGCGGCGCTCGGTGAGTACGAGCGGGTACCGCTGTTCGGCCAGCTCGTTCATGACATCAGCCACTATCCGCGCTGTGCGAGCGTGATCGCCCGCGACTGCGCCTAGAATCTCCTGGATCCCGGGCTCGTTGGGGAGCTGCGCGGGATCAAATCCAGTTCGGCGCTCGAGCAGGACGCGCCGCGATGCAGTCTCGATCCGTTCGATGGACGTCGTCGTGTGACGGACGGGACCGCACTGCATCGTGATGATCGGGTGATGACCGTCTCGTCGTTGGGTCGTTGCAGTGAGGCCAACAATCCGACGAGCGGGGATCTGGCGCAGTAGCCGCTCCACGGAGAAGGCCGGCACGTGATGGCACTCATCGACAAGCACGTGCCCGTAGCGGGATAGATCCATGTCTTGGCGTCGGATCAGCGACTGGATCATCGCGATGTCGACGCAGCGCGTGCTCGGCGTCGGCCGCGAGGATCCGATCGTCCCAGGTTCCGTCCCGAGGAAATGCGTCAGCCTGCGCCCTCTGGGCCTGACAAGGCGCCACGCCCTCAATCCCAGTGAGCGTCGCGAGGGCGGCGTCACCGTCGCGATGACTGTTTCCAACATCCGCGCCAGCCGTTCTGTGCCGAGTATCGGAGGACCGCGGATGCGGCTTCCCTGCTGACCGCGCTAGCGCGCACGCGGCGTGAAAGTGTGGCGGCGGATGGTCACGGAAGTACATCGGGATCGGGATCCCGCGGAAGGCCGATATCCGAGGTAGCCCGATTGTGCTCAAGCGACCGGTGGACCGATCGGAAGTGAGCGGGCTCGGCGTTCGCTACGCCGCGTCGCTCAGGTTGTCGTCGCGGTCGGTGAGGACAGTCGAGTAGCGGTAGCCATGGCCGAGATCCTCGGCCTCGCCGAGCGACACCGTGTAGTGGAAGCCTCCGCGACCAACCGCGTGCTCTAGCGTCGACAGCACCCGCCGCGGATCTTCGTAGGGACCATTGATGTAGTGCGGTTTGCCGTCCATCCCGAACGTGATCGCACTCGGCCCTTCCCAACTGCCCAGCACGAAGCGGGCAGGCTCGAAGTCTCGGTGCGCCTCGAAGCCGAGCCGTCGCGCGAACTCGACGGCACCGAGCACCAAGTGCTGCGCGAGCTCGAGCGGGATCGGGATCCCGGACGACTGCCACGGTGCGTAGCACTCACGCCTCAGCGCCTCAAGCTCGCGCGTTCCTATCCGCTTCGGTCCGATCACGTTCTTCACGCCGAGGCACCACGTGTCGATCAGGTAGCTGCACATCGTCAGCTGGCCGTCCCGGTGAGGCTTTGCGACCACGACGAGCGCGACGCCGCCGTCGCCCGCCTCCGACGGCGCGCCGGCGTCGCCGGGCCAATCATTGTGCCCACCGATCTGTAGTCGGTAGCGCCAGCCAGGGTTGATCCAACTCCGCGTCTCATCGCGAGCCTTGCCGACATGAGCAGTCCCGGTTCCCGACTCGATTGCAACCATCCTGACGAGCCGCGCCGCCTCAGCCTTGCTGATCGCCAGCGAACGCGCGATCTCGGCCGGCGTGTATCGCCGCGCTCGCAGCGCGCGAACCTGTTCGAGTGCCCGCTGATCCTTGATGGTTGGTTTCTACGCGCCGCGCCGGACGGAAGGCACCCACGCCCAGCGGCCAATAGGCCCGTGCTGCTGCGCCGGCCCCGCCGCAACGGTCCGACGACCAGCGCCGTGTCAGCTGCCGGGAGTCCTGTCCATGAAAACTGGACGGCGCTTCCGCGAGCGACACGCGGGCGGCGACACCCGCGAATGCCGGGGAACACGGAGGCAGGGCAGCCCGCCCGCGAGGCAAGAGACCTGAGACGGGTCAGCGGGTTTGGCGGCCGAGCCGCGGCACCCGTTGGTCCGCCACGTACGATAGGAGCAGTTTGGACGCGTTTGGGCTGATTCCACGGTGCATGTGAACGATGGCGAGTGGTGCTGACGATCGGTTGCTGAGCGTCTCGGAAGTTGCGCGTTTGCTGGGCGTCACAGAGCCGACAGTTCGTGTGTGGATCAAGGAGGGCAAGTTACGAGCGCACCGTGCGGGCGCGAGGTTCTGGCGGATCCGGCAATCCGAGGTTGATCGCATGCTGTCCGCGCAGGCTGGCGATCAGCCGTCGCCGAGTCCGGGTACGCGGCCGCCGAACGCGGCGCAGGCGCGCGATCTGCTGTCCTCCCTGGTCACCAATCCACGGTCCGGCAGCGACAGTGGCGATTGAAGTCGCCACGATTGTGGCGCGGATGCAGGCGGCTGGCCGTGCGTGGGAGTCGGCGCTGGACGCACACGCGCTGGCGCCGCCGGACGCCGGGTTCCCCGGACGCCTCGAGGCGCTGGCGAACGCGGCGGCTCTGCAGGCAGCGGCGTTCGAGTTGGCGGCCGAGGCCGGTTTGGGCTGGCGTTCGCGAACGATCGACAACGGGTTCGTCCTCGCGCCGGAGTTGGCGCCGGGCATGACCCGACCCGGGCCGGTCGAGTTGTGGACCAGTTTTGACGAGGCAGTCGTCGGCGTGGCCGGGGCGCTGACGGGATCGTCGCTCGCCGACCTCGCCAGCGCCTTCGCGGAGCTGTCCGACGTTTCCGGCGAGCTCGCGGCGCGAGTGCGACCGCTGTACCGCACCGGGCGCCGCGCTGGGTGAGCTCCCCTGGGCGACACCCGGCCGAGGACGCCCCGCAGCCTCACGCCTGCGCCTGGTCCACGGACCTACTTCCGTGGACCAACGTCCCGAAAAGTCCCCGCAGGTGATTGGGCTGGGTGGTACAAAAATCGAGGCGAGCCAGAGTCCCGTGGTGGCTGAGTAGCCACGATGTATGTATCCGCGAGCTTGCGGCCCTGACCTCCGACGTGGCGTCGGACGCGGATGTACAGCCCGATCAGTGACGACCGCAGGAAGACGTATTCGGTCGCGAACCCGACGGTTCCACCGCGCATGGTGGTCCCGTGTTTAAAGAGACTCCCTGTCTCACCGCGCTCCGACGGGGCTGCGCGCAAGAAACCCCAACCCCCAATCGGTCGGAGCAACGCGCGGCAGTGTGGCTGGCAGCAGGTCCTCGGGCTGCTGCTGTGCGGGCGTGTTTGGTCACGAGCAGTGCGACGGTTTGTCGGTCAAGCGGCAGCTCCATGCACCGCGACGTCACCCACGTCACGTATCCAGCTTCCCGCCGCGCCGTCACGAACAACTCGACGCTCTGCTCGCTCAACTCCCACACAGCCAGCCCCTCCCGCTCAAGCCAACTGCTCAGCCGCGCCAGCTGACACACCCGCTCGCGCACCGACAACCTCCCGTACCCGCGAGCCGCCAACCACCGCTCAAGTCCAGCCACCCACGGCGCCAACGGCCCCCGCACCCTGCACCACGAAACACGACCAGCACCCATCGCTGCCTCCCGTCGGATCGAACAAACCGAAACGAGAAGCGTCAATCAGCCGCAGACGATTATGTCCAGCAGCCCATCACCACAACCCACCCTCAGCAGGCAAAACGAACACCGGCCAGCCGTCGCTCAACATAATCGGAAGCCAGCCATAGATGCGGGTCTCGAGCCGGCGGTCCCGACCCACCTGCTGGTCGTCCATTCCGCTAGTCAGCGTGGCGACGAATCTCGCGTGTGCTCAGCGAGGCGAAGCAGTCCTCGTCCCTGCTCTCCGCCGCAAGGGAGGTGTTTTTCCGGCGCCGATGAAATGCTCCTGCCGTCGCAGAAACGGGTCTCGGGAGTCAGCGCGTTTCCAGGCTGAACTGGCTGTTGAGAAGCGACGACGTCGCCTCACGTAGCCTGAGAGGTCGTATCCGACCCCGGAAGCGCTCGTCTGCGTCGAGTTTGACGCGTGTCGATAAAAGGAGCGACGCATGCCGATCCCCATACCTGAAGACGTTCGTGCCCTTCTCGAAGGCCCCAACTACGTGCATCTGGCAACGCTGCGCGCGGATGGCGCGCCGCGGAACTGGGTTGTGTGGGTGGGGCTCGAGGGCGATCGTATTCTCGTTTGCACCTCCGACGCAATTTGGAAAGCCAGAGACATGCGCCGCGACCCGCGCGTGGCACTCTCGGTAACGGACATGTCGAATCCGTACCGAATGGCCGCGGTTCAAGGACGAGTCGTTGAGATCAGGTCAGATGAGGATTGCCGGTACATGGACCCGATCTCCATCAAGTACACGGGTGCGCCGTTTCCCAGCCGGGGACCCGACCGTGTCTGTTTCGTCATCGCGGTCGAGAAGGCTGCGCAGCGGACACTCAGTTTCGTGCACAAGCCGGCTTAGGCGCGGCGGGCGACGAGGACGTTGCTTATCGATCACTCAGGCGGCGATACAGAACCTGCTCGCCGGCCAAATAGCCGCAAGCCTCGTAGAAGTCCTGCGCCCGGACGTTCCCGCTCATGACCGCGACCTTCACCGTGTCGAATCCGCGCCCGGTGGCAAGGCGCTCGGCGGCGGCCAGTAACGCCCGACCGACGCCGTGCGAGCGGCGGCTGCCCGTGACGACGAGCGTCACCACCTCGGCGATCCCGCCCGTGACTTCAAACGTGTCGTCGGGACCCTCCTCGAACGCGACCATCGCATAGCCGAGCAGGCGGCCTTCATCGTCGCTCGCGGTGACGTAGCTGGCACCACGCGTGAGGAGGTGGCGGTACCACCGTAGTCGGCTGGCCCACGACGAATCGAGATCTTCGACCAGCGCTGGGTAATCAGCGGCCTCGCGATGATGATGGTGCAGCTCGGCCCAAAGCGGCGCCAAATCGTTGAGCCCCTCGGGATCGGTCCGCGGATTGCTGATGTGGTCAGCCACCCGCCGAGTATCGCAATGAGTCTCGAGCGCCCGTAGAACCAGCGATCACCGCGCCCGCGAGCCGCAGGTTCTCGCTTTCCGCGCGTTTCGAGACCGTCGGCGAGCACGCCACGATGCCCGTCCGATAACAAACGCAGGGCTCGCGAGAGCTGAGCGTGGATGCACGACGCCTCGAGCGGACACGGCGGGCGGGTGACCGCTTCCTTGCAAGGCCGGGAGCGTCGGCACGGGCGGCAAGCCTCGGCTCAGCGAGCGGCGATGAATGTTCTAGCGAGGACGATATGTTCAGTTCGCTCGGCTGGATGGTCGTAGCGAACTCGGTTGTGTCTCTTTCTTGGCGGCGGCGAGGGTGCGGCTGCGGCGGTGAAGTTCCCTGCCGGGGAGGATCGCGAGCGCGAGGGCGGCGCCGGCGAGGGCGACGATCGCGGCGGTGCGCAGGCCGAGGCTCATGCCGCTGATGAAGGCGCTGCGGGCGGTGTGCGCGAGCAGCCCGCCCGCGATGCCGCCGAGGTGGCCGGCGACGCCGAGGGCGCCTCCGATGGAGCCGAGGATCGTCTGCTCGATCGGGTGCGGGACTGGGTGCGGGGCGAGCGCGATGAGCATGTGGTTCTGGTAGCGGGTGGCAAGGAGGCTGCCGATCACGGCGACGCCGAGCGCTCCGCCGGCCTGCAGGAATGTTCCGTTGGTGCCGGCGCCGACGCCGGTGTGCTCCTCGGGAAGCGAGCCCATCACAGAGGCGGCCGTCGAGGGGATGACCAGCCCGGCGCCGAGGCCGAGCAGGGCCATGCCGAGGACGATCCCGGAGTACGTGCTGGCGGTGGAGACGTCGCCCATCTGCCACAGGCCACCCGCCGCGAGCAGCATGCCGATCGCGATCGTCAGCTTGCTACCGATCCGATGTACGAGCTGGCTCGACAGTGGTGCGACCAGGGCGATTGCGCCGGCGGCGGGGAGCATTCGCAGGCCGGCCTGAAGCGGTGTGTAGGTGAGATCGAACTGCAGGAACTGGGTGAGCAGGAACAGCGCGCCGAGGAGCCCGAACATCGTCAGGCCGACGGAGAGGATTGCGCCCGAGAAGCCGCGGTTGGCGAAGAACCGGAGGTTCAGCATGGGGTGCTCGGATCGCCACTCCCACAGCACAAAGGCGGCGAGAATCGTGAGTCCGGTCGCGCCGGTTGTGAGCACGAGTGCGGAGGTCCAGCCGTGGATCGGCGCCTCGATGATCCCGTACAGCACGAGCCCGAGTCCGGCGATCGAGAGGGCGGAGCCGACCCCGTCGGGCCGCTGTGCGGCAGGGTTGCGGGAGTCGTCGACCAAAGGCAGGGCGAACGCGAACGCGACTGCGGCGATCGGAACGTTGATCAGGAATACCGACCCCCAGGCAAAGCGGGCGAGCAGCAGCCCGGCGACGATCGGTCCGAGCGCGATTCCCGCGCCGCTGGTCGCGGCCCAGAACCCGATGGCGCGTTGGCGCTCGTGGTGATCACTGAACGTGTTGGCGATGATCGCCAGCGTCGAGGGCATGATCAGCGCTGCCCCCACGCCCATGCTCGCACGGGCCGCGATCAGCATCCCGACGGAGCGCGAGAACGCCGCCCACGTCGAGCACGCGGCGAACGCGATCAAGCCGGCGAGGAACGTCCGCTTGCGCCCGATGCGATCAGCGAGGCTGCCCGCGACCAGCATCAGGCAGGCGAACACGAGCACGTAGGCGTCGACGAACCACTGCAGGTCGCTTGAGCTGGCATGCAGCTTGCGCACGAGCGTCGGCAGCGCGACGTTCAGGACCGTGGCGTCGAGCGTCACGATCAAGAGCGACAAGCACAACACCGCCAGCGCACGCCATCGGCGCGACGACTCGGCAGAGGTGGATGTTGGCGTTGATCCGCTCATCGCTCTCACTCCTTCGGCGCTGATCCGACGTGGGCACTACTGGTCTCGGGCTTCGGAGTGGCCAGACCGCCGAGCACCGTCCCGACCAGCCCCCGCAGGTATCGGTCCTTATCAGCGGCGTCCACGGCCGCGTCGGTTGCCCGGAAGACGCTCTCGCCCAGGCAGCTTGCAAGCAGCAGCCTGGCGGCCACCTCGACGTCAGCGTCTTGCCGGAGGCGGCCGAGCTTCTGCTCAGCCTTCAAATACGCGGCAAGGTTGGCCGCCACCTTATGCGGGCCGACATCGTGAGCAGCAATGAACTCGCGCTCGCCCGCCAGCAGCTCGGTGTCGGCGAGCAGGCAGCCGATCAGCGCCAGGCCCTCGCCATAGAACGTCAGTGCCGCCCCCGCCACCCCGAGCAGGTTCGCCTCCACCGTCGCGGTGCCCACCCGCACAGGCAGATCGGCGAGCACGGCGATCAGCGTCCGCAACTGCGAGTGGAGCGCGGCGCGGACAAGCTCTGACTTGCCAGAGTAATACCGGTAGATGGTGCCCTCCGCGCACCCCGCGGCGCGAGCTATGTGACTCGTTCGCGTCCGCGCCAGCCCCCGCTCCCGAATCACCAGCAACGTTGCGTCAAGCACCGCGTCTCGCAAGGCCCGCTGCGAGTCTCCACCCACGTCCAGCGCGTTCGATGACCGGTGTTCCTGAGACTCGCGCAGAGCCATGAGGCAAGAATGAGTGAACACTCACTCCGCGACATCCGGGAGGCCGACTGAGACGGGCTGCCTGTTTCTACTGAACCAACGGCATTCACCACCAAGCCGGCTCAGCCAGCTCGACCGGCACCGCAACTGCGGGGGTCGCGTCCGCCCTGCCCTACCCACGCGGCGCGCTTCTTCCCAATCACCGTCGCCCTCCCTGTCGCGCGGAACGCGCGCATCTCCCGAGCCGTAGCTCGCGCCAGCGGGCGACCCGAACTGATGCTCGGAGGTCAGGCGGCGTGCGCCCAGAACGTGCACGACGGCGGGATCGCGTAGAGCCGCCCAGACGTCGGCGTGATTGCCCTCTCCCATCTCTTGCGGTAAGGGAGTGCGCTACCAGGCGTCAGGGTCGAGGTTGATGACCCGCTCCGCGGGCGTCTCGGTCTGGCCATAAAACCACCAGTGCCACCAGGTCCGCACGAACACCTCGTTGAGGCGCTCGAGATGCTCCACGATCGGGAGACCGTCCATCACCACCAGCCGCGTCACCGCCCGTGGGTGATCCATGGCGGTGCGGAAGGCGCCCAGCAAACCGCGGTCATGGCCCACCACTGCGAACTGCTCATGGCCGAGGTGCCGCACGGGCGAGACCACGTCGCTGGCCATCGCCCGCTTGGAGGACTGGGCGTGCTCCGGCGCATCGGCGGGTAGCGTGGACCGGCCGTACCCGCGCAGGTCAGGACGACGAAGAACGAGCCGGCCAGCTGCGCTGTTACTCGGTGCCACGTTGTATGCGTCCGCGGATGGGCGTGCAGCCGCACCACCGGCTGCCCGTGGCCGCCGTGCCGTACGCGCAGCGTGACCTCGCCGACGTCGACATATTCGAGCGTGAAGCCTTCGAACACGAGCTACTCCGACCCGCGCGACGTCCGCGTGTCGGACGAGGCAGGCTGCGCCTTACTCGATGCCCGATCGATCCCGGCTCGCGGCCCCGAGCGGACGTCGAGGACGGATTGGCATGGCCACACGGCTGCTTGAGGAATCTCGGTTCGTGTCATGCCGCGGGCCTGGCGGGCGCGGTCCACGTAGTCCAGTCGACGCGGATCGCTGTACGGCGACTGAAGGTCGCCGCCACGCGTGGCTCGTGCACGACGGGCGAGGCGGATGGTGCGCCAACGGGCGGCCGCGCGCAGTTGGTCCTCGACGCGAGCGGTGGCGAGCGCTCGAGCGAGAGCGGGATGCAGCATTTTGCAGCCTCCTCTAATCCACGGCGATGTCGCCGCGGCGGGTCAGGTCCTTCTCCGCTTCGAGCAGCTCCAGCTCGGCAGCCAGGTGCTCCTGGGCCGATCCGATCGCGTGCGCGGGCAATTTCCAGTCCTCCTGGTGTCGGCGTCTTGCCATCTGCGTATTGAGACGCCGGCCGGGCCGAAAAAGGGTCGGCGTCTCTCGCGCGGTCGGGGAGCGACCCTTTTTCGCCGCGCGGCGCGTCATAACGGGTAATGCCGACGAGATCGGAGTCGAGATGCGAGGATCAGAACATGAGCCAATCGCTCCTGGCGCGGGCTGCGCAAGGCGAGGAGGAGGCGTTCCGCGAGCTAACCGACCCCTACCGACGCGAGCTCCAGTTCCACTGCTATCGGATCCTCGGCTCGATACAGGACGCTGAGGACGCGCTGCAGGAGACGCTGGTCAGCGCGTGGCGGGGTCTCGCCCGCTTTGAACAGCGCTCGCCGCTGCGCGCGTGGCTGTACCGGATCGCGACCAATCGCTGCCTGGACGCATTGCGCGATGCGGGGCGTCGCCCGCCGCCCACTCCCGAGCCGCCGTTCGCTCCGCCAGCGCCGACGCGGATGGCCGAGGTGACCTGGCTCGAGCCGTATCCCGACGCGCTGCTCGAAGGGATCATCGACACGACGCCCGGACCCGAAGCGCGCTACGAGACCAGGGAGACGATCGAGCTCGCGTTCATCGCCGCCCTGCAAGCGCTCCCCTCGCGGCAGCGCGCCGCGCTGCTACTGCACGACGTGCTCGGCTTCCACGCCGCCGAGGTCGCGGGCATGCTCGACTCAAGCGAGGACTCGGTCAAGGGCGCGCTCAAGCGAGCACGCTCGACGATCGACCGACTACAGGGCGCGCAACCGCGACGGCGAGCCCCGCTGCCGGACTCGGACGGCGAACGCGAGCTCGTCCGACGCTTTGCCGACGCCTGGGTGGCCGACGACATCGACTCCGTCGTCGCGCTGCTCGCCGATAACGCGTGGTTCAGCATGCCGCCGTCCCCGCTCGAATACCAAGGGCATACAGCCATCGAAGCGTGCCTGCGCGCGATCGCCAGCCGGCGCGGCGAGCGCCGTTACACGCTCATCCCAACCCGGGCCAACACACAGCCAGCTTTCGGGCGCTATCGCGACGACGAGCACGCTCCGATCGCGCACGCCGTAGGCCTGCTCGTCCTGACCATCGAGGGCGAACGGATCTCGGCCGTCACCAGCTTCACCAACTCAAGCTTGCTCCCCCACTTCGGGCTCCCCCGGACCCTGCGCCTCTGATCCCCGCCTCCGAGCCGGCGGATCGCGGCGAGCCCTGCTTTTGCCTCCGCAGAGGTGTATGGAAGCCATGCGATCGCCGCCCTGCCATGCGCGGGTCCGTGCCTCGGCCGTCCGCAGCGCCGGCTCCCGCGGCGCCGGAGGCGCGAGCGCCCCGCTGGCCGAGCTTAAGAGGTCTCCGCGAGGAGCAGCGTTAGGTACTGCGAGAGAGGCAAAGGGGGTTCGACTCGCGGCTTCCTCGCCGCTCGAGAACTACCTCTTCCGCGTCCTCGGGAGGGACCACAAGCTCAGCATCGGTGGGGGCGGCGCGGGCGCCATTAACCCGATGTGGAAGGCAAGGTCGGCGTCGATGGCCGGTCTGCACCTCGCACCCGAGTGCCTCATTCACGCGGGTCCGCCACTCCAGAGCCTCCTGTTGGCGGAGGCTTTCGTGGCTCCCGAACACCATCGGTCGGGGGGTTGCCTCCCTCGCCGGTCGGACCTCTCGCGGACCCTTTGCGTCGGGCCAACGAAATGCTCGCGGCGGGCAAGCCCCCGGGCGGCTAGATTGGGCATATAGCGGTTCAACGGATGGACAACGTAGGCATTGTCGTCGACGACCTACCGGGGACGATCGCGTTCTTCCGCGAGCTCGGCCTCGAGCTCGAAGGCCAAGCCTCGGGCTCGAAGGCCAAGCCACTATCGAAGGGGACTGGTCTGGGCGCGTCACTGGACTGCGAGACCAGGCGTCGAGATCGCCATGATGCGCACACCGGACGGCCACAGCCGGCTCGAGCTCTCGCGATGTCTCACGCCCCTCGCGGTCGCCGATCACCGGAACGCCCCGGTGAACGCCCTCGGGTACCTCCGCGTGATATTCGCCGTGGACGACATCGACGATACGCTCGCCCGGCTCCGCGACCACGGCGCGCAGCTCGTCGGCGAGGTGGTCCAGTAAAAAGACTTGTATCGGCTCTGCTACATCCGCGGGCCCGAACGACTTCTCACCGGCCTCGCCCGGGAACTCGGCTGAGCGCCAGGACCTTTTTCACCTAGTGGTTTGAGCGTCACACTGCTCGGAGCGCTGCCGCGAGTACCGGACCTACCGGCACGGAAGCTCTGCCATCAGAGAGGAAGGTGCTATGCAAGCTATCGCCGTCCGCGACCGTGACGCTGGTCTGGCTGGGCTGTCCCTGACGGATTTGCCGTATCCGCGCGCCGCTGAGAACGACGTCATCGTGCGCGTGCATGCCGCTGGGTTTACCCGTGGGGAGCTGGCTTGGGAGGGGACGTGGACTGATCGTGGCGGCCGGGACCGGACGCCGAGCGTGCCCGGGCATGAGGTGTCGGGTGTCGTCGCCGAGCTGGGCTACGGGACCACCGGCCTGACCGTCGGCCAGCGAGTGTTCGGGCTGGCCGACTGGTCCCGCAATGGCACGCTGGCGGAGTACGTGGCGGTCGACTCTGACCGGTCGACGATAGAGAAGCATTAGCGCCGCATGGGGCGCATCCGACGTCTGTTGTTCGGGCAGCCGCAAGTCGCGATGAGTCGTTGGGTGCGCGGGGCGTCGTTGCTTTCGTCGCCTCCCTGTTTAGCCGGTTACGCGGCTGTCGGGCTAGCGTCCCGGCAGCCGAGGCCCGTGTCATGGCATCTGGTGTGCTGTGAGCGCGGTGGGTAGGTTTCTGCGCTGCGTGTGGGGGCTACTACGGATGACGTGGGTGTCTGCGACCGCGAGTGTGTGGTCTGCGGCTCGGTGCGAGAGGGTCTGGGTTCCCTGACGTGGTTCGCGTCTCCTTTGGGTGGCCCCGGCTCAGTAGGCGAGCGTGCTCCCGCACCGGCGGTGTGCATTCGAGAAGTCACTCATGACATGCACGAGGAATTCCCAGGAACACGACGAGATCGGGGCCTCCGTTTGAGGGCACCGCTCGATGCCGTCGCGCGGCACGTCCACGAGCACCGGTCACGTCCGGAGCACTACAAGTGGATCGCGCTGTCGAACACGACGTTGGGGGTCTTGATGGCGACGATCAACGCTTCGATCGTGATCATCGCGCTGCCGGACATCTTCCGCGGGATCCACTTGAACCCTCTGGTGCCGTCGAACACGAGCTATCTGCTTTGGATGTTGCTGGGGTTCATGGTCGTCTCGGCGGTGCTGGTGGTGAGCCTTGGCCGGGTCGGCGACATGTTCGGTCGGGTACGGATGTACAACCTCGGCTTTGCTGTGTTCACTGCGGGTTCGATCCTCCTGTCGGTGACGTGGATGCAGGGGAGCGCGGGGGCGTTGTGGCTGATCGTGATGCGGGTCGTCCAAGGGGTCGGAGCGGCGTTCCTGTTCGCGAACTCGGCGGCGATCCTCACCGACGCGTTCCCACAGACCGAGCGCGGCCTTGCGCTCGGGATCAACATGGTGTCGGCGATCGCGGGGTCGTTCATCGGTCTCGTGCTCGGCGGGGTTCTCGCGCCGGTCGCATGGCGGCTGGTGTTCCTGGTGTCGGTCCCGATCGGGCTGTTCGGGACGGTGTGGGCCTATTACATGCTGCAGGAGCGCGGAATTCGTGTACGGGCGAAGATCGACTGGCTCGGGAACCTCGCGTTCGCGGTCGGCCTGATCGCGCTGCTGGTCGGGATCACCTACGGGATCCTTCCCTACGGCGGCCACGACATGGGCTGGACCAACCCGTGGGTGATCACGGCGATCGCCGGCGGGATCGTCGTGCTCGGGCTGTTCGTGGTGATCGAACATCGTGTCAGCGCCCCGATGTTCCGCCTGCACCTGTTTGAGATCCGCGCGTTCTCGGCGGGCAACGTAGCTACGCTGCTGGCAGCGCTCGCGAGGGGTGGGCTGATGTTTATGCTGATCATCTGGCTGCAAGGCATCTGGCTGCCAGAGCACGGCTACAGCTTCTCCTCCACACCGTTGTGGGCGGGGATCTGCATGCTTCCACTATCGGTCGGGTTCCTGATCGCGGGTCCATTCGCCGGCCACCTCGCCGATCGCTTCGGCGCCCGCCCATTCGCCACCGGGGGAATGGTCCTCGCCGCGATCACGTTCCTGCTGCTAATCGCGTTGCCGGTCGGTTTCCCCTACTGGGCGTTTGGACTTGTGATCTTCCTCAACGGCCTGGCGATGGGCCTATTCGCCGCTCCCAACCAGACTGGGATCATGAACAGCCTGCCACCAGACCAACGCGGAGCCGGCGCGGGCATGGCCGGGACGTTCATGAACTCCGCCTCGGTGCTTTCGATCGGGATCTTCTTCAGCCTGATCATCATCGGGCTCGCCGCCACCCTCCCAGCGACCCTGTACCACGGCCTCGCCGCCAACGGGGTCCCGCAAGCCTACGCGGTGAAGGTGTCGCAGCTACCCCCCGTCGGGAGCCTGTTCGCGGCGTTCCTCGGTTACAACCCGATGAGCACCACGCTCGCGCCGATCCTCCACCAGCTGCCGCACTCGACCGTCGTCTACCTCACCGGTCACACGTTCTTCCCGATGCTCGTCTCGCACCCGTTCGCCAACGGGATCCACGAGGCGTTCTACTTCGCCGGCGCCTGCTGCCTGCTAGGCGCGGTCGCCTCATCGCTACGGGGTGGCAAGTACTACTACACGGAGCCCCAGCAACAGGCAAAAGCTCCAGCCAAAGCCGGCAGAAGTCGCACCACACGACGGAAGCGGATTGCCCCTCACGGCCCGTCAGAGCGGTCGACCAGCTCCCCGACGCGCCAGCGCCACAGATCGCGGCCAGACAGCGGCGACCGGCAAACGAACTCGTAGCGCACCGACTCCGACGTGGGCCGGGGCCCCGGACTGGCTCCCTGCCGACCGCGTCGGGTGCTGCCGGCGACGCCTCGCATGCTTCCCCGGGACCTACGGGTAAAACACCGCCGACCTAAACTACAAACTAACCAAGCCGGACGTCTGCTTTTGTGGCGGACACCCAAATGCGCGCGGCGCTCGCTTAGCGACGTTTGCATGCGTCGCGACTCGGCGCGTCGTCGCGACTGCTTCCACGAGAATGGGATCGTACGTCGTCGTCGCGGTCGCGCCGATTCACGACGATCGCGCTGTCGCCGAGCAGCAGCCGGCTCCGCGGCGAGACGGTCATCGAAGCGATCACCGCACCGACGATCGCGGCACGATCGGATTCCGCGCGTTGCGATCACGCGCATGGCCGAGGCGGGACGATCGCTCTTGGCCTGAGGGTCGCCCGATCCCATCGGGATAGCAATAGCGCGGCGAATCCCGTCGGACTCGAGCTGCATGACTACCGCTCAGCCGGGACGAACCAGTAGTCCGCGGCGCCCGGGGGGACGGCTGCTGGCGTGGCGTTGCGATCGTGAGCGCCGATCTTCGCGGACGTCTCGCCCGTCGCCCAAGCAACGGTCAGCGAGGCGCCCGGAGGATGAACGCGATCGTGCGGACGGGCATACCGCTACGCACGACAGGCGGCGGTGACGGCCGCCACGTCAGTTAGCGCGGGGGCGAAGCCGATCGCGCAAAATGCAAAAGGAACCGTGATGGAACCGGCTTCTCCCTATTCCATGGACGCGTCGGTCAGTCGCTCGCATTGACGTGGCAAAAGCATCGCGCTGGCCAGAATTCCGGAACCGGACGCCCCGTTACCCGTAACAGGGGTCGGAGCAATTTGCTCAGAGCGCCCTGACGCCGCACGGGTGCGTCAGGGCACCCCGAAAATCCAGGCCCCGACGACCGCGGACCACGCCCTGCCGCCGTTTCTGCACGGGCCTGAGGCGACTTGCGCGGAGTGCCCAGCCCCGACCCGCCGGCTGGGCACTCGCAAGCCCAGTCAGGCCGTTCCAGCTCCGGTGACGGTGCAAGTGTATGTCTTCCCGCCATTGTTGGTCGTGCAAGTCAATTTGCCACTGCCCTTGGCGTGCTTATAGGCGCCGGTACCGCCGGTGATCTTCAGCGGACCGCTGGCGGTAATCGGCCCACTACTGAGCGCGCCGCTCAGACCGTAGGTGCCGTCGACCGTGCCGTTGTCGAAGAAGTTCTTGAATGTTCCACTCGCCGTCAGCTGCGTGGCGGTGACCGACTCGCTGAACGTGCTGTACTGAACGCCGTCGCCGAACGGCTTCGAACACGTCAGGAGCCCGAAAGCGAAGCCCGAGGTGTTCGGGTAGGACTGGTTGTAGGAGGTCTCCGTGCAACTGAACTTCGTTCCCTTAGCGCCCGACTTTGCGCTTGGCTTCGCCCCGGCAGCGCCAGCTCCGAGCGCGAAGACCAGCGCAGCTGAAACTCCGAGCGACCCTAAACCGAGCATGAATCTGCGTCTCACTGCCTTCTCCTCCTCTATCGGTGGCCTTGGGGAGCTGTATCCGCACCTCATGCCCCTGCCCCCGAATCTCATGCGGCGGTCGGCTCCCTCGCTGTCTCAACGCATAGCGTGAGAAGAAGTTTCGGTTTGCTCTAAGAAATGTGGCGAGGCGTAACCTCCGCCCCTGGGGGCCTTCGCAGGGGCCAGTAACCAACGGCGAGGGCTTCCCGGAGGGCAACTTGGGGATCTCGTCGATGATTTCGAGGACGCGCACCTTCTTGTATGGGGCCACGTGTTCGGCGACGAACCGGGTCGCCTCTTCGGGCGTGAGGGATCCGGTCGTCACGACGAATGCTTAGGGCACCTCGCGGGCTTGTCGTCGGGCTGGCGACGCCTGCTTTCGCCTTCGCGCGACCGAGCTCCAGGAGATCCCTTTCGTAGTTTCGCCGCCACCGGTGACGCTATTGCATTGGCGACCAACCGTAGCTCCGCGAAGACGCGGTGCTAGACGTCGGCGAGCAACCCGGCGCCTTGCCACGGTGCAGCAACGGCGGCGGGCGACTGCTCCTCGCGGATGCGGTAGCGGAACCTTCCCACGACTGCTCCGCGTTGAAGGAGTAGCGCCTCTCACGACTGCCGCCGTAGGCGAAGCAGCTGTCCGTCGTGGACCGGCCCGATCGCGAAAGCAGAAGTCACGACCGGCGGCGTGACTCGACCCAACGGACCGCCGCGTCCTACCGAACGCGACAGTGAGGCATCGAGCTTGCTCACCGTTGCTCGCCTGACGCACCGCTTCGAGGACGACTGCTGGTTGGAGTGGCGGAGCGGCACTCTGGCTGAACCTCGGGTCGCAGCGAGTCGCGGTGGTCGGCCGCGGCGGCTTCCGGATTATCGGGCCCATGCAGCGGCGTCACGCGCATGTCGACGCCGATGCTGCTAGCCCGTTGCAGTCGTCTGGTGGAGACCGCTCACCGCTGCTCCTTTTGCTCAGAAGCACCGCGACGAGTTGCCCTTCGGCTTGATCGGGAGAATGCAGCAGCTGCTGCGCGGTTGTCGTGCGCTATCGGAGCTCATCCAGCTGGAAGGTTGCTGAGGCAGGTCGGTGACGCTTCGTCGGCCGCGGGAGCTGAACAGCCCGCCACTTGCTGCCTAGCGCTTGTCGCGGGCGCAGTAAGCAGATCGTGGGTGTGGCAGCCACTGTCGTCTCGCTTCCGCCCGGGTAGAGCGGAATGTTCCCGCCGACCAGCCGCTGGTTCTCGAAGTTCGCACGCAGTTAGCGTCTTGCTGACGTGGCCCTGACGCCGCTCGTTGCGTGATGGAAGTGCGGCAGTACCGACACGGGGCGCCTCCGCGTTACGGCGATCGCTGTTGCCCGACCCGCGGACGGGCTCCGCCGACGGGATGAGACTCGATCGTGAGCGCTAGCCAGGCGCCGCCGCCGCCCGCTCGCGGTCGATGAGCACACGGCGAAGGATCTTGCCCGAGGGTGACTTCGGAATCTCCTCGAGGATCTCGACGGCACGGATCTTCTTGTACGGCGCCACGCGCTCGGCAACGAACGCGCTCACCTCCTCGGGGGTGAGCGGCGCGTTGAGCACGACGAACGCCTTCGGGACCTCGCCGGCCTCCTCGTCGGGGATCCCGATCACGGCCGCGTCGGCGATCGCGGGGTGCGTGAGCAACAGCGCCTCCAGTTCGGCGGGGGCGACCTGAGAGCCCTTGTACTTGATCAGCTCCTTGACCCGGTCGACGATCCGAACCGCGCCCTGCTCGTCGACGGTGGCGATGTCGCCTGTGCGCAGCCAGCCGTCGGGATCGATCGCCAGCACGGTCGCCTGCGGATTGTTGAGGTAGCCCTTCATCACCTGCGGGCCGCGGATCAGCAGCTCACCGCGCTCGCCGATCGGCGCCTCCCGGCCGCTGACGATGTCGACGATGCGGCACTCGGTGTTCGGGACCGGGGGGCCGATCGAGCCCGGCATCTGCCCGGCGAGCTCATCAGGGACGGAGTGGGTGGTCGGGCTCGTCTCGGTGAGGCCGTAGCCCTGCAGCATGCGGCAGCCCAGCCGCTGGCCGCACGCCACCTCGAGCTCGGCGGACAGCGGCGCGGCGCCGGAGAGCATGAACTCAAGGCTCGAGAGGTCGAACTCGTCCACCAGCGGTTGCTTGGCCAACGCGAGCACGATCGGCGGGACGACCCAGGCGCGAGTGATGCCGTACCGCTGCACGACGCGCAGGAACTCGGGCAGCTCGAACCGCGGCATCGTCACGACCGTGGCCCCGCGCGAAAGCGGCATGTTCATCAGCACGACCAGGCCGTAAATGTGAAAGAACGGCAACACCGCGATCACACGGTCATCCTCGCGGACACGTTGGTGAACGATCGTCTGGCAGATGTTCGCCACGAGGTTTCGGTGCGTAAGCATCACGCCCTTCGGCAGCCCCGTGGTGCCGCTCGAATACGGCAGCGCGACGACATCCTCTGCGGGGTCAATCGCGACCTCCGGCGGCTCGCCGGCCGCCTCCGGCAGGGAGCTGAACGGCGTCGCGCCGTCGGCCTCGCCATAGCCGAAGATCTCCTGCACGCCCGCCGCCCGCGCCGCCGCCCGCGCCTTCTCCGCCTGCTCGGGCACGGTCACCAGCATGCGCGCACCGCAGTCGCGCAGCTGGCGCTCAAGCTCCTCGGCCGTGAACAGCGGGTTGACGGTCGTGTTGATCCCGCCGAGCGTCGCGACGGCGTGAAAGGTGACCGCGTACTCGGGCAGGTTGGGGGCGAAGTGCGCGAAGACGTCGCCCTTGCCAAAGCCCCGCTCCGCAAGGCCTGCACCGACCGCCCGAACGGACTCCACCAGCTGCGCGTAGCTGATCGTCCGACCGCTGGGTCCGTCGATCACAGCCGGCTTGTCGCCAAGCTCGCCAGCACCAGCGAGGACAAAATCGGACAAAGACACGTCCGGAATCTCAACATCCGGAAACGGGCTGCGGATCATTGCCCCACGCTCCTCGCTCGACTGCTTGGCCGAGTCTACGCCACTCCGGGCAGACCCAGGAAGATAGCTGCGAGCCCGGTACTCGTCCCCAACTCTCGGGTGCGCATTCGCGGCTGGACGAGAGTCGGCGTTCACCCGGGGCACCGCTGGTACGGACAAGGTGCGGGTGCCTCGCTAAAGCGGAGGAAGGTCGGCCGGGGCTTCCGCATTTTCGACGAGCCGGAGTCTTAGTCGACCCCTTCGAGCCTGACTAGACTTGTGCTAAGGAACGGATGCAGCAGCCAGACCCGTTGAATCGAGACAGCCCCCTTGATCGAGCAGCAGCGCTAACGCCGGGCTGCTGCTCGCTCAGACAGCGACGCTGAACTCGATCGCTCGCGGGGGGCCCGGCTCCCGACCCGCGCCGACTGTTGCAACGCCGGGCGGACTCAGCAGCCCCACGGTCGGGATGGGACCGCTGGTGCTCGATCAACGCAGAAGCCAACGATCGTCGGAACAGGGTGTCGAGCTGACGCGGAAGCAGCGACAGGCGTATCCGTCGCGAGACGGCTCGTTTGCGGGAGAACCGAGCGTGGGCGCCGGACTGGCTCGCGGGCTGCATCCTCCGCGCTTTCGAGTGCCTCGCGAGCATCAACAGGGACGCCTCTGACGCGCTCGGGAGACCGGAATGTCGATTGCCTGTCGTGACATGGGTCGACGGAAAACATTTGGATCGACGGAGGCTGGGCCGGCCTCAGCGACATACGCCGTCGCTGACCGGGCGACGCGGCGCGGGTCCCTGGACACGCCCCGACTCATGTGGTTTGCTTGGTCGAAACGACGACCCAGCTCGAACGGTCGTCTTGAGTCGGACCGGGAGAGGGCGCTTATGGGTGCAACTGAGATTGACCAAGGCAAGCTCGAAGCCTTCATGGGCCAGGCAGTGAGCGACATGGGGGCGGCAATCAGCGTGCCGCTGATGATGATTGGCGAGAAGCTCGGCCTCTACAAGGCGATGGCGGGCGCGGGGCCGCTCACGTCCGCGGAGGTGGCCGATCGAGCCGGGGCCGCGGAGCGCTACGTGCGCGAGTGGCTGCGCAACCAGGCGGCCGGGGGCTATGTCTCTTATGACGCCGGCACCGACTGCTACACGCTGCCGGACGAGCATGCGCTCGCGCTAGCCGACGAGGACAGCCCGTTCTACATCCTGGGCGTACTTGACTCGATCGCATCCCTGTTCGCCGACGAGGACAAGATCCGCGAGGTATTTCGCAGCGGCCAGGGGATGGGCTGGCACGAGCATGACCACCGCCTGTTCCGCGGCACCGAGCGCTTCTTTCGGCCGGGCTACCGCGCGCACCTCGTCAGCGAGTGGATTCCCGCCCTGGACGGCGTCCAGGAGAAGCTCGAGCGTGGGGCGAAGGTGGCCGACGTGGGCTGCGGGCACGGGGCATCGACGATCATCATGGCCGAGGCGTTTCCGAACTCCGAGTTCTTCGGCTTCGACTACCACGCCCCGTCGATCGAGCGCGCGCACGAGGCTGCGAAGGAAGCCGGCGTCGATAGCCGGATCGTGTTCGCCACGGACGCGGCCAAGGAATTTCCCGGCCACGGCTATGACCTCGTGTGCGTGTTCGACTGCCTGCACGACATGGGCGACCCGGTGGGCGCGGCCCGCCATGTGCTCGAGACGCTCGACGCCGACGGCACGTGGATGATCGTCGAGCCGTTCGCCAACGATCGCGTCGAGGAGAACCTCAACCCGGTAGGGCGCGTCTTCTACGGGGCCTCGACCGTGATCTGCACTCCGTCCTCGCTTGCGCAGGAGGTCGGGCTCGCCCTCGGCGCCCAGGCGGGCGAGGCAGAGCTCGCCCGGGTGCTCAACGAGGGCGGCTTCACGCGCGTACGCCGGGCGACCGAGACACCCTTCAACCTGATTCTCGAGGCACGACCGTAGTTTGTGTTCCAAAAGCGACTTGACGACCGCCCGGACCTCGGCGGGAGGGGCATCACAGATCCCGCCTGAGCACGAACCGAGGAGTCTCGCGGGTGGCGGTGATCGTGCCAGGCGTCAGTACCGGCCCGCGAGCGAGTAGGACGGTGACGCACGAGCGGGCAACGGGATCCGGATGGCCCTCGCAGATCCTCGAGGCTCAGCGGGCCGCTCGATGCCGCCATCAGAAGCTACTCGAGGCTCGCGCCGGTGTAAACCCACCCAAGGCGCGTATCTAACAGGCGCCCTGCACTATCGCGATACGCGAAACGGAGCAGCCATCGCTCGGCGGGGTCAGGCTGCTCAGTTGGGCTAAGAGCAGCAGCAAAGCGGCCCTGCCGGATAGTGCTCGGGGCCGGTGCCTCCGATGCTCTGCGGCGCCATTCGTCCTCGATCTCACGCCCGCGAGGAGCGGGAACTGGAGCGCGAGATGAGGGAGTTGGAGAACGCCGAAGAACGCGCGGAGCGCATGGGTAGCTTCTTCAGCGCCTGTTGCTCGATGCGCTGGGTCCGGTCGGGGCTCAACCGGAATATGTCGGCCACTTCGCCGAGCGTGTGCGGGTCCTCGCCCCACAACCCGTAGCGCAACTCAAG
>Ga0187769_10000193_pt1 | contig 33649 bp, 27 predicted proteins | sample 0116_SJ02_MP02_1_FD_133140 | JGI IMG/M metagenome (GOLD analysis project Ga0187769, IMG submission 133140) | Tropical peat soil microbial communities from peatlands in Department of Meta, Colombia - 0116_SJ02_MP02_10_MG | ecosystem: Environmental > Terrestrial > Soil > Wetlands > Peat | place...
AAGAAGGCCACGGCGCGGTGCAGACCCTATCCACAGGATCGCGCCGGGCTTTCGCCTGCATGTTGGGAGGCGACGACGGCCGAACGCTCTTTGTCTGCACGGCTACCGGAATCGGGTCGGACGCAGAGAAGAGGACAGACGGCTGCATCGAGTTCACGCGCGTCGGCGCGCCACACGCCGGGCGCCCCTGAGGCCAGGAATAAACGCCTGGTCTATCGGATGCGAAGAGGCAACTCGCCGCGCCGGAGACTCCGCCATGCGACCCTGCACTGCCCGGATCCGATGCCGCCGGCGACGCGGCCGGCGGATCGGTCGCCGCGGCTCGTCAATTTTTGCGAAAACCGGTTTGCCTTCTCAATGTCGACGAGGGAGTTCGCACCACGTTCGTACAAGATTTTGCACAATTCTTTGCCTTGGTCCGCGCGCGCAAGGAAAGGACCTTTGACGGACAACGACCGGGGCTCAGCGGTCAAAACATGGCACATAGTTCTACACTTGGGGAGGGTTTTCCGGCCGCGGAGCCATTGCGCTCAAAGTTCACCCAGTTGCCCACCGCAGTGCGGCTCCTCGCCCGGCCATCGCGGCTGCAGCAAATAATTGTCCCCCCGAGAACCACCTTTTTGACCCGTATCAACACGGAATCGTCGCCGATTTTTACCATGGCGCACTTGGAGTCTTGCAACTTCACGTGTGTTTTTGCGCCAGCCGATGTCGAAAAGAGTCGAGTATGTTTGATCTGTCCGTACGAGAAGTCATGGAACGCAATAGGGCTCTTACACTCTCGCCCGATACGACAATTGCGAGAGCCGCAGAGCTAATGGCGAAAAGTCGCACCGGCGCCGTGATGGTCGTCGAGCATGAGCGTTTGATTGGCATTTTTACGGAACGCGACGCGCTATTTCGGGTGCTCGCCCGCGGCCTTGATCCGCAATCGACCCGATTGGCGGAAGTCATGACGGCAGAAACGCAAACGGTCCAACCCAATGATTCCTACGGTTACGCACTTGTTCTGATGCAAGAAGGCGGCTTTCGACATGCTCCCGTCATCGAAAACGGCAAACCGATCGGCATCGTCTCGTCCCGCAATGCAATGGATCCGGATTTGGAAGAATTCGTGTCGGAAGCGAACCGGCGGGAATTCATGCGCAGACCACGCTAGGTAGCGCGTGCTGGCATCGAGGTGCCCGTTTGGGAGGCCCGCAAAACGCCGACGACCCTCCCTGCGCTGCCACAAAAAAGAGCTTCGCCTTCTCGCGCTGCAACCGGAGCTGCTTTGGTCCGATTCCGGCCTAGGGAAGGCCGGCTGAGCGGTTGACGAGGGATTGTCGTTACGGAGATCTGACGCTTCGATGCTTGCAGTGCGCGTGTCTAAGCCCGGCACGAGCCAACTGCTTTCACCTCTCGTCGAACGCGAAGGCCTCGCCGACGGTCCATCATTGAGCGTTGCTTCATGCTGCAGAGCCCGTTTGGTCAATCTCAATTGTGTAATCACGCCCTTCCCAATTACCGCTTCTCGGCCAAAAAAAAGTGAATACAACTCGCCGCCCGCAATCGAGCGACTGTGTTGGAAGATCCGCGTAGTGCAAACCGAGCTCGCTATCCGTTGTTTCGACATCTGTGATTCTTTGCCAGTTATCAATGCCCATATGAATGCGTGCGGGCGCTGTCACACACACCCGTAGGACCTGGCCGGCACGAATCGTTGCAATCGGCAATCGCGAACTCCAGATTGCGTACGCTGGCGCAGGGCGCTTGCCGCCGTAGCGTTGCCACAGTGCCTCAGGACGGTCAAACGGACGGCCCAAGGATCGACTCGCGACGAGCTTGATGAACTCAGCGTGCGCCCATACCAGGGGCATTACCGCGCCGGTCGGTCTTCCCCGTTCCAAGAAACGCTCGGGCAGAGAAGGACCGTCCCAGATCTGTTCGGGAATTAAGCCGCAGCGGCCAGCCATCGCGTTCATCGCCCGGAGGTATGGAAGGGGATCGCGGCCAGCAGCAAGTTCGTAGTGGCCGCGTTCTCCGGTCAAAAGGGGCCAAGCGCGGCCCCGTCCCGTGCCGTCAAACGGACGCCCGTCAGCATGCTCCCCATATCCGTCACCGGTGTAGCGGTGCCAGCTCGGCCCAGCCGGGGTCTCGACCCTAAGTTCGCCATCTATTACCTTGAGCGAATCGAGCACGATGGAATCATGGGCGTCGCGCAAGCCAAGTCGCACGAGCTGGAGAAAATCGGTGGCCACCTGTTCTCGAGCGGGTATACAAGGGTCGCGTACGCGGTTTTTTATAGGGAGAATATTGCCCAGGCGGCTCATGCCCCCCGGCACCGGTGCCGGAGCGACTCGCACGTAGTGGCTGGCTACACGATAGGTGCGCGCCAGCGCGGTGTCACGAACAACCGTCCAGCTTTCGACGCGCGCATTCCAATCGTCAGCCAAACGCAACGCCAGATCGGATGCAGGAGCCGTGAGCCAAGAAGAACCGCATACCAATGCAGCAATGCAGGTGGCCAGCGTGAACGTGTTGATGCCGGCATCTTCTTCCCAGCGGTCCTGTTCGCTCGCCGGCCCATTACGCGCGATAAAGCCCAGCGCTCTTCGGACCATGGCGGTCACCTCGATACCATCCAGCGCGTCGCGCTCGGAGAGCGCCGCCACCAGTAGCACGGGGAAGGCCGTTTCATCGAGCTGGCTGCCCTGCCAGTAGGGTTTACCGCCCAACCATTGGTTCTGCGGCCAATTGCCGTCCTGCAGTTGCGTGGCAATCAAATATCGAAGAATTTCGCGCGCTTCCGGCAGCGCGCCGAGCGCCAAAAGGCCCCCGGCACTTTCAACCAAATCACGAGGCCACACGAGGTGGTAACCGCCAATATCATCGCTGGCATTTCCCCACGGTATGCTGAGACTCGCCACCATGGCACCCGGGTACGTCTTGTCCTGGTGGACGCGCAGGACCATAGCGGAGATCATCATTTGTTCCCGCACCTCTTGCGGAAGCTGAGAAGACAGATGAAGCTTCCGATGCCACCGGCGCCACGTGTCGACATGGTGTTGCCACACTTCTTCAAATGGCTGACATAGCGATGACATGGCTAACGTGGCCGCGGATTCGCGACTCGATCCAAAGCCCAGAGCTAGCGTCGCCCTGCGCGGCAAACTGCCGATCAATGACACATTGCCCGGCCCGGCCGCATCGAACCGCCATCGCAACGCTCCATTTTTGTCAAAGTCCTGCCAACCATCGCTCGCACCAACGTAGCCTGCGCTGATGGCGCCCCAAGCATCGGACTGCGACGCGTCCACGGCTGCCAACGCCAACGAAAAAGGCCCCTGCTCGGCCCAGAGAACCCTGCGGCCGTGGTGCAACGTGGCTTCGGCGAAATTCGCAAGCCCGGTGCCCCCCAAATGAGGTGCCAAAAGTGCGTACGGTCGAAGTTCCTCCTCGCCCGACAGTGCCACTTCGATCAATATCACATCGCGTAGCGGGTCGGGCGCCAAACGCAGCAGTAATTCAAAACGGGAATGGGTGTGGACGATTTCGAGCGCGGGGACACCCGTGTGCGCAACGTGTGTTCGATATGAGTGCAGTCGTTTGACCTCCACCCAGAAGCCGCGGTCATCGGCAACAATGAACCCGAGATCGCGAATCTGGGGAATATCGACACGGGGAAAATAGACCTCGTTTAAGATGCCGAATCCGCAAGTAAACCAAAGCCGAGCAGGACCCAGCGCACAACCGACGAGGTCTTTCGCGCTGCTCGTCCAGGTCGGCGCTATTCCCGGTGAGCCGAATGCCTGCATTACCGACCGTCCTCCCCTAATGGACAATGCGTTAGGGATCGGGCATGGGATCGTGCCAGCCGCCATCGCCCGAGATCAGTGTGTCGGCTTCCTTCGGTCCCCAGGTGCCGGGCTGGTAAGGCTGCGCCACTTGGTGGTTCGTCAAGACGGGATCCACGACAGCCCAGGCCGCTTCGACTGCATCCTGGCGGGTAAACAGCGCACCGTCACCCGCCATCGCGTCGCCGAGCAGTCGCTCATAAGTGGACTCCGCACTGCCGGGCTCCTCGCCCAAAAAGAGCTCCCGTTGATCGCCGACAAACCCCTTGCCGGGGTGTTTGACACGCGCCGCAATTGCGATCGCCGATACGGGCTGCAGACGAAATCGGATGTAATTGGCGCGCCCCCGTACGGGGCGAGAATCGTCGAACAGCGCCTGCGGTGGCGGCTGCAGTTCCACCAAGATCTCGACCGCCGTGCGAGGCAGACGCTTTCCGGCACGCAAGTACCAAGGCACGCCGGCCCATCGCCAAGAATCGATGAAGAGGCGTAACGCGCAAAATGTTTCGACGTCCGAATCCGAGGCAACGTCCTTCTCGGCCCGATAACCCACGTACTGCCCGCGAACGAGGTCGTCTGATTCGAGTGGCCGCATCGCCCGAAAAACGCTTGCCTTGGCCGTGTGCACCGCCGCATAGCTCTGATAGGCGGGCGGCTCCATCGCGAGCAAAGCGACGATTTGGAACATATGATTCTCAACGACGTCGCGCAAGCACCCCGCGCTCTCATAAAAGCCGCCCCGCTCCCCTACCCCGAATTCTTCGGCCAGCGTCACCTGTACGCTCGCAACGTGGTTGCGATTCCAGATCGGTTCAAGAAAGGAATTGGCAAAGCGGAAGTACAAGATGTTCATGATGGCCTCCTTCCCCAGATAGTGGTCTATACGAAAGATGGAGGCCTCAGGGAACACCGCCTGCGCAGCCGTATCAAGCGCGCGCGCCGAGGCGAGATCGCGTCCAAAGGGTTTCTCGACAATCACGCGCGCGTTTTCAGCTAACCCGGCCGCTCCCAGACCGCTAATCACGGTAGCAAACAGCGACGGTGGTATCGCTAGATAATGTGCCGGGCGACGCGCGGTTCCGAGCGCTCTCTTCAGCGCTCCGAATGTGAGCGAATCCCTGTAGTCGCCGCTGACGTAACGAAGGTTCGCAATCAAACGTTCGAACGCCATTTCATCATCGATGCGCACAGCGTGTTCGATGTTCGCTCGCACGCGACTGCGTAATTGATCCGTGTCCCATCTCGATGTCGCAACGCCGATTACGGGAACCGTCAACGCTCCGCTTTTCACCATTGCGTAAAGCGCAGGCAGAATTTTTTTCGATACCAAATCTCCGGTAAAACCAAAAACTACGAGCGCGTCGGACCGGACATTGTTCACCACAAAATTCGAATTCGCGGCCGCGCTCATACTCGCCTCCCCTCGACCCTTCCATTCCCCCACTTCGTATCGTGACATGGATTCCCCGGCGCCCGCGATCCAGATACCTTGCGGAGTCGACCCCAATGCGATCGCTGCAAATAAGGCGCCGGGGACCGCGACCGGATCGTCAATGTCCGCGATTCTCGACCCGTTGACGCGCTGAATCGCGATAGGTTTGGCGCCGCAGGCCAGGCCGATCCCGTCGGCGCGCCTGCAGGCCGACTCCAACCGTTCGACGCACAAATTCCCGCGTTCCTCGGCCGCGTGTGAAAAATGCCGTCACGCGGCACCTGCCAGGACAGGTGCGTTCCGACGGCACACGACGCTCCCAGATTTCGCCTTCGCGCCACACGCGTGCAAACTGCCCCGAAGAAGAGCACTTGTTCAAGGAAAAAGACCGTGGATGGTTGCCGGAACGTCCGTGACCCGGACGACGTGTACACGTCGCGCCCACCGCGAAACGCACCCCGCGACGAGAAGGTCGGCCTTCGCTTATGCCCTGGCATGGCGTCCGTCGAACAGCCGGCGCCGCCGACACACGCGGCCGTTACACCCTGTCGGACCGCCGTATCCCCAGCCACGATGTTTGCCGCACCCTTACTCACTTGCGGGAGAAGAACCAGACGGACTGGATTTTTCCGCCGTGGACTTCATATACCGCAACGACCTCAAACTTAGCCTTTTCGACCCCGGCAATCCGCCTGTGATCAACGACAAGGTCGCTGAGTACGATCCGGTGCAGGAGTTGGGCATGCAGCCCCGGCAAACCAAAGCGCTGTGCTCCGTAAAACTCCAAGAGAGCCGAGCGCCCAACGATGGACGGATCGATTCTCGGCGGTTGAAAAACCGTGACGTGCTCACCGTACACCGCGCTTAAGCGTTGAAGGTCGCGCGCGTTATACGCGTCGAGTTGCTCCTGCACTACTGCCACAGCGCTGCTGTGTTGCTCAGTATCCGTCGTGGACATGATTTCGCTCCGTGGTTCTATCAGGCGGACCGCGATACGTTCGCCTGCCCTTGGTTGAATCCGCCTCGCTAACGTCGCGAAAAATCTTGCACTCCTCGATGAGCGACTGCAATCTGCCCAGTTGCCGTTCATCCCAGATCTTCCGGCACCCGCTCCTCTTTGCAAATCGCATTTGGCACGTGCCGCGAAACCGGCCCAAGGAAATGGGTCTCGAAGCGACGCGTTGGCCAAGAAAGTGTTCCTCCATCTCGATTCGCAATGTTTCGGCCGATTCCACGACATCGTTCTGGTCCGACACAGCAACCCTTACAACCGGCCACTGCGTAGTCCATTACAAGAACAAGGTGCGTTGCCCGTTTCCGGGAGCACCATTGAATATGACAGATGTCGTCACGAACAATTCCCGCAGCTAAACGCTCAGTGCTGCCTGGGAAAATGCCGCCGCTGCCGGCCGGATCCCGTTTTTCGAGGCGCGGATTAATTAGATTCTTCTCTGGCGCCGGGATCCGCCGCGAATAGCAGAGAGACCAAATCGCCGTTCGCCTTGTCATGCGCGACCGAAGCGCGGTCGGCACGGGGCGCGGAGGCAATCCGCAATCACGTCGCCACGGAAATGCACCGCGTGCACCGGATGATATTTTGGATCGCGCAACGGTATCGAACGAGTGCCGCGGGTTCGAGACCACGCAGATGCCTCGCCGATACCTCGCAGAACCTGACGCAATCCGATCCTTACAGTACGGTTATTCCAAAGGCATGACGCTTGTGAGGTTAAACGTGCGCGAACTCCGCTAAGTTCAGACCCCAGCATGGCCCCCCTCGAAATACACAGCCAGGCGAGACCCTATCTGCATGTCCGGCGGTCGGTGATTGGCTGCGCCAGATCGATCTCCTACTCGCCGCAGCGTTCGCCAAGTTGCGCCCACAAGAAAAACGTGCGCTCCGAGTTCGGGGTCGCAAAACCATTGCTAGGCCGAGAGTATTTACCTGCTTGGCGGTGTAGTGTTTTATTTAAGATGACTTGGAGAACCAATCGCCTGGGTTGCGGTCTTTAAAACGAATCGCCGGGATTCGAACGTACGGTGGATGGCGACCATGAGACCGCAAACCACTGGATCCACCACCACTGCGCTCGATGGATTTCTCATCGCAGTTTGCGTGGGACATTTTCATGTCGCTTAGTAGTGAGGTCTCCCCTACCTGTAGTCCGACAAGCATTTCGTCGATTCGCCTGTTGTTCGACGTATTCAAACTGCGAATCGGTGCCGCCATCGGTGTTACTGCCCTCGCAGGGGTAGCAGTTACACCCGGCCAGGCGCCCGCGACATGGCGCATCGCCGTGCTGGCAGCGTCGGTGACCTTGGCCTCGGCAGCAGCCGGCGCCTTCAATCAGTACATGGAGCGCGATTTGGACGCGCAGATGCGTCGAACGCGCGACCGGCCCTTCGCTGCCGGACGGTTTGCGGCAAGACCCGAGTGGCTGGCTGCGATTGCACTTCTCGGCACCGGCGGCGTCGCGCTCGCTGGTTTCGCGGGCGGAGCCGCATCCGCCATTTACACCCTATGTGGTGCGTTTACGTACGGCGTTGTCTACACCGTCTGGTTGAAGCGTCGAACCGCCTGGAACATCGTCATCGGCGGGTTGGCCGGTAGTTTTGCGGTTCTGGCGGGTGCCGCGGCCGTCTCACCGCACTCGCTCTTGCCGCTACCCATTTGCTTTGCTCTCGTACTGCTGTTGTGGACGCCCCCGCACTTCTGGAGCTTCGCGATCGCCTATCGAGCGGACTACGAGGCAGCGAAGGTCCCGATGCTTCCCGTTTTGGTCGGCGACAGGCGTGCTGCGCGAACCGTTTTTGCGGGCGCCCTGCTCCTCGTTGCCGCGACTTTCATCCCGGTGGCGCTCGGTATGGGGCCGATCTATCTGGCGGGAGCGACGATTGGCGGACTCTATCTGCTCACGACCAGCACTCGCCTTGCACGGAACCCCACAAGGCGTAATGCGATGGCGAACTTTCACGCTTCACTGCTCCAACTTGCACTGCTGCTTCTAACCGCGATCGTGGATGCCGCAATGCGCGGGTGACAAGATGAATCCTCGAACCCACCAGCTCCCCTGTCTGCAAGGGGCGTGCGCGGTTCGCAATGTCCACGATCGGCCTGCAGAATTGTCGGGCGCCAGATTCCGGCGTATCGCTCACCGCGTTGCGGTACCCTTGAAACGGGCTTCGCACCGGATTTTTCCCGCCTTACGTGTCGCAGCATGGGCATCAAACACGGGTGCGCGAGGAAGCGCAACGCCGCAGGCGACACGGTGTCCGTTTACCGACGCCCAGAGACTGCGTCGCAAGACGGAACGAGCCCGAGCCATCATATGGCCTCCGCAGTGGTTTAGCGGCCCGCGGTCTCGCGGGACCTCAACAGGCGCAGTTTCCAACGCAGCGCATGGTGTTGCAGGCAGCACGTCGTCCTGGCGCGACAACTAAGCAAGCAACATGGCCCAGCTATTCCGTCCACGGTTCGTGCTCTTGCTCAAACTGGGCGCTGGTTTGGTCGTAGTAATTGGAACCGCTCTCATCATCATCTGGCGCAACAGCATTGCCCAAACGCCGCCGATCGACGCACCCGTTGCCCAATCGCCGCCGTTTAGCCACAAGCATCACGTGAGCGACGTGGGGCTGGATTGCCGCTTCTGCCACGTCTCCGTGGAAACGTCGGCCTTTGCTGGCATTCCTCCGACCTCGACTTGCATGACCTGCCACTCGCAGATTTTTCGCGACCAGAAAATTCTCGCACCGGTGTTCGCAAGTTTCTCGGAAAACCGGCCGTTGCGTTGGATTCGCATCCACACCTTGCCCGATTTTGTCTACTTCAACCACAGCATTCATATTGCAAAAGGCGTCGGTTGCTCCACTTGCCACGGCAGAGTCGATCAGATGCCCCTGACGTGGAGAACCGCGTCCCTCGAAATGGAGTGGTGCGTCAATTGTCATCGACAACCGGAGAACTTTCTGCGGCCGATCGAACGAATCTTCGACATGAGCTGGCAGGCACCACCGAACCAATTCGCGCAAGGAAAACAGTTGCTCGCCGTCTATCACATCGATTCCGGTCGACTTTTGGACTGCTCAAATTGCCATCGATAGTCGGCGCACCGGATGAAACAAGAATGATGAAGATTTCCGTGCCTCGCGAGGTGAAGTTACTGACAGGACCGGCCCCAACGGGTCAAGGCAGTCTCTGGCGCAGCCCAGACGAAGCCCTCGGCAAAGTTTCGCCCGCGAAAAATGGGGCCGAAGGTGTTCTGCAATGGCATAGCGAACCCGTTTCTGCCGAACGCAGGGATTTTCTAAGGCTCCTGAGTGCCTCGCTTGCGCTGGCGGGCGCCGCTGGCTGCTCACGGCAGCCAGAGCAAACGATCCTGCCCTATGTACGCGCTCCGGAAGCGCTAACGCCGACGCAACCGCTGTTCTTTGCCACCGCCGCCAACTTTGGTCACGGCGCAGTCGGGTTGCTGGTTCAGAGCAACATGGGACGTCCTACCAAAGTGGAAGGTAACCCGCTTCACCCTGAAAGCCGGGGCGCGACCGACATCTTTTCTCAGGCCTCTGTATTAGACGTATGGGATCCAGATCGGTCTCAGTCCCTGACACACCGCGGTCAAATCGCGACTTGGGACGATTTTTTTGAGGCTCTCACCGGCCGGCGAAACCAACTTGCAACTGCGCAGGGAGCCGGCTTGCGCATTTTGACCGAAAGCGTCTTTTCGCCGACTCTCACCGACCAGATCCGAACTATTTTGGCGCGCTTCCCCGGGGCCCGCTGGCACCAGTACCAGCCGGTTTCCATGGACAACGCGTACGAAGGCACACGTATTGCGTTCGGCGAAACCTTGGAGCCCCACTACCAGTTTGAGCGGTGTCGAGTCGTACTGAGCCTGGATTGCGATTTTCTCGGCGGTCCTCGGGTGCGTATGGCTCGCGACCTTGCTGCGGGCCGTAGAACCGAAGGCAATGCGCCCGAACCCGGCCGCCTCTATGTGGCCGAAGCTACTCCTTCGTTGACCGGAGCGTTTGCGGACCACCGCTTGGCAATTCCCTCTTCGCAAGTTGCGGCCCTTACATGGACGATTGCAAATGCGCTGGGACTGCCGGTCGCAGCACCTGATCTTTCCACGACGATAATCAGACCTGGCTGGATAAGCAGCTGCGTACAGGATCTGAAGCAAAATCGAGGCCGATCACTAATCGTCGCCGGTGATGCGCAGCCGCCCTTGGTTCACGCACTTGTGCATGCGATAAATCATGCACTCGGAAACACGGACGCGACGGTCCACTTTGCGACGCCCGCGAACTCGGCCGTCGCGCCGCAAGCCGAATCGCTCGCCGCTCTTGTTGAGGCAATTCGCGCCCGTCGCGTCGACACCTTAATCCTTCTCGGGGGTAATCCGGTTTACAACGCACCGGCCGACATGGATTTTGACCGTCACCTTGGCACCGTTCCCTGGTCCGCTCACCTGAGCGTATATAACGACGAGACTTCCGCACGTTGCCACTGGCACATTCCGCGAGCGCACTTCCTAGAAAGTTGGTCCGACACGCGGGCCTCTGATGGCACGGTCTCCCTTCAGCAACCGCTGATGGCGCCTCTTTATGGCGGAAAGTCGGAGCATGAACTCCTTGCCGCTTTATTGGGCCCGAAGGCCGCAAGTGATTATCAATCGGTCCGCGAGTATTGGAAGGCGGAGCGCCAGGGTCCCGATTTCGAGGAATTCTGGAACGGTGCTCTCCAGCGCGGGGTGATCGACGGGACGTCGTTCCCGCGAAAGGACGTTCGGCTCCGTACCGACTGGATGGCCGATTTGCCCGCCGGCTCGCGTCCGGTAGCCGGCCCGGAGCTCGAACTTGTATTTGCCCCGGACCCCACGATTTGGGATGGTCGACAGGCCAACAACGGTTGGTTGCAGGAACTGCCCAAACCACTGACCAAATTAACGTGGGACAACGCAGCACTTATCGCTCCGTCTCTGGCCAAACGCCTGGACTTGCGTAACGAAGACGTCGTCGAACTGCGTTACCAAGGGCGCAGCCTGACGGCGCCGGTGTGGATCTTGCCTGGGCATGCCGACGGGGCGGTGACGCTGACGCTGGGCTACGGCCGAAGTCGGGCCGGTCGCGTCGGCAACGGTGTCGGCGTTAATGCCTTCTTGCTCCGATCTTCCGACGCACCATGGTTCGGTACCGGGCTTGAGATTCGAAAGACTGCGGCGCACCACCCCCTGGCCACCACGCAGCATCATCACACGATGGAGGGCCGTCGCCCCGTCGTCAGCATGACCTATGCCGATTTTCAGCTCGACCCGAGCGCCCTGATGCGTGGAGTGGAGCCGCCAAACGTAAGCATGTACGAACCGCGCAAATATGCCGGCTACGCGTGGGCCATGAGTATCAACCTGGATGCTTGTGTCGGCTGCAGTGCGTGCACCGTCGCCTGTCAAGCCGAAAACAACATTCCGATTGTCGGCAAAACCGAAGTACGCCGCGGTCGCGAGATGCACTGGATGCGAGTCGACCGGTACTTCGAGGGCGCGATCGATGCGCCGCGCACCTATTTTCAACCGGTTCCGTGCATGCACTGCGAGCACGCTCCCTGCGAAGCGGTGTGCCCCGTTGAAGCGACCGTGCATGATTCCGAAGGCTTGAATTTGCAGGTCTATAACCGATGCGTGGGTACGCGATTTTGTTCCAACAACTGCCCCTACAAGGTGCGCCGCTTTAATTTTCTCCAATACACCGACCTCACCGACGAGAACCTCAAGGCGCAGCGCAATCCCGAGGTGACCGTGCGAATGCGTGGCGTAATGGAGAAATGCACATATTGTGTGCAGCGCATCGCCAATGCCCGCATCGAGGCCGAAAAGGCAAATCGCCGCCTGGGCGATGGCGAGGTCCTCACGGCGTGCCAAGCCGTATGTCCGACCGGAGCGATCGTGTTCGGCGACCTCAATGACCCGACAAGCAAAGTCAATCAGGCCAAGCGCTCCCAGCTCAGTTACGAGTTGTTGGCTGAACTCAACACCCGCCCGCGCACGACGTACCTCGCGAAGCTCACCAACCCCCACCCCGGTCTCGACCAGGTCTGACTCCCGAACCCATGTCTCGGTGCGCCCAATGACATCGCTGACGACAACTGTGTTTGCGACCGGCGCGCCCGCTTCGCCAGCCAACGCCTACCCTTCCGGTGAACCGAACCCGCCTCTATTGCTGGGACGACATTCACTGGCCTCAGTCTCGGACAAGATTGGCAACATCGTGCTTCAGGGGCCTGCTGGTCTATGGTGGCCGGTCGCCTTTACCTTCAGTTCGGCGCTTACGCTGCTTTTTTTCGGATCCATCGCCTACCTCTTTTACAAGGGGGTCGGCATCTGGGGTCTTAACGTACCCGTCGTCTGGGCTTTCGACATCACCAACTATGTGTGGTGGATCGCAATCGCCATGTCGGGCACGTTCATCTCCGCCGCTTTGCACCTGACGCGACAAGCCTGGGGAGTCTCGATCAGCCGCTTCGCCGAGGCGATGACCATTTTCGCCCTGACCATCGCCGGGATGTTTCCCATTATCCATTTGGGCCGGCCCTGGTTCTTTTACTGGCTCGCCCCTTACCCCAATGTCATGAGCCTATGGCCTCAGTGGCGCAGCCCTCTGGTGTGGGATTTTTTTGCCATTCTCGCGTACCTAATACTTTCCCTTCTGTTTTGGTACCTCGGTCTGCTACCGGATCTCGCCACACTGCGTGACCGCGCGCACAAACGCTCGACACAGATTTTTTACGGAATCCTGGCGCTTGGCTGGCGCGGCGAGGCGCGTCATTGGCACCGCCATCGCTCTGCACATTTGCTGCTCGCCGGGCTGGCAGTGCCGTTGGTCGTCTCCGTCCACAGTGTCGTAGGTCTGGACTTCGCGACCGGCAACACGCCCGGATGGCATTCGACCATTTTCCCACCTTTCTTCGTCGCCGGAGCGATGTTCTCCGGTTTTGCGATGGCCATGACCATTGCCGTTTTACTGCGGCGGGCCTTCGACCTGAACGACTTCATCACCGACCGGCACCTCGACAACCTAGCCAAGCTGATTCTGGCCATGGGTTTGGTCGTCGCATACAGCTACCTGATGGACATATTCATGGCCTGGTATAGCGCCGACCCATACGAGATTTACACGGCAGTCAACCGGATGCAGGGACCGTATGCGCCCGTGTATTGGACACTGATTCTTTGCGTCGTCGTCATACCGCAGGCGCTGTGGTCGGCCCGCGTACGTCGCTCACCATGGGTGCTGTTTTGGATCAGCTTAGCTATCAACGTCGGAATGTGGTTGGAACGGTTCATTTTGATCGTGACGAGTATTCATCGCGACTTTCTGCCTTCGGCCTGGGGTATGTTTTACCCGACGGTGTGGGACTGGGCCATATTGATCGGCTCTCTCGGTTTTTTTGCTTGGCTCTTCCTGTTGTTCATCCGCTTTCTCCCAGCGATTTCGATGGCCGAAATGCGCGAATTGCTCGCGCACCAGCAGGGAGTTGAGTCATGAACGCCGACGGCACGCTCTATGGCGTAATCGCCGAGTTTCCCGACGCGCCCTCCCTGTTACAAGCAGCTCGCTCCGCGCGTGCCGCCGGGTACGTTGGAATTGACGCCTACTCGCCGATGCCCGTGGAGGGTCTTTCAGAGGCGGTGGGCTTCAAGAAGGACCGGCTCGCACGCTTTGCCCTGCTTGGCGGCATCGCTGCCGGGGTAGGCACCTTCGTCTTGCAGTGGTACAGCATTTCCTCCGCCTATCCGCTCAATATTGGTGCGCGTACGCCCTCCTGGCCGGGACTGGTCCCCGCAACTTTCGAGATGACGATCCTGGGCGCCGTGCTGGCGATTTTCTTCGGGATGCTTTTTTCGAGCGGCCTGCCCAAACTTAACCACCCGATCTTTGAGGTGCCCGAATTCGCTCTTGCTTCCCGCGACCGCTTCTTCTTGTGCATCCGTGCCCTCGATTCGCAATTCAACGCACAGGATGTCCGGCGCTTTCTGGAAACGTTGCACCCTCTGAAAGTTACTGAGCTTGCGAACTAGGAAGAAGCATGTCGCCTGGCTTTTTGATACCCAACTACGCCGCGGCTTCTACACATTGCTCCCGGCGCATCGGCGACCGGGGAGCCGACCCAGCCGTCTCGTTGAGTTCGCAATGATTCTTTGGCGCCTTCCGCTGCTCGTTCTGCTGTTGCCCCTCGCTGCCGGTTGCGAGAGGGCCATGCAGAACATGTACGACCAGCCCAAGTACAAACCCCTGACGGCTAGTCCCTTATGGTCCGACGGCAAATCCTCGCGACCTCTGGAGCCGGGGGTCGTCGCCCACAGCGCAGGCGCTTTGGCGGCAACCTCCAGCGGACGGATGGCGCAATTGGCGCCGCCGTCTCCAGCGCCAACGGTTCTTCCCCTAGATGATCGAGGCATCAGCCGAGTTAACCCCATCGCGACGGCACCATCTGAAACGACTCGACCGATTCCCACCGCCGTCACAATGGCGCTATTGCAGCGCGGCCGAAATCGCTTCGATATTTACTGTGCGCCGTGTCATAGCGTATCGGGTGATGGCGACGGCATGGTTGTCCGGCGCGGATTTCCGCGGCCTGAGGCGCTGTCCACGGCCAAATTGCGCGCCGCACCGGATTCGCACCTGTTTGACGTGGTCACCAATGGCTACGGCGTGATGTACCCCTTTGGGGACCGGATTGCGTCGCAGGATCGGTGGGCCATCGTTGCGTACGTTCGGGCGCTGCAATTTAGCCAAGACGCGCGCCTCGAAGACGTTCCCGCCGATCAACGCCGCGCGATTGAGGAGCAAAGGTGATGGCCGCGCGCCTTCGCACGTCCTCCTCAGACGCGCGCCGGCAAGGCGCTGCGTCGCTCATTGGCGTACTCGCAGCGATGCTACTGGTCTTGCATGCCCACTACAGCCTGCAGGCAGTCATGCCGTCGTACCTCTTCGTCTGGTTGTTTCTATTCGGCTTATCGTTGGGCAGTATGGCGCTGCTTTTTGTCCATAACCTCACGGGCGGCGTATGGGGTGATTTGGTTCGTCCGGTTTTGCAAGCCCTCGTGCGCATGCTTCCCTACTGCGCTTTGCTCGCGATACCCCTGCTTTTGCGTCAACGGGACTTGTATCTTTGGATGGAGCCCAACGAGGGGGGGTTATCCAACCTAAGGCCGGGCCAAGAGTGGTATCTCAATGTCCCCTTCTTTTATGTGCGGTGGTTCGCCTATTTTGGCATCTGGATCACCCTCGGAGTTTTGTTGGGAAAGCCGTCCGCAAGGCGCTCTTCGGACGCAACGGCCGCCCCAGCCGCACGGTCGCAGCTCGTTTCTGCTCTGGGCCTTCTTCTTTATTTGCTGACGACAACGTTCGCCTCCTTCGACTGGACGATGGCGCTGACGCCGCAATGGTATTCGACTGAATTTGGCCTGCTGACCGCAATCGGACAGTGTCTCTCGGCCTTGGCATTCGCCGTCGTTGCGGTCGCCATGAGCAAGAGCGCTGGTTCCGAGATCTTGCGTCCTGGATTTCACGATCTTGGCAACCTGCTGCTCGCTCTAGTGCTTTTTTGGGCATATCTCGCGTTTATGCAGTTTCTGATCATGTGGATCGAGGATTTGCCACGCGACATTTCTTGGTACTTGCCACGCGCTGAAGAAGGCTGGCGCGGCCTGTCTTTGTTCCTGGTATGTCTTCACTTTGCTCTTCCGTTTCTGCTCCTGCTTTCGCGCCGCCTCAAACGAGCCCCGATGCTGCTCGGGGGTCTCGCCGCCGTTTTACTGCTGGGCGGTTTGGCCGATACCTTCTGGCTCGTCATACCGGCGTTTCGGCCGCAGCACTTCGAGCTGCGGTGGACCGACCTGTTGACCTTCGTCGCCCTGAGCGGTGTCTGGTCGGGTCTTTTTTTGCGCGCCCTGAGCGCATCGAATGCGGGTCCCCTTCTCGCCCCCGCCGTCGAACCCGCGATTCGCCATGCATGAAAGCTCCCTGCCCGGAACGCATGGGGCCCACGAGTCATCGGGCTTCAATGCGAGTCGTATCGCCTGGTTCTGCGGCGCTCTGGCCCTACTCATCGCTCTGGCTGCCCTTGTCGCCGTCGCCTTGATTGGGGGTCTTCGGCTGCCTCTACCACCAACCGATGCGCTTCCCGCCCAGCAATTGGGGCCCGTCATGGTGCCGCAGTTGCAACGCACACCGGCCGGCGACCTGCAAGCGTACCGCCGGGACAAGGAGTCACTCCTGACGACCTATCGTTGGATTGACAAAAGCGAGGGTCGCTTGCAAATCCCCATCGACCGCGCCATGCAGCTAATCGCGCAGCGCCAAACGCAATCCGCGAAGTCCCTCACCGCGCCGGAGCACCGCCCATGAAATCCGCTGCGATCGGGGTATTGGCTGCCTTCCTAATCACTTCCGCGAGCTCCGCAGTCGCCGTGCCCGACTCGCCTAGCGATGCAAGCCATCGCGTAGGCTTCGATCAGCACGTAGGGCAAGTGATTTCCGCGGATCTGCGCTTTCGCGACGATGGCAACCACGTGGTGCGAATCGCGGATTATCTTGGCACTGGACCCTTGGTTCTTGTGTTCACCTACTACGGCTGTTCGAATCTGTGCCCCGCCGTCATCGGCAACCTTGCCGACCGTCTCGCCGCCGTCTCCGTTCCGAACCGGTCGCGACCCCAGGTACTTGTCGTCAGCGTCGACGCGTCGGATGCACCAACGCTTGCGGCGCAAAAAAAGCATGCCTACCTCGAAGGACGTCCGAGCGCGGCCTCGCGCTGGCATTTTCTGACCGGAACCGACTCCGCCATCGCCCCCCTCGTTCACGAAGTGGGGTTGCGGTATGCCTACGATAGTGCGACCCACCAGTTCGCACATCCTGCGGTCATTGTCTTGCTCACGCCGCAAGGCGAAATCGCAAGCTACCTAACCGGCTTTGACTTCACCTCCGCGCAGCTCTCAAGCGCGCTACGCGATGCGACCGCCAGGCACGTCGGGTCGCCCCTCGAGCAGTTTCTCCTCGTTTGCTTTCATTACAACCCGGTCACGGGCCCGTACACGGCGGCGGTGCTCGTGACCCTGCGCGTCGTCTCCGCGGCTTTGGCGCTTGCGCTTTGCGCATTCGCTCTGTTGCGCCGGGCACGTAGAAAGCGTGCACGCGCTAGCACCGGTCAGACCTAAGACCATGGAACATCTGGAATTTTTTCCGCAACGTGCCTCGTCCATCGCGAGCACCATCGATGACATCTACTTCGTGTGGCTCGGCCTCTCGGCAATCGTCGCGCTCGCGATCGGCGCACTTATTGTTTTTTTCATAATCAAATATCGAAAGGGATCGAGTTCGCCTCAACCGGCCCCGGACGACCCCGCCCATGAACGAGCGATGCACCGCATCGAGATCACCTGGACTTTGATTCCGCTGGCGATTTTTCTGGCCATGTTTGCCTGGAGCACGAGGGCGTACTACGAGAGCGTCACCGTCCCGCCCGATGCGATGCCCATCTACGTGGTGGGTAAGCAATGGATGTGGCACATCGAGCATCCCGGCGGACAGCGTGAGATCAACGAGCTGCACGTGCCACTGGGACGAACTATCGAACTCGTCATGACTTCTCAGGACGTCATCCACAGTTTTTCCATACCCGGATTTCGCGTCAAACAGGACGTCCTGCCGGGACGCTACACGACTCTGTGGTTCAAGACGACGCGCGCCGGGGACTTCCGGTGGTTCTGCACGCAGTATTGCGGTACGGCCCATTCTCAGATGATAGGGCGCGTTGTGGTGATGGACGCAAACGACTATTCGAGTTGGCTCGTAGCCACCCAGACGCCTGGCTCGATGGCCGAACTCGGCGCGGCGAGCTTTCGCCAATTCGGCTGCAGTGGCTGTCACAGCCCCAACGCGACGGTCCACGCCCCCAGACTCGAAGGGCTATTCGGCACGACGGTTCAGCTGCAGGACGGGCGAACGGTGGTCGCCGATGAGCGTTTTATCCGGGACTCGGTGTTCTTGCCTAACAAGAACGTGCCGCAGAGCTACCAGCCCATCATGCCTTCGTTTCGCGGTCAGATCGACGAACAACAAATGCTGGAGATCATCGAGTACATAAAGTCTCTGCAAAGCGTTTCGCAAGGAGTAACGCAATGAGCAGCGTATCCCTCGGTCACCAGGAGAACTACCTGGCAGCGGACTTCCGGCTGTGGTCCTGGTTGACTACCCTTGACCACAAACGCATCGCTATCCTGTACACGGTATCGATCACGCTGCTCTTCTTTATCGGGGGATCGGCCGCGGCGCTGATCCGCCTCGATTTGCTTACGCCTCACTCGGAGCTTGTGAGCATCGAGACCTACAACAAGCTGTTCACCATGCACGGGGTCATCATGGTGTGGTTTTTCCTGATCCCGTCGATACCAGCCACGCTGGGAAACTTTCTTGTTCCTTTGATGATTGGAGCCCGGGATCTCGCATTTCCGCGTCTAAATCTCCTCAGCTGGTACCTCTACGTGATCGGCGCCTTGTTTGCCATCGAATCGTTGATCGCCGGGGGCGTCGACACGGGGTGGACCTTCTATACGCCTTTTTCAACGCTGTTCTCCAACACGCACGTCTTTGCGGCGGTGACAGGGGTGTTTATCGCCGGGTTTTCATCCATTCTTACGGGCCTGAATTTCATCGTAACGATCCACGAGATGCGCGCGCCCGGGCTCACGTGGTTTCGTCTGCCCCTTTTTATTTGGGCGATGTACGCAACGAGCCTCATCTTGGTGCTGGCTACCCCGGTGCTCGCCATGACGCTGGTCCTGGTCACCGTCGAACACCTGTTTCGGATCGGCGTCTTCGACCCCGCCTTGGGAGGCGACCCACTATTGTTCCAGCACCTGTTCTGGTTTTACTCGCACCCCGCCGTTTACATCATGATCGTCCCGGCGATGGGCGTGGCCAGCGAGATCATCGGCTGCTTCGCTCGCAATCGAATTTTCGGCTACCGATTCATGGCTTACGCAATGCTCGCGATCGCTGCATTCGGGTTTCTGGTTTGGGGACACCACATGTTCGTCAGCGGACAGTCCGCTTATGCTGGAACCGTATTTTCGCTGCTGACGTTTCTCGTATCCGTGCCCTCCGCGATCAAAGTCTTTAACTGGACCGCGACCTTGTACAAGGGGCGAATTTCCCTTGAAGCCCCGATGCTCTACGCACTTGGATTTGTTGGCCTCTTCACCATCGGGGGGCTTACCGGACTCTTCCTTGCCTCCCTTGGACTCGACGTCCAACTGCATGACACCTACTTCGTCGTCGCCCATTTTCACTACATCATGGTGGGCGGCGCCGTGATGGCTTTTTTCGGCGGCATTCATTTCTGGTGGCCCAAAATCACCGGCCGTATGTACTCAGATCGGTGGGCGCGGATTGCGGCAATCGTCACCTTCATCGGTTTTAACCTGACCTTTTTTCCGCAGTTCATCGTCGGCTATCTGGGAATGCCCCGACGTTATCCAGAGTATCCACCGGAGTTCCAAATCTGGAACGTGCTTTCGTCGAGCGGGGCCATCGTCCTGGCTTTTGGATACGTGCTGCCACTCTTTTACCTCTTTTGGTCGCTTCGACACGGACCGCGCGCTCCGTCCAATCCCTGGAACGCCAAAGGCTTGGAATGGCAAACTTCCTCGCCGCCCTTGCCCGAGAACTTTCTGCGGACTCCCGTAGTCACGGAAGAACCCTACGCGTACGCGACGCAAAGGTCCTCCGATGGCTAGTGCTGCGCCACCGCTCGCACCCCAGTTTGACGACGTCGAGCAACAGCGCGACGCCTCGAAGCTCGGTATCTGGATTTTTCTTGCAACCGAGATCCTGTTCTTCGGTGTCTTGTTTGCCGCCTACGCGATCACCCGAGTGAACCACCCCGCCGCGTTCGCAGCGGGAAGTCGGTTGACCGATGTGTCACTGGCGAGCATCAACACTGCGGTGCTCCTCACGAGCAGTCTCACCATGGCACTGGGCGTGCATGCGGCGCAATCCGGGACGCCACGGGCAACCGTCGGTTGGCTTGCCGCGACGGTCGCCTTAGGAACCGCCTTTCTTGTCGTCAAGGCAATGGAATATCGCGTTGATTACATCGAGCACCTCGTTCCGACCGTCAATTTCTTCTATCCGGGGCCGCAGAGCGGCCAGGTCGAGTTGTTTTTCTATCTGTACTTTGTCGTGACGGGAGTGCACGCGCTGCACGTATTTATCGGCGTCGCCGTCATTTCAGTGATTGCCTACATGGCTTGGAACAACACCTTTAGCCCCGAATATTTCACTCCGGTCGACCTGACGGGTTTGTACTGGCATCTGGTCGACATTATCTGGCTCTTCGTCTACCCCTTGCTCTATTTGATATCACGATCATGACTCAGCATCCTGCGACAAAGCTCAGAGGGTACCTCGTCTCGTGGTGCGTGTTGCTGGCCCTTTTGCTTGTCACTTTGGGTACGGCCTATTTGCCCCTGGGTTGGGTGAATACGGCGATCAACTTGATGATTTCGGTGACCCAAGCCGCGATCGTACTTCTGTTTTCAATGCACCTGCGCTCTGCTCACCCCACTCTGAGGATCGTGGCCGCGAGCGGATTCTTTGGCATTGCAATACTCATCGGATTGTCGCTAACTGATTTCTTGACTCGATGAGCGCCAGCGCGGATATTGAACTCCGTCAGGCTTGCTGATATCGTGCTTCGATATAGCGATACCCCATTTCGCCTGTCACCACCGGTGTCGGGCCACTATATGAAACGCGCTGCGATCATCCTAGCGATCGTCCCGACGCTTGCCCTCGCGGGCGACTTCGACAGCCGAGTTGCGGCCGCAAAGAAAGTGCAGGCCACCTCGGATGGGCTGAGCTATAGTGCGCGCCTCGCGCCGCTCTTCGAGCAGGCCATGCAATACTGCAATCCTGCGGGACCCTACACGAAACCCGACCGCATCCTCTTTACCTTTGTCGGCAAGGTCACCGCGTCCGGAGGGCTGACATCCATCGATTTCACGCCGCGAGGACGAATCTCTCGCTGCTTTGCCGACAGAATGGCCAATCAACAGCTGCCGACCCCACCGGATTCGCTCCTCACGGACAAGGGAGTGCCGATCGTCTATCAAGCCAGCCTGGCACCGTAGCCTATTGCCTTTCGGCAGAATTCCTCCGCGGAGCCCCCCGGATCCGGGGCGAAGCCGGAACCCGCAGCGACCGAGTCGTCGGAACGCAGTTGCCGATCACGCGCCGCTGTCAGGCGCAACGGCTTGCAAAAACCCACGGAAGCCCGCAGTTCGGCATCCGCGCGCGAGCCCCGGGTTTGGATTTCGGTCTTGCCCGGTTCTACACCGAAGCTCTCCGTCACTCGGCGGCGCACTGTTCAGGTCGGCCCTTCGGCCAAGGCACGGTGCCAGCGCAGTTGCACCACGACGCTCCGACGCGCTTCGCAAAGCCCTAACTGTGCAAGGGTGAAGTCGCGCTTTCGCTTTCTTGCCTGGTTCGCGGGCGGATCATCGCTCTTCTTTGTTGGGTCAAAGTCGTATCTACGAACTATTGTGCAGGCCGACGGCAACGACCGAAGAAAAAACGACGTGCGGCCAGCCTTGCGACGCCATCCGATGGACGAACCGCACGCCTTTGCCTAGGATTTGGCTATCTTCTAACCGTGTGTTGGGCTGCCTTCGCTGGCCGGCCAGGTAAATGAGAGGCCTTGGAGCCCCAAAGGGAATGGAAGTCCAATTCACCCGCGAAGTCGGTCAACTGCACCTTGGCGCCGGTGGCGAATTTCACGGCGAGGGCATCGTAGCGATTGCGAAAGCCTTGCTGCAGTCAGGCGTCACCTACGTAGGCGGCTACCAAGGCGCGCCGGTCTCGCACCTCCTCGATGTCCTGGTTCAGGCCAAACCCTATCTCGATGAGCTAGGCGTACATGTGCAGGCTTGCTCCAACGAAGCATCTGCCGCGGCCATGCTCGGCGCGTCCATTCACTATCCCTTGCGGGGTGCCGTGACCTGGAAGTCAATTGTCGGCACGAATGTCGCCTCGGATGCCCTGTCGAATCTGGCATCGGTCGGTGTGCGGGGTGGCACGTTAATTGTTGTCGGTGAGGATTACGGCGAAGGGGCGTCCGTGATCCAGGAACGGACTCACGCTTTTGCGCTCAAGTCCTCGATGGTTCTGCTCGATCCGCGACCGGAGTTGGGGCGCATGGTCGACATGGTTGAGCACGGATTCCGCCTATCAGAAGCTTCCAACATGCCTGTCGTCCTCGAGCTGCGCATCCGTGCCTGTCACGTTCACGGAAGCTTCCTTTGCAAGGACAATGTCGCGCCTGCCGTGTCGACGCGCACGATGTTGGAGGAACCGGCCGAATTTGACTATATGCGCCTGGCCCACCCCCCGGTGACTTTTCGCCAGGAAAAGCTCAAGGGCGACGCGCGCATACCGGTGGCGCGGCGCTATATCGCGGAGCATGGCTTAAACGAGCTTCTCGCGGCCAGCGCCCACACGGATGTCGGTCTGATCGTCCAGGGCGGCCTATACAACGCGCTCGTACGCGCCTTGCAGCTATTCGGCTTGGCCGACGCGTTCGGCGCAGCGCAGATCCCGATTTACGTCCTGAACGTCACATTTCCGTTGGTCCCCGACGAGATGTTGTCCTTCTGCGCCGGCAAACACGGGGTGTTGCTTCTCGAAGAAGGTCAACCCGAGTACATCGAGCAGGAACTCGCCACGCTGCTTCGCCGGCAAGCCGTTTCCACGCCCCTGCACGGCAAAGACTGGCTGCCCGCGGCCGGCGAGTACACGGTGGAAATCATTGCCGCCGCATTGGCGAAGCTCCTCGCGCGGTATTTGCCGCAAGTGGCGATTCAAGCGGGTCAGCAATGGCTTGCCGACAATCGCTTGCGTCGCGATGCCGTCTCCCAACAGCTCGGGCAAACGCTGCCCCCGCGCCCGCCGGGTTTTTGCGTTGGCTGTCCGGAGCGCCCCGTCTTTGCCGCCATCAAACTGGCGCAGGAGCAAGTCGGCCGCGTGCACATTGCAGCAGACATCGGTTGCCATTCCTTTGGCACTTTCGAACCGTTCCAGTGCGGACATTCGATTTTGGGCTATGGGATGAGCTTGGCGAGCAGCGCGGGGGTCTCACCTGTGATGGCCCGTCGCACTTTGGCAATTGTTGGCGACGGCGGTTTCTGGCACAACGGCCTGGTTACCGGAGTGCAAAGCGCCCTTTTTAACGGTGACGACGTGGTGCTGTTGATCTTCAAGAACGGTTACTCGGCGGCCACAGGAACGCAGGAGATCATCTCCACACCCGATGAGCAGATCAAGGCGGCGGCCGTCGTAAAGAATCAGAGTCTCGTCGATCGGAATACGGCCATCGAACAGACGCTCCTTGGCCTCGGCGTTCGATGGCTGCGCAGGGTTTATAGCTATGATGTCGACAAGATGCGTCAGACGCTGATGGAGGCCTTAACGGGCGATTTCCGCGGACTGAAGGTAATCGTCGCAGAAGGCGAGTGCCAGCTTGAGCGTCAGCGCCGAAGCAAACCCTGGGTCGCTGGTCTGCTGGCACGCGGCAAGCGCGTCGTGCGCATCCGTTTTGGTGTCGACGAGGACGTCTGCACCGGCGATCACTCCTGCATCCGCCTCTCCGGCTGCCCGACGCTCACAATCAAGGACAATCCCGACCCCCTCCGGCCCGATCCCGTCGCCACCGTTATTGACGGATGCGTGGGCTGCGGACTGTGTGGGGCCAACGCTCACGCGGCCAGACTGTGCCCGAGTTTCTATCGCGCTGAGGTAGTGCAAAACCCGAGATGGCACGAGCGGTTTCTCAGCGCGGCGCGCGGTGCCCTCATCACGGCGCTTGCGCGCCACTGAACGTACGCCATGCTTGGTCCTCGGCCCATCTGTCTGCTGCTGTGCGCCCTCGGCGGCGAGGGTGGCGGCGTCCTGAGCGACTGGCTCATCGCGACCGCCCGTCGCGCCGGGTTCGCCGCGCAGAAAACCTCGGTTCCCGGCGTCGCCCAGCGTACAGGAGCGACGACCTATTACGTCGAAGTTTTCCCGATTCCGATCGCCCAGTTAAACGGTCGCAAGCCCGTTTTGAGCCTGTACCCCGTCCCCGGAATGGTCGACGCCCTGATTTCCTCGGAGCTGCTCGAAGCCGTGCGCCAAACGACGCTCGGGATGGCTGACACACGGTTCACCACCATCGTCAGTTCGTCCTCGCGCGCTCTGACGACCATCGAACGCATGCAAATGGGCGACGGGCGTCTGGACAGTGCCAAGCTAGTTGACGTGCTGCGCGCCAACAGCCGCGATTTGCGCCTACTCGATATGGCGGCCATAGCGCAAGAAACAGGCACCGTCGTCAGCGCGGTGATGCTGGGGGCCGTGGCCGGCTGCGGTGTGCTGCCCTTCTCGCGCGCGGACTTCGAGGCGGTCCTATGCGCCGGTGGGCAAGCCGCCGGCGCCAATCGGGATGGCTTTCTCAAGGCCTATCACCAAGTCGCCGACGGGCGCATCCCCGACGTTACGCGGCAGGCGGCGGCTGCGGACGCGGCGTCGGCAAAGCGCGTTGTGCCCGAAGCGATCTCCTCGCGCTTTCCCGCACCCCTGCACCCTGTGCTCGCTCTGGGCTATGGGCGAGTGCTCGACTACCAGGACCTCGCGTACGCCAACCTGTACGTTCAGCGCGTGGAACGGGTGCTACAGAGCGAAAGGGCACACAAGCCGGAAGCCACGCAAAGCTACGCCGCGACCCGTGAGGCCGCGCGCTGGTTAGCGCTGTGGATGACCTTTGAAGACATTGCCCGCGTGGCAGCTCTTAAGCTGCGGGTCGGCCGACGAGCACGCGTGCGCCAGGAAGTCCATGCCGCGCAACGCGACGTCGTCCGGATTTACGACTATTTCCGACCCGGCGTCTCCGAGCTTGCGGACGTACTTCCGCCGCCGCTTGCGCGATTTGTGCTGCGCCGCGATTCTCTGCGCCGGCAAAAAGGCCTCGCGTCCCCCTCTTTGCCTCTCGTGCTTGGCACCCACACGGTCACCGGCACTCTTGCCCTTCGCGTGCTCGCCTCCCTGCGCCATTTTCGTCGACACGGCCACCGCTATCGCAGCGAACAAGCGCTCATCGAACGCTGGCTCGACGGGGTATGCACCTTGTTGCGCCAAGACTGGCAGTGTGGATACGAGATGGCCCAGTGCGCACGCCTCATTAAGGGCTATGGTTCGACTAACGAACGAGCCAAAGGGAATCTCGTGCATTTACTCACCTACCTCGTACCACTCAAAGATTCCGGAGCCGCGCCGGCTCACGCGCAAGCGATCGCCCAGGCGCGCCAGGCCGCTCTTGCCGACGAGGCAGGCAAAAAGCTCGATGAGGTTCTTTTGTCTCATGGAGTGCCGGTGCGTTCACCGAAAACCGTGCCGATCCGTTTTGTAAAACGTGCTCGCGCACGCGCCCCATCCCCATGACGCGCCGTCATATTTACGAGCTGCAAATCGAGTTTGGCGACTGCGATCCCGCCCAGATCGCCTTTTTTCCCAACTTCTTCCGCTGGGCGGACGCCGCAAGTCGGCATTTTTTTGCGGCCAGTGGCCTGCCGAGTTGGATTGACGCGAAGCAGACCCACGGAATTATCGGTACCCCCTGCGTAAGCGCGGAAGGAAATTTCCTGGCGCCCGCCACATACGGCGACGTGCTCCAAGTCGAAAGCTTCATTGCCGAATGGCGCGACAAGAGCTTCGTTTTTCAGCACGTCTTTCGAAAAGGTGAACAGGAAATCGCGCGGATCAGCGAAGTTCGCGTTTTTGCCCAGGAAGCGCAAACCGCCGAGAAAAAAATCCAGGCAGTCGCCGTACCGCCGGAGTGGCGCGCCCTGTGTCAATGACGATTAGATCGTTCGAACACGGCTGTGCCGTCGGGAGCGCGGGCGCCGCCGCCGGCGATGAGCTGCCGGTTCCCGGGCAACGCACGCTGAAGACATTACGGATCGTGCGGCTTTTGCCCGTATTGTCGGGAAGCAAACGGCAAGAATAAGATGATTCCTCATCGACCCAAGCTCTGCGCCGAGTGGATGGGTACGCTGCCACTATTGGCCGCGAAGCCCTAATCATGCTAGGGAGTTGCTAGACGAATGCGTACTCAAATTGCGATTATCGGCGCGGGTCCCGCGGGGCTATTGCTTGGCCAGCTGCTATACAAGTCCGGCATCGACGCAGTCATTCTCGAGCGGCAAACAGCGGATCATGTTCTCGGACGCATTCGTGCTGGCGTTCTCGAGCAGGTCACGGTCGATTTACTCGACGAAGCGGATGTGGGCGTGCGCATGCATCGGGAGGGCCTTGTCCATCGGGGCTTCGAAATGCTGTGGGGCAATGTGCGCCACCGCGTCGACATGCACAAACTCACGGGCGGCAAGAGCGTCATGGTCTATGGTCAGACCGAGCTCACGCGGGATTTGATGGATCATCGTCGAGCGGCGAGTTTGCCGACCGTTTACGAAGCCAACCGCGTTGTCGTCGCCGACTTCGAAACCGCGCACCCTTATGTGACCTATGAGAAGGACGGTCGGACACAACGAATCGATTGCGACTTTGTCGCCGGTTGCGATGGCTACCACGGCGTCTGCCGTGCAAGTGTGCCGCACGACGCTCTTTCTGAATTCGAAAAGGTCTATCCCTTTGGCTGGTTGGGCCTGCTGGCCGACACCCCTCCTGTGTCCGAAGAGCTTATTTACATCAACAGTCCGCGTGGCTTCGCCCTCTGTTCGCAGCGAAGTAAAACGCGCAGCCGCTATTACCTACAGGTTCCTCTCACGGACAGGGTCGAAGAGTGGAGCGACGAGGCCTTTTGGAACGAGCTGCGAAGGCGGCTAGACGACAAGGGACGGGCGAATCTGGTCACGGGACCATCCCTGGAGAAAAGCATTGCCCCGCTTCGCAGCTTCGTCGCCGAGCCGCTGCGCTTTGGCCGATTGTTCCTGGCCGGTGATGCCGGTCACATCGTGCCGCCGACCGGTGCCAAAGGACTGAACCTCGCCGCCACCGACGTAAAGTACCTCTCGCGTGCGCTCATCGAGTTCTATCACGACAAGAGCTCCGCCGGTATTGACGGCTACTCCAAGCGCTGCCTCGCGCGAATCTGGAAGGCGGAGCGTTTCTCCTGGTGGTTCACCACCTTAATGCACCGGTCCCTTGACGCGAGTCCGATGGCGGGGAAGTTCCAGGAGGCCGAGCTCGACTACCTTTTCCGATCCGAGGCCGGGGCGCGCACGATTGCCGAAAACTACGTCGGATTGCCGCTTGACTTCAACGATTAGGCGCGCTCCACCCCGGAGACGACACTAACGGATCGACGCGCAGGGCCTTGGTGAGGCGAATCACGCAAGGTGGCAGTCGCATCGCGTATTTTCCGAGCGAGAGGATCTAAGACCCGCGGCCGCAGTGTCGCTTGCTCTACCGAGGGCCCGCATTGCCCAAGTCCGCGCGTTCGAGCCGCCCGCCGTGAAAACCGCTGCCGCGTAGGACCGCGCGCCGTCGATGGCGAACCATCTCTAACCAAAATCCCCAACATTCCCTCGGGTAGCTCTGTCCCGAAGCGGGACAATTGTCACCCGCGAGGCGGCATTGAGCACGAAGCAGAGCGCCTCGTCGGTGCCGCCGAGTCGCGGTCATCCTTGAATTTCGACACCCAACAGGCAAGCTTTTGCGGGACTTTCGCGGCTGCACTGCACTTCTTAAGACGGCTCTCCGAAGCCATTCTGAAACAATGCGGTGATTTCGCGAATTGCGCCAATTTCCTCCGGCCCTTCTGCTTCCAGGCGCACCACCGTTCCCACGGATGCTGCAAGCAGCATGACCGCGAGCACGTTGCGGGCGCTTGCTCGGCGACCTTTAGCAATGATCCAGACCTCGCACGGAAAGCGAACCGCTACCTGGACGATCTTTGCACACGCCCGCGCATGCAATCCGAGTTGATTGACGATCGAAACTTCCTGCATCTGCATAGGAACCCCACCCTCGATCCGTTTCTCACCGTTGTCCCCCAAACGCAGTCGCCCGAGAGCGTCCGAGACGCTGACCGTCGGCAGCGTCGTGAAACGTCGTGCCAATCGCCCAACTTCGCGTGATCCCGTCGGGCGCAGTCGGTCGCAAACACCACGGCCGTACGCGCCAATGCCAGGAGAGCAACCGCGCGCTGGCAGCCTTTGGTGCCTGACACTGCCTTGCCGTTCCGCCGACGGGCACACAAAACAACACGTCCACCGGCCCACCGGACAATGGACAGGGGCACTCGTATCGGAGACCGCCTGAGTCTGACCGAATACGATGAACCGATCATGAACCGCAGGGTTCTTTTGCCACCAAAATCGGTTAGAACTGAATCTCGAACCAGTGGCCAGACCTCCTCGAAAGGAAACAAAAAGCGCTGCACCGATGTGGAAAATCTTTGCCACCGGCTTGTGCAAGGCCTGCCCGATGAGCCGCGTTTGTTCCCGGCACGTCCTCAACCGTTTTTGGCCGGCAAGCTCCAGTGCTTGCGCTCCAATGCGGACGCAAAATTGCCCGGGACGACAGTGCAATCGGTGACGCAGCCCCGCCCATCATGCCCGAGCCCCAAGCGCCCAGAAGCGACTTTCGTCGGCCGCGCTCGTAGCGCGCGACTCCGCCTGCTGCCTTCGGAGGAACGGCAATCGTTCCAATGTGCGCGCCAAACTCCGCAGGGCCGACGTATCCTCCCTTGCGCCTTGTCCTGAGCTCGAGCCCCGCCAATGCTCTGGCCCCTCGTCCCTCCCACAACTTCCCGATACCCGCAAAAAACCCGTGGTTTTGCGTGCGCGGCACTCATGCGCGGTGGCCGCATCCATCTGGCGTCGATCGACCCGCAGCCGCGAGCGCAATAATTCGCCGTTTCGGCGGACCTTCATACCTAAGAGCGCCCGCACCGCATCCTCGATGCCCTGACTGCCAACCCCCTGAACGCGACTGACACGTCCCGCACAACGCAAACGAGGCGGGCGATGGTACCGGTTGCAGCGCCATGAATCCCGTCGGTAGACTCATCGCTTGGCAGCTTCCATTTTTTCGGTCTGCTTCCCTTGCCGAAGCGGAGGTTCGGCTGGACTGGCGCTACGAGCTCTCCGGGAGCCGCCCGCACCGGGAGGTACGCTCTGGGGACGGACCGCAAGTTGCGCACCCGAGGGCTCAACGGCGCTACTGCGTGCGTGGGCCGCGTCGCTTCCAAGGAGAAAACACGAATGCTTCCAACGGTGTCGACCGCCAACTTAGAGAGCAAGCTCACGTCGTGTGGTTTTGCGACATCCGATCTGCGTTCCTTGTCTGAAGCCGAAGCTGCAATTGAACCGGCGTCTCGGGCGGACAAATTTGAACTAGAGGGCGCCAGCATTGGACGCTTCTGTCGATCCGCCCGTGAGCTTCTGGAACGTCTGCCGGGTCGCTCGCAACGCTCTTCCCGCGAGAAGATCGCTGGCGAGGCCATCGTTCACGCGATGGCGGACCAAATCTGGCGCTTTTTCGGTGCCCGTTGCGTGCAGATCTACGACCAATTGACGGACTCGCGCAGGCGCCTGCTGCGCGTCGAGGAACTCGCATCCGCGGCCGCGGCATTACTGCCTGACGTGCTCCCCAACGCCCGGGAACTCGCGGACGAAAGCGAGCGCATGCTCAAGGATAAGGACGGCATCGAGCTGCACCAGGCACTTTTCTTTGCGACGCTGCTGGGCAACCAGGCGATCGGATTGCATTTGTGCGCGGCGATGCTGCGGCCGACGCAAGTTGCAGTCGATCGCCTTGAAGAATTTGTGCGCCTCGGCGCAATCGATTTGGGGCCCGTACGTGTCGAAGCCAGAAACGAGGTCGGATATCTTTACTTTCACCATCTGCGCTATCTGAACGCAGAAGACGACGAGACGCTTAGCGCGCAGGAAATCGCCTGCGATCTGATCTTGCTTCACCCCGAGCTGCGTCTGGGCGTTTTGCGCGGCGACGTCATCGATCACCCCCGGTACCGCGGTCGACGTATTTTCTCCGCAGGACTGAATCTGACGCGGCTGTACCATGGAAAGCTCACATATCTTTTCTACCTCGCTCGCGACCTCGGGCTCGTTAACAAGCTTTATCGCGGCATTCTGCGCGATCCGTTGCCGTTTTCAGCCGATCGGCTCGCGACGGAACCCGAACCTACCCATGAGAAACCCTGGCTCGCGGTTATCGACGGTTTCGCAATCGGAGGCGGCTGTCAATTGCTGCTCGTGATGGACTACGTCATTGCCGAAAGCGGTGCGTTTTGCAGTTTGCCGGCTCGAAAGGAGGGCATCATTCCGGGGTGCGCAAACCTGCGCTTGCCTCGTTGCATGGGAGAGCGCATGGCACGAGAGGCAATCATGTTTGATCGCACGTTTTACGTCGGCAGTCCCGAGGCGCGTCCTCTTGTCAACGAGGTTTGTCCGCGCGAGCAACTCGACAGCGCGCTTGAGGGGTGCGTTCGTAATCTGGTCGGATCGGGGATGGTGAGCGCGGCCGGAAACCGCAAGGCCCTGCGCGTGCATGCGGAGCCGCTGGACGCGTTTCGCGCCTACATGGCCCTGTATGCGCGCGAGCAGGGTTGGTGCCATCGAAGCGAGCAACTCATTGAGAATCTCGAGCGCTATTGGCGTGCCGCGGACAGAAAACTGTGACGCTGGGCCGCCGCCGCGGCGGGCGCTTCGGTTTGCCATTGCGCCGTCACGCATTCGGCGCAGCCCAGAGATTCCCTGTGGCCATCCCGAAGGGACAATCCATCAGCTCCTGCTTCCGATTCGCGTGCCTCAAAAGACAGCGGCCTGGCCCAGGCCAATTCTTGCCCGACCGCCAATGCGGTCGCCTAATGGACCTGCTAAAGCCGCGCACACGCTCTTGACCCCGCGACAACGCCGCGCGTCGGTGGGTACGCCCCAATACCATCACCGTCGGGGTGCGGGGTGGTGCGCCTCGCCCCTTAGAGAGGTGGTTCGCCCCCGCGCCCCCAATGCAAGGCCGCCTGCACGCCGGGGCCTAACCCCCGGACTTTGTCAAAACAACGGCCCGCCAAGTATCGCGGTCTCCTGCGATCGTGAGCTCCCCTGCTTACTACGCGCCCTTCTATATTCAAACTGTTTCTTATTTGCGCTGCCGTTTGGATGCCGGCTATCCTCAAACAAGAAAAATTGCTGCGCATCGCGGTGGCGTCCATGACAACAGCACTCGACGAAACTCCCGAAGATACGAAGCTCCTTGCCCGAAAACTGGGTTGGCGAGAGCTCTACTTGAAAGAGGACTGGTGGGCGATCTGGCTCGGAGTCGGAATTGTCCTCGCGGCCTGGGTATTTTTTTCGAACGGCTCGTCGATCAAATGGATCGCGATCACACCGAAGAAATGGTCCTCGAGCGATCAACTTCTGGCCGACCTCGCCGCACACGCCCATCAATACCTCGCGCAGTTCGCGCTTTGGCTTGCCCTCTTCGGGCTGAGCACCCGCATCATGGGTCACAAGTTTTCCCACTTCGCGCCTGCTTTTGTGGTCGTCTACCTTGCCTCCTTGGCCATCTTTGCCATCGGTGCCTGGCAGCAGGCGTCGTATTACAACCTCGAACCCCCGCTCGTCGCGCTAGCGCTTGGCCTAATCATCTCCAACGTGATCGGGCTGCCGAAATGGATGGACGCGGGTTTTCGGGTGGAGTACTACATCAAGGTTGGGATCGTTTTGCTCGGAGCCACCCTTCCCTTTACGCTCGTCATCTGGGCCGGCCCCGTAGCGATCACGCAGGCCTCGATCGTATCGATTGCCACCTTCTTGGTTATCTATTTCACGGGCAAGAGATTGGGTCTTGACCGGCGTTTGTGCGCAACTCTTGGCGCCGGCGGTGCGGTGTGTGGGGTCTCTGCGTCCATCGCGATCGCCGGAGCAGTTGGCGCCAAAAAGGAGCATGCACCAATTGCCATCACGCTCGTCGTCTTCTGGGCAATTGTCATGATCTTCACGCTGCCGATTGCTTGCCGCGCGCTCGGTGCGCCAGCCGGAGTTGCCGGTGCGTGGATCGGCACTTCGGAGTTTGCCGACGCGGCGGGGCTGGCTGCCGCGCAGACCTATGCGAACTACGTGGGTGACGTCGGGGCCGTGGCCGGCAAACCCGACGATGCGGTTTGGGCTTTCACCTTGATGAAAGTTGTCGGACGCGACATCTGGATTGGCATATGGGCCTTCGTGATGGCGCTCATCGCTACCACCCGGTGGGAGGCGCGTTCGACCAACAAACCGGACGCAGCCCAAATATGGTGGCGCTTTCCGAAATTCGTGCTTGGTTTCGCCTTTGCGTCGATGCTGTTGACGGCAATTTCGGCTCAATACACCTTCGCCGACTTCAACAAGATCGTCACCCCCCAACTGATCGGGCCCATTAAGGACATGCGCACGTGGGCCTTCATTTTTTGCTTTTTCAGCATCGGATTAAGCACGCGTTTTCGTGAACTTGCCGCCGCCGGGTCACGGCCGTTCTGGGCTTTCACCGCAGGCGTCGCCATCAACGTGATTTTGGGCTTCGCGTTATCATCCGTCGTCTTTGGCGCTTACTGGGCCAACCTTTCGCGACCTTAGGCACATGGGAGAAGACAACTCATACATCGTCGTGGAAGAAACCTGCCGAAATGAACGCTGACCACCACGGGCCTTCGTGTCGATCTTGCGTGCACTTTCAGAATGACCCTGCGCAGCTGGAACGCAGCTTCCCGGGCTGGAGCGCCTTGGGCTCGGCCTTCGGCGCCGCGCGGTCGGAAGACGGCATCTGCGAATTGCACCAGCTCTACCTTTCTGCGTCGCGCGCGTGCCCTTCGCACACGCCGCGCGTGCCCGCCTAGCGCCCACTCCGTGCCACGGCAAACACACATCCGCGATTGACGGGCCCAGCGCCCCGGGTCGGCAACGACGTCCGGGCATTACATTGTTTCGACATCGCCGCGGCACGGTCTCGGCCGCCGGGGCTCGATGCACACCGACAATCTCCTCGACTGTGCGCTCCCATTCACTGGGTTTGGCTTGGCGCGCGAACGCAAGGGGGAGGCAAACGCTCGGATCTGCCGGCTCCACGGCTAAATAGCGTCCGAAGGCGACGAGTCTTTCACGACGCAACTTCCGCCACCCCGCGTTGTCGCCCTGCAATCGCACCGGCGCGCCGCTATCAATATCGCCGAGAGTTTCACAGTTCCAGTCGCGCGCCGAGCTCAACGATGCGATTGGGAGCCATGCGGAAGAACTCCGTTGCGTCGGAGGCATTGTGGTACATCCAG
>Ga0187769_10000194_pt1 | contig 33586 bp, 31 predicted proteins | sample 0116_SJ02_MP02_1_FD_133140 | JGI IMG/M metagenome (GOLD analysis project Ga0187769, IMG submission 133140) | Tropical peat soil microbial communities from peatlands in Department of Meta, Colombia - 0116_SJ02_MP02_10_MG | ecosystem: Environmental > Terrestrial > Soil > Wetlands > Peat | place...
CGAGCCTGTCGAGCCGCATCACGTATCTCCTGTAGAGCGCTATCGACAGGCCGACGATGAACGCGATGCCGAAGACGTCGCCCAGGAACTCTAGGGCGAGGTAGAACGGCCCCTGGACGTAGTCGACCGTCGTCAGGTGCGGCAGGACATCGTCCTGCACGAAAACGATGGTGGTGTATATGGCGAGCATGAACACACCGAAGAAGAGAGTCCCATGCATCACCCCCCCTGAATCCTCGTTGACGACCTTTCGCTGCGCGAGCCCGAACTTCAGGAACCGCTTGAGCTTGGCCCTGAAGTCGGTGAACACCAGCCCCAGCAAGTCCAAGACCCCTATCCGGTACCGCCTTAGGTGGGAGTACAGGCCGTACACCATTATCACCCCGCACACGAAGAAGAGGGCGTACATCACCTGGTACGCGTACGTCGGCATCAGGAGTTCCCTTAATGGAACCTGCACCTGAACCGCCATGCGGGTAGGCCGCGAAGCGGTGAGCTATTACGCGTTTCTTGGCGCCTGCCGTGCGGCAGTCGCGGTGTACTTCCTCAGGACCTTACCCCCGCCTGCGGGAAGGGCCCTGAGCACGTCGTCGAGGGAGAAGGGCGTTTCTCCTGTCTTGCCGATGAGCGCCTCCAAATCCCGCTTGACCTTCTTCGCCGTCTCCGAGCTCTTCTCGTTCTGGGGCCTAAGCACGACGTAGGCGGCGACTGTCCCTTTCACGGCCGACTCGGGGCCTGCTACCAGCCTCCCGTCGGAGCAGACGCCGACGGCGACTTCGACCAGGTTGTGGGGGACGAAGTTCTTCTTTCCTCTGATGAGAAAGCTTCCCCTGGCAAGGAACTCTCCGCTGGGAGCCGATGTCGACACCTGGTCAGGGTTCACCCAGTAGGCGTCCGCCGCGCCCAGGCCGGTCTTCCACGCGCTGCTGAAGGCGACCGTCGCCTGCGACACCTCGGCGCACTCCTCGGCCGTCTGCGACTTTCCTCCCTTCAGTATGAAGAAGGGGGAACCGAACAGGTCGGCGTGGTACACTGTGTCCTCCCCGTCAAGGTGCCTCTTGACGAGGACCGAGTTCGACTGTGCGTCCCTTCCGCCCAATGCCAGCTTCCCAGCGCTGGTGGTGAACCACCTGAACCTTTCATACCACTCCTTCTTCGCCGTCCTCAGCTCCTTCGTCCGCTTGACCGTTGGCCGGCGACCCTTGGCGGCCTTCTTCGCAAGGTCGTCCGCTGCCCTTCCAGCGTCCTTCGCTTTGGCCTCGAGCTCTTTCGCCCTGTCAAAGACCTTCGATGAGGCCGACTCCGCCGAAAGTGCGTCGCGCGAGCCCTTGAACCCTGCCGAATCGAGGACTGCCATCGCCTCCGCGACAGAATCCGCTGCCCTTGCCCGACCCGCCAGGTCCCTTAGATTGGCCGCCTCCTTTAACCAGCCCTCCAGCTGGGTCCTCAGCTTGGCCGCCGTAGCCTCAAGCTCCCTCGATCTGATTTCCGCCTGGGTCTCGAAAGGGGCGGCGACTGATGACGCTGCTTCCATGAGATACTCATCACAGATCTCCGAGACGGTAGCGCACTTCGCCTCGACTTCCAACCCCGGGGGAGCAACCACGAAGACCTCCTTGCCCTTAGGTGTGTTGCAAACGCACGGCCGGGGAGACTCCTCTGCCTCCCTCGCGAGTGAGCGCAGGGTCTCGGCGACCTCGTTCTCCTTTCCCCTGAGGGCGGCAGATGGCGAACCCTCCTCTACGCCAATCCGTGAAAGCACTACCGCGACGTACTTTCTAGGGAGCGAGAAGCTCCTCCCCACTGCAGCTCCAGCGGTCTTCTCCTTCGAGATGGCTTCGGTCACGTCCGCCTCAGAAGCTGCATCTGGGGTCTTCCTTCGCTGCACCGGGACGGAGTAGACCCCTCCCCTCACGATTCGTCTTGAGGGGGACCTGACCTCGTCTTGGACCGCGAGAACCCTGTTCTTCGAGTCTGTCACGACGACGTTGCCGGGCGGCATCAGCTCCACGATGAGGTGCTTCGCGCCTTCTCCCTCGCCGAATGCCAGGTCGAATATCCTGTCCCTGTTGAGCTGTCGCGCGGATGAGAACCTCTCCCTCCCGAGCTCCTGTCTCAGCCGGGTCGTGAACGCGGTGGTCTCTGCCCTTTCGGCCACCCTTTTCGAAATCCATACCCCGTGTTTCGGGGAGGCCAGTATGCACACGTCGTCTCCGCCTGGCCTGCCGAGACGGATGACTTGGCTGCCCCCGAGTGAATAAACGTTCTTAACGTAGGTGCCGCGGAGGCCAGTTTCAATCTCTTTGGCCAAGGAGAAGACCTCCAAGCCCGACAGCTCGACCATGAAGCTGAGCACCTCTTCCCCGTTTGATAAGCTATATTGGCTGAGGGTAGGCTTCGGTGCTCTCGCAGGTTTCCTCGCGAACCTGATCTTCAGTCCTACTCTTGACTATACAGACGGGATTCTGGTGGGGGTGATAGTCTACTTCGTGTCCTACTACGTGGCCCGCTACGGATTGTACAGGTCCATTGAAAGGAAGGACTACGGTAAGCTGTACTCAACGGGCATCGGCGTATTCGCTATGATTTTCCTTTTTACGTGGATTCTCCTCTACACGCTTCTGCTCTGAAGCAGCTTCGAGTAGTCCAGAAGCGTGTCAGAGTAGCCCGCGTCGAACTCGTCCGCCATCTGGCTCTGCCTGATTGACTGAGCCGCCCTCACGACGCGTTCTTGATCCCAGGTTTGGAAAGTGCCGTCCTTCCCCTTCAGCATGCTGGAGTATATTCCAGTCGCCGCGAGCAGGCAGCCCTTCTCCCTCTCCGTCTTCACCTCGGACGCGATGGCCACAAGCTTCTTCTTGGCTTCGTCCATGTCGGAGTTACTAAGCGATTCCAGGACCGACGAGACCCCTTCGTACACTGTCTTGCTCGTGAGCACAATTCGTGTAGTGTATTTAGCATTCCAAAAGCTAGGTTGTGAGTTAAGTTACACTACAAGTGAAGCTGCCTTTTACCCTGAAGTGGGGTTTCTTGGGGGTTCGGGAGCCGTTGATCCTGCTTCTTGGCCCGCGGACCGCAAGGGAGACCTCCACACCAGGAAGATTGCCGCTGCGGCCGCGACGATGACGACGAGCTGCAGCACGAGGAATTCGAGCGGCCCCGGCGGGTTCAAGCTGCTGTACCAACCGGAACCTCCGTGTCCGAACCCCCCGGGCGGAGGCCTGAAGCCGGCCGTGCCGTTGAAAGGGCGTGTAGGGAAGGTTCCGTTGCCGTGCGACGGAAAGCCGCTGACCGGCGGCCCCCTCATCACGGAAGCCAAGACGCCAAACCCGTAGGTCCGAGTGTAGTAGAGGAGTCCATTGTCGATCGCAGCTAGCGCCATTAGCCCTCCCGCCCCGACGAAGAACAGGACCCCCTTCCCCTTCGCCAGCACTAACACGCTGCCCACAAGGAAAAGGGCCCCGGCCGAGAAGAAGTACAGGCTCGTCGGGCCGAGGACCGGCATCCTTCCTCCGTACCAGAGGTGGAATGCGGCGGCAAGGCCTCCGAGGGCGGCCAGTAGGACCTGCAGCTTGGTGAGCTTCAACCAAGGGTTCCGACCCGGCTTCGTATTTGAATCATTTCCAAGATTCTTCCCAAATCGGGCATGACCATGAGCACCCGCGTTGGGTGGGACCGTCGGGAGCTGCGGCCTCTTCACCCTACTTGGCCCTAGGGTTTCCCCGTCCCAATGCCGGCGGGGCCCATTTCCACCAGGGTGCTCCCTGCCCCCCCTTCCTTGGAAACGCGCACGAGCTTCCCCTCCCTTTGCAGATGGAGCGACATGTGGACCAGCTGCACCATCGTGCTTCCGCCGATTCCTACGTCAGCTCCCCGTCTGTCGAAAGTTACCCTGTTCGTAAGCAGATAGGCCCTGCCGTTGAGGAAGGCGTCCCTCGCCATCTCGCTAAGATAGGCGCCCAGGGCCCCCTGCCTCCCCGGGAGGTTCTCGTTCCCCGGGAGGTCTATCGAGAAGTTCTTCGTGACCGTGTCGACCACCACCAGCCTGCAGCTCGCCGTCCTCGTCCACGTCTGCATCCGTCTCACGCTCTCTGCCTGCTGTGCTGCCGAGTCGCACCTGAGGTAGGTGATTCTGCTCAGCAGCGGCTCGCTGGCCCAGCCCCTCGCTAGCGCCATCTCTTCCACCCTCTCTGGCCTGAACGCTCCCTCCGTGTCGACGTAGAGGCTGTCGGCGCCCGCCCTGGCCGCGCAAAGGACCGCCTGCATGGCCAATTGGGACTTGCCCGAATTCGCCTTTCCGAAGACGACCGCCAGACTCCCGGCCCTGAAGCCACCTCCTAGTACCTCGTCGATGGCTTTCGAGCCCGAGGAGCAGTATCCGTGGGCCCGCGACCGCCGAATTGTTTCAGCCCCCGAGAGATTAGGACTCGTTGCGCGCCTCCTCCCTGACTATTCTCTGCCTCCGACCACCGATGTCTTTTTAACTGTGACACAGGCCACGTCCGAAAGTCCGACGTGTCACAACCCCCTACTTCTCAGAGCAAGAGACCTCTGGGCGTGCTCCAAAAGGCGACGAGCAAGCTCGTTTCTGTAAGGCTGAAGAACGACATCGAGTACAGGGGGAAGATGTCCAACGTCGACCCGTACATGAACGTGATTTTGGTTGAGGCCGAGGAATCGGAGAATGGCCAGAAGAAGGCAAACTACGGGAAGGTCGTCATCCGAGGAAACAACGTCCTCTACATCCGAATAGAGGACAGACTATAGGAGGGCCACCCTCTGCAGCGGTCGCTTCACGTCGAAGAAATCAGAGGTCATGGAGTCCAGGACTTCGAAGTCGAAATCGTCGAGCGCAAGGGGAAAGGTCACCCCGACAGCCTGGTGGACGGTTCCTCCGAGGCGGTGTCGCTGGGGCTGTGCAACTACTACGTCGAGAACTTCGGAGCCATCCTGCACCACAACGTCGACAAAGGCATCCTGGTGGGAGGGAAGGCAGACGCCTCCTTCGGAGGAGGCAGGGTCGTCACCCCCATTTACCTGATGGTGGCTGGACGCGCCACGGAGCTGGTCCCGATCAAGGGCAAGAACTACCAGGTCCCCGTCGAGGAGATAGCGGTCTCCTCCATCAAGGAGTACCTCCGCGAAACGATGCGGTTCCTCGACCCAGAAAAGCACGTCAGGATCGACACGAAGATCAAGCAGGGGTCGCCTGACCTGGTCTCGGTATTCCTCAGGAAGGGCGCGATGCCTATCTCGAACGACACCTCCATCGGGGTGGGGTACGCCCCGCTCACGCCCACCGAGAGGCTCGTCCTCGACGTGGAGCACCGCCTCAACGACTCAGGATTCAAGCGAAAGTATCCAGAGGTGGGAGAAGACGTGAAGGTAATGGCGCTAAGGAGGAAAAAGAAACTTGACCTCACTGTGGCGGCGGCCATGGTCGGCCCGAAGATTCCGGACGCGAGCCACTACGTGAGCGTCCTCGGCGACGTAAGGGCGGAGGTGGACCGCCTGGCTTCCGAAGTGGACCTCGACGTAACCGTCAAGCTCAACGCTGCTGACGACATGAAGCACGGAACCTACTACCTGACCGTGACCGGAACTTCGGCAGAGCAGGGCGACGACGGGAACACGGGTCGGGGGAACAGGGTGAACGGGCTAATCTCCCCCATGCGACAGTACTCCATGGAAGCCACGGCTGGGAAGAACCCGGTCAACCACACGGGGAAGCTCCTCAACGCAGTTGCTATCGTCTCGGCCGAGCAGATAGTGAAGGAGGTCTCCGGTGTCAGGGAGGCCTACGTCAGGGTGCTGAGCAGGATCGGGATGCCCATCGACCAGCCGCAGATCGCCAGCGCTGCGCTGCTCCTGGAAGACGGAACCGGGGTGTCCAAGGTCAGAGGGGATGTCGAGTCGATACTGGACGACTCGCTAGCCCACATCAAGAATGTCACAAAGCTTATCCTCGACAAGAAGGTAGTTCTATTCTAGGGCCAGCCGCTCTCCCTTGACGAAGCCGTAGGCTGCGTCCAAGTCCAGCTGGACCCTGTAAGCCCTGCCGAAGAAACCTACGACGGCACCGACATCGTGGCGCAGGAGCTCGGGGCTGTTGGGGTGGCTCCTGTCGACTGCCTGGGGCCAGTCTATCAGCCACGTCGAGGCGCCGTCCGTCAGGATGTTGTACTCGCTCAGGTCGGCGTTGATCAGCCCCGCCTTCACGTAGGCGAGCCTTACCGATTCGAGGACGGCCAGAAGCGTAGACCTGGGGTCGGACAGTTCGGGGCGTTCCGACAGCCTGAACCCCGACAACTGCTCCAGGAGCACTGTGCTCCTGCTGTAGGAGTAGGCCTTCGGGAACGTTTTGGCAAGCCCCTCGAGCTTCTTCAAGGCGGAGTACTCCCGCCTCGCTGCCTCGTAGTTCACAGCAATCCAGCTCTTCATGTCGGCTCCCTCGCGGAACCTCTTCTTGCGGACGCTGGTGAAGCTCGTCCGACCGAGCTTGAAGAACTTCAGGGCGTACAGCCCGCCCTCTTCCGTGTACGCTTCGTAGACGTCCGACTCCTTTCCCTTCGCTATTATCGCCCCTAGGGCCGCGACCAGGTCCCGCTTGACATATTCGCGGAGCGCCATGGCCTCGACGCCTTCCCTCAACAGGACGAAGCTCAGCCCTCTCCTCCTGACGAGGCCCTTCTTCTCAAGCTGGCCCAAGGCGAAGGAGACCCTCTCCGTCGGGAGCCTGCTCAGTCTCGAAATCATGCCACCGTCTGAGGTCCCGTGGGCGGACGAAGCCCGCTCGATGCCGACCAAGGTCTTCCATTCCTCATCTTTGAGGGACTTCAGCACTCTTGAGGCCCGTTCGACCGAAGACAACCGCCCGGATCCTGGGCGGGAGCTTATTTGAAATCGCCGACGACCTTGGCTGCGAGGGGGAGCTTCACTGGAGCCCTTCGCGGGATGCCCTTGAATACGCCTTCCAATAGGAATCCACAGCCGGGCGTACCTTCTTCAGGGTATGCTCTCCCCCCGCGATCCACACTCCGCTCCCATTCCTCACCGTTCCGATTACTGCGGACCGAATGTGGCCGCCCTGGAGCAGCCCGGTAAGCACCTTCACCTTATCGGGGCGGCAGGTGATGAGAAGCGTCCCCTCGCTGAGAGCCCGTAGCTGGTCCACCCCGAACGCCGTGCAGACTGCCGCCGCTTCCGCGAGCTGCAGAATCCTTTCTTTCCTCAGCACGAATGCCTTCCTACTCGCGGCCGCCATTTCCATCAGCCCACCCAGAATCCCGCCTTCTGTGGCGTCGTGCATCGAAGTTACCCCCGACGGGCCGAGTCCAGCCTTCGCGGCGATTCGCGCGTCCCTGACGACAGTGCACGACCTCGTAAGGACTCTCGCCTTGGCTGCCAGGTTCCGCCCAACTGCCCGCTCAGTATAGCGCGGGAAGGAAGCAGAAAGGTAAGCAGCCGCCTCAATGGCCGCTCCTTTCGTCATCAACACGGAGTCTCCCTCCCGCGCCATGGTGGGGTCGACGTAGCCCCCCATCTCCGCGAGCCCGAACATCACCCCCCCGCCCACGATAGTGAATCCCGCCCCAGGGTACGAGCCCGTGTGCCCCGCGACGATGGAGACGCCGAGGTTTCCGCAGGCCGACCCCACCTCCATAAGGTACTCCGACCTCGCCCGAGCCGTCATCTCCGCAGGGAAGTTGAAGTCGAAAGTTGCGAACTCGGGCCGGACCCCCGAGGTCGCAAGGTCCGAGGCTATCAGGTGGACGCTCAGCCAGGCGGAGGCCTTCGGGCCGATCTCTGGGATTACGGAAACGGGGTCGGTCGTTATGACTAAGACCTTCTGCCCTCCGACGGAGACGACGGCGTTGTCGAGCCCTGTTGCGGGCCCAGATATGACCTTCCTCGATGCTGCTCCGAGGCTTCTGTATACGACCTTCTCCATTGTTCTGCTGTCAAGCTTCCCCCACCGCGCCTTCAGGCGAAACCCAGCCTCCTGAAGGCCGGCCCCGCGGCCTGGATGAGCGCGAGCGCGGCGGGGATGAACACGAGGTCCAAGAGGGTGAAGAAGTCAGGCGAAGCGGCTGTGAAACCCAGTGCCACACTCGTGGGATTCCCGTAGCCGAACAGCCCATACACGTAGAACGCCCAATCTGAGAAGAAGAAGGCCAACGTCTCGTAGGCGGTGGCCCCGACCATCGCGACCGTCAGGGCCTTCGTCCCTCTCCTCTTCGCCAGGGCAATTATCAGGACCTCAGGCGCCCTGGCCCATATCATGCCGGCAGGATAGATTGGGGAACCACCGCCCTTGAAGGAAACATTGAACGCCTCTCCGAGGAACGACCCGAACCCTGTTGCCGCGAACGCGGTGACGGGGTCAGCCAGCGCTCCCAGGGCGAGGTAGATGGCCGGCGCCCACGTAATTTCGTAAAGGGGCGCCGGGAGCGGAATGGAAAGGATCGTGGCGACCGCGATCAAGGCGGAGAAGACTATGGTCAGCGCGAGGGTTACCGAGAGGGATGGGCGTCGGTACTGTCCGGGTCCGTGTCCTGCCTCCATGGCTGAACCTTCCGCAGTGCCGTTTATAAATCGGTGAATAAGCGGCTTATATCGTGCAGCCCCCGGACGAGCTCATGGTGCAGCAGTTTCTTCCTGCCATGCGCCTCCTTGTGGCCAGGTCACTGTTGAAGCAGGGTCTACCCCAGACCAGGGTCTCCTCGATGATGGGAATCACCCAGGCTTCCGTAAGTCACTACGGCACCTCGGTCCCCGGAAAGGCGTACTCCGCGCTGCAGAGGTTCTCTCTCAGCCGCGCTGACGCTGACAGGTATGCTGCACTCCTCGGCGAGGACCTCAGGAGGGATCCTTCGCGCGCAGTGGGGACCCTTATGACGATCTGGACGGGCGTGCTCGGGAGGGGCGCCGCATGTTCCGCCCACAGGGAGGAATACCCGTCGCTGGCGGGGTGTGAGGTCTGCCTGAAGGTTTTCGGGGAGACAGGGCCCCGGACTGAAGCGATCGCGCGAGTGGCGGAGGCCGTCCGGCTCCTGGAGTCGTCGCCAGCCTTCGTTCGTGTGATGCCCGAGGTGTCCGTCAATCTGGCGTGCCTCGCGGGGGAGTCTGACGCCCCCGAGGACGTCGTAGCCATCCCAGGAAGAATCGTAAGAGTAAAGGATTCTGCGCGGGCGACGGAGCCCCCCACATTCGGGTCATCGAAGCACCTAGCAGGCGTCCTGTTGCTGGTGAGGCACAGGAGGCCAGACTTCCGCGCGGTCATCAACATCCGCTATGATCAAGCCGTGGCGTCGGTCGTGAAGAGGCTCGGGTTGGTCGTACTGGAGATTGGGAAATACTCCAGGGCGGGAGGAGGGGACTCAACTCTGAGCGCACTGCGTGAGAAACTTCGCACCGTGAGAAGCGAGTTCGACGCCGTCGCGGACTTGGGGGCGGAAGGGATCGAGCCCAGCCTCTACCTCTTCGCGAGGGATGCAACAGGCGTCGCGGAGCTCGCGGTACGGGTCGCCGCCGCCTATTCAGCGGGCTAGGCTCCTAATCTTCATCGGTCTGCGTTGCGCATCCTCCGCCCTCTTCGCGCACGCTGCGACGAATGCCGCGTAGACCGGCTCTGGCCTCTCCGGCCTGCTGATGTACTCCGGGTGGAACTGGGTTGCCATGTAGAACGGATGCCCTTCGAGTTCCAGTATCTCGGCCCTCTTGCCGCCGTCGCTGAAGGCCGTGTAGTGCATCCCGTTCTCCTCGAACTGCCTGAGGAAGGTCTGGTTGAGTTCGAACCTGTGCCTGTGTCTCTCTCGTATCATCTCAGTCTCGTATACCTGGTAGGCATGGCTTGGCTTCTTGATGTAGACGTCGTGCCCCCCCAGGCGCATGGTCCCTCCCAGGTCGCTCACCTCTTTCTGTTCCGGAAGAAGGTCGATGACTGGGTATGGGGTCTCTGGGTCGACCTCGGTGCTGTTGGCCCTCCTTAGGCCCAAGACGTGACGAGCGAAGGCAACGCTCGCCAGCTGGAACCCGAAGCACAGGCCGAGGTACGGTATCCCTGCGACCCTCGCGTGGTTTGCCGCGGCAATCTTGCCCTCGACGCCCCTGCTGCCGAACCCTTGGGGGAGGACGACCCCGTCGAAGGCGTCGAGGGTGCTCAACTTCCCTCGGTCCTCCTCCATTTCCTCCGACTCGATCCAGGTTATCCTCGGGGTCACCCCGTTGACTCCGCCTGCGTGGATGAGGGCCTGGTTCACGCTAACGTAGCTGTCGGCGAGGGTAGCGTACTTGCCGACCATTGCGATTCGGACGACCCTGACGCCGTCCTTGAACCTGTCCGCCACCCCGTTCCAGGCGCTCATGGAGGGCCTGCCCTTGACACCGAACTGCTTCAGGATGGGCCTGAGTATCCCCTCTCTCTCGAGCAGGCTTGGGACGTGGTATATCGACTCCACGTCTGGGTTGGAGACCACCGACTCCATGGGGACGCTGGTGAAGAGCGCGATTTTCTCCTTCGCCTCCTTGGGGAGGACCCTCGTCCCCCTTATCACGAGTATGTCCGGCTGTATGCCTATCCTCCTCATCTCTTGGACGCTGTGCTGCGTGGGCTTCGTCTTCATCTCTCCGACCACTGACAGCTCCGGGGCGAGGCTGACGTGGATGAACAGCGTCTTCCGGGGCCCCTCCTCAATCCGCATCTGACGGAACGCCTCGAGGAACGGAAGGCTCTCAATGTCGCCCACCGTCCCGCCGCATTCGACCACCATGACATCGACCCCCGAGCTGACGGCCAGCTCCCGTATCCTCCTCTTGATCTCGTCGGTGATGTGGGGGATTATCTGCACCGACCTGCCGAGGAACCTCCCCTTCCGCTCGTCGTCTATGACCTTCTTGTAGACCTGGCCAGTGGTGATGTTGTGCGATTTCGTGAGGTTGCGGTTCAGGAACCTCTCGTAGGTCCCCAGGTCCATGTCGGTCTCTCCGCCGTCGTCCGTCACGAAGACCTCCCCGTGGGTGATGGGGTTCATCGTTCCAGCGTCGAAGTTCAGGTAGGGGTCTATCTTCAGGCAGGACACCTCCAATCCGGAAAGCTGCAACAGCTTGGCGACAGAGGAGGTTGTTATCCCCTTGCCGAGGCCCGACATGACCCCTCCAGTCACAAAGAGATACTTCGGCACATATCATCAGACTGTTCAGCGTAATTAAGCGTTACGAGAACTTCCGTCTACGAAACGAGGCGTGCCGTTACGCTCAGGTCCGAGATGTCCACCAGCAGCTTGCTCGCCCTCTCCAGTGCACCGATTGGCTCCACCATCTGGGGCCCGGCCTCCGGGGAATTCGTGATGCCGACCAGGGTCTGGCTGACAGACTCTGCGAGCTGGCTGATTCTCGAGTAGGACTCGGGAGGCCTTCCGGGCCTTCGGGAAAGAAACGACTGAGTGGCCAGTTCGTTCATGTCCCTGATCATGGAGAGGCAGGACGCATACTCCTTCCCGACGGGTCTTGCGAGCTTCACCCCTTGGAGCCTCCTCGAAAGTTCCGAGATGGCATCTCCGACGCTTTCCAGGAAGCTCGCCAGCACCCTGTAGTCGAGGACGTCCACGGCCAGCAGGCCGTATGCATCGGCTATCTCGGGGTGGATGCTGGCCGTCCTTATCGTCCTGACGAGAAGGAAGTACAGTCTGTCGACCTCGTCGTCCCTCTCCGCCACCAAGGACAGGAGCTTCTGGTCGTTGCGGCCGACGGCCTCAGCGGTGTCTTTGATCATCCCCTCGAGGATTCCAGACATCCTCCTGACTATCCTCTCTGGGTTTATGGCTGACGACTCGAGCAGAAACTGGACGGTGATGCGCTTAGAGTCCTCGTCCATTATTTCCAAGCCGATTAGGCGAGAAAGCGTCGCCTTCAACCGCGCCCTGTCCTCCCGGGAGATCACCTTCTTACCCCAGAGCCGTATCACGTCGTACCCGTACAGGTAGGCGCCGGTTATGTCGTTGGTGACTGTGACAAGGTCCTCCCCTTCATACTCGAGCGACACCTCCCGGGGGCGGTCTTCGACGTCTTCGATGGGCCTCACTATCAGCTTTCTTCCTGAGAGCTCGTCCACGGCCACGGTCGACCCTTTTTTCACCCCGTTCTTTCGCGCCCAAGCCTTCGGGAGGGAGACTAGCAGCGTTCCCCCACCCATCTCGAGGACCTTCCTCGCATCCATGGTCCACTGTTCCGCGCCCATCTCTTTATCCTTTGGTGACGGCGCCGCGCCCGGCGCCCCGCACTGTTGCGCGGCCGCGAGTCCCGCTAGGCCGGCTTGTTGACCTGCTTGTTCACGGCGTCCGCAAGGTAGTGCCCCCTGAGAGTCACCCTGGAGTCGGTTACGCCCTTCACGGAAGCGACGGCCGTCTTGATGTCGCTGGCGATCTTTAGGGCGAAGACCGGCGGACAGAAGGGGGCGGTCAGGTGGAATTCGACTTCTACCGCACCGCCGTTCACCGAAAGCTTGTCAATGAGCTTCAGTTCTGTTATCGACCTCCCCAGTTCCGGGTCCATGATTTTCGAGAGTTCGCGCTCTACTTCCCCCACTTCGACCTGAACAGACACGATTTTTTCCACCCTCGGAGGATATTTATTGCTTTGGCGGCACCACCGTGCGGCGAATTCGTCCAGGTGCCCTCCTCGCTTCTGACCTTCGACCCCGCGCTCTTCGTCAGCTCGTTCGCCTTGCTGTTTGCGGTTCTCGACCCGATAGGCACGGTCCCGATATACATGGCCGTGACGAAGCCTTTCCCGGAAGAACGGTCGAGGATAGTCAGGCAGGCGGTCGTCGTGGCGACGGTCATCCTCTACGTCTTCGCCTACCTCGGATGGATCATCTTCAACCTGCTGGGAATCACACTCAACGACTTTCGAATCGCGGGCGGCATCGTCCTCTTTATGGTCGCCCTTGAGCACCTTGGCGGAAGGACGAAACCCGAGAACGAAGAGGCGGCCGATGTGGCAGTCTTCCCCCTTGCCATCCCGCTTCTCGCAGGGCCTGGAGCGATATCGACGGTGGTGATCCTTGCCAACCCCCCGTACGGCCCACTCCTGACGTTCATCGTAATCACGGGAAACGCCCTGGTTTCGTATGCGATCCTCTCGAAGAGTGACTGGGTGTCCCGGATCCTGGGGGAGAACGGGTCCCGGGCGCTTTCAAGAATAACGGCCCTGCTCATCGCCGCCCTCGCGGTCTCGTTCGTCAGGGAGGGGATCGTGAACATCGTCATCTCCGCAGGGTGAGAATGGAATGCCGAGGATTTGCGTGAAGGTGAAAGTAACGGGGTTGGTGCACGGAGTGTTCTTCCGGGCGAGCCTGGCCAGGATAGCGGCCGAGGAGGGTGTGGCTGGGTGGGTCCGGAACGTCCCTGACGGGTCGGTGGAGTCGGTACTCGAGGGGGAGGAGAAGGCAGTGCAGAGGGTCGTTGAATGGGCCCATAGGGGGCCGTCGAGGTCGAGGGTTGATTCAGTGAAGACGGAGCGGCAGGCCATCCGGAATCTGAAGGGCTTCCGAATAGAGAGCTAGCTCAGTAGAAGCGTTTTAAACGGACACCGGAGCGGCGACTTCGCAAACATGAAGAGAGTTGCGGTCATAAAGGGAGACGGTACAGGCCCGGAATTGGTCGACGCAACGCTTTCCGTCCTCAGGGCTGCAGGGACGAAGGCAGATTTCACCCTGTGCGAGGCGGGGGCAGAGTGGTGGGAGGAGCACAAGGGGCCCTCCTTCTTCCCAGACGAAACCTGGGACGCTCTCGAGGAGGCCGATACCTGCCTCAAGGGCCCGACGACCACGCTCCCCATCCCCGGGACGCCGAGGAGCGTGGCTGTGAGCATCAGGCAGAAGTTCAGCCTGTACGCCAACGTCAGGCCCGTGAAGACCTATCCTGGCCATGCGGGTCCCCTGGGTCCAGTCGACTTCGTCCTGGTCCGAGAGGCAACGGAGGGACTCTACATCGGGATCGAGAACAAGCTCACCGATGATGTGGCCGTCGCGACCCGCCTGATTACCCGGGACAAGTCCACGAGGGTCACGCGGTTCGCCTTCGAAGAAGCAAAACGGCGCGGCTGGGGAAAGGTGGTGGCGATTTCGAAGGCGAACATCCTGAAGATCACCGACGGCCTCTTCCTTGACAGCGCCCGAGCTGTCGCGAAGGGCTACCCGGGAATCGAATTGGAGGACCTGTTCATCGACAACTTTGCCCAGCAGCTGGTGAAGAACCCTCAGCGCTTCAACAAATGCGTGGTCGTGGGCACGAACCTCTTCATGGACATCATGTCCGAGGAAGCGTCTGGCCTCATAGGAAGCATCGGGATGGTCTATTCAGGCAACTTCGGGGACCGCTACGCCATGTTCGAGCCCGCCCACGGGAGTGCCCCGAAGTACGCCGGCAAAGACAAGGTGAACCCGGTGGCCACGGTGCTTTCAGGCGCCTGGATGCTCGACTACTTGGGGGAGAAAGGCCCGTCCAGGGCCATCTTCGACGCCACCAGGAAGGTGATCAGCGAGGGAAAGACTCTAACCTACGACCTGGGCGGGAAAGCGGGGACGAAGAAGATGGTCGACGCCATCATCAGAAAGCTCTGACCCTTCGGTGCAGGCGGCACTCGGCATCCAGAAACCGCCCTCTGTTCAGTTTCAGCCGGCCCTCCGCCCTCGGAGTGCTTTCCAGTGAATGTTTTTAGCGTCAGGGGCGGGACGGAAACCAGATGGCAGACGCCGAGCAGGACGTCAAGAAGGCAGCCGAGCTGAAGCTCTGGCTCGAAGGGAGGATAGCGCAGCTTCAGGAGGAGATGGCTCGTCTCAAAGAGTCGCTGGCATACGTCGATGCGACCCTGCGTGCCACCACGTTCAAGCCGGCGATAGAAATGATGCCCGAGGCTGCCGAGATTTCAGAGACGCGGGAGCTAAGGCGCGACAAGGGCAGGGACGTCATAGCGACTGCGTCAGTGACGTCCGAAAGAGTTGTGATTGAGCCCGTGGAGGGCATCGTGCTGAAGCAGGGAACCCCTCCCTTCAAGAGCTTCCTGCTGGGAAAGATCCTGCAGGGGATGACGGCCAGGGACGAGGAGCTCCTCGGGGCCGGCAAGCTGGCGAAGGGGTCGGGGCTGAGGTTTTCGGTCGAAGAAGCCCAGGGGGCGGTCGCCAAGCTGATAATCGAAAACTATCGGGAAAAGGCAAGGCTCAACGAGATACTCAACACCGTCGCCTGGACCTTCTCAAGGATGCTGGAGAAGTAGCCACCGTCCAGGCCGTTGCCTACTTCAGTATCTTCAGGCTCCGGACCTTGGCGAGCCCACTTACTTCCTCCACGCACTTCCCGCTGATTTGACCTTCGACCACCAGGGTCATCTTCGCGTCCGGCACGAGGTCGGGGTCGTCGGCCAGCGCCTGCCTCACCACCGTCCCATGCCTCGACAGGATCTCCGCCACCTCTGCCATCACCCCCGGAGACCTAGGGTCAGCTTCTACCACCAGGGCGCTGTATCCGAGGAGGGACACTATGCCTACCAAGCTCGTCCCAAGAGGGCGGGCCTTGGAGAAGATGGAGTACAGGTAGCGATTCCCGCGGATCTGCTCCGCGGTCTGCTTTACGACCCTCCTGTCGACCCCGGTGGCACGGGCCACGGCCGTGTAGTCCTGCTCGATGTCTCCGACGAAGAGCCTTCCTTCTTCCGACACCCGCATTCCGCACTCGATCATCTTCTTCACTACTTCTGGTCTCACCGCGTGGGGAGGAAACTGCTTCCTGATGCTTGGCCACACGCCATCATGCACAAAGATGAGCATTATTGAATTTTTTCGCCGCATACAAGCGGGGAAACTCATGCCCTAATGTGGGCATAAATGCTCATATCTGGTCGGACGCGCACTCAGGGGGCGATGACCTCAACCGCTTTGAAGTCCGTCCTCCCGACTGACAAGCTTCCGGCGAACTACTACAACGTCCTCCACGACCTTCCGGAGCCGCTTCCTCCTCCGCTAGATCCCAAGACCTTCGAGCCTGCCGCCCCGGAGGCACTCTTGAGGCTCTTCGCGAAGGAGTGCATAATGCAGGAGGTGTCCACGCAGGAATTCATCCCCATCCCAGAGGAGGTTCGAGACGCCTACCTACTTCTAGGGAGGCCCACCCCGCTGTACAGGGCGGCAAGGTTAGAACGCAAGCTGAAGACCCCTGCAAAAATCTACTACAAGAGAGAAGACCTTAACCCCGTGGGCAGCCACAAACCCAACACCGCCGTCGCCCAGGCCTTCTACCACCTCAAAGAGGGGACGAGAAGATTGACGACAGAAACCGGGGCCGGTCAGTGGGGAAGCGCTCTTTCTCTGGCGGCAGCCCTCTTCGACATCGACTTGACGGTCTACATGACGAGAAGCAGCTACAACCAGAAGCCGTACCGGAGAGTCCTGATGGAAGTCTACGGCGCCAAGGTCCATCCCTCGCCATCCTCTTTAACGAACGCCGGAAGGGGGTTCCTGACGAAAGACCCGGAGCACCCGGGGAGCCTGGGTATCGCAATCAGCGAGGCGGTCGAAGACTGCGTGACGCACGATGGCACGAAGTACGCCTTGGGGAGTGTCCTCAATCACGTCCTGACGCACCAGTCGGTGGTGGGGCAGGAGGCCCGCCTCCAGATGGAGGAGCTGGACGCAGACCCTGACTACATAGTGGGGTGCATTGGCGGAGGCAGCAACTACGCCGGCCTCTCCTACCCGTTCATGAGGGACAAGCTAAGAGGCAAGAGCGACACGGAGTTCGTGGCCGTCGAGTCCAAGGCGGTGCCGTCCACTACGAGGGGCGAGTACAGGTACGACTATGGGGACACCGCGAGGATGGCCCCGCTGGTCAAGATGTACACGGTCGGCCATGCGTACCAGTGTCCGCCGATTCATGCTGGAGGCCTGCGGTACCACGGCAAGGCCCCCTCCATGTGCATGCTGATCCAGAAGGGATTCATGAGGAGCGTGGCCTACTCGCAGCTGGAGATCATGGAGGCGGGGCTCCTCTTTGCCCAGGCCGAGGGGGTCGTCCCTGCGCCAGAGACGAACCATGCTGTGAAGGCTGCCATCGACCTTGCGCTGCAGTGCAAGCAGAAGAACGAGGAGAAGGTCATTCTCTTCAACTTCAGCGGCCACGGCCTGCTGGACCTGAAGGCCTACGACGACGGGATGAAGGGCTCGCTAGAAGACTATGAGCCGCAGGCATCCGCAATCGAGAGCGCCTTGGCCGCTGTGCCGTTAGTGAGTTAGGCGCGGGCCCCGGATGCGCCGAGGGCCTAGTCGTAGGCCCTGGTTATCCTCATGCCGTCCACCAGTATCCAGGGGCACAGTGTGGGCGTGTGGACCTCCCACCATTCGATCCAGTCCCGTTTCTTCGAGAGCATCTGGACCGAGGAGAGCATTCGTTGCAGGTCGTCACTGACCCTCATCCCTTTTAGCGGCCTCTTGACCTCCCCTGCTTCGACCAGATATGCTCCGTCCCGGGGGACAGTGGAGAATTCACCGGTCCTGAAATTCTTGTAGCGGGTATACCAGTTGCTCGTGAGGATTATCCCCCGTCGCATCTCCTTCACCATCTCGTCGTAGGCACCATCCCCGGCACCTATCTCGATGTTCCATGGCCTGGGCGTGACTAGGCCGGCATTCCCGGTGGTCTCCGTCTTCCACTTCGCTGAGGTGGTCAGGTTGTGCAGGTAGCTCTTCAGAACGCCGCTCTCGACAATGGGGGTTGCCTTCGTCGGAATCCCTTCGTCGTCGAATCCTCGGCCGCCTAGGCCGCCTTCGATCACTCCTCGGTCCGTGAGGTTGAAGGAGCTCGCGGCTACCTTCTTTCCCAGCTTCTCGGCCAGGTAGGAGATCCCCGCGTCAACGGAAAACGCGGAAGCCGCTGACACCACCCCGCCCACCAGGTTGGAGGCGACGGTGGGGCTCAGCAAGACCTGGTACTGGCCCGCGTCTGCCTCAGATGCCGCCTCCATCATCTTGGCGTGCTCCCCAGCGGTCCTCCCCGCGGCCTCGGGGTCGAAACCGGACAGGGTGGACGAGCAGGAGAGGCCGTGGCCGCTGGATTCGTTCTCTCCGAAGGACCTTATGTTCAGGTCGATGGTAGAGCTCGAGTCGATTCCCTTCGTCCCGGCGGATGTGAGGATCGCAACTGTCGTCTTCGAGGCGTCTATCACCCCCGCGGACCTCTTCCCACCGGCCTCCAGCGAGGCATCGATTGCCCGGCGGGTGAGTTCTGGCAGCGACTCGCCGACGTCCTCTAGCTTTCTATCAAGGCTCCGGCTAGGTCCGAAAGTGTCCGGGTTCTTTGGGAGGGGGACGTATTCCCCCTTGGGGAGTCCCTGGAGTGACCTGAACAGGTCGGACACAAACTTCTGGATGCTGGCCTCTTCTAGGTTCGAGGTCGCGGCGATTGCCCTCCTCCGGTCCTTCGCCATGTACACCTCCAGCTCCGTTTCCTCCACGTGCTTCACGACTGTGACGGAGTTGTTCGCGAACCTGATCATTCTCTCCTTGCCAGCAGCCGAGAGGACCACGGCGTCGTCGACGCCCAGTTTCTTGACCGCCGTCATCGTCTTCTCGTTCAGGGCTTCAAGGTCCATGGTCTTACCTCCCTCCGAGCTTGATTCCGGCAAGTAGCGTGTCAGGACCTCCGTGCCAGACAGGGGCGCCCTGTGATGGTTCCCCCTTTCCACATGTCGCCGAGTCGAACTTGAGTGTCTTGCTGCGCGCCTTGACGCTCCCCCAGAGCCTCGGCGTCGTGATTTCCAGCACGGGAGACCTCACCAGCCCTTTCATCACGCCGTTCTCTATCAGGTATGCCTCCAGGGCGACGTACCTCTGGTTGAATCGCTTGTCGTCGATGTTCCATTCCGTGAACTTCTTGAAGTAGACCCCGAGCTTCACTTCCTTGATTAGTTCCTCGAAGGTGTAGTCTCCGGGTTCGACGAAGGTATTCGACATCCTGATTATCGGCTCTCTGTCGAAACTGGATGCCCTGGACGACCCGTTGCTGGTCAGGCCGAACTCGGCCGCGGTGTATCTGTTGTGGAGGAACTCGCTTATCACCCCGTCCTTGATCAGGTGCCGCTTCCTTCCTTCCACTCCCTCGTCGTCCACCGGAGTGAAGCCGGTCGAGTGCGCAATGGTCGGGTCGTCGCTAACGTTCGCCTCGCCGCTCCCGACCTTCCTGCCCAGGCTGTTCGCCTTCAGATAGGATTCTCCCGCCTGGGCTCCCTCCCTCCCGAGGACCCTGTCGGCCTCCTGAGGGTGCCCCACTGACTCGTGGGCCGCTATCCCGGCGAGCTCCGGGCTCAGGACGACGTCGACTTTCTCCGTCGGAGGCTTCGCCGTTGTCCTCAGCACCCTCCCGAGAGTCTTCGCCTCCTCCTCCACCCTCTCGACAAGGCCCACCCTCTTCACCACCTCCAACCCACCGCTCTGACCAGCCTGGATGATTCGTTGGGCGGAATTCCCTGACTCCAGCGCGGTCAGTGAGCCGAAGAGGAGGACGCGTGGCAGCCTCCCCTCCACCTCCGACCCATCGCTGTTCACGTAGTACTTTCTTTCGAGGTCCGCGGCCAGACCAAGGAACCTGCCGGGTATTTGGACCCCTGCCTTGCCGTCCGCGATCCTTCCTTCGATCTCCATCAGGACCCCGCGCAGCCAGCTGGCGTCTCCGCCCTCGATCTTCTCCTTCTCCTCGGCCGCCCACTTCCTCTTGACTGCCTTCGAGGAGTCGAAGACTATCGGTTTCTTGAGGACGGATGACGAGGCGCGCGCCATCTTGACAGCCTGGGCGACCATCTCGTTGACCGATTCTCGTTCGAGGATGTTGGTGGACGCGAACCCTAGTGCGCCGCCCGAGAGCACTCTGACCCCCAGTCCGAAGCCTTCCTCGAACACTGCGGGCTGGCTCTCTCCGTTCTTCAAAAGGAACTCTCGAGCGCTGCTCCCCTGTATCCTCGCCTCGACATACGACGCCCCAAACTTCGACGCCTTCGAAACCGCGTTCGCGGCCAGCTCCTTGGCCCCCTCGAAATCCATGGGGCGAGCCGAAATGCTCTCCGTATTTCTAATTTCCGCTTCTATCCAGGTCGGGCCGCTACGCCGGCGAGATCGCGACGGGCTTCCCCCTGGCGGGGATCTGGACTTCGTACTTGGCCCGGCCCCCCAAGGAGGCGAACATCTCCGGGTGCTCGGTGTGTATGGGGACGACCTTCCTTGGCTTCGCCAACCGTATGAGTTCTTCCACTCCCTGGGCGGGCGCGTGCCCTGAGGCGTGGAGCTGATGGTAGCTGAAGCCGAGGTGGTCGGTCCAGTTCCTAACGACCCCCTCCTCTTGTTCCCCTTCTTCGTTGAACGCCTCCGTGGCGGCGTGGATGTAGGTGCCTCCGCGGTCAGGCTTGATGTCAATCAGCTCCGCGAAGTTCCAGACGTCGAGATGGAGGAATGTCTCCGATTGCCTATCCCGCACCTCCCTCGCCGTGACCCCACAGTTCAGGAACTGCCTCTCCCAGAGCCGGTAGTCCTTGTCGTCCATCCTCCCGGACCTCTTCCGCCTCACGTACACCATCGCATCCCTTCCCACGCGGGGGACCTTCATCCGCTTGTCAGCCTCAAGCTTCCTCAGGACCATCGCCGCCTTCATCGACACGACGAGGGTTCTCCCCGTCCGCCTGCACGCCTCCGCGAAGGTGTTGACCCTGTCCACGTCGTTCCCCCTGAAGGAAGAGAGAATCAGTCCTTTCTTCCCCGACACCAAAGACAAAGCCTCGTCCAGGACCGCCCGCTCACTCATGCTTCTTCTCGAGTCGCCGGGGCTGACGCGAGTCCCCTCGGTCAGCAACAGGAGTGGCGCGGACTTCCCCGCCTCCTTGGCGAAGTCCTTGGTCATGTAGCCCGCGGGCCCGTGGAATCGGAAGTCCCCTGTGTAGACAATGGCCCCCTTCGTCGTGTGTATGATGAATCCGTAGGCGCCTGGGATTGAATGGTCGACGTGGACTGGCACGAACTCCAGGGTCCCGACGCGGAATCGGTCCCCGGTCCTGAACTTCCTCAGCTCGTGGCCGTCGAGAGGGGAGGAGGAGGACTCGCTGGAGGCTTGGTGCAGCAGGGTGGCCGTCTCGCCGCAGTAGACTGGGACCTCCTGGTCCACATATGGGATTCTCCCCATGTGGTCCCAGTGATAGTGGCTCAGCACCACAGCGTCCACTTCTGGCGCCGTGTGCTTCAGGCTGGTGTTCTGGAGAGCCTGCTCGGAATACAGGCCAGGAATCTCGGGGAGGAGGCCGAACTCGAACAGGTCTCCTGCCCCGTTAACCTGTCTTGGCTTTATGGTATCGTTGAAGTACATGCATCCGTCCGAGAAACCGGACCCGAAGTCAAGGAAGACCTTGGTGTCTCTGTCCTCTAGGAGGAACTTGTTGCCGCCGACCTCGCCCACTCCCCCGAAGCAAGTCACTCGCGGAATCAAGCCGAGAGGACAAAGTGGGAAAACTAGTTAACGATTTGCGCGGCAATGGATAAATATCGATTAATCGCCAATTTGCGCTAGGTTGCTGATTCTTGTCCCTCTGCTCCAGACAGGCGACGAGACTCTGCAGGCGCTGGCGATCTTGGCCATCGCCGTAGGGCTAGCCGGTATCGCAATCCTGATCCTCTTCTCAAGGAGAAAAATCTAGACTAGAATGCCAGCAGTACTGTTCGACATCGACGGCACGCTTGTTACGTTCAAGTTCGACGTTAAGGGGACGAGGAAGGCCCTGATTCAGGAGCTCAAGAGGAGTGGCCTGGACACGTCAGGCCTGGACCTCACTTCGCCCACGCAAAGGATAATGGACGCGGCGAGGTCCCAGACTCTGAACGAAGGAGGAGCGGAAGGCTTCGCCTCACTGAAGGGGAGGCTGTACTCGATTCTGGACGGATTCGAGGTCGAAAGCAGCAGGCAGGCTGCCGTATTCCCCGGAACCAGGGAAGTCTTGCTCCGCCTGCGCAGCAGGGCCGTCCGCCTCGCCGTCCTCACTAACAGCGGGAAGAAGGCAGCGTTCCCCGTCCTCCGAAAGGGGAGGATACTCGACTGTTTCGACTTCGTGCTCACCCGGGAGGATGTTGACACGATGAAGCCCAGCCCCGACGGCATCCTGGAGGCGGTACGCCGATTCTCACTCCCGAAGGAGGAAGTCTGCTACGTGGGAGACGGCGTCCTCGACATAGTCGCTGCCAAGGGGGCGGGGTTGAGGGTAATTTCGGTCGCCACAGGGATTCACACTGCCAGCCGGCTTCGCGAGGGGGGTGCCGACAGGGTCATCTCTTCGCTGGAGGAGCTCCCTGAGGTCCTCGGCATCTAGAGCCTTTGCCGCGTTACCCGCCCGCTACAGAATCCATAATAACGGCCATGGAAAGGCGCCCCAGTTCCTTCCATGTCATCGGCGAAGTCCCCCCCTTGCTACATCGTTGGTCTCCCCGAGTCTCCTGAGGAGGCGTCTGCCGCGGAGCGGAAGTTCGAGCGTCTTTCGCTGGAGCTCACCAAGGCGATCCCTTCAATCGAGGAGATACGCGCAGTTGTGAAGTCAAAGAAGACTGCCAAGAACCGAGGGCGATACGAAGTGTCGGTCGAGGTGTACACCCCGCGGCAAAGGCACGCCTTCTCCGAGACTGGCTTCGACCTGGTTGCGATCTTCGAGTCCATGGAGCCCAAACTGAAACGGCTTCTCTCCTCCAAGCCGTCCAAGGTGACCTCATCGAGGGGAAGGTCTCAGCGCAAGATCACCGGCTGAGCCAAGTCTCGGGCCGTCGACTCCTCCGACGTCGTAGCCAGGTCGCGCCAATCTCAAATATCCCGACCGGCGTGGGCGCGTCGTGTCCCCTTCAGGAAAGGCGATTCAGGCGACCGTCCTCTTCTCCACTGTCCTCGGGGTCGCTTTCCTGTGGCAGGTGTACGGTCTGGTCCCCCCTTTCGTATTCGACTTCGTCGCGGCCGGATGGGTCCTCTTCGTCGCCGACAGCGCGCTCACCTTCTTGCGTCCCGCCGCATCTTACGTCCTCGCGTTCGTCCTCGCCTTGCTGGCCCTCGCGTCCTCGCTTCCCCAGTCGGCCCACTACGCGTTCATTCAGGAGGGCGCGATTGCACCGGCAGCCACATTCATAGTCGGGACAGCGGCCCAGATCCTGCTTGTGATACTGGTCCCGTACCACTTTCTCCTGGGAGGGAGGAGAGGCGCCCCAGGTTCGGCGGAAGCAGGGGACAAGGCGCCGCCCCCGTGACCGCTCTCAGGAGCCTGACGTGTACTCCGGCGCCCGGCTGCCCCGCTGTCGCTGGTTCTTAGGATTGAGGATAGCTAGCCACCGACGAACCACTATTCTTCAGACATAACCCCAGCTGAGGAGTAAATCGCTGTCGTGGGCCCAGCGCTCGCCAATGTCCGTCCTGTAGAACATGTTCGGGATCATGACGTTCTTGACGTTCTGGTAGGCCCTCTCGATGGCGTCGGCCATCGTGGCGCCCGACCCGGTCACCACCAGAGCGTACCCCGAGGTCCCTGCGATGTGCCAGTCGCCTTCTTCGAATTTGACTTCTCCAATGTGAATACCGTCAAGACTCTGGCGCTTGAACAGAATTGTGGCACCTTCGGAGTACTTCTTGAATGCCTTCTCGTCCTCGAACGGCCACGGCGGGATTGTGACAACCACGCCCACCTGGTACCCCTTCTTCGTCTTGAGCTGGGTCTCTTTTCCCTGCGCCAGGTCGCTCAGGAATGTTCCCCAATCGCTCGTGATGCCTTCCATCTGTATGCTGATCGTCGGGTATCCGAGCCTCGATGTGAATTCGAGCGGCCATATTCCCTTTGAGTTTGCGATGCAGTTGATGTCGATGTACCCCACGTACTTGCTCGCCACGAGCTTGTCCTTCATCTTCAGGAGGGTCCTCTCGTAGACGGGGCTGTTCTTGGTGTAGTACATCGATGTTCCCATCTCGCCCGTGCTCGGGCCCAGCTCGTGGGGGAATAGGCGCTTGTGCTCGAAGTTGACGCACACCGGCATGACAAAGTCCTTGCCGTTGAAGAAGGCGCCAACGGCTATCTCGACACCTTCGGCGTACTTCTGTATCAGGAACTCCTTGATCTTCTTCGACCAGTTCGCCTTATAGTGTTCGAGGACCTCGAGGACGTCCTTCCCGTCTGACTCTTGCCCGATGAAGAGAAGCTCTTTCTCGTTCTGTGCCTTCCCGCTGGGCTTCAGCACGTACCTGTCCGGGTTGGCCTTGACGAACTCGATCGCCTTGTCGAACTCGGTGAAGTTCCAGGAGGGGAGGATGTCGACCCCAGCAAGATTGAGCTCGGCCTGCCCGAACTCCCTGTCGAGTTCGAGCTTGTCGGTGTAGGGCGAGCCGCCGAAGACGAACTTCCCTTCGTTCCTTAGCTGTTCTGCCTTGGCACCGAACCCCACGTCGTCAAACATGAAGACGTCCGCCCAGTCCTTGAGCGGCTCCCATTCGTCTATCTTCTCGATGAACCCTAGGCCCACGTCCTTCTCCGCCTGACCGTGGCAGAACATCTTCACCTCGTGCCCCTCCTTCTTGAGCTGCCATGCGAGGTCGGCTGACAAGCTCTCGTTGGTGACGAAGAGGAACTTCATCCGTTGTGTCCAGAAGTCAATCCTCGTTAATATCTGTTGACCAAAAGTTACTTGACCAATGGCTTCCCTCGGCTTCCTCCGGGGGCAATATTGCGACCTAACCCTTTTGTGGCAAACCTTAACTCTCCGACGGATTCGCTGCCCAAAACGGGCGATGCGAGATGGTGACCCAGAACCTCGAGAAGATATTCAACCCGAGGAGCATTGCCCTCATCGGAGCCAGCGACGAGGAGAACACGGTGGGCACCGCGCTGATGAGGAACCTCCTGGAGCCCAAGACCCTCAGACACGTCTACCCAGTGAACATAAGGAAACCAGAGGTGATGGGGCTGAAGGCGTACAAGTCAATCGCCGACCTTCCCGAGACGGCGGACCTGGCGGTGGTGGCGACCCCGGCGAGGACGGTTCCTGAGGTCGTCGAGCAGTGCGGCGAGGCAGGAACTCTGGGCCTGGTGATAATCAGCGCCGGCTTCAAGGAGATTGGCCCGGAAGGGAAGGCGCTGGAGGATCGGATCTCTGAGACGAAGAAGCGCTACGGCCTCAGGATCGTCGGTCCGAACTGCCTCGGCATCATGCGGCCGAGCACGAACCTCAACGTCACATTCATGAAGAGCACTCCCAAGCCGGGGAACATCGCCTTCATCGGCCAAAGCGGCGCGATTGGGTCCGCGGTCCTCGACTGGGTGATTCACGAGAACATTGGCCTGAGCAATTTCGTCTCGATAGGGTCCATGCTCGACGTGGACTTCGGTGATCTGATCGACTACTTCGGGACCGACCCCCGAACAAGGAGCATTCTGATGTACGTCGAAGGCCTCACGGAAGCACGCAAGTTCATGAGCGCCGCCAGGCACTTCGCCAGGACCAAACCGATCATCGTCGTAAAGGCAGGCAAGTTTGGAGAAAGCGCGAAGGCCGCTGCGTCCCACACAGGTTCTCTGACTGGGGAGGATGTCGTCTACGACAAGGCCTTCAAGCGCGCAGGGATGGTAAGAGTCGACGAGATAGCAGACCTGTTCAACTCCTCGGGGGTACTAGGGATGCAGCCCCTCCCTCGGGGGCCGAACCTGGCGATTGTGACCAACGCAGGCGGCCCAGGAGTCATGGCGACCGACGCCATACTGGGGCTCGGCGGCAGGATGGCTGAGCTGAGCGCCTCGACGATGGACGCGCTGAACGCGCACCTCCCGAGGTTCTGGAGCAGGGGGAACCCCATAGACGTTCTGGGGGACGCGAAGCCAGACAGGTACAGGCTGGCGGTCGACGCATGCCTCGACGACGACAACGTCGACGGGGTGCTGGTGATATACACCGCACAGGCCGTGGGCGACCCTGTCGAGACCGCAAGGACCATCACCGAGCTATGCAAGGGCAGGGGGTACCAGTACAAGACGATTCTCACCAGTTTCATGGGCTTCGGGGCGGTCGAGGAGGCGAACCGCATTTTCAACCAGAACAGCATCCCCACCTACTCAACGCCGGAGCAGGCCGTGAAGACGTACATGTACATGTACAACTACAAGAGGAACCTGGAGCTGCTCTACCAGACCCCGGAAGAGCTCCCGGTTGACGTCATGCCCCCCAAGAGGCCCCTTAGGGTCATCCTCCGTAACATAGCGAAAGAGAGTCGCGACGTATTGAACGAAGCCGAGGCGAAGACGTTCCTAGAATACTACAACTTCCCGGTGGTGAAGACGAAGGTCGCCCGCACGGTTGACCAGGCGGTTTCGATCGCCAACTCCCTGCGGTACCCGGTGGCGCTGAAGATCCTCTCGCCCCAGATAGTTCACAAGACGGAAGCTGGCGGAGTCGTCCTCGGGATCAACAGCGACACGGAGCTCCGTGAAGCCTACGCCCGAATCGTGCAGAACGCACTGCGGTACAACCCCAACGCCGAAATCCAGGGGGTGACGGTCCAGCAGTCAATCACCAAGAAGGGGTACGAGGTAATAATCGGCTCGAAGACGGACCCGCTCTTTGGGCCTGTCATCCTCTTCGGGAGCGGGGGCGTGGGGGTCGAGCTGTTCAGGGACTTCGCGGTAGGACTCCCGCCTCTGAACCAGACGCTGGCGACCAGGCTGATGGAGGAGACGAAGGTCTACCAACTCCTCAAGGGATACAGGAACATGCCTCCCGCGAACGTCAAGCTAGTCCAGGAGCTGCTGGTTTTGTTCAGCCAGATGCTCATCGACTTCCCTGAGCTCAAGGAGGTCGACATCAACCCCCTATTCGTGTCGGAGAACGAGGCCTACGCCTTCGACGCCAGAATCGTGGTCGACAGAGTGAAGATTATCGAGCATCCCGAGCCACACCAGCATCTCGTCATAACTCCCTACCCGAAGAAGTACGAGACAGGGTGGAGGCTGAGGGACGGCAGAGACATCCTGCTAAGGCCGATCAAGCCGGAGGATGAGCCCCTGTGGCTCGAAATGTTTCAGAGCTTCTCTGAGGAGTCGGTCAGGCTGAGGTTCTTCCAGGTCATCAAGGACACCCCGCACGAGATGCGTGTCAGGTACTGCAACATAGACTACGACCGGGAAGTGGCCATAGTCGCAGAGCTCAACGAGGAGGGGCGGAAGAGGCTCCTCGGCGTCGCGCGGGTCGGCCTTGAGCCCGACGGGAAGACCGGAGAGCTGGCCTTCATCGTTGCCGACCCCTGGCAGGGACTCGGCCTGGGGACCAAGCTGGTCGACCACACCATCGATGTCTGCGAGGACATGAAGGTGGAGTCGATCTACGCGATAATGCTCCAGGAGAACACTAGGGCCATCAGCCTGATGAAGAAGATGGGGTTCGACGTGCACTTTCTGACAGATGGCACGGCAAAGGCAATCCTCGATTTGAAGGAAGAAGAGGAGTATCTGCCCGTGGAAGAAGCCACAGGGGAGCCTGCCGCAGCGGCCGAGACCACGCCCTCTCCTGCCCCCGCGCCGGCCCCGCAGGCCAAAAACACAGAGACGCTGGCGACCTAGCGAACCCATCCGTGGCCGGGGCATGATGCTCGACAGGATAGATGAGCACCCTCTAGATGCCTCCTGCCGAGCTTGCGCGACGGATGATGGGACTTTCGACTCCTTCGAGCAAAGTCATTGGCTCTGGTGGTTGGTGAGAGACGCACACCTCTGAAAGCATGAACGGGTCCCCCTGCCTCGCAGGGCGTCCCTGCGACGAAAGGCTCCGCTTCGACGTTCAGACCGGCCCCGCGACCTCTGGGGGCCCTGGGACCGTTTTCCCATTTCCCTACCTTGGCTTCTTCCGCAGCTCTTCCATTCCCTCAAGGCTGTCGGCGAATGTTCCGAGAGGGTGGACCTCCCGGTCAACCACGAAATTCGCAGGTGAGCCAAACAGAATCTCGCCGAGCTCCTCGAGAGTCTCAGTCTCGACGATGTAGCCATCACCGACGGTATCCAGGAAGGGGCCACCGCCAACAATCTTCCGGCTCTTCATGAGCTGGAGCTTGTATCTTAGGTCGTCTGCTGCGACCTTCGCAAAGTCTCCCGGGCTCACCGAGGACGAGCTGTTCCTGACCCTCTCGATTACAAAGAACTTCATGACAACTGCCACTTCCGTGATGCTACTTCGAGGCCTTCGCGTAGTCGACCATGCCCTGGAAGTCTATAACGGTCACCGGCTCAACCCCGACGACCCAGGCGTCGTGGCCTGCCGGGATCCGGGATATTTCTCCTGGCCCTATGTCCATCTCTGTGCCGTCGTCCATCTTGACGTGAAGGACTCCGGTCTCGTGGTATTGGAAGTGCGGGGCTTCACAGCTCGTGGTCTTGGCGATAGGCTTCACGTGCTTCGACCACTTCCAACCGGGCTCGAGGACTGCTCTTCCTACCGCAGCTCCCTCGAAGCTGACCAGCTGGAGCTTGCCATTCTCGAACTTCCTAAGCTCATCGGGGGCGCCGAACTTCTTGACTTGTGGTTTGGGCAACCCTAACGCCTTAGGGATGACCCGATTTAAGCGATGCGACTCCTCGACGCTCCTTCCGCTCGAGTACGCTACCGGGCAGTCGCCATACGCGTCCGGATACGGACGGCAGGTTGCAGCCGGATTGACTGCCTCCGCTCTCTCGTCCCTCGAGTGAGGTACTCAGTCGTACCTTGGCGTATGGCGGTTCCGGACGAGCAAGTAAGTCGCGGCCACGACGACCGTAAATGCCCCCAGTATTGCATACTGAATGGGGAATTCGGGGACACTCACTCCCTGAATTGTTGCCTTCGTCACGGTCGATGCGCTGCTTGTGGCGACTTGTGAAGCGGAGGATTGGGTCTGATACTCAGAGGTCGTCAGGGAAGTGGTGGCCGACGTGTAGGCGGCGCTTGCAGGGTCGATGAAGAGAAGGACTCTGTAGTTGCCTGTGTCCGCTACCCAAAGGTCGCCGCCACCGCCGGCTGCAATTCCCTCGGGCCCGTTCATCGTGGACTGCTCGATTCCCGACCCAGAGAAGAAGTACGCGTCCTGCCCAAGAACGACCGTCGCGCCCATTCCAGTTGACAGCGGCGGTACGAATTCCACGACCCTGTTATTGTCCGTGTCACTGACCCAGAGGTTCCCGTTACTGTCGAAGGCGACGCCTTCGGGCAAACTAAGTGTGGACTGGGTCGTGTTTCCATTCGTCGAAAGCAGGTTCGGCTGCCCAATGGCGATGCTCGCGCCCTCCCCGTTTGAAAATGGCGCCTTGAACTCCAGGATTCTGTTGTCGTACGTGTCTGCCACCCAGAGATTCCCCGCATGGTCGAACGTCAGCGATGTTGGGCCTTCGAGTCTCGACTGGCTCGAGTTGTTGGAACTGGTGGTGAATGACGCTTGGCCGATGACCAAGGACGCTGCTTCGTGATTGGTGAATGGAGCGGTAAACTCGAGTATCCGGTTGAAGCTGCTGTCGACGACCCATAGGTTTCCTGACGCGTCGAAGGCCACTCCAGCAGGCCCAAAACTTGAAGAAGTCGGGGCCCCAGCCAAACTACGCCCTCCGAGCGATACCGTGGGCGTTTCTCCGAGCGAGAAGGGGACCCTGAACTCCTTGACGCTGGCATTCTGTCCGTCCGCAGCCCAGAGGTTTCCACTCGCGTCAAACGCGATTCCTGCGGGCTCGCAAAGGGCGTCGCCGGTCGTGCAGCCCCCGGCAGAGAAGTTCGCCGCCCCGATCTCCATCGTCGCTCTTTCGCCGTTGGAGAACGGGGAAGGAAATTCTGACACCCAGCCGTCTTGGTAGTCAGAGACCCAGAGGTTGCCCGACCTGTCCAACGCGACATATTCCGGGCTCCCGAGCTGGGCGGTCCCTGTTGCCTGGCCTGGCGACGTGAAGTTCACCTGTCCTATGACTGTGGAGGGCAACGGTGGGGTCGGAGGCAATGGCTGGACGTGGTTGGTTGAGGCGAAACCGACCGAATTCAACCCGAGAACAATTGCGAGAAGAACCGAGAGGATTGCCGTGCGCAAGACCAGCGGGCGTGTGCACTGAGCCGTCAAATCAGGGGATCTCCTCGTTTCGCGTGATATTAACATGCCCGTGGGTGCAGGCGAAGGATTCGGGCCGGGACGCACGAAGACGCGTTGGTTCCGTGTCCCGTCTTGGCTCCGAGCCAGCTTTTAATGAGGCCCCCGGAGGTCGGTACTCGTTGGGCGGCACCGACGTCACGAAGCTGGGAACCGGTCGCTTCTCAAGATTCTTCAGCAAGGACCATCTGGTGAGCACAACGGCAGTCCTGGTGTACCTGGGAACTGCAGACTTCATATTCCACATGCTGTTTGCGGGCAACTACGGATATTTCCGGGACGAGCTATACTACGTCGTCAGCGGAACGCAGCATCTGTCTCTCGGCTACGTCGACTTTCCACCCATGATAGCCTACATGGCAGCTCTGCTCGGGGTCGTCTCTCAGGACTCGCTGGTCTCGGTTCACGTCGTGCCCGCCCTCGCCGAGTCCGTTCTTGTGGTAATCACGGGCCTGATCGCCAGGGAACTGGGGGGCGGGAGGAGGGCCCAATTGATTGCTGCCGTGTCCACCCTGCTAACCCTTGTCTTCCTAGCCGATGGGTCGCTATTCTCGCCAGACTCTCTCGACCAAGTCTGGTGGTCCTGCATGGCATACTTCGCAATCCGCGCGGTCAGGCGTGAAGAGCCCAAGAATTGGCTCTACGCGGGCCTCGTAATAGGTCTAGGCATTCTCACGAAGGCAACGATGGTTTTCTTCGCCGCTGCCCTTCTGGCCTCATTCCTATTGATACCTTCTGCCAGGAGGTACCTGAGGTCGAGGTGGCTTGCCGCAGGGGCGTTGCTAGCGTTCGCGCTCGTCCTTCCCATGCTGTACTGGAATCTCACGAATGGATGGCCGATGCTCAACTTCTACCTCGAGTTCAGGGGAGACGTCAGTGGGGGAGGCCCTCTCAGCTTCCTGGCGAACCAGGTGGCCGAAATCACTTTCCTGAATCTGCCGGTATTCCTCACGGGGCTTTACTTCTACCTGAGGTCTGGTGAAGGGAGGGACCTGAGGCCCCTCGGGCTCGCCTACGTTCTCCTCTACGTCGGGATGACCTTGGCAAACGCGAAGCCGTACTACCTCCTTCCGGCCTATCCAATGCTCTTCGCCGCAGGCGCCCTGCTGATCGAGAAGAGCTCAGTCTCGAGGAAGGGGTTCTTCAGGTGGTTCGGCACGTGGCCGTACATGGCGGCCCTTTTGGTCCTGGCAATTCTGCTGGTGCCCCTTACATTGCCGATTCTTCCGCCTTCGACTCTCGTAGGCACCTATGGTCCCTCCGTCCTGTCTACGACCAACGGCGGAGTCGCGAGCGGAGAAACGGGCCCTCTCCCCCAAACCCTGGGAGACAGACTCGGCTGGGATACGATGGTGGCGACGCTAGCGCAGGTCTACTGGAAACTTCCGAGCGGCGAGCGAAGCCAAGCCTGCATCTTCACGACCGACTACGGGCAAGCCAGCGCCGTCAACTTCCTGGGGAAGAGCCTGGGGTTGCCCGAGGCAATCAGCGGTCACAACAGCTACTACATCTGGGGGCCAGGTGCGTGCACAGGCAAAGTCCTCATCGCAGTCGGGCCGTCGCTGTCGTACTTCAACGGGAGTTTCGCGAGCTTCCAGGAGAACTACGTGAACACGACTCTCCGCCATGGATTCGGGAATGTGACCTACCTGACCATGATCAAGTGCGACGACTGCATGGATAACGAGAACAACGTGCCGGTGTACCTCTGCACCAACCCTACGTTCTCCTCAATCGCCTCGGTCTGGGCCGGGGTCAGACATTACGACTGATTGCCGCTGGTGGAAAGGGGCTTTTCCCGTGAAGTGACAGGCTGTCCAAGTGCGTGTTTCCTGCTCAGGATTCTCACGCTGCGGCCAGACCCACGCGCTCCCCCTTTGGGGGGATGACGCTAGTTGCTGTCGTCTGTTTGCGTGATTTGAATGGCTCCAATTCGGGATGGTCTCGGTCAGTCGTACAGCCAATAGCCGGTCCTTTAAGGCAGACTGATTACGCTCTGGGCAATCCCAATACGGGTCCGGTGGGGCCCGGTGCGAATCGTACTTCAAATCGGACCCAAAATCAGAAGACTCTTCGCTCTACTTCGCCAGTCCGTTCATCCTTCTGAGCTTCTCCACCAGCTCCTTGTACCTCGTGTCCTCCCTCGCCCTCGCCAGGAGGGGGGAGTACATCACGAAGATGGCAAATATTACGTGCTCCTCCAGCGCCCTGTTCAGGTTCTCGAAGCACCTGTCCATGTCCCCGAGGGCGTGGTAGACGTAGGCCACGTAGTTGTAGGCGACTGGACCCATCTTCGCCTCTTCAATCTTCCTAATGGCCTGGAGTGCCTTTTCCCTGTCCCCGGCCATGGCGTCGATGAAACCCCCCATGTAGGTGCCCCGGGGGCTGTCTGGCCTAAGCTTCTCGTACTTCGCGTGTAGCTCTCTGGCCTTCCCGATGTCACCCTTGGAGAGATAGTAGTCCGTCATGCTCTGGTAGGTTGCGCTGGGGGCGAGGTGCTCGGTCTTCCTCCAGTGCTCAAGAGCCTCCCGCTCCCTCCCAGTGTTGAAGTAGGCATACCCGAGCAGGAAGATGTAGTTCGGCGTGATGGGGTCTAGCCTGTAAGCCGTCTCCATGTTCCTCACCATCTCTTCGGGCTCGCCTTTGATGCCAGCCACTTCGTGCAGCTGTCGGTATGCCTCAGGGAGGCTCGGGTTTAGTTCCAGCGCCCTCCTCGCCTCCATCTCAGTCGCCGGGAGGTCGTCCTCGTTTAGATGTAACACCGCGAGGGAAGCGTGCGCCTCGGCCAGGTCCGGGTCCAGCTCCAGCGCCAGCTTCAGCGACGCTTTCACGGCGGGGAGCATGACATCCGGGGGCTCGTATCCTACGGTGGCAAGGTACTGGTGGCACTCCGCCAACCCCACTTGAGCCCTGGCGAACGAGGGGTCGAGCTCAACCGCCCTCTCGAACAGCTTCAGGGCCTGCCGCAACGAGGGCACAGAACCCTCCCTGTAAAGCTCCCTCCCGCGAAGGAAGTTGCTGTACGCCTCTGTGTTCTCCGTGGGCTTCTTCTCCAGTGACGCCATCTCCGGCTCAAGGAGTTGGACCTTCAGCTCCCCGGCCACCTTCTCGGCTATCTCGCTCTGGACCGCAAATATGTCGTCGAGGCTCCCGTCGAAGTGGGAGGACCAGAGGTGCTCCTCGGTCCCCGCCCCTATCAGCTGGACCGTAACTCGAACCCTGTTCCCCGCCTTCCTGACGCTACCTTCGACCAGGGAACCGACGACGAGCTCCTTGGCTATCTCCCCGGCCCTCTTGTCCTTCTTCTTGTAACTCATCACGGAAGTGCGGGCTATGACCTTGAGCTGCTTGACCTGAGCCAGCCTGTCGATGAGCTCCTCCGTCATCCCATCCGCGAAGTACTC
>Ga0187769_10000195_pt1 | contig 33520 bp, 35 predicted proteins | sample 0116_SJ02_MP02_1_FD_133140 | JGI IMG/M metagenome (GOLD analysis project Ga0187769, IMG submission 133140) | Tropical peat soil microbial communities from peatlands in Department of Meta, Colombia - 0116_SJ02_MP02_10_MG | ecosystem: Environmental > Terrestrial > Soil > Wetlands > Peat | place...
ACCGTGGCGGATGATGCCGCCGAATTCCTGCGCCGTGCCGGGCAGAAATCCAGGCACGTCTTCGAAGGTGAGAATGGGGATGTTGAACGCGTCGCAGAAGCGGACGAAGCGCGCGCCCTTCACCGAGCCGTTGATGTCCAGCACGCCCGCAAGAAACGCCGGCTGGTTCGCGACGATTCCCGCAGGGCGCCCTTCGAATCGCGCGAAGCCGACCACAAGATTCGGGGCGAAGAGTTCGTGGATTTCGAAGAATTCTCCGTCATCGGCGACGGCATGGATCACATCCTTGATGTCGTAGGGCTTCAGCGGATCTTCCGGAACGATGGTGTTGAGCGCGGGAGTGGCGCGGTCCCATGGATCGGCGGATGAGCGTCGCGGAGGATCGTCGAGATTGTTCGACGGGATGTAGCCGACCAGCTCGCGAATCATGGCCATGCAATCGGCATCGTCGCGCGCGACGAAGTGCGCTACTCCGCTCTTGGCGTTGTGTGTTGCCGCACCGCCGAGCTCGTGCATCGTCACTTCTTCATGCGTCACGGTCTTGATGACGTCCGGGCCGGTGACGAACATGTACGAGGTGTCGCGCGTCATGAAAATGAAGTCCGTGATCGCGGGCGAATAGACCGCGCCGCCGGCGCAAGGCCCGAGCACCGCGCTGATCTGCGGGATCACGCCGCTTGCCAGCGTGTTGCGCAGGAAGATGTCCGCATATCCGGCGAGCGACATCACGCCTTCTTGAATCCGCGCGCCACCCGAATCGTTCAGCCCGATCATCGGAGCGCCCTGGCGCATCGCGAGATCCATGATCTTGGTAATCTTCGCGGCGTTGGCTTCGGAGAGCGACCCGCCAAAGACGGTGAAATCCTGCGCGAAGACGTAGACCAGCCGCCCGTCAATTCGCCCGTACCCGGTGATGAACCCGTCGCCGAGCGGCCGCTGCATCTCCATGCCGAAATCGTGCGAGTGGTGGCGGACGAATTTGTCGAGCTCCTCGAACGTGCCTTCGTCAAGAAGCAGATTGATCCGCTCGCGCGCGGATAACTTGCCGGCCTTGTGCTCGCGCTCGCGGCGCTCCGGCCCGCCGCCTTCTTCGGCCGCCGCGTTCAGCCTGCGGAGCTCGTCTAGGCCATCGCGATTCTTGAGTTTTTGGACCATGGCTATCGCGACGATGCTCGCGGACCCCTCGATTCCAGTTCCGGGTAGCAAGCATGCCGGTTCTTTGTTTTCAATGAGTTACGGCCGATTCTACTCGAAAGGGTGTTCCGGGTAGCTTGTGGGTGGGTCGGCCGAACTACGGTCATTCCCCCGTCCCGTTCGAGGCTGTGGGATAGCCTCGCAGCGACCGGTTGCCCCGGCAAACCCGCACAGGCAGGAGTGCCTGTGCCACGAAAACCGGTACCGTTTCGTGAACCTGTCTGCCACCCGAATTGTGCGTACCTATTTATCATGTTCAAGACCGAAATCACCCTAGCAATCTGTAAGGGCAGTTTCAAGTGATTGGTGGTGTTAAGACTTCAAGGCGGGGAGGTTTGTCTAGAGGCCCTTTCGTTCCGCCACACGTTTCCACACAGAGGCGATAGGTCTTCAAGTGGTTCTCCGTGCGGGCACTTCGCGAAGTCAGCACCGCGGAAGTACCGCACCTCTTTCGGGCGACGCGTTTCCCGTCAGGCGATAGCGCTAAGGAGCGATACACGCCGGGTCACCAAACCGTCCGAGTACCTTTCCTCGCCGGTCGAACCATGTCAATTGGCCTTCGATTGTACCGCTGGCTCCGCCCGTGGCCACGCTCGGGATTCCTCCGGAATATGCCAGAACACCATTGTCGAAACGGAGAAACCTATATCAGGAATTTCGTCGATGACAGGAATGGCTTCGCCAGCTAGTTCGAGACTTCGAGTGTCAAAGGGCTGAGCCGGGAGCCGGTTGCTGAAGGCGTACAGAGGCGAGGATTCCACATCAGAAACACGGCGGCCTATGCGAAGTCCCGGACCGCGATTTTGCGGTGCGTACTGGCCAAACCTGTTGGACTAGCCTGCTTACTCTTCCATCAGAACTTTGCCCAAGGAAGGTGGAATTTCCGCCGCTTCTGCCGGCGTGTCCTTGCGATCCACGATGAATCCCGGGAGGAGAAAAATAAACGGCACGGCGATCAGTGAAATCAACCCGTTCGCAACAGTCATCGTGCTGAACTGAAGGTGGAACGACTCCATGGCTTTCGCTCCGAGCCAATCGGCGCCAAACAGCGAGAGATTGCGAACGCTCACCATAAGCGCGAAGCCAAGCCCTTCGCTGCCACCGGGCGTCGCGCGCATGTAGAGATCCGTCAACGCCATGTCCGCCGAGGACCATCCCAACCCCCAGAGGCTCTCGAGGACGCAGGCTCGCCCAACCGACGTGTATAGCGAATAACCCATTTGCGCGAATGCGCCGAGAATGATGCAGCAGACGAGCAGAGCGCGAAGGTTCCAGCGCTTGCACAAAAAGCGACCGTAAATCGCCGCCGCCACAATTCCGAAAAGGCCGTTCAGGAACAGCATCAAGCCCTGCATCTTCGTCGTCATGTGCAGGACGTTCTGCTGTTGATAGAAAAGAGCCGTCTGGATTCCCGGTGCGAAGTAAAAGAGGAAGCTGAAGCCTGCGGCCGCCCACATCGTTCTGGCCGTCGCAATCTTTTTCAGTTGCCTGCCCGCATCGTTGAGAAGCTTTTGGGAATCAATCTTTCGGAGCGGTTCCTTCAGAAAGAAAATCGCTGCCGGTATGGGCAGGAACATGATTGCCGCGCTCGCGGCATTCGTCCAGCCGAATGCCACCGCGCCCAACAAACCGCCCAGCGGTCCTCCGAAAAACCCGCCCATCTGGTAGGCAATCTGAAACACCGACGCGAAACGGCCCGAAGCGCGGAGAGCTTGCGCCTTTTCCGTCATGAAGCCGCCCACAGCCGCGCTGGTGACGACCATGAAGACGTTGACCGCAATGCATACCGCAAGCAGTTTGTTGTACTGATGAGGGGTGAAGATGAGCAGGACGAAGCACGCCACGGACAATGCCGAGCCGATCAGGATATAGCTCCTGCGGCGCGTGCCGAGAAATGGAAACGCGTCGGTAAAGACCGCAAAGAACGGCTTCACGTACCATGCGAGCCCGAGCCAAAAGATAAAGGCGGCTGTCGCTGCGCGGTCTTCGTGCAGTTCGTTTTTCAGGAGGTTCTTCAGAGGGATGAGTGCGATGGCGTTCTGCTGGCTGAGGGTGACCGCCGTAATCCCCACGAACACGACGATGGCGGCATACAGGAGTTCTCGATTGTTTGCTTGTGCGCCAGATCGGCCCGCAGGCTCGAAGTGAGGCTGGATGGTTCCTCGGGTCAAATGTTTTCGTCAGCGCACGCGTCGCAGATACGAAGTCGTCCGCCCAAGCTGCGAGCCTTCGGTAGAGCACATCATACTGAAACCAACATACCTGCGCGACGTGGACCTTTTGGGGCGGCCGTTTGCGAGCTCGAGCTGTCCAAAGCGCTACCTCGGCGGATCATGGCGGGCGGGTTCGGCCTGCCAGCCGCTAGCGCTCCTTAGCGGGCGAGGAGCCTGACAGACGCCTTTAGCGTAGATGCAAGCACTTCGCGAAGACCGCTCAGTGTAAACCTGACCAGTCGTCGGCGAGGAGGATGGAATTCGAGGGGTTCGAGGGGTCGTACTTCACGCTGGCGATCTGGCCGGTCGCGACGCGCGAGAGGTGCAGCCGCTCTTCGAGGCCGGTGATGTCCTGGGCCGTCTCGTAGGTGACGCCGGAAATCGAATAGGTGTAGTAGAGGAGCTTCTGCGCTCCGATGGACAGGTTCCCGCGGCTCATGGCGAAGAAGCCGGGCCGCTTGCCATCGGGTTTCGAGCTGCTCTTGTCGTCACTTTTGCCAGCCTGCGCAGACAGGCGATGGTCAACGATCTCGAGCACCTGCCCTTCGACGATGCGGCCGATGCGGTTCAGGTAGGCGCGGCGCTGGCGTTCGATCTCGCCTGCGTCGGCAGGCTTGCGCCGCAGCCAGAATACGACAACCACCGCGGCCAGGACGACCAGACCTGCCAGGGGAATCAGATTGTGCCAATCGGAAAGTAGGTCTCTCAACGGCCTATATGTTAGCTCAGCGCGGAGGGCGCACAAGGCATCTCGCACGTCGTGATGCGGGTCAATCAACCCGAATGCTGGGTAATCTCCTAGTTTGTGTGGTTCTTCCCTCAGGGGCTAAAGCCCGCGCTCTTGGCAGCTTCATTTGTCGGAGCTTAAGCTCCGACCCCCTAAACCGCGCAGGACGAAGCGAGGAAAGCGGAAATCAGGCTGCTCGGGCCTCGGAATGACAGCATTGAAAAGCGAATGCAGGTCGATGGAGACGGACTTCAGTAGCGCGGGGGGACAACGGTGTTGCGGAGCGTGCCGATGCCGCCGACGCGAATTTCGACCACATCGCCCGCGACGAGCGGGCCGACGCCCGCGGGCGTGCCCGTCGTGATGACATCGCCGGGTTCGAGCGTCATCGCTTCGGCGATCCAGCGGAAGACTACATCCATCGAGAAAACCATGTCGGAAACCTTGGCGGACTGCTTCTTCTCGGCGTTGACAAAGGTTTCGATGGGCGCGTCATTGGGAGGCCGCTCGGTTTCGAGAACAGGGCCGAACGGGCAGAACGTATCGAAGCCCTTGCCGCGTACGTATTGCCCGTCGAGCCTCTGAAGGTCGCGCGCGGTCACATCGTTGAGGCAGGTGTAGCCCGCGATGTACGGGCGGATATCGTCATTGGGGCCGGGATGCACGCAGCGCTTGCCGATGACGAAGGCCAGCTCGCCTTCGTAGTCCACGCGCTGCGAAATTCGCGGTAGGACGATCTCGTCCTCGGGCGCGATGATCGAGGAAGGCGGCTTCGAGAAAATTACCGGCGACTTGGGCGGGACTCCGCCCATCTCGGTAGCGTGGTCGAGGTAGTTCCGGGCCATGCAGATGATTTTCGTCGGCCAGGACGGGGTAAGAAAGCGGACGTCGGCGACGCGAAATTCCTTGCCGGTAGGCTTGCGGTCGCCCCATAGCTCCCCGGAGATTTCGTGGATTACGCCATCCGTCAGAATTCCCGCGCGCGAGCTTGCGTAGGCCTCGGCCTGTGTCCGGCCGGGATTCTTCTTCGCAGATTCAATCGGTTCGAAGCGGCAAAGTTTCATCTGTAGTGATGGGTTGGATGGCGCACGGGCCTTCGTACCGGCGCGATCGGATGGCGCCGGGCGTGGAGGATCATCTTCACAACCCACGACCCCACGGCGAAGATTCCGTACACAATGGCCCCTTCGATCAACGCCTCGAAAGGCGTGCGCAGGACCCGAAACAGATTCCGGAAATACAGCGCCGAAAGGTCGTAAGCGCCTGCGAACAGCACCCATCCTATCATGGCGGAGGCGAACATCTGAATAGGGCGATTCAGGAAGCGGAAGACAGGGAAAAGCATCACGATCACGAACAGACTGTAACATGCCGCGTTGCGCTCGAATGCAAACCGCTCGAGCGCCGGGATCCGGTTCGCGGCCACCAGAGCCGCGAGCATGACGACAATCAACAAAGCGCCCGTGTACACGCCCGCCCAAATGACGGGGTGAGCCCGCTTGGGGTGCTTCCGATGGTGGTGCGCGATGGGCGACGGTTCTGTCATGTGCCGACTAATTTTGCGCCGGCACGCCGCCTGAAACAGGTGCGCTCGCGGGACTCTCGTTCCCCGAGCGGTCTATCGCTGTGACGTTGTAGAAGTACGTGCGGCCGGGCTGAACATTCATATCGCGGAAAGCAGGGCTGGGCAAGGGCCCGGCGTTCAGGCGTGTTCCCAGAACGCCAATCTGCTCACTTCTATAGATGTTGTAGCCGGCAATATCGTTTTCCGGGCTGATCGCCCAGGAAAGCTCGAGGTGCGCAGGCGTCTCACCCTGCGCGGGAACGAAGACGACTTCCAGCCCTACAGGTGCGGCGGGCGGGAAGATGTTCTTCGGGGTTAGGGCGAGGGTATTGGAATCGGAGGATTCGAGGGGGCCGTCCGGCGTTTGGGTGAGGCTGCGGACGACGTAGACGTAGCTTTTGCCGAACTCAAACGTCGTGTCGTTGAACGATGAAGATGCTGCGTCCGGCCGGCCAATGACAGCGAGCGATCCTTTTGGTTTCGGCGTTTCACTGGAAGCTCCCGGTTCGGCTTCGACGCGATAGACGCGGTAACCGACGATTGCGGGGGCCGGGCCCACAGGCGATTTCTGCGGCGGAGTCCAGCTCAGCACGACCGCCGCATGTGTGACTTCGGATTTCAAGTCGGCGATGGCGTCGGCGACGGGAAAAACGCGCAAGCTCGCGACGTTTGAGTCCTCGGATTCTTTTTTGGGGGAGATGCGCGTCCTCACCGTGTAATCGGCTTGAGTTTCTGCTTGAGGCAGGAAGTCGCCCGGGCCCAGCGGATCGGGATAGCGAACGTGGCCCTGCGAGCCGTAGTTTGCGAGCATGGCCGGGGGAATCGTCACCAGCAGAGCCGGGGCCGGGGCAGGCGCGGATTGGACAGGCCGGATGGCTCGATAGATCTCGACGGCCGGGGGCTGCTCGAGCCTTCGATGATTTGTTGTTTCAATGGGCAGCGTGAAGGTGAGGATCACATTGTTGCCGGATTGCTCGACCGCAAGGTCCGTGACGGCTTCGGGAACGGGCGGCTTGCGTTCGGTAGGCTCACCGGGAGAAGCGCACCCGCCGAAGAGAAGGCAGAAGACGAAAACCGAAATTAGAAATTCGAAACTCGGACGGCGGTAAGGCTTTTCATCCGGAGCAGGACGAAATCCTCGCGAGTTTCGAGTTTGCATTATCGGAATGTGAGCCCTTAGAGGATGTAACGGCTCAGGTCCTGGTCCTTCACGATGTTCGCGAGCTGTTTCTGGACGTAGGCGGCGTCCACCTTGACCGTCTTCTTCTTCAGCTCCGGCGCTTCGAAGGAAATCTCTTCAAGAACCTTTTCCAGAATGGTGTGCAGGCGTCGCGCGCCGATGTTTTCAGTGTGCTCGTTGACCGTGGCGGCAAAGCGAGCGAGGGTTGCGACGGCGTCCTCGCTGAAGGAGAGCTTCAGGCCTTCCGTGTCGAGGAGCGCGGTGTACTGCTTGATGAGCGCGTTTTTCGGCTCCGTCAGAATGCGGATGAAATCGGCTTCGGAGAGCGAGCTGAGCTCGACGCGGATGGGGAAGCGCCCCTGCAGCTCGGGAATCAGCTCGGAAGGCTTCGTCGTGTGAAACGCGCCCGCGGCGATGAACAGGATGTGATCGGTGCGGACCATGCCGTAGCGCGTGTTGACGGTGGTGCCCTCGACGATCGGCAAAATATCGCGCTGCACGCCTTCGCGCGACACGTCGGGGCCGTGGCCTGCTTCGCGGCCAGCGATCTTGTCAATCTCGTCGATGAAGAGGATGCCCATCTGCTCGACGCGATCCACGGCGATGCGCGTCACCTGATCCATGTCAATCAGGCGGCTCTCTTCTTCCTGTATCAGATAGTCGAACGCTTCGGACACCGTCATTTTCCGCTTCTTTTTTTGCTGGCCGAACATGCCGGAAAGCATGTCTTTGACGTTGATGTCCATTTCCTCGACGCCCTGATTGGTGATGATTTCGAAGGAGGGCATCGAGCGCTCGCGGACTTCGACTTCGACCAGGCGCTGATCGAGCTTGCCTTCGCGGAGCTGGGCGCGCAGCTTGTCGCGCGCGCGCTGCGCCTGTTCGCGGCGCTGGGCCTCCGTGGCGGCTGTGGCGTCGGCGGGCATGGGAGAAGACGGCAGGAGCAGGTCAAGCAGCCGCTCTTCGGCGGACTGCTCGGAACGCTCGGCTACTTCGTCAAGCTTTTCCTCGCGCACCATGTCAATCGCCGTTTCGACCAGATCGCGCACCATGGATTCCACGTCGCGCCCGACGTAGCCGACTTCCGTGTATTTCGAGGCCTCGACCTTCACAAAAGGGCAGCCGGCAAGGCGCGCGAGGCGGCGGGCGATTTCCGTTTTCCCGACGCCGGTCGGGCCGATCATCAGAATGTTTTTCGGGAGAATTTCCTCGGCCAGCTCCGGCTGGAGCTTCTGCCGGCGCACGCGATTGCGCAGGGCGATGGCGACGGCCTTTTTCGCCGCGTTCTGGCCGACGATGTACTTGTCCAGCTCCACGACGATTTCGCGCGGCGTCAGCTCATCGAAAGACGGAAGAGGCTCCGGCTCCGCTGCCTGCTGGTCTCCCGAGAGGTAGATGACCATATCTCTCTCCGGCTTTCCGGTCATAGTTCTTCGATGCTGAAATTGGCGTTCGTGAAAATGCAAATGTCGCTCGCGATGCGCATCGCTTCCTGTGCAATATCCTTTGCGTTCAGCTTCGTATTCTTGGCCAGCGCGCGCGCGGAAGCGACGGCGTAGCCGCCGCCGGAGCCAATCGCGCAGATACCGTCGTCCGGCTCAATCACATCGCCGTTGCCGGAGAGCAGAAACGTGTTTTTCGCGTCGGCGACGATGAGCAGCGCATCGAGGTGGCGCAGCGAACGGTCCGTGCGCCAGTCCTTAGCCAGCTCGACGGCCGCGCGCGGCAGATTGCCGTGAAACTCCTGCAACTTGTTCTCGAACCGGGCAAACAGCGAAAGCGCGTCGGCTGTGCTGCCGGCAAAACCCGCGACGATCTTGTCATTGTAGAGGCGGCGCGTTTTCTTCGCGCTGTGCTTGATCACGCTTTCGCCGAGCGTGACCTGGCCGTCCGCGGCAAGCACGACTTTGTTGTCCTTGCGCACGCACAGGACCGTCGTGCCGTGCATCGGTTGTGATTTCCGCGTCGTTCGCATCAAGCGATTATACCCCGGCTCCAAGCAAGATGGGCCACTCGGACGCACAATTACAATCACGACTGAGAAAAGGGAACGGCGGATCCACACGGGGGACCGGCTCGCGAGAGCTAGTCCTTCTCGCGATCCTTGTCCTTCTTGTCTTTGTACTTATCTCTTTCGGGTATCTGCGCCCAGCGCTGGTCGAGGGATTCTTTGGTAAAGAGCGAGTCGCTGAGGTGGGTGTTGTACTCGCACTTCGTGAAGAAGGCTTGAAAGACTTTCATGTTGTTCTTCTCGTGCGTGAGCTGGAAGGGAGTCTGGATGCCGTCGATCGCGTGGTAGTTCGAGAAGTAAAACGTGTCCGAGAACTTCAAGCGCGTTTCCACGTCGCGGATCTCGACCGTCTCGCGAATCGGGAGTTGCGTGCTGCGCTGGAACGCGATGCGAATCGTGCGGTTTTCGCTGTCCACGAGCTCGACCCAGTCGGCCTGCCATCCGTCGATGATGTCGGGGCCGCCGTAGCGGAAAATCATATCGGGTTCGTGTATGCGGTTCTTGAGGATGTTGAAGAGGTCCTTTTGGACGTTCGCTTTGTTTTCTTCGATGTCGGATTTGGGAGCATCGGATACGCCGCCGCGGTCGAGATACCAGCCCTTGTCGCCGTTATAGATCTGAATGATGTTGCGCTTCGGCAGGTTCTCCTGGCGCTCCCGGAAGGGCGGCTGCTGGAAGTCTATGAACGTGTCGAAGCCGGTGAGTTCTCCGGAGTGATCAAATATGCCGAGCCGGCCGGTGCAGGTCGAGTCTTGCATGTTGAGATATGCGTTGCCGCCGAGCGCGTCGATGCCCTGCTGGATGATCCCCTTGGCCTTGGCCGCGCTCTGGTCCGGCATCAAGTATTGCTGTTCATCTTGAGCCGCCGCGGGCCAGGCCGCCGCCAGAAAAGCTGCCGTAAGAATCACACGACCCATCATCCGCACAGCACAGCACCTCCGCTTAAGTTGATCCCTTTGCCGGTCAGATAGGTTGCCAGGTCCGAAACGCCGAACAGAATCAGGCCGGCCATCTCATCGAGAGCGACGCAGTTTACCAAAACATGGTGTCCCGCAAGCCGCCGGTCGGAAGCGCCGGCGACACGCGCTAAGCGCGCGCGAATGATTTTCGCGCGGCGGCAGCCGTCACAAGATCCCGAAACAAGGCCTTTGCCAGCAGGTCGTCCTCGATCATTCGCTCCGGATGCCACTGCACGCCCATCACCCAGTTGGCGTTGTCGGTCCATTCAACTGCCTCAACGACTCCATCCGGCGCGCGGGACACGATCCGCAAATTCCTGCCGGGATCGAGCACGGACTGATGATGGGAGCTGTTTACGCGCACCTCGCCAGCTGTGGCAAGCTTGGCGAGCCGGGACTCCGGATCGATTTGCGCAGAGTGAAAAGCCTCCAGTTGGCCTTTTTCGTCGTCCCCGTCGTGCTCAATCGAAGTCGACAGTTCGCTCGGAATGTCCTGGACAAGAGTGCCCCCCAGATAGACGCTCAGGCTTTGGATGCCGTAGCAGATCGCGAGAACAGGCTTCTGGCCGGCCAGAGAATGCTCCAGGAGGGCGAAATCGGTCCGCTCGCGGTCTGGATCCGGATCGGCGGCTTTGGGGTGCCTTGCGGCGCGGAAACGCGACGGCTCCACATCGGCGGGGCTACCGGGGAGCAGTAAGGCATCCAGCGTTTGGGCCAGCCTATCGAGGTGCGCGGAAGAAAGGCCGAGCGAGATCACCACCGGCTCACCGCCAGCCCTTCGAACTGCACTAATGTACTTCTCAATCTTGGCGAAGTCTCCCGTAAGTTCTTCTTTTCTTGTGCGATACGGGACTCCAATGCGTGGTTTGGAGTTTGCCTCGCGGCTCACAATGTCAACATCGTATCACCGCCAAGCGGGAGGGACAACCTAGCCGACGCGATGGTTTGCGATGCCGCGATTTGCCCTCGCTAACTCAGCAAAGTTCCGGCGTAAGCGCAATTATCTGCGAAGAGCTATCGGCCTTGGCCGGGCGCGTTGCCGGCTTTCTGGGTGGGTTCCCTTTCAGCCAGATATCGTAGTTCTCTAGCAATTGGTCGATGTGGTGCGGGATGTGACTTTCCTGGCGCTCAACCCACTTCTCCAAGCTGATTTCGCCTTCGGCGTTATGCCTCACGGTATGGAACCACACGGGTTCGGGAAGCGTGGCCAGGAGTTGATAGGTCATTCTCCGCAGGCGGCGGATGATCTCCAAGGCTTCGCGCGTGCTCTGGTGGAGGTAGCCGAGCGAACCCGCCCAGAGCGCCGGGTCGAATTCCCCGATAGACTTGCCCGGCTCCGCGATGAAGTGGCGGCAGCGGACGTAAGAGCTGGCCTCGCTATCCGCCAGGTGAAGAATGATCTCATGGATGCTCCAGCGATCCTGCGCGGGCTTGTATAGCCACATCTTCTTCGGCAGGCGGCGCAGCGTGGCTGCAAGCAGCGCCGGGGCACGCCCAAAGGATTCGAGCATCTGGCGTCTTTCATCGCGAGTCATACTGCCCACCCCTCTGTTGCTCAAGTTAGACGCACGAGATCCAATTTCGCTGCTTTTGCTCATTGGAATATACGAGCCAGCCCCCGGGTTGTCCGGCCCAGAGCTGGTGGAGGCGTGACTCGCATTCGTTTCCCCTCGTGCGCGCGCTGTCGCAGTTAGTCTAGGAAAGTGGCACGAGCTCGCCAACATCCAAATTGGCGACCGAGCGCCGTCTAAGAACCCAGAGTGAGCCAATTTGGCTTCTTGAAGGCTTTCTTCGCCGGGCAAATGGCGAGTTACACGAGGTGGCGGTCAGCTGTGCTTCATAGCGTTTCGCGTGTGCCAGTGGGTTCGCAGGTCTCCCACGAGATAGAGGGAACCCGTGGCGAAGACGGCGTCTTCAGGGGATGCCATTTCGATAGCGCGCTCGAGAGCTTCGGCGGGATTGGGGAGCGTTTCTGACCTCTTCGCGAGGTGGCCAGTCATTTCGGCAAGCAAAGGGGCCGAGATGGCGCGCGGCTGATGAGGCGCGGTGAAGATTACTGTATCGGCCGCGGGGAAAAGCAAGCCGGCGATCTCGTCCACAGCTTTGTCTCGCATCGCTCCGTACACGAGCAGGATTCGGCGGCCCTTGAAATTCTCGTCCCAGAACCTCAAGAGCTCTTTTGCCCCTGCGGGATTGTGCGTGCCGTCGAGATACACCGACGGCCGATCGGAGAGCCGCTCAAGACGTCCCGCCCACCGCACCGTCCGGATTCCGTCGGCAATGGCTTGATCGCTGATCGCGAACCCGCGTTGAACGAGCAATCGCGCGGCAGTGGCCGCCGCCAGCGCGTTGCGAATCTGGAAGCGCCCCGGAAGCGCGGGTTCGACCGCGATTTTCGCTTGCGAATCGAGCGCAACGGCAACGGCGCGATAGCAGCCACCCGCTGAATGCATTTTTTCGATGCGCCAAAACGCATCTACTTCCACGAGGCGCGCGCCCATCGCATCGCAGCGGCGCGCCAGCACGGCGCGGGCCTCCGGCCTTTCCGCCGAGCTCACTACCCACGCGCCGGGCTTGATGATTCCCCCCTTTTCCTCTGCGATTTCTTCGATCGAGGAGCCGAGAAAATTTTCGTGATCGAAATCGATGGATGTAATGACGGCAACTTCAGGATGGACGATGTTCGTCGAATCCAGCCGGCCGCCGAGCCCGACTTCACAAACGCTGAACTCCACGCGGTGCTCGGCAAAGGCCACAAACGCCATGGCCGTCATACATTCGAAGTAGGTCGGATGCGCGGCGAGCTTGCCCTCGGCCAGCAGCGATTCGATGGCGGAGTGCACGCGATTCCAGGCGACGGCAAAATCGTCGTCGGAGATGTCGTTCCCGGCGATGCGAATGCGTTCGTTGATGCGTTCGAGGTGCGGCGAGGTAAACAGTCCGGTGCGCAGGCCCGCCGCGCGGAGGATGGATTCGAGCATCGCCGCCGTCGAGCCTTTGCCGTTGGTTCCGGCGATGTGCGCGCAGGGAGCGGCGCGCTGCGGGTTGCTGAGCGCCTCGGCAAGCGTGCGGATATTGTTGAGCGCGAACTTCTGTACGCGGGCTTGCTGGGGGGAAGCCAGCTCGCGCCCGAGCGCCAGCAGCGCGCGAACCGATTCTTCGTAGGTCATGCCGCGTCGAGGAAGAAACTGAGCGCTTGCGCGATGTAACCCTTCAATTCGTCACGCGCGACAACCGCGTCGAGGAACCCGTGCTCGAGCAGGAATTCCGCGGTCTGAAATCCCTCGGGGAGCTTCTGGCGGATGGTCTGCTCAATCACGCGCGGCCCGGCAAAGCCGATAAGCGCGCCCGGCTCGGCAACGTTGAGATCGCCGAGCATCGCGTAGCTCGCGGTGACGCCGCCTGTGGTCGGATCGGTGAGCACGGAGACGAACGGCACGCGCGCCTCGTCCAGCCGCCCCAGCGCCGCGGATACTTTGGCGAGCTGCATCAGGCTGACGGCGCCTTCCATCATTCGCGCGCCGCCCGAGCAGGAAACGACGATCAGCGGCTGCTTTTGCGCAATCGACCGTTCGATCGCGCGCGCCACTTTTTCGCCCACGACCGCGCCCATCGATCCCCCGATGAATCCGAACTCCATGGAGCAGCAGATCACCGGGCGTCCGGCGAGCCTGCCTTCGGCGGTCAGGATCGCATCCTTCATGCCAAGCTTCTGCTGCGCGTCCTTCAGGCGTTTTGCGTACGGCTTCGTATCCACGAATTGAAGCGGATCGCTCGACGCCAGGTCGGCATCGTGTTCGGTCCAGGGTTCGTCGTCAAGCAGAAGGTCAATGCGCCGCCGCGCGCCGAGCCGGAAATGGTGGTTGCACTTCGGGCACACTTCCCAGTTCGACTCGAGATCCTTCTTCCAGATAATCGCGCGGCAGGCGTTGCACTTGGTCCACAGGCCTTCGGTGCGGACGCGACGCTCGTCCACCGGCGTGGGATTCTCGATCGGTTTCTTTTCTCTTTTGAACCAAGCCATGGTCAGGAACCTGAAGCAGGCAGCTGCGGAGCTTGCTTTCCCCAGTTAGTAGTCGATCCCCCGCTGTGCCATGACGCCCTTCGTATACGGATGCTTCACTTCGCGCATCTCCGTCACCAGATCGGCCGCCTCGACGAGCTTCGGATGCGCGTTGCGGCCGGTGCAGATCACGTGCACGCATTCCGGCCGCTTCATTAGCGATTCGACGACGCGGTCCCCGTCGAGCATCTTGTAGCTGATGACGTAGTTGATCTCGTCGAGGACCACGAGATCATACTTCCCGCTGTAGATCTGCTCGCGGCCATATTCCCAGGCCTGTTCGCAAAGGCGCACGTCCTCCGGGTCCGTTTCCGCGCCGCCCACCTTCACGAACCCGCGACCCATCGGCCGGATTTCGAACTTGTCGTCCCCCAGCATCTTTGCCGCGTCGAGCTCGCCGTAATGCCACGACCCCTTGATGAACTGTACCATGAGGACGCGAAGCCCCTGTCCGACGGCGCGAAAGGCTGTGCCCAGGGCACAGGTCGTCTTTCCCTTGCCCGGTCCCGTGTAGACGATGAGGAGCCCTTTGCCTTCCGGCATGAGTCCGCGCCCCGAAAAAGCGGTTTCCAATAGTGGCCGCGGTCACCGCTGGCGTCAAGAACCGACTTGCCACGGAGTCACGGAGACACAGAGTGGGAATGCGAATTTCGAAAGCATGAATTTCTCAATGACTCTGTGCCTCTGTGGAGCGATCTATTTCGGATACGGATGGCCCGCCAGGATCGCGAACGCGCGATAAATCTGTTCCGCGAGGGCGACACGCGCGAATTCGTGCGGCATCGTAAGGGACGAAAGTGAAATCTTCTGCCTCGTGCCCTCGCGAAGTTCGCTCGGATAACCTTCGGCCTCGCCGCACAAGAAAACGAGCTCGCGCGTGCCTCGATCGCGCAGATCCCCCAGCCAGCGAGCAAATTGCTGTGAGGTGAATTGCTTTCCCGCAGCGTCGAGCAGGACGACCGTTGCTCCCGGCTCGATCTTGAGCTTGCGCATTGCGCTTGACGAGGAGTCGCGCAGCTCGCTGATTTCGACTTCGGCGTAACGGCGAATGCGCGCTACATAGTCGTCGAGGAGGCTGCAGATTTCCTCGCGCCGCGTTTTGCCGAGCATCAGCAGCCGGATCTTCACATCAGCCCGTATTTCTTGCGTTTCTCGAGCAAGGTCTTGCGGCTGATGCCCAGTACTTCCGCGGTCTTTCCGATTTTGTAGCGGGTCGCTTCAAGCGTCGCTTTGATCGCCTCGTGCTCGATGTCTTCCAGCGAACGCAGGGCGCCGGCAGGGCCATGGCCGTCTCGCGCCGCGCGGAAAATTTCGGGGAAATCCTGCGCGCCCAATTGAGCGTCCTTCGCAAAGACGAGCGCGTGCTCGATCGCGTTTTTCAGCTCCCGCACGTTCCCGGGCCATGCATACGATTCAAGCAGCCGCAGGGCATCGGGAGCGAGCACAGCATCCGCGCGCCCGTGGACAGGGCCGAGGCGCGCGAGAAAATGAGCCGCGAGGGGGGCGATATCGGCGCGCCGTTCGCGCAGCGGAGGAACGTGGATGGCCAGAACGTTCAGCCGGAAGAAAAGGTCTTCGCGGAAGCGGCCTGCGGCGACGGCTTTCTGCAGGTCGGCGTTCGTGAGCGCCATCACGCGGGCGTCCATGCGCAGCTTTTCGGTGCCGCCCAAGCGCTCGAACGCTCGCTCTTCGATCACGCGCAGAAGCTTCGCCTGCACGGCCGGCGCGAGCGCGGCGACTTCGTCGAGCACTACGGTCCCGCCCTCCGCCATTTCGAGGCGGCCCGGCTTCCGCGCAACCGCGCCTGTAAACGCGCCGCGTTCGTGGCCGAAAAGCTCGGATTCCACGAGCTCGAGTGGCAGGCTGGCGCAGTCAATCTTCAGAAACGGAGCGTCGTGGCGCGGCCCGCGCTCGTGAATCCAGCGCGCGAGTTGATCTTTTCCCGTGCCGCTTTCGCCGGTGATCAGCAGAGTTGTCGCGGTTTCGGCGAGCTTTTCTGCGACCTCGAGCACACGCTTCGATGCCGGGTCGGCTGCTATCCACGCCATAGCGGGGCTGCTCATGGCTGCGCCGCGCCACCTTCCGATTTATCGCGGGGCTCCGCCCGCCTTTCGGGCGAGGGGAACTCCAATCGCTCGGCGGTGCGCCAGAGCCGTTCGAGGTCGTAGTATTGCCGCGCGCGTTCGCTGAAAATGTGCACGATGAAGCTGCCGTAGTCGAGCAGGACCCATTCCGCGCCGGGTTTGCCCTCGCGATGAGCCGGCCGCACGCCCTCGCGGCGGAGTCGCTCTTCGATCGCTTCCCCGATGGCCTGGATTTGCGGCTGGCTGCGCCCGGAGCAGAGCAGAAAATAATCGGCAAACGCAGCGCCCGCCAGCTTCAGCACCGTGATGTCCACGGCCTGCTTAGCCTGAGCCGCCTCGATGGCCCAGCGCACCTCGGGGCGAAGGGAGTCCGGCGTCACCGGTACAGCGCCTGTCCGAGAATGTATTCCTCCACGGGCGCGGGCACAAGTCCGTGGACCGTCTGTTTTCGACCGAGGCGCTCGCGCACCTCCGTCGAAGAGACGTGGCTCGCGACGGTTGTCAGAAGGTGAATGACAGACTTGCGCAGCACAATTTTGTTCGCATCGTGCCCGGTCGTGCGCCCCAACTTTTCCGGCGGGATCACCAGCCGCAATGCGTCGAGGCGAAAGCCAGGACGGCTTGCGACGATAAAATCGCAGGAATCGAGCAGCGCTTCATAGTTCTTCCACGTCGGGATCTCGAGGAACTGGTCGGCTCCGACAACGAAGTAGAGATGATCGTCGAGATGCTCGCGCTTGAATCGCCGGACGGTGTCGATGGTGTAGAAGATGTGCGGCGCGCCCATCGGCGCTTCGGCGAGCGATGGCAGAAATCCGTGATGCCCCGCGCAGGCCAGCGCCACCATCGTGTAGCGGTGGACAAAAGGAATCAGTTCCCGCTGCGGTTTGTGCGGCGGATGAGAGGACGGGATGAAATGAATTGTGTCGAGATGAAACCGGCGCTGCGCCGCCTGCGCGACTGCGATGTGCCCCACGTGGACGGGGTCGAACGTTCCCCCGAAAAGCGCCACTGAACGGCGATGCGCTCCGCCCGCAGGCTTGTGGGCCGCGTGCGAGGTCAACTTTTCTCCCCGTGAGGCGCCGGCACATCACTTTGCGCCGCCGATGGGACATGCGGCTGGCTCATTGCATCGTTGGACGTCGCGCGCACCCAGGCCGGTTTCGGGAGACGGTCGAGCGCGTTCGCCATGGCGCGCACAAGCTCGACGATTCCCTCTCCCGACGCCGACGAGATGGCGTGGAACTCAAGGCCGCGCCCGGCGGCAAATGCACGAAGCTTTTCGAGGCGCTCGCGGTTCGTCGTGGCGTCGAGCTTCGTCGCCGCGACAATCATCGGCTTTTCCGCGAGCTCCGGGCTGAATGCGCGCAGCTCCCGTTCGATGATCTCGAAATCGCGCACCGGATCGCGGTCGTTTGCGTCGCTCGTATCCACAAGATGCACGATCAGCCGCGTCCGCTCCAGATGTTTCAGGAATCTCGTTCCAAGGCCCGCTCCTTCATGCGCACCTTCAATCAGCCCCGGCACGTCGGCGACGACGAATGTGCGGCCCGTGCCCGGAGCGGCGTCGGGATCAGCGGAAACGACGCCCAGGTGCGGCTCGAGAGTCGTGAAAGGGTACGCTGCAATCTTGGGCCGCGCGGCGGAAATGCGCGAAATCAGCGTCGATTTTCCCGCGTTTGGGAAGCCGACCAATCCCACATCCGCGAGCAGCTTCAATTCGAGGCGCAGATGGCGCTCTTCGCCCGGCTGGCCGTCTTCGTGCTCGCGCGGCGCCTGATGCCATGGGCGAGTGAAATGCGGGTTTCCGTTTCCGCGCCCGCCACGACCGCCGCAGGCCGCCCGGAAACGCTGGCCCGGCTCAGTGAAATCGAAGACCTGTTCACCCGAATCCGCATCGAAGACAATCGTCCCCACCGGCACCGCCAGCACCGTGTCTGCGCCATTGCGGCCGTGGCAGTTTGAGCCTTCGCCGTGCCGCCCGCGCTCGGCGCGAAATTCGCGGTTGTAGCGGTAGCGCAGCAGTGTGTTGTCGTGCGGATTGGCCTCGATATACACGTCGCCGCCATTTCCGCCGTCTCCGCCTGAAGGGCCGCCCCGCGGGACGTACTTCTCCCTGCGGAACGCGACACATCCGTTTCCGCCGTCCCCGCCCTTTACAAGGATTTTGGCCTCGTCAGCAAACACAGATCGTTCTCTCAGAGGGAGTTCAAAGCGAAAGCATACGACACGACGGCAGGCAAAAACAAAGCCGTCCGACGCGAGTTCCGTGCCGTCATCGTTGCAAAATGGATGGAAGGAAGGCTTCAGTCGGCGACCGGCGCCGCGGGCTTCGTTTCGGCAACGGGTGCGGCTTCCTGGAGCGGCAGAACGCTGATGAAGCGCCCGAGCGTGCCCTTGTCTTCGAAGCGCACGACGCCGTCAATGCGCGCGAAAAGCGAATCGTCCTTGGCGCGGCTGACGTTCCGACCGGGCTTGTAACGCGTGCCACGCTGGCGGATCAGAATGCTTCCGCCGGTCACGACCTGCCCGCCGAACCGCTTGATGCCGAGCCTCTGGCCGTGCGAATCGCGCCCATTTACGGATGATCCGCCGCCCTTTTTGTGTGCCATGACGAACCCCTAGGAAATCTGAATGTCGGCGACCTGAACGGCGGTGAGCCCCTGCCGGTGGCCGCGCTGAATCTTGTACTGGCCGCAGCTCTTGAACTTGAGGACCTGCATCTTTGGCCCGCTCATGTGCTTGACGATCTTGCCCGTTACCTTGGCCTTGGCGGCATCGGCGCCGCCGAGAATCTTCTTGTCGTCGGTGCGCACGGCAAGGACCTCATCAAACGTCACCTTGCCTCCGACCTTGCCCTCGAGCCGCTCGACCTCAATGGTCTCCCCCGGCTCGACGCGATACTGTTTTCCTCCACTGCGAATTACGGCGTACATGCTGCCTCCCAGCCCAAATGACAAAACTCAATTATATCGGCCTCTGCGCGCTTGCGTCAACGCGCTCTCGAAGCTATCTGACAACAATGGGAACTGGTCACAAACCGGCGCAAGGGGCGCATGTGAATGCGACTCACGTGCGCGTCATTGTCTCACCGTCGTGTCCGGGATCGGCGCGCCGCCTGTTATCCCGCCGGATGGCCGGTGCTGAATACTGATGGCCATCGCCGTGTTCTTCGGGAATACCACATCGCGCCCACGAGCTATGAAGTTGCTGTAGATCGAACGCGCTCCGCCGAAAGACCCCATCGCCATGCCAAACGGCTGGGAATGAACAGCCAACCCTAGTCCAATCCCGATGAGCTTGAATCCGCCTGCGCCGCCGGCAGTCCGAGGGCCTGTTTCTCCGAAGCTATCGCCGAGAAACGATGCCGCGCCCAACCCGACAGACGCCGTCGTGGACAGGAATCTCGTCGTCGGAGCTGCCGCTCTGGCGCCGCCCTCCGAGTCCAGGCTTACGTTGTTGCGCTTCGCCGATTCAACGCCTTCGAGGCTCGCCGCCACCTTCTCATCCACTCCGTCCGGCAGCTTCAGATCGCGGAAAACGATTCGCAGTTCTCCGTTGCGCGCCGGATGGTGAGCGGCCTGCACCTGCACGACTGTTCCTTCCAGTCGGCTGCCTTGCGGAAGAATCAGCTTGCCCCCATCAAGAATCGGCCGCGACACAATCGCTTCCACGGCATCGCCCTGATGCGAAGTCGCGGAGCTGAGAGGCGTCACCAGGCGCGCCTGGAGAAGGCTCCCGTCGGGCGGCACTACGCCGATCGACGCGGCGAGCTCTGGTGTGAGCGGCTCTGTCCCGAAATTGAGCGGCTCTTGCAATTCCGCAAAATAGACCGTGCCCGCGCGGATGTACTGCGGATGGACCGGCAACTGTTCGACTGCGAAGCGCTCCAGCCGCTTGGCCTTTCCCGGCTCCTGCACCTGCTTCATCGCATTGGACCATTCCTGCTTCACCTGCTGCTTGGCTTCCTTTACTTTTTCAGTGGTCGGATTGGTCTTTTTCTGGCTCTCGTTGGCCGCGGTCACGAACTCGATCGTTTGCCCCGATCCGGGTGTCACAGTCGTGTGCAGCGGGATCTGCTTTCCGCCCGGCAGCACCAATTCGTTGAACTCGACCTGCACCTTCCGTTCAGGCGTGAAATCGGCGTCGAGCGCCGCCGTGGTGCGCGCTCCGTTCGACGGGCTTTCAATCTTCGTAACTTGCCCCGTCACTTCGCTTTCGGCGGAAATCACGATCTTGTCGAATGAGTAGACCGGCTCCACAACGCGCCCATGGATCGGCTGGCCGACTTTTCCGAGGCGGACTTCCTTGTCGAGGATCACCTGAAGCGCCGTGCCCTTTGGAACAGCAAGCGAAATTGTTTCATTGGCCGGAGCATTCACGGCAGGCCTCCGTTCAAGCGAAGACTCGGGAGCTGGCGCGGCCTCCTGCGCCGGCGCCCAACTCGCGCAGGCGCACACAATCAACCCAGCAACAATCATGCGTCCGACAACCATTGCAGTTCTCCTTACTTCAAGCGATGCAGTCTTCACACCAGCAGTCGCGCGGCGAGGGCCCGGCGGCAACATCCACGTGTTCTTCTCTAAGCATACGCCTGCCGGCAGGATTCGTGCTCGCGGCAGGTGGGCGGGCAATTCGTCTTATCAATGAGGATGTAGTTGTGGCAAGTCGCGCAGACGACGCCATAAATCGTCTCCCCGAATTGATCATGTCCCGTCTGTGCGGTGTGTTCCTTGCGGCTTTGCTCGCGGCTGATGGCCATTGAAGAGCTCCTATGGTTTCCAGTCCGGCGCGCCGGCGAAGCGGTACAGCTGGTAGACTTCGCGAAACGTCTTCGCGACATCTTGGTCGAATCCGCTGCGCGTCGCGGCGGCGGGCGCCAGTTTCCTTCGCACAACCCACCCTTGCAGCTTCTTCCAGTCTTCTGGTTTCACGGGCCAGCCGTTGTTCTTCGTCCATTCGCCTCGGACTGCCGAATACCAGTAGCTTTCGTACTTCTTTGCGAGCTTCCGGCGCTGCCGCTCGATCCATTTCGGGTTGTCGCGTCCGCGCGTACGGCCAAACTTCACGAGCGGCGTCTCGCGGCCCCCGCCATAGATGCGGAATCCGCACGTCACCGTGTCCGTAGAAAGGCCCACGTAGAGCTGCCCGCCCTCGCCGCCCGGCTCCGCGAAGAAGAGATACATCTGCGCGCGGTAGGGCGACTTGTCGCGCGCGAAGCGGATGTCGCGATTGATGCGCGAGAAATTCTCGCCCACGCGCCCGCTGACGGTGAATCGCGGGTTCAGGCGCTGCGCAGCAGGAGCCAGCCTGTCGAGCAGCGCGCGGAATGGCTCGACCACCGTCGCGCGATAGCGCTCGCGGTTTTCGTCCATCCAGGGCTTGTGATTGTTGCGCGCGAGCTCGCGAAAGAACTGGAAGGTTTGCTTCGTGAAAACTGCTTCTGACGCGGCCATCGTCGCGCCGCCGGCTAGTTCTTGCAGCCGCAGGCGCCGCCGCAACATCCCCCGCCGGAGGAGGAAGGTCCGGCCGAAGACTTGGTGCCGTTCGACGGCGCGGCGAAGACCGAAAGCTGGATGGTGTGCTTCCCGCTTTCGCACTTCGGGCAGGTGATCTTCGTGTTGCCGTTCATCACGATGCGCTCGTAGCGCTCGCCGCAGTCATCGCATACGTATTCGTAGATTGGCATGGAGTTCTTCCTGGCATGTATTCTAGCAAAGTTGACGATGGGAAGCTCTGCGCGCCAACCCCTAGCATACGTCATTCTGCCTGCCCTGACGCGGGAAGGGGGCGCGCCCTTTTGCGCGAAGAATCCCTCTTCATCTTCGAGCAAGAGGGATCCTTCGTACGCCACGGCGGACTCAGGATGACGCCGGTCGCCGATAGAGGACACGGAAGCGACGGACCCACGGCGGCTCAGGGTCGCGCAGATCCTCGAACGACACTTCTTTGAGCCCTGCGCGACTGAATGCGTCGAGCGCCGAGCGCTTTACGGGCCATGGCGGCCCCTGCACCTCCGGTTCGTCATCGTCGCGGCCTCGCGCAATCACGAGCAGTTGTCCGCCCGGCTTGAGGAACCGCGGAATGCTTTCGATCACCTTCGGTTGAAACTGCGAAGGGAAGGACTGCACTGTGAAAATCTCCAGAACGAAATCGAAAGCGTTCAGAAGCGCGGGCGGCGGGTTGAAAATGTCGGCCACGACGTATTCGACCACCGTCCTGGGAAAGCGCTTCTTCGCCGCATCGACGGCCGTTTTGGAGATGTCGATTCCGGTGGTCTTGAATCCCCATGCGGCAAGCTGCTCGGCGTCGTCGCCGAGTCCGCTGCCGATTACGAGTGCCTGCTTCCCGGCTGTCTCGATTGGATGCGCCTGCCAGAATTCGATCAGCTGGGAATTGACTTCGAGATCACCCCACGGGACTGGAGCGCCGCCGGTTTCCGCTTCGCGGTAGAGTGCGTCGAACCAGCCCGTCGGATCGCCCTTGCGGATGTATTCAGCAGCCAGCTCCCGCGCCCGCGCTCGTTTGTCCGGCACGGAAGTATTTTATCGGGAGTTTCGTGCATCGCAAAAGCAACAGCCCCGGCCGAAGCCGGGGCTGTTGGTCAAAGGTCTAAGAGAGATCCTTCAGCGGACATTAACCAAGAACGTCCGCTTCAGGATGACGATCCTAGTCGGATCGTCAGTCGCCAGCAACAGGCTCGGCCGCGGGAGCGTCCGTCTTCGCCGGAGCAATCTGCACAGGCTTCACGGTTGCGCCGGGAACGGCCATGCGGATCTGGTCCATCGTGCCGATCTGGACGACCGGCTCCTGAGGCTTCTTGAGGACCAGCTCTTCGTAAATCTTCCGCACCTTGGCCGCTTCCTCGAACGCCTTCTTGCGGCGGATGCGGTCTTCCTCGGCGGCGGTCAGCGGAATATCGTGCTCGAGCTCACGCACGCGCGCGGCGTCTTTCGCATCGATCTTGAGCGAATGCTCGTAGCTCTCGAGATCGACCTTCTTGCCCTTCGCATAGATCTGGTGCTTGCCGTGCTGCTTGTACCATTCGGCGACGGTCGCATTCTTGTGCATGTTCTCGATGATCTTCCGCCAGCCGATGCCGGTGTTGTAAGCGCAGAAGGAAATTTCGCCCTGCTGGGTGGCGTAGGGGATGATGCACATCTCGGTGCGGCGGAAGTCGTAGTTGAAGAGGTCCTGGAACCACATGCCGGCGATGAAGAGCATGTTCCACGGATCTTCCGTGCGCCGCTTCATCGCGTCTTCATACGTGCGGTTGGGATTCGTACGGCCGTACTTCGATTCCGAACCCTTCGAAACCGCCCACGTCTTATCGAACTTCTTCAGGATGTCCTTGATCCGCAAGCTGGGCGGCGCCTGCCAAGCGTCATAGTTCTTCAGCATCGCCAGCGCCATCATGAAGCTCGAGAACTTCCGTCCGCGCGCCGCGTCGGTAATCGCCGAAACGTCCTTCACCAGCTGCGGTGCGTTCAGGAAGCGCGAAATCGGCGCCCATTCCTTGTTCTGCTTGTTGATCATCACAGCGGTGCCCACGCCGCAATTCGGATGGCAGCCGCAGGAGAGCGCGCCCCACTGCGCTTCCGGCCCGTGCACGAGATCCGCAAATCCGGCGAACGGCGAAATGAACGACAACGGGAACCAGTCGCGCGTCGGCTCGATCTTGCCCACCTGCTGGCTGACGTCCTTTGCGAGGTGCGAGAGCGTGTAGCGCTGACGGATGCGGCGTTCCGGCGTGATGTCCTCATCGCGCCCGGTGAATGACACTGGTTGGAAGGAAACGAACGCGATCTTCTTCGGATTTTCCATCGCGAACTTCACGATCGGCCCGACTTGATCGTTATTCACGTTGTTGACGATCGTGGTGACCAGCACGATTTCGATGCCGGCTTCGTGCATGTTCTCGATCGCACGCAGCTTTACGTCGAAGAGGTTGCCGACCTGGCGGTGACTGTTCGCGTCGTTGCCGATACCGTCGAATTGCAGGTAGGCGTAGCGCATTCCGGCTTCGAAGGCCTTCTTGGAGAATTCCTTGCTCTTCGCGAACTCGATGCCGTTCGTGGCGGCTTGCACGCTGTTGTAGCCGATCTTGCGCGCGTAGCGCACCGCTTCCACGAACAGCGGGTGCATCGTTGGCTCGCCGCCTGAGAACTGCACGCTCATCTGGCGGCGCGGCTTGATCTTCAGCGCGTTGTCCAGAATTTCGGTAATTTCATCCCAGCTCAGCTCGTGGACGTAGCCCACCTGGTTCGCGTCCATGAAGCAGGGGTCGCACATCATGTTGCAGCGGTTGGTGAGGTCAACGGTCAGCACCGCGCCGCGTCCGTGGCGCACAGTGCTCGATCCGTGCCGGTGGAGATCGGCGTCGTTATGCGCCGGGATGTCGCGCCCGGGGAAGTTCTTCTCGATCCACGCGAGAAACTTCGCGTCCACGGCCATCATGTCCTCGTACTTGCCGTGGAGAGGGCACTCTTTCACCATCCAGACTTCGCCGTCGCGCTCGATGATCTGCGCCTTGATCTCGCCCACCTTCTCGTGGACAAGGTCGGTCCAATCCTTATTTCCGTTGATGATGGCATCGCGCGCTTCCTTGACGCAGTCGGGACACAGCGAGTCCGTCGTGCGCGGCCAGCCGAGAGTCGGCTTGGACTTCTCCCAGGACTTCAACAGCGGCTTATCGGACCATTTCGGAGTGAATGACGGGTTCGGGTTGTACTTGTTGAAGAACTGGATCGTGTTGAACGTTCCCGCCGCCGTCTTGCACAACATCCAGTCGAAGGTCTTCCAAATCCGATTGCCGACTGTGATCGCCATAGTCTTGTACCTCTCCTCAGTTATGCTCTCGAGCTGGGAACCCCTATTACGCCCCGGAAAGCCTGACCCCGCCAAGGGGAGAAACACCCGTAACCGGTTACGGTACCAGAGTTTGCACTGTTTCCAAGGGGGCGTCTAGGGGTGTGCGCCCAAAGGCGCAATTGGGAGGTCGAACGGCGTTTTGGGGCAGCCAAAGGGGCTGGCCACGACGGTACTAGGGGCTCCGAGGACTCCCTCTACGGGGCTAGTCCACGTTCAGGGGTGTCCGAAGAACCCCTATGGCGAAATGCGCCAGATGGGGAGCTTCATCGTCGAGCTGAATCCAACGGACGACGCAGTGGTCTTTCAGGTACTGCGAGACTTTCGCCTCGTTGATCCCCAGATGCTCAGCGAGCTTGGCCTTCAGGCCGCTTTCCGAATAGCCGCGGCCGCCTCGGTGCCCTTTCCCGCCGCGTCCTCCGCGAAGCAGGTTTGCGAGACCGATTCGCAGGGTCTGGCACGCTTCGATGTAGTAGGACGTGACCTGATCGGAATCCGAGAGCAAAAGGACGCCCGGTCCCGCCGGTGCTTCATCCGCCTCGTCAATGCGGTGTAGGGGACTCGATACCAATCGTCGCAACAAGGATTCGAGATGCGCCATCCGTGAAGCGAGCGCCGGATCGCCACGGCCATGCGCCGCGCGCTCCGACGGCAGCTGAGGTGGCGGTGGCTCCACTCTCGCGGGCCGCGCCGACTCGACAGGCGCAGAAGGCTCCAGCGTGGAAGCCCGCATGGGTTCCGGCTCTGGAGGACCTTGCTGGCCTGGCTCTGCGAACGCCTGCGCAGGAAGTGCCGGCTGCGCAGCGCCGCCTCTTCGCCGCCGCCCGCGACCTCCGCGCCGGCCCCGGCGCCTCTTTCTTTTTCCTTGTGGTCCGCCTTGACCGTTGCCGTTCGCTGGATGCGCTTTGGACTGAACGGGTATTTCTCCCGGGGCGAGCGGTGGCTGCTCTTCGTGCGTTTCGTGAGGTTCGGATGACGTCGATTGCAAAGACCCTCCAGCTTCTTCCGCGTGTGCTTCCGCGGCGTGAGCCGTGCGAAGAGGCGCGGGCATCTCCACCGGCTCCGTAGGCAGTTCGAGTCCGAGCCGCGTCAGCGCCTCTTCCGCTTTCTTTTTCCAATCAGCGCGGCGAAAACGTTGCGCGGCGATCGCATACCATCTGCCCGCCTCGTCCTTATGCTCGGCCATTTCTTCAATCCCGCCGAGCTCCCATGCGACCATTGCGTCGCGCGTGCGCTGGAAAAGTTCGGAAAGTTTGGCGTGCGCTTCGGGGCTGTTTTTCGCCTTGCGGATGCGTGCTTGGATTTGCCGCCAATCTGCCATGTTCGAGCATTGTAGCAGCCGTCTCGTGTCAAGGCCAATCAAGTGTGATCATCGGCGGGCCTGCGGTAAAATCGGTCGTTCTGTATGCGAGAACCGAGCATGAAGATGCGCCGAACGCTCTATTTCGTGCCGTTGTGCCTGCTGTTGCAGGCTGCATCGTCGGCGTGCTTGCGCGCGCAGAGCGCGACCCATGCGGCCGATGCCGCCGTTCTCGCGTCTCTTGATCGCTGGAAGGCCGCGGTCGTCATGGGCAACCAGCAATCGCTGGTTCCGTTCTATGCGAGCCTTCCCCCGGCGCGCACGCAAACCGCGCAGGGCACTTCAGCCGATCCCTCCGCGGAGCCGCGCTTCTGGTCCGCGCTCGCGGCGCAGGGAATCAGCGGGTTCAATCCCAAAGTGCTGGAAGTGCTCCATCCGGAGCGTGGCGCTGTGCTCCTGGATCTCCGCGTCGAATTCGATCTGCGGACAAGCTCAGGAGTACAGTCCGCCGTGATGTCCGTCGCGCAGGTATGGGCCGATCTGGGCGGCGAATGGCGAATCGTCGCGACGCAGAGAGGCGATATCGCTGCGAATCCCGCGCGGACTCTCCCCCAGCCCTCGAAACCCAACACGAATCTCTATCCACCGCCAGAAAAGGCGCGCTCGGAGATTGCTGCGGCGCTTGCACTGGCGGCGAAGGACCACAAACGGGTGATTCTCGTTTTCGGGGGGAACTGGTGCTACGACTGCCACGTCCTCGACGCGACCTTCCACTCGAAGGATATCGCTCCGCTGGTGGCCGCGAATTATCACGTCGTGCACATCAACGTCGGCGAGGAAGGCGATCAGAACCTCGATCTCGCCAACTACTACGGCATCCCTCTGACCACGCCGCCGCGCGTGCCCAGCCTTGCTGTTTTGGACTCCGACGGCAGGCTTGTCTTCGCCCAGAAGCAGGGTGAATTCGACAACAGCGCGCGCTTCAGCCCCGCCGACGTCACCGCCTTCCTCAAGAAGTGGGCGCCGCCGCACCAGAGCTAATCGCGCCGCCGGCGCGGCGACCTGCCCTTCTCTGAAATTTAACAGGTCAGTAAAACAACGGCACCTTCCGTATGGAATTGTCTCCGGCGCCTGGGAGGGCCAAATATATGAAGAAAAATCTCATACAAGGAGCGCTCATTCTCACTGCGGCGTTTGCGCTTGCAGCAGGGACGTTCGTAAGCAAAGCAGTTGCCGATGACGACGGCCACGATCATCAGCACCACTTCGAATTCAAGCCGGATAGCTTGGTGCTCACCCGTAGCGTTTACGTAGGGAGGGCCGATACCATCACCATCGGTGAGGATTTGCCGCCCGGTTGCGTCGGCGGCGCAAACGGCAGTTCAAACGTTCTGGTACCGACCACGACGCCGGGAAGCTCAATTGTCGTGAACGTCCCGTGCGGCATCGCCAGTGACAATGGCGAATTCCCGAACATCTTCAACACGCACAACGTCTGGAACAACGCTACCACCGATGGAAGCTTCGGCATAACCTCGCCCATCTTCCTGGACGACATGACAACCGACGGTTTCCCACTGGGCACTCTCCCGGTTCCGAGCGACATGATTGTGACCAGCTTCAGCTCTAAGTCAGAGCTTGCCCTGAACCTCTCGGTGGATGGGAAGTCCCTCACTTTCATGGGCTATCAGGGCGGCCCGGGCTGCGGAGGCTTTCCGGTCTCTCCCACCGCGCCGAACCTGATCGACGTCTCGGCTTCCAATACCCCGGCGGTTTGCGATCCGACGAATCCCGTCATTTCGAGTTCCGAGGGCGGTTCTCCCACGGCTTACTATCGGGCGGTCGCTGAGGTTGACGCTGAAGGTCACATCAGCATCACCGATGGGAACGCCTACAGTGGCGATAACGGTCGCGGCGCGATAAAGGGCGGAAATGGCTCGTACTACATGGTTGGAAACGACAACAGCGGCAACATCCCCAAGAAGCAGATACTGAATACACTGGCCGGCATCGAACTTGCGAATGCGACGGGGGCGGAGCTGCTGGTGCCGGATCAAACCCCGCCCGTGCCGCCAAACATCGGGATGATCGGACGAATTCTGATCGCCGGAGACAAGCCCGGCAAGGATACGAACTTCCGGGGCCTCACGATCTTTAACAACATGCTCTACGTCAGCAAGGGCAGCGGTGGGAACGGTATCAACACCGTGTACCAGGTCGGAAGCGCCGGCACATTGCCCACGGGTACTGCGGCTGAGCTGGCTACGGTGCCGATTTCGATTCTGCCGGGTTTCCCGAACACTACCGCGAGCACCAATACGTCATTTCCTTTCGGCATGTTTTTTGCCGATGCAAACACGCTCTACGTTTGCGACGAGGGCGACGGAACTCTTGTCACTCCGGCTGTGAATGGCAATGTGGCGGACGCACAAAGCCTTGCGACTGCGGGAGTGCAAAAGTGGAGTCTGGTCAACGGGACATGGAAGATGCTTTACGTCCTCCAGGATGGCTTGGATATCGGCGTGCCCTACAGCGTGCCGTTCTACCCGGCAACCCTCAGTCCGGCGACCGGCGGTTGCCGCAACATGACGGGTAGAGTGAATCGCGACGGCACGGTGGACATCTATGCCATCACCTCCACGATTAGCGCCAACGGTGACCAGGGCGCCGACCCCAACAAGCTGGTGAAGGTTACCGATCTGTTGAGCGCCACTACTCTGCCGACCGGAGGCGGTGAATATGGCCGGGACAACTGTATCGGCCACTTCACAACGCTTCGCTCGGCGCGAGCGGGCGAGGTCTTCCGCGGCATTGCCTTCGCACCCCAAGACCGCGACGAGGATGATGGCCGCTAAGACTCGGCAGTAGGAATTGCAAAGCGAATCCCCGGGGCACGCCACGTCGCGCCCTGGGGTTTCGTGTTTATGCCCCGCCTGGCAGAAAGCAATGCCGCTCGCTGGACGCGTCCTGCGGCCCCGACTAGAATGTGGGAATGGCTGTGAAGCTTCCTGTCTACATGGACAACCACGCGACGACGCGTGTCGACCCGCGCGTGCTTGACGCCATGCTTTCCTATTTCACGGAGAAGTACGGCAACGCCGCGAGCCGCAACCATGAGTTTGGCTGGAAGGCAGAGGAGGCCGTCGAAAACGCGCGCGGCCAGATCGCCCGCCTGATTCACGCCTCACCTAAAGAGATCATTTTCACGAGCGGCGCGACCGAGTCGGACAATCTGGCGCTGAAGGGCGTCGCCGAGGCGTATCGCGCCAAAGGCAATCACATCGTCACGCAGGTGACTGAGCACAAAGCCGTGCTGGACGTCTGCAAGCACTTGGAAAAATCGGACGTCGAGGTCAGCTATCTGCCGGTCAACAAGGACGGCCTGATCGATCTGGACGACCTCCGCCGCGCGATCACGCCGAAGACGATCCTTATCTCCATCATGCACGCGAACAACGAGATTGGCGTCGTCCAGCCCATCGAAGAGATAGGCAGGATCGCCAAAGAAAAGGGCGTGCTGTTCTTCGTGGACGCCGCGCAATCCGTCGGCAAGATTGCCGTGGATGTCGAGAAATCCGGCATCGACCTGCTTGCTGTCTCCGCGCACAAGATCTACGGCCCGAAGGGCGTGGGCGCGCTTTATGTGCGCCGCAAGAATCCGCGGGTCGAACTTTCTCCAATGATTGACGGCGGTGGCCACGAGCGCGGTCTTCGTTCCGGCACGCTCAACGTTCCGGGCATCGTCGGCTTCGGCAAGGCGTGCGAGCTTTGCGAAAAGGAGATCGCTGCCGAAGGCGAGCGGCAGCGCGCCCTCCGCGACAAACTGAAAGACGGGATCCTGAGCCAGCTTGAAGACACATTCATCAACGGCTCGATGACCCACCGCCTTCCCCACAACCTGAATCTTAGTTTTGCCGGTGTCGAGGGCGATGCCTTATTGATGGGCATCAACGACGTGGCCGTATCGAGTGGCTCGGCCTGTACTTCCGCGACTCTCGAGCCGAGCTACGTCCTTCGCGCGCTGGGCGTCTCCGAGGATCTGGCGCACAGTTCGATCCGCTTCGGCCTGGGCCGCTTCAACACCGAGGAGGAAGTAGACTACGTCACAGGCCGCGTCGCCGAAACCGTAAAGCGCCTTCGCGAGCTCTCGCCGCTCTTTGAAGCCGCCAAGCCACGCGCCAGCCGGTAGTGAAATCCAAATTGGCGCTTGCGATTCCCAGGATTCTGCATTCCCATGGTCACCCGAACGATAATTCGTCCGTAGGGGCACAGCATGCTGTGCCCGGTGTCAATGCCGCCGAGGCGCTGAATCATGGAATCCGACCTTCGCTATCCAATCGGCAAATTCCAACCCGTGGAAACACTCTCAGACGCTGGGCGCGGTGCATGCATTGCGCAAATTGCTGACGTTCCTGCCCGCCTCTCCACAGCCGTCGCAGGGCTCACGCCAGGTCAGCTCGACACGCCGTATCGCCCCGGTGGGTGGACTATCCGCCAACTGGTCCATCACATCGCAGATAGCCACATGAACGCTCTAACGCGGTTCAAGCTCGCGCTCACGGAAAATGAGCCAACGATCAAGACATACGAGGAAGGCCTCTGGGCTGAGCTTGCCGATACGAAGACGCCCCCGATCGAAGTATCGCTTGCCCTACTCGACAACCTGCACAAGAGATGGGTGATCCTCTTGCGTTCGCTAACCGCTGCGGACTGGCCGCGAACGTTCCGCCATCCGGAATGGGGTTTGGCTACGATCGATTTCCTGCTCGCGCAATATGCTTGGCACGGCCGCCACCACGTTGCACACATTACGTCTTTACGCCAGCGCAACGGCTGGTAGCAACGGTTCTTCCGGGGTTGTTACTTTTTGGCTCAGACCTGATATTCCGTTAGTCCGACCTTTCCCGCATACGTGTTTAATAGGATTGAAGTTTGCGAGTGGACGGAGATTTGCACGTTTCCGAGCAGGACACGCCGGTTTCCTCCATCCACCGGCAGGCCGGGGCGAGACCATAGATGCCAACGCGCGAGTGCCCATTCTGCGGTAAACAGGTTTATGACCGCCTGATCCAGTGCCCCTATTGCCGGGAGGCGCTGCCGCAGGTGCGCGTTTCGGGCGGCGCGAGTAGCCCGGGAACCGGGAAGATCCTTCGCGGGATCTTTTGCATGCTTGCAGCAGCCGTTGTCGGCTATGTCGCTACGGGCTCGAGCGGCTGGAAACCCCCCATCCCCATCCCACCACCCGTGATCATGTACCTGTCACCGTTCCTGTTTCTCCTTGGATTGGGCCTGAGTCTCCACGGGCTCTATCTGCGGCGCAAGGCCGCCAGCTGAAAACAGCGCGTTCTTCCGCTTCTCAGGTCTTATAGCTTGGATCACCCAATCGGTGGGATTTTGCGCCAATGGCGAACCAAACTGACTACGCGGCTTTCTTCTTCCAGGCGCCGAGGATTGCACCCATGAGGCACAATCCGACCAGAGGGTAGAATTCGTTGATTGCGAAGAGCGACTTCGGCCGCATCTCGAACATGTACGTTGTGTACGTGATCGGCCCGACGATGCCGATCCACAGCAGCACGCCGATCGCCGCGCCCCGCGAAGCATTGTTTGCGTTGCGCCAGATGCAGACCTGCGCGAGGACAAAGGCGATCAGCAGATCCAGCAGGAACGTAATGACGTACGGAAGGAAGGGGTTCATCCCGTTGGCCTGCGCCGTCGTCATGTTTTCGAGCGCCATCCACTGCTTTTGAAACAAAACGTCGTACCACAGCGCCCCGAGCAGCCAGTAGACCACCGCGCAAACGACGACTGCAACGTAGTTGGTCCGCATCGCAAGAGCCTCCGCCGAGAGAATTGATGGCCTTTGTTCCGGGGAGTCTGCTTCCGCCTAGCTAGATTGTCAAGCGCCGATCCGGTGGGGATCGGCGTCCCGCTTGCCCTGAGTGCTTTGGCGAAGGGAGGAACAGGGCGACAGCGGGAACCGCGTGCACGTGCCCTCCACGCCGCTTCCGCGCCGGCCAGACACAACATTTTCGGCCTCTACGTGTTCTAATACTATGTGGGCGGTTCATCCGCCGATAGCGGGCGTTTGCCCGGCGACGAGGAGCCGTCAGGATCATTTGGAGGCCCCAGCTATGAAAAAACTCATACTTGGTTTCGCAATCTTTATATTTGCAGCATTTGCACCTGTCGCGTCTGTGGCAAACGCTCAGGCAGCGGGCAGGCCGATGAAAATTGTCCTGTCGCGCCAATCCACTGTCGATCCCGTGGAGATCGTCAAGCACCTGAGCAGGGAGTGCCCGAACATCACCGTCACCACGAATCCGAAGAAATCGGACTATATGGTCCACGCCGGTGGATGGTCCGGCAATTACCGTTTCCTGGTGATCGCGCACGGAGGCGACACGATCTACGCCACGGAAACGACGCTGCTCAGCAACGCGGTGAAGGACGTCTGCAAGTTCCTGAACTCGCAGCCGGCGCCGGCCCCGCCAGCTCCGCCGTCTTCGCAATAGGCTGCTGCAAAGTCCACGACGCCGCGCGTTGAGAGGCCTTTGGACTGCTCGCGCGCGGCGCGCTTCTCGCTGGGCCGATGTCTCTTCGCTAGGTGTTTCTTCGCGGGCTGGATTCCTCTATGCTTTCGGGCCGGGCAGCTCTCGTTCTTTGATTGCGTCCGTCTGATGCTCGACAAGCCGGAGAAGCCCGAGACTTTTCCTCTGCTCAAACGTTGAAGATTCATACCAATCCGCGCGCAGGGAAAAGTGTGTTGACTTCTTATGCCAGTCGCGTAGAATTGCTGATTGTCTGCTGTTCTTCCAGCCTGCCTGGGAGTACCTGCTCTTTGACAATCGAGTGAAACAAGCCAGAACCCGTTTGGTTTTCAATTGAGAGAACCGAGCGATCTAACAGTTCGTTCCGATCGTGGCGTCCCGAAGCTTCGGGATCCACGGTCGTAACTTACCCTTCGATTCCGACACTGTCGGAACCTCAGGGTAAACAGGTTTCAAACGAGAGTTTGATCCTGGCTCAGAGCGAACGCTGGCGGCGTGCTTAACACATGCAAGTCGAACGAGTGTAGCAATACACTCGTGGCGAACGGGTGCGTAACACGTGGATAACCTTCCTTCAGGTGGGGAATAACCCAGCGAAAGTTGGGCTAATACCGCATAACATTGCGAGGGCACATGCTCTTGCATTCAAAGGCGCAAGTCGCCGGAAGAGGGATCCGCGGCCGATTAGCTTGTTGGCGGGGTAACGGCCCACCAAGGCAATGATCGGTAGCCGGTCTGAGAGGATGATCGGCCACACTGGAACTGAGACACGGTCCAGACTCCTACGGGAGGCAGCAGTGGGGAAT
>Ga0187769_10000196_pt1 | contig 33514 bp, 31 predicted proteins | sample 0116_SJ02_MP02_1_FD_133140 | JGI IMG/M metagenome (GOLD analysis project Ga0187769, IMG submission 133140) | Tropical peat soil microbial communities from peatlands in Department of Meta, Colombia - 0116_SJ02_MP02_10_MG | ecosystem: Environmental > Terrestrial > Soil > Wetlands > Peat | place...
TCCTCCTCGGCGGCCGGCTCCTCGGCGGCGTGACCGCTCAGCGTGAGGAACACATCGTCCAGGCCTTGACCACGCGCTTGGCGGCGTCCTCGAGCGCGAAGTGCGCGAGCAGTTCGCGGCCGCGGGCGGTTGCCGTGCGGCGGTTCGAGCCGTACCGCCGCCCGACCATCACGAGGTTCTCGAGGCCCGTCAGGTTCTCGTCGACCGCGGCGTACTGGCCGGCCAGCCCGATCCGCTTGCGCACCTCGGCGGCGTCGTGCACCACGTCGTAACCCAGCACGCGTGCGGTTCCCGCGTCGGCCCGCAGCAGCGTGGCCAGGATGCGGACGAAGGTGGTCTTGCCGGCGCCGTTGGGTCCGAGCAGCCCGAACACTATCCCGGGCGCGACGTCGAGATCGACGCCGGCAAGCGCCGTGACGTCCCCGAAGGATTTCTCGACGCCCCGGACGGTGATGGCAGGCTGATCATCGGACACCGCCCTCACACTACGGCACGCTTGACGGCACCACAATTCTCTGACTAGAGTCAGAGAATGGCGACCGACGCACTCGTCGCGCACGTGCGGAGCTTCAACCGCGTGGTGACCCAGCGAATCGGGGCGCTCGACGATCACTACCTGGGGCGCCGTCGACCACTGGGCCAGAACCGCCTCCTATGGGAGATCGGGGTCGCGGGATGCGAGGTGCGCTCCCTGCGCGCTCGCCTCGGCCTCGACGCCGGCCACCTGAGCCGGCTCCTACGGGCGCTCGAGGCGGAAGGACTGATCACGGTGAGGCCGAGCTCGATCGACGGCCGGGTGCGGGTCGCGCGGCTCACCAGGCGCGGACGGTCCGAACTCGCCGTCCTGGGCCGGCGCAGCGACGAGCTGGCCGCCACCATGCTCGAGCCGCTCGACCCGGGGCAGCGCGAGGAGCTGATCGCCGCGATGCGGACGGTCAAACGCCTGCTAACCGCGAGCGAGCTCGAGATACGTACGGTCGATCCAGGCGCCGCCGACGCCCAGCGCTGCATCGCGGCGTACGTCGCGGAGCTCAACCGGCGATCCGACCGCAGCTATGACCCCGCCAGGGGCGTGTCGGCCGAGCCGCACGAGATGACGCCGCCGGCCGGCCTGTTCCTGGTCGCTTACCGTCACGGCGACGCGGTCGGCTGCGGCGGGGTCAAGCACCACGCAGGAGCCCCATCGGAGATCAAGCGGATGTGGGTCGCGGAGAACGCCCGCGGCCTCGGGATCGCCCACCGCCTGCTGGCCGAACTCGAGGCGGACGCGGTCCGGAGCGGCGCCACGGTGGCGACGATCGAGACCAGCAGGGTGTTGTTCGAGGCGATCGCGATGTATCGCGCGGTGGGCTACGTCGAGGTGGCGCCGTTCAACGATGAGCCGTTCGCGGACCACTGGTTCGAGAAGCAGCTGCTTTGACGGCTCGCGTCACCTTCGTGGGGTCGGGCGACGCGTTCGCCGGCGGCGGGCGGTTCCAGCCCTGCCTACACCTCGACGGAGGCGACGAGCCGCTGCTGCTCGACTGCGGCGCGACGTCACTGATTGCCCTCAAGCGCCTGGGGATCGACCCGGCGGCCATCGGCTGGATCGCGCTCAGCCATCTCCACGGCGACCACTTCGCCGGCCTCCCGTGGCTGATCCTCGACGGCCAGTTCGCCAAGCGGACCAAGGCGCTGACGGTCACGGGCCCTGCCGGCACCGAGGAGCGCGTGCGGCAGACCTTCGAGGCGCTGTACCCGGGCGCGCCCGACGCTGAGCGGCCCTTCGAGACGCGCTACCTCGAGTTCGTAAGCCGCGTCCGGTTTGACTTCGGTCCGGCGCTCATCACGGCGTATCCGGTCCGCCACTCGCCCGCCACCGCGCCCCACGGCCTCCGGGTCGAGTACGCCGGCAGGGTCATCGCCTACTCGGGCGATACCGAGTGGACCGACACCTTGCCCGAGCTCGCGCGCGGCGCCGACCTGTTCGTGTGCGAGTGCAACTTCTTCGATAGGAAGGCGCCGGGTCACCTCGACTACGAGACGCTCATACAACGCCGCTCGGAACTCGAGTGCGAGCGGATCGTGATCACCCACATGAGCGAGGACATGCTCGACCGGCTGGGTGCGGTGCAGCTCGAGGCCGCCGCCGACGGCGCCGTGATCCACGTCTGACGCTTCGACTCCTCAGCGCCCGATCGCCTGCGGGAAGTTGAAGTAGTGGTGCGGATCGACCTCGCGCCGGATCCTCTCAAGGCGCGGATAGTTGGAGCCGTAGTACGCGGTCTGCCAGTCCTTCAGGTCCGGGTCGGTGTAGTTGAAGTACGCCCCGCCGGTGACGTAGGGGCGCATCGTGCGGAACGTCGAGTCGAGCCACGCCGCCCCACCCCCGTAGCTCAGGTACTGGACGCAGAACAGCACGCGGCGGTGGACGAACGCGGTGGCGTCCGGCGCCACCTGATTGATCGCGCCGCCGTAGCCGTCGAGGAGGATGGCGCCGCTGCCGGGCAGCAGCGCCCGGGCCTCCGCCGCCTGGACCAGCGCGTCCCGGGCGGAGGCGGGGAGCGGCTGCGCCACGTAGTCGGACTTGGCCTGGAAGTTCATCCGCATCAGCGTCCCGCCCGGCCGGGTCCCCTCGGTGTGGCAGGCGGTCAGCGCGCTCGGCGCCGGCGAGCACCCGGCCCAGAACAGCTGCGCGTCCAGGTAGCCGAGGTCGCCGGTCAGGACGCTGGCGCCGCCCACTGCGGTCAACGGGGCGAGGAGTCGCCCGAGGTCGGCGGCCGGCCCGAAGTACTGGCCGGTCACCCGGACCGGATTCGGTCCGCCACCGTTCAGGTGGAAAATCGAGGTGAGCTCGGTCCCGGCGTGCGGCGCCCACGCCTGCCAGGCGGCGAGCGCATCGCTCCCGCTCGCGAAGGGCCACGATACGATGAACCACGACACGGTCGAGGGGACCGGGTGGATGCGGAACGTGAAGCTCGTGACGACGCCGAAGTTCCCGCCGCCACCGCCCCGCAGGGCCCAGTAGAGATCGGGATCGGTCTGGCTGCTCACCGTCCGCAGCCCGCCGTCCGCGGTGACGATCTGCGCGCTCAGGAGGTTGTCCGCGGTGAGGCCGAAGCGGCGGCCGGCCAGGCCCATCCCGCCGCCGAGGGCATGACCGGCGATCCCCACCGACGGGCAAGACCCGGCGGGGATCGTCATCCCGCGCGCCGCCAGCGCCGCGTACACGTCGATCAGCTGCGCGCCGGCGCCAATCGTCGCCTTACGGTTGCGGACGTCGACGGTGATGCCGCGCATGTTGCGCAGATCGAGCACCACGCCTCCCGACAACGTCGAATAGCCGGCGTAGCTGTGACCGCCCGATCGAGCACGCAGCGGCACGCGGTTGGCGACGCCCCAGCTGACGGCCTTGCGGACGTCGGCCGCGTCGATCGGACGCGCCACCCACGTCGGCAGCACGGCGTCGAACCGCTCGTTGTAGACGTGCGCGGCGGCCGGGAATCCGGGCGCGCCGCGCCTGATCACCTGCCCGCGGATCGGCGGCCCGGCGCTGCGGTTGGCCGCGCGAGCGATGGCTTCTTCGGACGAGCTCCCGCAGGCAAAGGCCACGCCGGCGGCGCCTGCGCCGGCCAGGAACGAACGCCTGTCGATGCGACTCTCCACTCTTGAAACCCCTTCTCGCTCCGGTCAGGTGATCCTTACCGATCGATAGGCGCGGACGCAAGAGCGAGCGGCTGGACCAGGCGGTCGGGCGCGAAGTAGCATGGGCGCCGCGTGACTGAGGTGGACGTCTCAGCGGAGTCGGGCGCCAACGGCGCCGGCTCGACGACCGCGCAGCCGACGGTGGCCGACGTGGTCGGCGCGACGATCGCCGCCCAGGGCGTCCGGGACGCGTTCGGGGTGCTTGGGAGCGGCAACCTCCTCGTGACCAACGCGCTCCGGCAGCGCGGTGCGCGTTTCCACCACGCGCGGCACGAGATGAGCGCGCTGTGCATGGCGGACGGTTATGCCCGCGTGACCGGCGCCGTCGGCGTGTGCAGCGTGCACCAGGGTCCGGGGCTGACCAACGCGATGACGGGCCTGGCCGAGGCCGCCAAGAGCCGCACCCCGGTGCTGGTGCTGGCCGGCGAGACCCAGGCAGCCGCGCTCACCTCGAACTTCCGGATCGACCAGCACGACCTCGTCGAGTCGGTGGGCGCGATCGCCGATCGCGTGCACGGACCGGGCACCGCGGCCGACGACGCCGCGCGTGCGTATCAGCGGGCGCTGACCGAGCGCCGTCCGGTCGTGCTGATGCTGCCGATCGACATCCAGGCGCAGCCGGCCGGTCAGACGGAGCCGTCTCGCCCCCCGCTCCCGGACATCGCAGGACCCGCGCCGGCGCAGGAGGCAATCACCGCGGCCGCCGATCTCATCCAAAGCGCCACCCGACCCGCCATCATCGCCGGCCGCGGCGCGGTGCTCGCCGGCGCGGGCCTCGAGCTCGACCGCCTCGGGCAGAGGATCGGCGCGATCCTCGCCACCTCCGCTCCCGCCAACGGCCTGTTCGCCGGTCTCCCGTACGCGCTGGGCATCTCGGGCGGCTTCGCCAGCCCGTTCGCGGCGTCGCTGCTCCCCCGGGCGGACCTCGTACTGGTGGTAGGCGCCTCGGTCAACCACTGGACCACCAAGCACGGCACGCTCATCGACGCAGGCGCCAAGGTGATCCAGGTGGACGTCGAGCCGCGGGCGATCGGGCGAAACCGCCCCGCGGACGTCGCGATCCTCGGCGACGCCGAAGCCACCGCCCAGGCGCTCAACGCGGAGCTGGGCACGCGCGGCCACACCAACGAGGGCTTTCGCACCGCGGACACCGCCGCCCGGATCGCCACCGGTGCCTGGCGCCACGAGCGCTACGAGGACGCCTCGACCGAGGACTGGATCGACCCCCGGACGGTGAGTATTGCCCTCAACGGCATCCTCCCGAAGAACCGCGCGGTCGCGGTCGACTCCGGGCACTTCCTCGGCTATCCCTCGATGTACCTCGACGTGCCCGACGCACGCTCCTGGGTGTTCCCGAATGGCTTCCAGGCCGTGGGGCTGGGACTGGGGAACGCGATCGGCGCGGCCATCGCCCAGCCCGACCGGCCCACGGTGGCGGCGATCGGCGACGGCGGGGCATTCATGGCGCTGGCCGAGCTCGAGACCGCCGCGCGGCTCAAGCTGACGCTGCTGGTGGCCATCTACGACGACGCGGCGTACGGGGCCGAGGTCCACCACTTCGGACCGATGGGACACGACGTATCGCTCGTGCGCTTCCCCGACGCCGACCTGGCCGCGATTGCGCGCGCCGCCGGCGCCAAGGCCGCCACCGTTCGGCGAACCGAGGACCTGGCCGTGGTCGAGGAGTGGCTGCTGAACCCCCACGGACCCCTGGTCCTCGACGTGAAGGTGAACCCGACGATCTGCGCGGAGTGGCTCGAGGAGGCCTTCCGCGCGGGCTAGGTGCCGCCGTCAGGCGCCGCCGATCTCACCCCAATCCCAAGGAGAGACCGCTTATGTCAAGCATTGAAACCAGCACCGTCGCCGCCCTCCTCGGATCGCTGTCCGATGGCAGCGTCGAGATCGTCGACCTGACCCAGCCGCTCACTGAGTCGACGCCGGTCATCAAGCTCCCGCCACCGTTCGCCAACACCCCCGGCCTCACCCGCGAGGAGATCAGCCACTACGACGACCGCGGGCCGGCTTGGGCCTGGTACACGCTGACGATCGGCGAGCACGTGGGCACGCATGTCGACGCACCGATCCATTGGGTCACAGGGAAGGACGGCGCCGACGTCGGCTCAATCACGCCGGACCAGCTGATCGGTCCCGCGTGCGTGATCGATAAGACGTTCGAGACCGACGAAGACAACGGCTATCTCCTGACGGTCGCTGATCTGGAAGCCTGGGAGGCCGAGCACGGCCGCGTGCCGGACGGCGCGTGGGTCCTGTTCCGGACGGGCTGGGGCTCGCGGGCCAACGACGAGACGGCGTTCCTCAACGCCGGCGAGAGCGGACCGGTGACGCCAGGTCCCGACGTCGAAGCGTCGCGGTGGCTGGCCACCGAACGCGCCATCGCCGGGTTCGGGGTGGAGACGGTCGGGATCGACGCCGGCGCGGCTGGCGGCTTCGACCCGCCGTTCCCGCTGCACAACTTCCTGCTCGGCGCCGGCCGGCTGGGACTGACCCAGCTCGCGAACCTCGAGCGGCTGCCGATCACCGGCGCGCTGCTCGTGGTGTCGCCGCTGCGGCTGGTCGGCGGCACCGGCAGCCCCAGCCGCGTGTTCGCGTTCGTGCCGCGGGCGTAGGAGTGATTGGAATGGTCGGCGGCGCCTGACGGCGGCGCCCTAGTCGCCCGGGGCGTTCGAGCCGGTGCTGGTCAGCAGGTCCGGGATCGGCGCGAGCGTCTCCACCGCGGCGCCGACGTCCGCATCGACCTGCTCGCGTTGCCTGACCGGAACATCCTCGACCGAAACCCACGCGCCGTTGCCACGGGTGGCATCGATCGCGGCGGTCAGCGCGTCGAGCTCGGTGGTTGCATCACCCACGAGATGCGGTGCGAACAGGTCGAGGCCCGGCTTGAGCTCGCCCAGCATCTCGCGGACGGCGGCGACGTCCGCGGTGATCGACGCGAGGTCGGTGCCGCTGCCGTAGTCGTCATCGGCGGTGAGCGAATCGCGGAGCGCGTCCTCGAGCACCTCGTGGGGGCGCAGCAGCCAGTTGCCGATGCCGGTGGCGGTCGCCGGCAGGTACGTCGAGAGCGGCACCTTCACCAGCTGCGCGAGCAGCTTTTGAAGCGTCGCCGTATCCGTGGCCGCGGCGCGCAGGTCGCGCCGTGTCCATAGATCGAACTCGATCCGGTGAAAGCCGGTGAATCCGGGATCGGCCGTCCCGAGCGGGTGGCCGGCCGCCAGGCCGTCGATCTCGCCGCCGAGCGTGCCGAACGCGCCATAGGCACCATCGTCCTGCCCGATCTCGAGCCAGGTCAGGTGCGCGGACAACCAGGCGGACCGTGCCGCGGCCAGGTTGCCGGAGCCGATCGCCCCGGACAAGGCGCTGACCTGGGATCGCAGCATCGAGAGCTTGCTCGCGACGTAGGCCCGGTACTCGGAGAGCTCGTGGGTCTGGGGCGTCAGGTACGAGCAGCCGGTGACGACCTTCTGCACGTTCCCCGTCGGGACAAGCCACTGCAGCCCGCACGCCGGCGCCGACTCCGAGGGAGCGACCACCACGTAGGAGTTGTGGTGGACGGTGACGGTCGTCGGGGCCGCGGTCGGGTAGGTCACCGTGACCGCGCTGACACCGTTCGGGACGAGCCCGAACGCCGGCGTGCCGGTCACCGACGCCAGCGCGTAGGGCGCGCCGGCGGCCGGCGCGCATTCCTGCGTCCGTCCGTTGGCGTAGAGCACATCGATGCACAGCGCGGGTTGGCGGTACTCGGTGCGCAGCACGGACAGCGACTCCTGCTCGATCACGCGCTGGACCGACGACAGGCAGCGTGACGGCGCCAGTGGGATCGAGAGCAGGTGCTCGGCCGGCACCACGTAGATCCGCCCGCCGAAGGCGGCGTCGCCGAGGAACCGCGTTCCCGACATGATCAGCCCAGACGCCCTCAGCCCGGCGACTTCCCCGGGGGTGAGGCGGTCCACCGGCCGCTGGGGATCATGTAGCAGCGAGTAGCCGGCGGCGAGGCCGGCGGGCACCTTGGCGGAGGCGGGAGCCGGCGTGCCTGGAGCGGGGTACGACGAGCACGACCGACCCGCCGCCGAGGATCCGAGCGGGCCGAGCAGAACGAGAAGCAGGACCGCCACGCCGACGGCGAGGACGCCGGCGGTTATCGCGATTGAGGTTGCGCGCCTGGATGCCGGCACCGCGCTCAAGTCTGGCACCAGCCGCGTTGGTTCGACGTCGACGCTAAGACTTCCGGCGCGGATTGCCGATGCACGTGTGTGAACCGTCACCAGGCGCCGTCGGGGTACCTGGATCGCTGATGCTCGACCGCCGCCAGTTCCTCACCCGCTCCGGGGTCGCCGCGATCGCGGCCGCCGGGCTCGGCGAGGCTCATCTGTCCGAGGTTGATGCCGCCGAGCGCACGGCTCGCGCGCAGGGCTCGCAGGACTCGCTCCAAGCCGACGGCCCATTGCAATATGCGGTCGCTTCGGACCCCGCCGCTCGCCTAGCGGCAATCCCTTTTCACGGCGCGTGGCAGGCGGGGATCGTCAATCCGCCACCGCCGGCGGCCTGCTTTGTCTCCTTCAACGTCACGGCGACCAGCCGCGCCGACCTGATCGATCTGCTCCAGACGCTAACCGGGCGAGCCCGCTTCCTGACCCAGGGGGGCCTCCCCCCGAATCCGGGCCCGATCCAGCCGCCGTCCGACAGTGGCACGCTGGGGCCGGAGATCCCGGCAGACGGACTGACGGTCACGGTCGGGTTCGGCTCCACGCTGTTCGACGACCGCTTCGGGATCGCGGACCGCAAGCCGAAGTATCTGGTCGAGATGACGTCGTTCCCCAACGACGATCTCAACCCCAACCTGTGCGGCGGCGATCTGCTGTTGCAGATCTGCGCCGGCAGTCCCGACACGGCAATCCACGCGCTCCGAGACATCACCAAGCACACGCGCGGAGGCATGCAGATCGTGTGGCGGATGGATGGCTTCGTCGCGCCCCCGCGGCCCGCCGGCCTCCCGCGCAATCACTTCGGCTTCATGGACGGGATCGCCAACCCGAACGTCACCGATCCTGCGGTTGCCAACCGGCTGATGTGGGTGGTCCCGGGGATCGGCGAACCCGAATGGGCCATCGGCGGTACCTACCAAGCCTGCCGGATCATCCGGATGCTGATCGAGTTCTGGGATCGCGTATCACTGAACGAGCAGCAGACGATGATCGGCCGCTATCGCGCCAGCGGGAACGTGCTCGGCACGAACAGCCTGACCGAGCCGCCCGACTTCGCCGCCGACCCGCGCGGCAAGACGATCCCGCTGAACGCGCACATCCGGCTGGCCAACCCTCGCACCACGGACAGCGAGGACAGCCGGATCTTCCGCCGCGGCTACAACTACGACAACGGCGTCGACCTGGCCGGCAACCTCGATATGGGCCTGATCTTCAATGCGTTCCAGCAGAACCTCGCCCGCCAGTTCATCGCCACCCAGACCAGGCTGATCGGCGAGCCGATGGTGGACTACATCTCGCCGGTCGGCGGCGGCTACTTCTTCGCGCTGCCCGGCGTGAGCGACAGCAGCGACTGGTACGCCCGCGCGCTGTTCGGCGCCTGAAGCTCGAGCACGAGCCGCGAATCAACCACTCTCGCCCACCGACTGGGGATTCAGCAGGGTGCCGCACAGCGCCGGAGCGGTGGCATCCTGCGACACGGCGCTGTCGAGCTCGCTCCGGTTGAGGACCATGTCGTAGTGGCCGCTGTGGTCGTAGTCGATGCCATGGATGACCACCACCGCGTTGCCGTTGCGGATCGCGTCGGCGGCGGCCGTCGTGATCTGGATCGTCCGCTGGTAGTGAATGTCACCGGTGGACGGATATCGGGAGAACGCGAGCATGCTGCCCATGCCCGTGTCACCGCTCAGGGTCAGCGCAGCGGCCATCGGGCCGTAATACTTCAGGCCGTCGGTCGTGCTGATCGCGAGATGGCCGTTGTACAGCTTGCCCGCCGAGGGCGGCGGGCAGATCCCCTCGCCGAAGGCGTGGATGTGCATGGGATGAGACGCGTTGCTCAGGAGTCCGGTGGCGTCCACGGTCACCGTCGCCATGTCGCCGTGCAGGGTGACAGCCGCGGTGCCGCTTCCGGTCACGTGGTTATCGGGGACGGGTCGAAGCACCGCCTCGAACAGCTGGCCCGGCCCGCTCGTCGATCCACCGGACGTCAACACCACGACGGCGACCACGATCGCCGCCACGAGCACGGCCGCGCCAAGCCCGGCCCACAGGTAGCGCCGTCTCCCTCCGCGGCCACCGTCGTGGCCGGCGCCGGGCGGCGTCGGTCCGCCTGATTCGGGGGGTGGCGCGGCCAGAGCTGATTCCGGGGCCGCCGGTGCCACGCCGCTCGACGGCCTGGCCTCGCCGGTCGCCACCATCGACTGCGGCCCGCCGTAACGCGCGCCGGTCAGCGCCGCCGACGCATCCCGGGCGAGATCGCCGGCGGACAGATACCGGTCATCCGGTCGTTTCGCCAACGCGCGCTCGAGTACCGGAGTGAACTCCGGGAACTCGTCGGCGAGCGGAGAGTCGAGCGGCGGCGAGCTCCTCGCCGTCCCGGACCGTGAGCAGCATGTTCGCGGGCTTGATGTCGCGGTGCACGAGACCCTTGGCGTGGGCGGCGGCAAGCGCCGAGGCGATCTGGGACAGGAGCTCGACCGCCGGTTCCGGGTCCAACGCCCCGTCGCGGAGGATCAGGCGGCGGAGGTCCTGGCCGTGCACATAGTCCATGGCCAGGAACAGGAACCCGTCGTGCTCGCCGGCATAGTGGATCCCCACCACGTGGGGGTGGTCGAGCGACGCGGCGATGCGCATCTCGCGCTGGAAGCGCGCGCGGAACTGCTCGTCGGCGGCCAACTCGGGAGCAAGCACCTTGAGCGCGTAGATGCGGTACAGCGCGACGTTGGTCGCGCGGTAGACGATGCCCATCCCGCCGGCGCCGATCTGCTCCTCGATCCGGTAGCCGCCGAGACTACGCCGCGCTCGAGGCGAGCCCCCCTAAGCGTTATGCAGGCATCCTGATCCGCCCCTCCGGCGCCGTCAAGCGTCGGCTAGGGCGGCGCGAACCGCGCCGGCGAGCTCCCGCGGCGCTTCGCGCGGCACGAAGTGCCCGACCCCCGGCAGCGAGGTCAAAGTCACGTCGGCGAAGAAGTCGCCGAGCCGGTCACCCCAGTCGCGTGGAAAGAGCGGATCGTGCTCGGGCCAGAGCACGCTGCTCGGCGCCGCGATCTGCTCGGGCGGGCTGCCGGCAAGCTCCCGCAGGCTCGTGGCGACGGTGCCGGAGCCGGCGCGATACCACGCGATCGAGGCGGTGAACGCCCCAGGGGCGCCGTAGAGGCCGGCCAGACGATCGAGCTCGGCGCCGTCCTGGTCAAACGACGGGCCCGACCAGTGAGACCAGAAATGGGCGAGGTAGGCGCGCACCGCCTGTGGACGTCCGTCGATGATCTCCTCGACCAGGCTCAGCTGATGGAACGCCTGATACCAGAACTCGCGCTGCGCCTTCGGCGTCAGCACGCGATCGCCGGCGCCGGGGAGCGGTGGCGAGAGGACGAGCGCGCGCACCCGATCCGGAAACGCGCGGGCGACCGCCTGCGCGACGCGACTGCCGACGTCATAACCGGCGATCACGGCCGGACCCAGACCGAGCTCGTCGATAAGCCGGGCCACGCTGCGGGCTTGCGCGTCAGCCGAGTAGCCCTCCGCCGCGGCCATCGGATGCTTGTCCCGTGGCCGCTGGCGATCTCAACCGCTGATCGGTCACAAAACTCCCGGGTTGGACAATTACCGCGTGATGCGCGTCTCGAGGCGGTCGTGGCGATGGTCGGCTGTCGCTGGGCGCTGGTGTGACCGCCTGGACCTGGTCACCGCCCACCTCTAGTCACTCGGTCCTTTACGGAATCACCGCCGGGGGATCGCTGGTCGCGGCCGCCGTGCCGGGCGGGCCGCGGCGAACGATCGCTACCGGGGTCGGCACCAGCTCGTACGGAATGGACGATCCGCTCGCGATCTCGCCGAACGGTGAGGTCGCTGCGGTGGACCGCTCTGAGTGCCAGCCGTCGGCGGTCGGCGAGCTCGACACGCGGGCAGGCGAGGGCCCCGGCCGTCCCGGCAAGTTACGTCGTGGCCGCCGGCAAGGGCGCCGCCACCGCCGCGTCGAAGTGCCGCTGCGACGCGGGCGCGAGCCCGGTGTACAGCACCTCGAAGATGTCGGCGGCTCGCGCGCGAGGCGCCGACAGCGGCGCGAATTCGTCGGGCAGCTCGGGGTCGAGCTGAGGGAACGCGCGGAACACGTGGGTCATCCGGGTCCGGACCATGAACGCATCGCGATCGCCCAGCGACCCCGACAGGTACGGCTCGAACGCCGAGCAGAACGCGTCGTAGCGCTCCTCGAGCCCGGAGAGGTCCCACGCCCGCGCCACCATCGCGGGAACGCCCGGACCATCACGCAAGCTGGCCACGAACACCGTGGCGAACGCGGCCACGCCGAGTTCGCCGAGCAGATCGGCGACCTCGGACGAGTGATCGTGCGGCGACACCCACACGCTGTCCTGCACCGACCCGAACCCGAGGAAGCGAAGCCGGCGCCCGAGCCTAGTTCGCTCGAGCCGGCGCTCTTCGGGGAGCTGGTGCCACAGCACCGTCCAAGGCCCGGCCTCGGCGGGCAGGCGCCCGAGCGAGAAGATCCGCCCATCGCCCTCGATCAGCAGGCGCTCGCAACGCGGCGTCAGGCGGTAGTGGACGAGCCGACCGGCGCGCTCTCGCACGATCAAATCGCGCCGCACGAGGCGTGTCAACGCTGCCCGCGCCGCGCCGTCGGAGAAGCCAAACTCGCCGAGCAGCGAAACCAGTCCTCCCGACCAGACCGTGCGTGGGAACGGGCGCACGTACGTGCCGAGCAGGGTGACGACGAGGTCCTGGGGCTGGAGCGGCTCGTCGGCGATCACGCTCGCGGCTCCGAGGAGGCCAGCGCGACCTCCTCGAACGTCCGCTCGAGCTCGGCGCGCACGCGGTCACGCCCGGCCGGCGGCGTGCGCGATCCGGCGCGGTACTGCGCCGGCCACTGCGCCATGTCGAACTCCTGCTCGGCCGCGGCGTGGAGCGTCCAGTGCGGGTCGTAGAGGTGTGGCCGGGCCAGCGCGCACAGATCCGCCCGACCCGCGAGCACGATCGTGTTCACGTCGTCGTAGCTCGAGATCGCGCCCACGGCGATCGTCGGGATGCCGACCTCGTGGCGGATCCGGTCGGCGAACGGCGTCTGGTAACTGCGGCCGAAGGCCGGCTTCTCCATCGGCGAGACCTGACCCGAGGACACGTCGACCACGTCGCAGCCGTGATCCCGCAGCATCCGCGCGAGCGCCACCGCCTGATCGGGGTCGAACCCGCCGGGCACCCAGTCTGTGGCCGAGATCCTCACGCTGAGAGGCTTAGCCGACGGCCATGCCGCCCGGCACGCGTCGAGCACCTCCAACGGAAACCGCGCCCGCCCCGCCAGCGACCCGCCGTACTCGTCGTCGCGCAGGTTGGCCAGCGGCGACAGGAAGCTCGAGAGCAGGTAGCCGTGCGCCATGTGTAGCTCGAGCAGGTCGAATCCGGCCTGGAGCGCGCCGCGCGTCGCCGACACGAACTGACCCAGGACCACGGCCATGTCGGCACGGGTCATCGCCCGCGGCACTTGGTTGCGCGGACCGTAGGGCACGGCCGAGGGGGCGATCACCTCCCAGTTCCCGTCGTCCAGGGGCTCGTCCATCCCCTCCCACATCAGCTTGGTCGAGCCCTTGCGACCCGAGTGGCCGATCTGCGCACCCACGGCGCACCCGCCGTGCTGATGCGCAAACGAGACGATCCGCCGCCACGCGTCGACGTGCTCGGAGCGGTAGATGCCGGCGCATCCCGGCGTGATCCGACCGATTTCCGACACGCAGATCATCTCGGTCATGACCAGCCCGGCGCCACCGAGCGCCCGAGCGCCCAGATGCACGAGATGGAAGTCGCCCGGCGTGCCGTCATCCGCCGAGTACATGTCCATCGGCGAGACCACGACCCGGTTGGGCAACTCCAACCCGCGCAGCCGGAACGGTATGAACATGGGCGGCCGCGGGTCCGGGTGTACCGAGGAGACGAACGACGGGTCGCGCAGCCGCAGGTTGTCGTAGGTCACGCGGCGGCTGCGGGTCAGCAGGTTGAACGCGAACTGCAGCCTCGGCTGCTTGGTGTAGCGGCCGATCGACTCAAACCACTCGAGTGACGCCTGCGCGGCGCGCTGTGTGCTCTCGACGATCGGCCGGCGCTCGGACTCGTACGCCGTCGTGGCCGAGAACACGTCGTCCCCAAACGAGCGCAGCGCCCAGGCCAGCGAGACCGCATCCTCCATCGCGAGCTTCGTGCCCGAGCCGATCGAGAAGTGGGCGGTGTGGGCGGCGTCGCCGAGCAGCACCACGTTGTCGACGCACCAGCGCCGGTTGCGGACCGTGACGAAGTTGATCCAGCGCGACTTGTTCGCCAGCAGCCGGCGTCCCCCGAGCGCGTCGTCGAACACCTCCGAGCACCACGTCACGCTCTCGTCGAGCGAAAGTTCGCCGAGTCCCAGCCGCTTCCACGTGCGCTCGTGCATCTCGACGATGAACGTGCTCGCGCCGCCGTCGTACGGATACGCGTGCGCCTGCACCGCGCCGTGCTCGGTCTCGGCGATGAAGAACTTGAACGCGTCGAACGCGACGTCGGCCCCGAGCCAGATGTAGCGGCATCGACGGCGGTCGAGCGAGGGCACGAAGTCGCGCGCGAGCGCGGTGCGCACGGCGCTCGACGCGCCGTCGGCCCCGACGACCAGGTCCGCCCAGCGGAGCTCCGCCACCGGCGGCGCCTCGGCGCGGAAACGCACGTCCGCCCCCAGCGACGCGGCCCGCTCCTGCAGAATCGAAAGCAGCTCGCGCCGGCCGACGGCCGAGAACCCGTGGCCGCCCGACCTTGTGAGCGTCCCGCGGTGGTGGATGTCGATATCGCTCCACCGCACAAATCGCTCGGCGATCTGCGAGTAGGTCTCGGGGTCGGCGTGCTCGAACACCGTCAGCGTCTCGTCCGAGAAGACCACTCCGAATCCGAACGCCTCCCCGGGATCACGCCGCTCGAACACGGTGATCTCGCAGTCCGGCCGGACCTTGCGCATCAGGATCGAGAAGTACAGCCCGCCCGGTCCCCCGCCGACGACCGCGATCCGCATCAGAGCACCCTCACGCCCCGAGGTCGCTTAGGTGTTCGTACTCGAGCGCAAGGCCGTTGACGATGTTGTGCATCAGCGCGAGCGAGGCGCGCACGCCCGCGTTCGCGTTCGGCGGGAGGTCCTCGTCGCACAGCGACTTGAGCTCCTCGTAGACGGCGAGGAGCCGGTGCTCGGTGGGGCCGAGCTCGTTGCCGAGCAGGTCGACGGTCACCGCGTCCTCCCCGCCGGCGCCGGCGCGCCCGTGGACGGTGCCGCCGCGGCCGCCGGCCCGGGCACCGGCGATTCGCGCAGGTCGATCATCCGCTTGGCCTTGAGCTCGAAGCGCGGCAGCTCGCCTTCGGCCGCCCGCTCGATGTGGAAGTTCAACCCCTCATGGGCATGGGCGAGGCGGCGGTGCAGCGCGTCGCTCAACTGCTCCCACGCCTCCGCCGACCAGGTCGGGCTGACCTCCACCCGGAGTTTGATCTCGTCGCGGATCCCCTCGTGGAAGACGACCGTCTGGAACTCCTCGATGTCGGGGTACTCGCGCACGATCCCCTCGATCGCACGCGGATAGACGTTGGTGCCGCGGATCACCTTCATGTCGTCGACGCGGCCGAGGATGCCGCCTTCGTAGATGTCGAACCCGCGACCGCAGTCGCACGTCGACGCCGGAACCCGACACACGAGGTCGCCGGTCCGGTAGCGCAACAGCGGAGTCGACCCGCGGCCGAAAGACGTCACGACGCGCTCGCCCCGCTCGCCGTACGCCACCGGCTCGAGCGTGTCCGGGTCGAGCACCTCCTCGAGCACGTGGTCCTCGATGATGTGGGTCCCGCCCGGCTGGTGGGAGCACTCGAACACCATGATCGTGCCGATCTCGGTCATGCCCGCGGTGTCGTACGCCTTGGCGCCCCACAGCTCCTCGATCAGGGCCTTCGTCTGGGGGATCGAGCCGGCCGCCTCGCCCGACAGGATCACCCGGCTCACCTTGGACCCGGGCAGATCGATGCCGAGCCGGTCGGCCTCCTGGGCCAGGCGGATCGCGTACGTCGGGGTGGCGGCGACCACGGTGGCGCCGAAGTCGAGGATCTGGAGCACGCGCGACTCGGTGGTCTGAGCGCCGCCCGGCACGTTCAGGACGCCCACCTTCTCCATCGCGTAGTGCAGGCCCCAGAAGCCGATGAACGAGCCGTAGCCGAACGCGATGTAGGCCGTGTCGCCGTTCCTGACGCCGCAGCCCCAGATGCCGTAGCACCACATCTCGGCGATCCACGCCCAGTCCTTGCGCGAATCGAGCGCGCGCAGCGGGCCTCGGCCGGTGGTGCCCGAGGTCGTGTGGACCCGGATCGCACCCTCGCCCCCGATGACGGGAATCTCGCCGTACGGTGGCGCCTCGTCCTGGGAGGCCATCCACTCGTCGCGGGTCAAAACGGGGACGCGCCGCAGGTCGTCGAGCGTGCGCAGCTGCGTCGCCTCGAACCCGTCGGCCGCGAACCGTCGCCGGTACCACGGACTGCGGGCGGCCGCCCACTCGCACTGGCGGCGCAGCTTGGCCAGTTGGAGCGCCTCGATCCGTCCGCGATCGAGGGTCTCGGTCTTGGGGTTCCAGTACGGGCTGTCCGTCGCCACCGTCCTCGCCGCGAGGATACCCGACATTGCTCCGGACTTCTATGTCGAGTATCGTGGTCGCGGCGGCGTGGCGGGGACCGGGGTTTTCGCTGCGTCGCCCAAGCCCCCGGCGCAGATGGCCTCCAGCCGCCACCGGATCGTCAACGCTCCCGAGCTCGGCGAGCCGAGTGGCTTCTCGCATGCGGTCGTGGCGGACGGCAGAGCGGTCTACCTGGCCGGCCAGATCGGCGCTGGCGAGACCCTCGTCGAGCAATTCGATAACGCGGCACGCAACCTGCTGACGGCGCTGCGGGCGGCCGGCGGCGAGCCCGAGGACCTCGTCTCGCTCCAGATGTTCGTGACCGACGTGGCGGCCTACAAGGACTCGGCCCCGGCCATCGGCAAGGTCTGGCGCCGGCACTTCGGGCGCCACTACCCGGCGATGGGCCTGTTCGGGGTACGCGAGCTGTTCGAGCCCTGGGCGCAGATCGAGCTGATGGGAGTCGCCGTCCTCGCCAGATAGCCGCCCTCGCCAGACAGCACTCGTCGGCACTGTGTGACACCGTGTCGGCAATGCAGTGGCTCTCGCGCCGGAGCTCCGCGGTCGTCGCGGTCGTGGCGGTGCTGGCCGTGGCGGCGGTTGCCGGCCTGATCGCCTCACGCGGAACAAGCGCGCACGAGCGCTCGCACCACGTCGCCTCGCCCCCACCGCAAACCGCCGGTGCCCAGGCCGCGACCCAGAACGCGGTCACGCTCAATGTCTCCAACAGCGCCACCGGCCGCCCCATCCCCGCCGGGTTCCTCGGGCTGTCGCTCGAGTATCCGGCCGTCGAGGCCTACGCCGGCCACGACCCGAGCGGGGTGGACCCGGTCTTCGTCCAGCTGATCCGCAACCTCGTCCCGGCGCAGCAGCCCAGCATCCGGATCGGCGGGGATTCGACCGACTGGACGTGGTGGCCGGTCCCGGGCGTGAGCAAGCCTGGGGGCGTCAAGTACACCCTCAACCCAACCTTCGCGCACGTGGTCGGCACGCTCGCGCGCGAAACTGATGCCAAGCTGATCATGGGCATCCAGCTCGAGGCCGACAGCGCCCCGGTCGCCGCCACCGAGGCGCGCGAGCTCGAGTCGCAGATCGGGCGCAGCTCGATCCAGGCGCTCGAGCTCGGCAACGAGCCCGAGCTGTACGGGAGCTTTACCTGGTACACGACCAGGAGCGGGGTCCACGTCAAGGGCCGCGCCAAGGGGTATGACTTCGCCGACTACCAGGGCGACTTCTCGCGGATCAGCAAGGCGTTCACGAACGTTCCCCTGGCCGGACCCGCGACCGGCGCGCCCAAGTGGATCCCCGAGCTCGGCGCGTTCCTCCCCGCCCAGCCGCGGGTGTCGGTGGCGACGCTGCACCGCTATCCGCTCCAGCTCTGCTACATGCCGGCCGCCTCGCCGATGTACCCGTCGATCGCCCACCTGCTCTCCCCGACCGCGTCGCGGGGGCTCGCCGACAGCGTGGCCCCGTACGTCGGCATCGCGCATGCGCGGCACGTGTCGCTGCGCATTGACGAGATGAACACCGTCTCGTGCGGCGCCGCGCCCGGTATCAGCAACGCGTTCGTGTCCGCCCTGTGGGCGCTCGACGCCGCCTTCCAGATGGCGCGGGTCGGTGTCGACGGCGTCAACTTCCACACCTATCCGGGCGCCCCTTACGAGCTGTTCAGCTTCAAGCGCCGCGACGGGCACTGGCAGGGGTTCGTCTCACCCGAGTACTACGGCCTCGACATGTTCGCCCAGGCCGCTCCGCCGAACTCCAGCCTGCTCCGGCTGTCCGGCTCGCTCGGCGACGTCCGGGCGTGGGCGACCCGGGCCCCCGACGGCACGATCCACGTCGTGCTGATCAACGACTACACGGCGCAGTCGCGGACGGTGGCGCTGCGGATCGCCGGCGCCGGCGCGCCGGCGTCGCTCGAGTGGTTGCGGGCGAAGGGGCTTTCCGCGACCACCGGCGTGACGCTCGGCGGGCAGACGTTCGGCACCGCGACCAGGACCGGCGTACTCGCCGGCCGCTCCACGGACACGACGCTCACGCCGGCGAACGGCGCGTATGTCGTCCGACTGCCCCAGGCGAGCGCGGCGATGCTCACGCTGACACCTCCACCGGCCGGCTGACATCGGGGCTCTGCGCCGCCGATGCCGCCTGGGCGTGGGCGAAGTCGCGCGAGCGGATCAGCGCCATCGAGGCCAGGCCGCCCACCAGCGCCACCGCGCCCGTGACCAGGAGCAGGTCGTTCAGCCCGGCCGCGAACGCCGCGTGCGCGGCAACCGCCACCCGGCCACGCACGTCCGCCGGGACCGACGCGATCAACCCGCGTACGTTGCCCTGCTGGATCGCTGTCGCGGCCGTCGCGCCGTGGCCGGCCAGCGACGGCACCGCGGCCAGCCCGTGATGGAGGCTCCGTCGCACTGCCGAGGTGAAGATTGTGCCGAGCGCCGCGGTGGCCACGGCGATCGCGACTTGGCGGAAGGTGGCGTTGACGCCCGAGGCCATGCCGGCGCGGTGCGGTTCCACCACTCCGACCGCCGTCGAGGCCAGCGGCGGATTGACCAGCCCCGAGCCAACCCCCGCGACGAGGAAGCCGGGTATCAGATGCGTCCAGGAGCTCGTCGCGTCCAGTCCGGACATCAGCGCCAGCCCGACCCCGACCAGCATCAAGCCTGGGCCGATCAGCCAGCGCACCGGTACGCGCGAGCTCACCCGCCCCGAGGCGGTGGCCGCGACGAACATGCCGGCGGTGATGATCAAGAGCCGCACGCCGGTGCCCGAGGCGGAAAAGCCGAGCGCATCCTGGAGGTAGAGGACGAGGTAGAGCAGCATCGCGAACAGCGACCCGTTCATCGTGAAGGCGACGATCGAGCCGCCCACAAACGTCGGGGTGCGCAGCAGCCCGAGGTCGAACATCGGGTGCTCCGATCGGGCCTCGGCGATCACGAACGCGATGAGCAGCAAGCACCCGCCGGCAAGGCAGACCAGCACCCCGGTGTCGCCCCAACCGTGGCCGGATACGCGGATGAAGCCGTAAACCAGGCTGACCAGACCGGCGGTGAACAGGACGAAGCCGGGCCAGTCGGGCGGCGTCGCCACCGGCGTCTTCGACTCGTCCACGCGCGCCCGGGTGGCGATCGTCGCAGCGATGCCGATCGGCACGTTCACGAGGAAGATGCCGCGCCAGCTGATCCCGCTCGTGATCACACCACCGAGGATCGGGCCGAGCGCGACCGCGGCGCCGGTGACCGCGCCCCACACGCCGAACGCCACACCGCGCTCGCGGCCTTGGAAGCTCGCGGCCAGCAGGGCGAGCGAGGTCGACATGAGGATGGCACCGCCCACTCCCTGGGCGGCCCGCGACGCGATCAGCATGACGGGCGACCCCGCGAGGCCGCAGGCCAGCGAGCCCGCGGTGAAGATGATGAGCCCGCCGGTGAACATCAACCGTCGCCCGTAGCGGTCGGCCAGCGAGCCGGTAGTGAGCAGCAGCGAGGCGAGCGTCAGCGCGTAGGCCGACACCGTCCACTGCAGGTCGCTGAAGCCGGCGTGCAGGTCGCGCTGGATGTAGGGCAGGGCGACGACGACGATCGTCAGGTCGAGCAGCAGCATGAAGATGCCGGCGCAGACGACGAGGAGCGTCCACCATTTCCTGTCCATTTCATGACCTCCTTTCGAAGCGAAGTTGCCTCTCCACCATGGGCAATCCCTTCGATAATGTCCACGAAAATGCATAGGCGCGCCGAATCTCGACATGAACCAGCCTCTCCTTGATCAGATCGATCGCAAGCTCATCCACGCCCTGGCGATCGACGCCCGTGCTCCCTTCCGCACCCTGGGCGAGGTGATCGGCTGCTCGGACCAGACGGCGGCGCGGCGCTACCGGCGGCTGCAGGAGGTCGCCGACCTGCGGGTCATCGGGGACGTCGAGGCCCTGCGGGTCGGTTGGGACGACTGGCTGCTGCGGCTGCAGTGCACGCCGGCGGGCACGACGCCAGTGGCCGAAGCGCTCACCCGCCGGGCCGATACGCGCTGGGTCCAGCTGGCCTCGGGCGGCACCGAGATCGTGTGCGTGCTACAGGCGCGCACGCCCGAGCAGCGCGACGCGCTGCTGCTGAAGGGCCTGCCGGGGAGCCGGCAAGTCGTGCAGGTCGCCGCGCACCTGATGCTCGAGGCCTACAGCGCCGAGAAGTGGGGCGGGATCGCCTCGGCCCTGACCCCGGCCGAGGCGGCCGGCCTGACCGCTCCCGAGGTCGACGCGCAGGCCGCTCCGGTGCAGCTCGACGAGCTCGACCTCGCCCTGCTGGCCCACCTCGGCGAGAACGGCCGCGCCTCGCACAGCCAGATCGCGGCCGCCATCCACACGCACGAGTCGACGGTCCGCCGACGGATCGAGGAGCTGCGGCGGGCCGGCGCGCTCGTCTTCGAGATCGACATCGACACCGCAGCGCTTGGGATGCACACCCACGCCTACCTGTGGCTGTCGGTGGCGCCCAGCGAGCTCGAGCGCGTCGGCACGGCCCTGGCCGACCACCCCGAGGTCGCCTACGCCGCGGCGACCACGGGGCGCACCAACCTGTTCGCCAGCGTCGCCTTCCGCGACTCACGCCACATGTACGAGTACCTGAACACGCGCCTGGCCACCCTGCCCGGCATCCATTCGGTGGAGGCCGCGCCCTCGATCCGGACGCTCAAGCGAACCGGCGTAGCGCCTCCACCCCGTCCCACACGTCGACGAACCGCGTCGTGAGCGGTGAGAGCCCGAACCGGATCACGTCGGGGCGCCGGAAGTCGGGAATCACGCCTGCGTCGACGAGCTGCGCGCATAGCCGCCGCGCGTCCGGATGCGCCAGGGCCACGTGTGCCCCGCGCCGCGCCGGGTCCCGCGGCGACGCCACGGCCACCCCCAACGGCGCCAGCAGGGCGTCCGCCAGCGCGACGGCGAACTCCGTCAGCGCGATCCCCTTGGCGCGGATCGCGTCGATCCCGGCCCCGGCTATCAGCCGCACGCCTTCATCGACGGCGGCGAGACTCAGAATCGGCGGCGTGCCGGACAGAAAGCCGCGCATTCCGCCGGCAACCTCGTATCCCGGCGCCATCTCGAACGGGTCGCGCCGGCCGAGCCAACCCCAGATCGGCTGGCGGAGCTCCGGCTGGAGATCGCGCGCGACATACATGTACGCCGGGGCTCCCGGACCGGCATTTAGATATTTATAAGTGCACCCGACCGCCAAGCCGGCGTGGTCGCCATCGAGCGAGAGGGGGACGGAGCCGGCGCTGTGGCTGAGGTCCCACAGCATCAGCGCCCCGGCGTCCGCGACGACCTGATCGATCGCGGCCATCTCGGCGATGTGCGCAGAGCGGTAGGAGACGTGCGAGAAGGTGGCGAGCGCGGTGTCCGGCCCGATCACCGCTGCCACCTGTTCGGGCGTCGGGCCGCCGGCGCGGTCGCCCTCCAGCCACACGAGCTCGAGCCCGCGCGCGCGGGCGAGCCCCTCGAGCACGTACCGGTCGGTCGGGAAATTGTCGACGTCGGTGAGGATCTGCGTCCGGCCGGGGCGCGCGTCGAGCGCCGCGGTCGCGAGCTTGTAGAAGCACACCGTGGTCGAATCGCCGATCACGGTCTGGCCGGGCGCGGCGCCGAGCGCGGCCGCGCCAAGCCGGTCGCCGATCTCAACCGGCAGCTCGAGCCAGCCCTCGTCCCAGCCCCGGACGCCCCGCTCCCCCCACTGAGCGACGACGCTCTCGAGCCGCGCCACCGTCGTCCGCGGCAGACACCCCAGCGAGTTGCCGTCCAGGTAGACGACGCCCGGATCGATGACGAAGCGCTCGCGGAACGCGCGCAGCGGATCGCGCGCGTCGAGCTCGGCCGCGGCATCGCGGCTGCGCGCCGCCGTCAGCCCGTCCATCGTGTGGTCACGCTCTGAGCTTGTCGAGTGGGCACGCCCGCTCGGATCCTAAGGCGCCGCCGTCAGGCGCCGCCGACCAATGTAATTCACCGCCCCAGGTAGGCGCGCTTGAGCTCCTCGTGATGCAGGAGCTCGGAGGCGCGGCCCTCGACCGCGATGTTGCCGGTCGCGAGCACGTAGCCACGGTCCGCGATCGACAGCGCCATCGTCGCGTTCTGCTCGACCATCAAGATCGCCACGCCCGATGCGTGCACCTCCTTGATGATCCGGAAGTTCTGCTGGACGAGCGCGGGCGAGAGCCCCATCGACGGCTCGTCCATAAGCAGCAGGCGCGGACGCGACATCAGGGCGCGGCCCATCGCCACCATCTGCTGCTCGCCGCCCGACAGGGTTCCCGCGAGCTGGTCCTTGCGCTCCTCCAATCGCGGGAATAGCGTGTGGACGCGCTCGAGGTCGGCGTCGAACGTGCTTCCGTCTTGGAGGACCGCGCCGAGCTCGAGGTTTTCGCGCACGGTCATCTGGCCGAACAGCCGTCGGTTCTCGGGGACGATGGCCAGGCCGCCGGCGATCCGCTGCGCCACCGGCCAGCGGGTGACGTCTTCGCCCTCGAGCAGGACCCGCCCGGAGCGGGGCCGCACCAGCCCGAGGATCGTCTTGAGCGTGGTCGACTTGCCCGAGGCGTTGCCTCCGAGCAAGCACACCAGCTCGCCCGCGTCGACGGACAGCGCGATGCCCTCGAGGATCCGCATCTGTCCGTAGTAGGTGGTGACGTTGTCGAGTTCGAGCAGCATCAGGTCTCGGCCAGCGCCTCGGGGTCGCGGCCCAGGTAGGCCTCGACCACGGCCGGGTGGGCGGCCACGGCGTCGAACGAGCCCTCGGTGATCTTGACACCGTGGTCGAGCGCCACCACCCGGTCTGAGATCCCCTCGACCACGTGCATGTCGTGCTCGATCACCAGAATGGCCAGCCCGAGCTCGTCGCGCATCCGTCCGATCACTTCGGTCACCTCATGCGTCTCGTTGGGGTTCATTCCCGCGGCCGGCTCGTCGAGCAGCAGCAGCCGCGGCCGGGTGGCGAGCGCGCGGGCGATCTCGAGGCGGCGGCGGTTGGCGTAGGAGAGGACGTACGCCGGCTGGTTCCAGCGGTAGCCCACCAGGCGCTGGCCGAAGAACGCCAGCACCTCCTCGGCCAGCGCGTCGACTTCGCGCTCCTCGCGCCGCGCCCGCGGCAAGCGCAGGATGGATTCGGGCGGCGACGCGTGGGTGTGGCCGTAGGTGGCGGCCTTGACGTTCTCCTTGACCGTCATGTTCTGGAACAGGCGCAGGCTCTGGAACGTGCGCGCGATTCCCAGCCGCGTAATCCGGAACTGGCGCTTGCCGGCGATGCTCTGACCGGCGAAGCGCACGTCGCCCGAGCTCGGCTTGTAGACGCCGGTGATGACGTTGAAGATCGTCGTCTTGCCGGCGCCGTTGGGTCCGATGACGCTGACGATCTCGTGCTCGGACACCTGCAGGTCGAGCTCGGTCAGCGCCTTCAACCCGCCGAACGACAGCGACAGCTTGTCGAGCTCGAGCAGGGGTGTCTTCGCGGGGGCGGTGTCGGTCACCGGTTCATACCGTCTCGACGCGTCGCGTCCCCAGCAGTCCGTTCGGCCGGGCCGCCATCGTCACGATCAGGATCACCCCGAGCATGATCTGGGTGGTGATGGCCGGATTGACGATCAGGCGCGACTCCCAGCAGCACGCCGCCAGGCAGACCGTGGGGACGACGAGGACGAGCCGCAGCGTCCCCTGCAGGCGAACCAGCGCGAGCACCAGGCCGATTACCAGGATGAACAGGATGTTCCCGTAGCCCGTGGCGTTGCTCGGGACGATCACCCAGTCGGTGACCGCGGAGCCGATCCAGCCGGCGCTGCCGGGATGCCCGGCCGTGGCCGAGCTCGAGATCGCGCCGACGATCGCGTGCGCGACGAAGCCGAGCACGACGATCCCGGCGAGCACGGCGGCGAGCTTCCACCACGGCCGGATCTTCAGGAACAGCGTCAGCAGGATCAGGCCGTAGAAGAGGTAGCCGGCGTCGAGCGGGCTCGAGAGCATCTGCTCGAGCGCCCACACGATGATCCCGCCGGCGATCGCCCCGGCGATGCTGCCGGCGCCGCCCAGCACTAGGCAGGCGAAGATCAGAATCAGGATGCTCTCGGTGAAGTTGGTCGGAAACACGCTCGAGGTCTGAGCGGCGAACAGGGTGCCCCCGAGCGCGCCGATCGCGGCGCTGAAGCTGAAAGCCATGACCTTCAGCTTGTTGACCGGGACGGTCATCGCCGACGCCGCCAGCGGGTCATCGCGCAGCGCACGCCAGGCGCGGCCGGTTCTGGAGGTGTCGAGCAGGTGCAGGATCGCGGCCAGTCCGACGACGACGATCAGCGCCACGAGGTAGTAGCCGCGCGGGGTGGAGACGTTGCCGCTCAGGCCGTGCAGCGGGTCGATCGAGAAGATGCCGTTGACGCCGCCGAGCGTTCCCGGGTCCACGTTGTTGACGACCTCGAAGAACGCCTGCCCGACGAACAGCGTCACGATCGCCAGGTAGTCGCCCTCGAGGCGCAGCGCGATCAGCCCGATGACCACCCCGACCAGGCCGCCGGCGATGACCACGATCGGGATCGACTCGAACGCGGCCAGGTGGGCTCCCCCCGTCCCGCCCGTGCCGAGCGCCGAGGAGGAAAAGATCGCGTATCCGTAGGCGCCGAAGCCGACGAACGCGATGTAGCCGAGGTCGAGCAGGCCGGACCAGCCGGCGGCGATGTTCAGTCCGAGCGAGAGGATCGCGTAGAGCAGGCAGGTGAAACCGACCGTGAGCAGGTTGACGTTGCCGGTCAGCAGACCGAAGGCGAGGCCGGCCACCGCAGCCAGCGCCAGCCGCGGCCACCACCCGACCCGCGCGTCGAGGATGGCGAGCGCGCGGCCCAGCCCGGCGCCCTGGTCGCGGCGCTCGCCCGACTGGGCGACCCATTCGTCGACGCCGATCTGGGGCATCAGGTGGTCCTCCTACACCTTCTGCATCGCTCGCCGGCCGAAGATCCCGGTCGGGCGGACGAGCATCGTGACGATCAGAATCCCGAACACAACCAGGTCGGAGTACTTCTCAGAGATGTAGCTCAGGCTGAACGCCTCGCACAGGCCGATGAAGATGCCGCCGACCATCGCGCCGGTGATGCTGCCGATGCCACCGACGACGGCGGCGGTGAATGCCTTCAGCCCGGCCAGGAAGCCGATCGTGTTCGAGATCGATTGGAACTCGAGCCCTGACATCACGCCGGCGACACCGGCCATCACCGAGCCGATGAAGAACGTCAGCGCGATCGTTCGGTCGACGTTGATGCCGAGCATCTCGGCCGCTTCACGGTCGGACGCGACCGCGCGCATCGACTTGCCGAGCGTGGTCCGGTCGACGATCTGGATCAGTGCCCAGCACATCACGCCGGTCACGACGAAGATCAAGATCTCGACGCTGTCGATGTGCGCGCCCGCGATGTGGATGCCGTTCGTGTCGGAGATGAAGTCGGTCGTGTTGTAGCTGCGCACGAAGCCGCCGAACAGCAGCAGGACGGTGTTCTCGAGCACGAACGAGACGCCGAGCGCCGTGATCAGCGGTGCTATTCGAGGCGCGTCGCGCAACGGCCGGTAGGCGAACCGTTCGATCGCCACGCCGAGCACGCCGGTGCCAAGGCCCGCGATCACCATCATCAGCACGATCAGCAGCGGTACGGGGATCGAGAGATGGTTCGGGCCACCGAACCACTGGATCACGAAGTAGCCGATGTACGCCCCCACCATGTACACGTCGCCGTGCGCGAAGTTGAGGAGCTTCAGCACGCCATAGACCATCGTGTAGCCGAGCGCGATCAGGGCGTAGAGGCAACCCGTGACGAGCCCGTTGACGAGTGTTTGGATGAAGACCTGCACGTTCGTGTGCCCTTTTTCGTCCAGAAAGCCGACGGCGCCACCCGCGGAGTATCGCGGGCGGCGCCGTCGAGGACTAGCTAAGGCGCCGCCGTCAGGCGCCGCCGACCAATCTCATCCTTTCCCTCACTTGATCACTTCGGCGGGATCTCCACGTACTTGCCTGAGCTGTTGACCTGGAACAGGTAGCCGTAGTTGCCCGCCAGGTCGCCGTTGGAGGCGAACGCGATCGGAATCCCGAGCGGGTTGGCAGCGGCCGGGATGTTCGTCGTCTTGATCGCGGCCAGCACGTTCGAGCGGCTCGGCGTCTGGCCGGCCTTGCAGACCGACGCGATCGCCCTCATGACCACGTCAGCGGCCTCGTAGGTCGGAAGCCCGAACGCACCGTACGGTCCGTACTTGGCCACGCCCTTGACGATCGCGACGTCGAGCGGCTTCGTGCTGCCCGAGATGTCTGGCCCGAACGCCGAGACGTAGCTGCCCGGGATGTTGAACTGCGACGGCGAGTTGGTTCCGTCGGTCCCGAACAGGATCGTCGTCTTGCCCGCCTGCTTGGCGTCGAGCCCGAACTGCTGCGCGTTCGTGGCGGTCTGCCACGGCAGCATCGTCACGCCGTCGTCCGCACTGAGATGCGACGTGACCAGCGACTTGAGCGCCGCCGCCAGCGTCGCGCCGGTGTCCGTGCCGTTGAGAGTCTGGTGGTCGACAGAGATTCCGGCCTTCTTCAGGATCGGGACGATCACGTTGACCAGACCCTGCGAGTACGCCTCATCGTCATCGATGATCAGCACCGCCTTGGGGTGCAGGTGGTTGATGACGTAGTTGGCGTCCTGCGGTCCCTGGACGTCGTCGTCAGGCACGACGCGGAAGAACGTCGGGTTCTTCCCGTCCGTCGCCAGCGCCGGCAACGTCGCCGAGCCAGAGATGAACGCGATGCCCGCCTTGCCGAAGATCGGGCCGACGGCCTCGACCTCCTGGCTGCCGGCGGGACCGATCGTCGCCACCGCATTCGAGGCAACGATCGACTGGGTCTTCTGGACGGCGAGCGACGGTGTGAGCTGGGTGTCGTCCTGGGCCAGCGTCACGTTGGTGTGGTTCAACGTGTTGTCGTTGGCCACGGCCAGCTGCGCGAAGTGCAGCTGCTCGAGACCGACCTGCGCCACCGGACCGGTGAACGGACCCTCGATCGCGATCGAGGCCGTGCAGGATTTCGAGCTGCTGCTGGCGGCAGCCGCCGTCGTGGTGCTGCTTTTACTGGCACTGCTACTGCTGCTACTGCCGCAGCCGCCCGCGACCAACGCGGCCAGGGTCAAGGCTGCGACACCGATACGTACCTTCACTGGCTCTTACTCCTCCTCCTAGGGATGCTGCGGATTGTCGTTAGTAGCCGGCAGCGGGGGCGTCCCGGGGAAGGCCGGCGTGCCGTCTGGGTAGTACGCGTTCGCCGGCGAGCCCGCCGGCCGGAACACCGCGACCAGTCGCATGACGTCCTGGCCGGTGTTCTCGAGGCAGTGGACCGTGCGCGCCGGCAGTTCGATTTGCGAGCCCGGGCCGATCGGCCGGACGGCGCCGCCGGCGCTGAACGTGCCGGTCCCCTCGAGGACGTAGATGACCTCGTCGTAGGTGTGGAAGTGGTCGGCGGCGCGGACCGCCGGGATGTAGCCGACGAACTGGGTGGCCGAGCGCAGCCCGGTGCTCGGGTCGGCCACGATCCGGAACTCGCGTTCTGTCGTGGCCGCCTGCGCCTCCTGGTCGGCCAGTCGGCGCACCACGGTACGCCCGTCAGCCCCGGCTGGCTCCGGGTCACGGATCCGCACGGAAACCATGCGCAGTGGATCGGACCCCTCGTTCTCGAGCGCGTACTCCTCGCCGGGTCCGAGGTTGATGCCGGTCTCGGGCTCGAGCGCGTGCCTCTCTCTCCCCAGGCGCAGCGCGCCCGAGCCCGCTATGACGAACAACACCTCCTCAGCTTCACCGGTGGCGCGCGAGATCGAGCTTCCCGGCTCGCAGTCGATCACTGCCTGTTCCAGCGCCACCGAAGTCTCCGTCAGGCCCACGCTGGCAAATTCGGCTTGCGACGACGCGGACCTTCTTCGCTTGCTCGCGAGTCCGCGCTGATCACCCAGGCCATCATGGCGGCGTCAGCCTAAGCCAACTAGTCTTGCGATTGCGTTATGGCGCAGATCGCGAATCAGCTTGACGTTGCCGCGCTCCGGGAGCGCTTCTCCTCGTTGCAAGAGGGATTCACCTTCTTCGACGCCCCCGGCGGCTCCCAGGTGCCCGACGAGGTGGGCGACGCGGTGGCGCGGACGATGCGCGAGGCCAGCGCCAACCTCGGCGCGGTGTACGAGACGAGCCTGCGCGTGGGGCGGATCTTCGAGCGGGCCGAGGGCACGGCCGCGCGCTTCCTGGGCTGCGAGCCGCACGAGGTGATCTTCGGTCCCAACATGACCTCGCTCGACTTCGCCCTCTCGCGAACAGCCGGGCGGACGTTTGCGCCGGGCGACGAGATCCTGGTATCGGCGCTTGACCACGACGGTGGCGTCGCACCATGGCTCGAGCTCGCGCACGACCGCGACCTGATCGTCCGCTCGGTTGAGCTTCTCGACGACACGACGCTCGACTACGCCGACCTCGAGCGCAAGCTCTCCGACCGGACGCGGGTGGTGGCCTTCGCCTGGGCCTCCAACGCGGTCGGCACCGTGGTCGACGCCGCGCGGGTGTGCCGGCTGGCGCACGACGCCGGCGCCCTCGCCTGGGTCGACGCCGTCCACTACGCCGCTCACGCGCCGATCGACGTGCGGGCGATCGACGCCGACGTGCTGATCTGCTCGCCCTACAAGTTCTGCGGTCCGCACCTGGGCGTGGCATACGGCCGCGCCGAGGTGATCGAGCGGTGGCGACCGTACAAGGCGCGGCCGGCGCCGACCACCCCGCTGGGGCGGCGGTTCGAGACCGGCACCCAGCCCTACGAGCTACTCGCCGGCTTCAGGGCCGCGGTCGATTACCTGGACTCGATCGGCGGGTTTGAGCTGATCGAGCCCTACGAGCGTTCCCTCGGCGAGCGGTTCCTGGCGGCTTTATCGGATGCGGTGACGGTGTACGGCCTGCCCACCATGGAGGGGCGCGTGCCGACCTTCCTGGTCAACGTCGCCGGCGTGCCGGCGCCCGATGTCGCCGCGCGGCTTGCCGCGCAGGGCATGGGCGTCTGGGCCCACGACTCGTGGTACTCGCTCGGCCTGTACCGGCGGCTCGGCTACGAGGACGAGTCGGTCCGAATCGGCTTCATCCACTACAACACGGTGGAAGAAGTGGATCGCCTGGCCGCGGCTTTGAACGCGATGGCCTAGCCGGCGGCCGCCTCGGTCAGACTCGCGCCGTGACCGGCTGGAATGGCGAGTTCTCGGGGTGGCCGCCCTGGTACGTTCGCGGCGTGGCGGAGGACCCGCGGACCCAGGCAGCGCGCACCCACTTCGACCGCTGGTCGGAGACCTACGAGCACGACTCGGCGGCCAGGTGGCTCCGGGAGGTGCAGACCGAAGCCCTCGCCGCGCTCGCCCTCAATCCGAACGACGTGCTGCTCGATCTCGGTTGTGGCACCGGCGCCGCCGTTCGAGACGCCGCCGCGGCGGTCCGGCGCGCGGTCGGATTCGACGTCTCGCCCGGCATGATCGCCCAGGCTCGCGAGCGCGCCACCGGGCTTCACAAGGTCGAGTTTCGCCAAGGCGACGTCAGTGCCCCGCTGCCGTTCGCCGACGGTGAGTTCACCGCGGTCGTGTGTACCACCGCGTTTCACCATTTCCCAAGGCCGCTCGAGACGATCGCGGAGATCTCGCGCGTGCTCGCCCCGACCGGGCGCGTCGTGATCGCCGACGCCAACCGCCGGCACCCGGCCGTGTTCGTCCTTGACCTCGTCCTGCGCGTCTCCCAACCCAGCCACGCCGGCTTCCGCTCCCCGGCCCAGCTCATGCACGACCTGCGGGCCGTCGGCTTTGCCAGCGCCTCCTACTGCACGACCCGGTGGCGCAGCTACGCGTTCGTCAGGGCCGAGCGGGGCGCGCGCTGAGGCGGGCCTCGGCGATCGTCGGCTCGGTGACCTGCCGACCCGGGACGCACTGGCGCTGCTCATCCGCCACGTGGCGGAGGTCGTCGTCGACACGACCTTCTCGCGCTGCATCCCCGCCCTGATCGAGGGAGCGGAGCGCGACCCGCGCGTGCGCGAGTTTCACCACCGGGACTCCGCGGAGCGGCGCCAGGCCCTGATCGATCTGATCGCGCTTGGGATCGAGCGGGGCGAGGTCGCGGCCGAGGTCGATCCGGATCTGGCCACGGTCGCCCTGCTCGGGACCGTCTTCTACCGGCGGCTCATGACCGGCACGCCGTTCGACCCCGCCGACGCGACCGAACTGGTGTCGCTCGTCCTCGGGTGAGTTCAGACAGGCAGGCCGGCCTCGAGGTGCGCCAGCCCGGAGTCCATCAGCTCGAGGTAGTCGGCTTCGGGATCCTCCGCGGCGGCCAGCATGGCCGAGATCGATACCCCGATCACGGCCCCGGTGAGCGCGCGCACCGCTGGGTCATCGCGCGTGCGCCCGGTTCGTTCCGCGACCGCGTCGGTGAACGGCTCGAGCGTGCCGGCGAGCTGGTCGAGTGCGCGGGCCCGCAATTCGGGTACGGAGATGATCAGCATCGCGCGCTGGCGCTCGCGCTCGAGCTCGTCCGGCGGCAGCCCGCCGAGGACCGAGCGCATCGTCCGCCGCAGCGCGCCGATCGGGCTGAGCTCGGACGGCTGGGCCACGAAGTCGGCGATCAGCACCGGGTCGTAGCGGTCGTGCAGGACAACATCCTCCTTGGTCGGGAAGTAGCGAAAGAACGTCGCGGGTGAGACCTCGGCCCGCGCCGCGATCTGATCGACCGTGGTCGCGTGGTAGCCCTGACGCTCGAACAGGTGCAGCGCGGCCGCCTGGATGGCGGTGCGGGTCCTCGCCTTCTTGCGCTCGCGCAATCCGGCGGGCGATTGCTCACGTACTTCTGACAAGGTCGGTACCTGGGGTCGCCGGGCCCTCGGCCCGGTGTCGCTCGATGCCAGGTAGGAATAGCAGCGAGAGCACGGCGCCGGCGGCGGCGATCCCCGCGCTGACCATTAGCGACCGGTCCATGCCGTGCACGAACGCGACCCGCGCCGAATCGAGCAGCGACGGCGAGCCCAGTCGCGCCGCCACCGCCACGGCGCCGAAGATCGACTGCTTGGCGGTGCCGGCCACGGCGGGCGGGAGGCCCGCGACGTGGAGTCCCGTGAGGTAGCCGGCGCTCAGGATGCTCCCGAGGATCGCCGTACCGAGCGGCCCACCGGTCTTGTTGACCGCCTGGAGCACGGCGGAGCCGATCCCGCTGCGCTCCTCGCTCAGCTCGGACAGCGCCGCCGAGGAGGCCGTCGCCAGCGCGAGGCCCATGCCGGCACCGACCAGCGCCATCCAGGCCGCGACGAACCCCTCGCTCGAGCCAACCTTGGTCCCCGAGCCGAGCGCGAGCCCGGCGGCGAGCGCCACGAACCCGGCGCAGACGGTCAGCTTCGCGCCCAAGCGTCGCGCGACCCGGTCGGCCGGGATCGCGCCGATGACCAGCCCGCCGACGAGCGGGAGCAAGCGCACGCCCGACCCCATCGCGTCGGTCCCGACGACGCCCTGGAAGTACTGCGGCATCGTGAACAGCACGCCCATCATCGCGAGGACCGCGACCGCGATCAGGATCACGCCCCACGTGTAGGCGCGCGAGCGGAACAGCGCCACGTCGATCAGGGGCTCGCCGTCGGGCCGCGCGTTCAGCCGGCGCTCCCAGCCGAAGAAGCCGGCCAGCAGCGCCAGGCCCGCGACGATCGCTCCTAGCGCGACGGCGTCTCCCCAGCCGTGCTGGCCGGCCTCGATCAGGCCGTACGTGACGCCGACGAGCCCCGCGACCGACAAGACGATCCCGACCGGGTCGAGCGCCGGCCGGTGCGACGCCCGCGACTCGGGGATCAGCAGCGCGGTGGCGGTCAGCCCCACGAGCACGACCGGGACGTTCATCAGGAACACCCATCCCCACCACACGTGCGACAGCAGCCACCCGCCGAGGATCGGCCCGATCGGGAACGAAAGGAAGTTCGCCGCCGACCACACCCCCACCGCCTTGGGGCGCTCCTGCTCGTCGAACAGCACCGTCAGGGCCGACAGCGCCATCACGATCACGCCGGCGCCGGCGCCGCCCATCAGCACCCGGGCGGCGATGAAGTCCGCACTCGACGTCGACGCGGCGCAGGCCGTCGACCCGATCCCAAACAGCGCGAGGGCGATCAACATCACCTTCTTGCGGCCGTAGCGGTCGCCGAGCAGCCCAGCCGGAAGCATCGACGCCGCCAGCACGAGCAAATAGATCGACGAGAACCACTCCAGGTCGGATTCCGATGCGTGCAGCTTCACCGCGAGCGTGGGCAGCGCCACGCTCAGGACGGTCCCGTCCAGGCCGACCGCCAACACGGCCAGGGTCACGGCGCCGAGCGCCCACCAGCGGCGGCTTCCAAGCTCGTGGGGATCTAGCGCCACGAAAGTGATAGTAACACTCAAATGAGTGTCGCTATCAGTATTCTCCCGCCGAACTCCTTCTTCCCCTCCGCGGCTCCGGAACGTCGCCAGGCTCCCCCAGGACGGCGGTGAGCCGCGCCACCGCCGCCGTGAAGGCGTGCTCGGGAGGCTTGGCGTAGCCGACGACGAGCGCCTGACGGTGATGCGTCGAACCGTGGTCGAAGCTCGCCAACCCGGTGATGCCGAGGCCGCGCTCGCTGGCGCGCGCGATGACCTCAGTCTCGGAGCGGCCGGGCGGCAGGTCCACCAGAGCGTGCAGCCCCGCGGCGATCCCCGACACCTGCGCCTGCGGTGCGCGTCGGCGCAACTCGGTCACCAACCGGTCCCGGCGCCGGCGATAGCCGAGACGCGCGCGGCGGACGTGCCGGTCGTACGCGCCGGAACGGATGAGCTCGGCGAGTGTCAGCTGGTCGATCACGCCGGAGTGTCTTTCCGCGAGCATCCTGGCCGCGACGAGCGGCTCAA
>Ga0187769_10000197_pt1 | contig 33469 bp, 28 predicted proteins | sample 0116_SJ02_MP02_1_FD_133140 | JGI IMG/M metagenome (GOLD analysis project Ga0187769, IMG submission 133140) | Tropical peat soil microbial communities from peatlands in Department of Meta, Colombia - 0116_SJ02_MP02_10_MG | ecosystem: Environmental > Terrestrial > Soil > Wetlands > Peat | place...
CCTTCGGTTCGGGCGACGTCGTTGGGATTGCTGCGATGCAGGTAACAGTGGGGGTAGGTCTGGCGATTCAGCTCAATGTATGTGCCATCGTTTAGCATCCGTTGGGTTAAACGCTCGTTTTCTGCCTCCGATCCATCGCACCAAACGATTTGGGTCGGTCGAGTCAGTCTGGCGGATTCTTCGACCCAGGCTTCCAGTGGTGTGGGCACCCAAACTCCCCTTGATTACGCTGGGACGCACATGCAAGTTTCGAAACTATGGCGCGTCACTACGGAAAAAACAAACCCATTCTAGCTAATAAAGTCAAAGCTTAGAGTACGCTGGAAGGAAATGCAAGCAGAGCGAGCAACCCGTTGGTGCCTCGTGGTTGAATGCTATACTCGCGCGAAGTGTACGCGCGAAAACTACGAGCGGAGATGAAGATTGGAGACGAGCGAAAGCCGGTACCGCTCGACTGGCTCGACAGTTTTTGCATGCGGAATTTTACAGGTTCGGTCGAATTCGACGATACCCTGCCTCTAGGGGACGGGCGATTGGAAGCGGGATTACGCGTTGACTTAGAGCGGCTGGCGGCCGCCATGAGCGACTGGTTCACCAAACGCGGGAAGGGACAAGGAGCCAGAGTGATTGTGGAGATTCGTCGAGAGAGTTAGCCCAAGCTCGGGAAGGTGCAGCGCGAAAAAAGAGAGGGCCGAACCATTCCCGCTCACGTTTGGGGCGTTGCAGCGACATGGCGGGAGAGGTCCGGCTCCCACCTGTGTTTCGACGTGACCGAGAAGGGATCGTTAGCAGGAAGATAACACGAGGTCAGCCGCGAGTTTGCGTCAGCGACTGCGTGCGCGAGGTTCTGGCCTGCCAGTTGGCGAGCAGAGCCTTGATGGTGGGCAGCGCCGCGCGGGCGGCGTCTTCTCCCGCCTCGATGAGCTGCGGCGTTTTCGCAAACTCGTCCCATAGAATGTGATGGACATTCGGCTCGATCAAGACATCGGTGGCGGCGCGCCAGGGTTGGGCAGCGGCCATCTGGAGAATCGAAAAGGAACGGGAGATGACCTCGATCGTGTTGCGCGGCCCCGTCGTGAGAAGTCCTGGCTCCAGATGCACGCTGATCACGACCTCCGCGCCCAATTTGCGCACTGCAGGCGCTGGCACAGTTTCGGTGAGAAACCCATCCACGAGAATGCGGCCCTTGTGACGCACCGGCAAGAATAGGCCGGGATAGGCACAGGAGGCGCGCAGCGCCGGGCCGATTTCGCCACTGGTAAAGTAGACCGATTGCCCTGCCATCAGATCCGTGGCAACGATACTGAGAGGAATCTTGAGCTGATCAAAGGTCTTTGCAGGTGTGAATTTGTGGAGAAACTCGTCAAGGCGCTCATTCGACGCCATCCCCATGCGCGAGAGGGTCCAGCGGCCGAAATCGCGAAAGTGCGTTTCCGCACCGCGGCGTTCCATCTCTTCGAGCGAGGTCCCGCCGGCATAGGCCGCCGCGACTAGCCCGCCGACGCTCGTGCCGGCGACGAAGTCGACAGGGATTTCGTGCATTTCGAGGACCCGAAGGACACCGACATGAGCGATTCCTCGCGCGAATCCGCCACCGAGAGCGACCCCGATTTTCGGCCGCTCACCCTGTCCGGCATAGGCAAAGGAGCGCAGGCCGTGGACGGCCCACGAGAGCCATTTTGTTGCCGAATCCATCTGGCACCTCGGCGCAATACTCGCACCCAATATTAAATCTACCAAAATTCACCCGGCCGGAGCGTTTCCGGTTGACCCTGTTTGGCGGTTTTGCAACGATGTGCCTTGCTTGAGGTGGCCGAATGAAGCCCCGAATCGAAAAAGCGGCGGTGCTGGGAGCGGGAACGATGGGGGCGCGCATCGCCGCCCATCTCGCAAACGCCGGCATTTCTTGCTATCTCCTCGATATGGTCCCGCCGGAATTGAGCGCCGAAGAGATGCGCAAGGGGCTGACGCTTGAAAACCCTGCCGTGCGAAATCGCATTGTGCAGGCGGGACTCGAAGCGGCGAAACAGTCACGCCCTGCGGCACTGTTCACTCCTGAGTCGGCGAGGCTCATCACGACGGGAAATTTCGACGACAATCTGGCTTGGTGCGGCGAAGTGGACTGGATCATCGAAGCGGTCGCCGAGAATCTTGAGATCAAACGCAAGCTTTTTAGCCGCGTCGAGAGCGTCCGCAAGCCGGGAACCATCGTTACGTCGAACACCTCAGGACTGCCCATTCGCCTTATCGCGGACGGGCGCTCGGAGGATTTTCAGCGGCATTGGGCAGGCACACACTTCTTCAATCCGCCGCGCTACATGAAATTGGTCGAGTTAGTTCCCGGTCCCGACACATTGCCCCAGGTATTGGCAACCCTGAAGGAAGTCTGCGACATGCAATTGGGCAAGGGCGTGGTCATCGCCAAGGACACGCCGAACTTTATCGCAAATCGCATCGGCACGTTTGCGCTGCTCAACGCGTTTCAGAAGATGCAGGAACTGGAATTGACCGTCGAGGAGGTAGACCTGTTGAGCGGTCCAGTGATCGGCTGGCCCAATTCGGCTACGTTTCGCACGCTCGACATCGTCGGACTCGACGTGCTGGTCCATGTGATTCGAAACCTTTACGACAATGTGACCGATGACGAATCCCGCGAACTGTATCGCGTGCCGCCTCTGATGGAAGAGATGATGCGGCGCCGCTGGCTGGGTGAGAAGACCGGCAGCGGGTTCTACAAGCGCGTGAAGGGTTCGGGCGAATCGGAAATCCTGACGCTCGACTGGCAGAAGATGGAGTATCGGCCGCGACAGAGGGCGAAATTCAGCTCGATTGAGGCTGCCGGGACGATCGAGAGCACGCGCGAGCGATTGCCTGCGCTTGTCAAAGGGGCGCTCGATCAAACGGTTGCTGACAAGGCCAGCCGTTTCCTGTGGTCGACTTTGAGCGCCACGTGCCTCTATGCCGCGCGGCGCGTGCCCGATATCGCCGAGCGCATCGTCGATGTGGACCGTGCGATGCGCTGGGGTTTCGGCTGGGAACTGGGACCCTTTGAGGTTTGGGATGCCATCGGCGTCGCGCGGATGGCCCAGGCGCTCGCACGAGAGGAGAAGCAGATACCGGCCCTCGTTGCGGACGTACTCGCGTCGCCGAACCAATCCTTCTACCTGACAGAGAAAGGTAGCACGCGATACTTCACTCCGCCCGCCACCTTGCGACCGCTGGAAGAGGACGCCGGCGTGATCGTTCTGAAAGCCCTCAAGGAGCGTTCGACCGTAATCGAGGAAAAGTCTGCTGCAAGCCTCATCGATCTCGGCGATGGGGTGTTGTGTTGCGAATTTCACTCCAAGATGAACTCAATCGGGGGAGATACGCTGGCGATCCTGCAGGCGGGCGTCAAACGCCTCGAAACCGAATTCGAGGCCATGGTGATCGGAAACCAAGAGCCCAATTTTTCCGCCGGCGCCAACCTGATGCTCCTTCTCATGATGGCCCAGGAAGGTGAGTGGGATGACATTCATGTCGCCGTCCGCCAGTTTCAACGTGTGAATATGGCGATCAAGTACGCACCTGGACCCGTCGTCGCAGCACCGCACGCCATGGCCTTGGGAGGGGGCTGTGAAATTCCGTTGCACGCAGCCAGAATTCATGCGGCCGCAGAGACCTACATGGGACTGGTGGAAGCAGGTGTGGGCCTTATTCCCGCCGGTGGCGGGATGAAAGAAATGCTGATTCGCGCCAATGAGCATGCGGCCGGCGCAGACACCCTCGACCTGCTGCACGCGCTCAGGCCCATTTTCGAGAACATTGCCATGGCGAAAGTTTCTACCAGCGGTGAGCAGGCGCGGTCGCTAGGCTACTTGCGGCCTTCCGACCTGGTGGCCATGAACCGCGACCGCCAGATCGCCGACGCCAAACAGACGGCGCTCGCGCTGGTGCGCGCCGGGTATCATCCGCCGGCTCCTGCGGAAATTCGCGTCCTCGGTGAAGAGTTTCTCGCAGCGGCGAAGCTCGTGATTCACATGATGATCCGCGGTGAATACGCTACCGAGTTTGACGGCGTCGTGGCCCGCAAGCTTGCCTTCATCTTGGCGGGAGGAAGCATCACGGCGGCGCAGACGGTTCCCGAGCAATACGTACTCGATCTTGAGCGCGAAGCTTTCGTCAGTCTGTGTGGCGAGCCCAGAACGCAGCAACGCATCGCGCATACCCTAAAGACCGGTAAGCCCCTTCGAAACTAGTGACCCTTGGTTTGCCGAAATGGGCATCGGGGGTACGAACGTACTATTGCCGCCCTTTTCTGTGCCCGCCCAAAATCAACATTCCGCGGCGATTCAGTTCGTTACAGGGGGGCGGTGTTCAACCGTTCGTACTATGGCACCAACCAAGGAGACACTCCCAGCCACCACGACGGACACAGCTGTTTCACAAACCAACACTCGGGGCAAGCGCGACTCGGCTCACATGCGATCGGACGCCGTCTCGCTCGAAGTGCCGGTCAAGGTCCACGGGTCGCGCCTGAACGACTCCGCGTTGGGTGCAACTCCCAAGAGCGAACCATTTGAGGAACAGACCTCGACCATGATTGTCTTCCCCCAGGGTGGTGTGTTGAAGATGGCCACGCCTGTGACCACGGGCCAGATGATGGTGGTCACGAACCTGAAATCCGGTCACGACTCCATTTGCCGGGTTGTAAAGGTTCGCGCCTATGGGGCAGGCCAGAGCTACGTGGAAGTCGAGTTTACGCATCGCCAGCCTGGCTATTGGGGCGTTTATTTTCCATCCGATGGACCGGAAGCCACGAGCCAGCTCATCCCGATTCCGCCCGCGACCCCAGCCGCTACGCCGGCCTCCCTGGAGCTGAGAATCGAGAAGAGACCACCACCTGACCCCTCCGCGTCCGTTCCGAAACCACCCATAGCGAAGTCAGCTGGTCCGGCAGACTCCGTCTTCGCGCCCATCGGCTCTCAGGAACAGGTACAGCCTGCTGCGTCGGCAACATCCTCGCGAGTGAAGCCGATTTCGATCGTTGAGCATGCCAGCAAATCCCCAGACTTCGCGACGGCCGGAAGCCCAATCATCGATTCTCTTTCCGTTGCGCCTTCCTCTCCTGTGGCTTCTGTTTCGCTGGATGAGTTGCAGGGAGACGCCGAAGCGGCGCCCGCCTTGTCCTTTGCGGGTGCGGGAGTGCCCGGCGAAGTGGCCGAAGACCCGCTTCCTGACAGCACGCCAGTTGCGGAGCACTCCGCGCCTCTTGGGCATTTCGCAACCGCTCTCGGCGCTCCCGAGTCCACACAGAGCAAAGGCAAGCATGGAGCGGCGATCGCTTTGAGTGCCGCCGCGCTGATTGCGCTGGCAGCGGGAACTGCGTATTACTTCCAGTGGGTTCCGCTCGGAACGAAATCTGCTGCAAAACCGGCCGCAACGGTTCCGGCACCGGCCGAAGTTCCGGTCACAGCGGTCACGCCACAGACGAATCTCATTCCACAGGGGCTGAATCCGGCTTCTTCCTCCCTGCCAGCCAATTCAGCGACCGTACCGCCTGCGACGACTGCGGCGGTTGCAGGCGCCCCTTCCCCTAAGGTGAACGCAGCAACACCGGCGCCGTTGAGATCAAGCAAGTCTGCACCGGAAGCACCGCCAGCTGCAGCGCCAGTGACCGCGAACCCGCCTTCGAAGGTGCCGGACATGTTTGTCGCACTCAACGCGCACCCGACTTCGCGTACCTATTCGTCAGATTCGGGGGCTGCCGAAGCGGCGGCGCCCACAGTCGATTCGGGCGGCAGCGATGGGGGGCTCTCTGCAATTGCTTCCTCTTCAGTGGTCCCACCTCCTTCGGAGGAGCAAGAGGCTCCCGTTCGCATTCGCGTGGGTGGCGCAATAAAGCCTCCGCGGTTGCTGTCTTCCGTTCTGCCCGTCTATCCAGCCGTGGCGCGTGAGACCGGGATAGAAGGCGACGTCGTCATTGACACGACGATCGACAAAACCGGTAAGGTCACCGGCATGAAGGTTGTCTCCGGCAATGCGATGTTGCGTCAGGCAGCCCTCGACGCGCTGCGCCAATGGAAGTACGAGCCCTCCAAACTGAATGGCGAAGCCGTGCCGGTACAATTAACGGTGACGATCAAATTTCACCGCCAATAGAAGTCACTCAACCGGTTTCGGTCGATTCACCGGCCCACGGTTGCTTTTTTCCCCCCGCTGGCATCCAATGGAGCAGTTCGGTGACCGTTTCACCGACTTGACCGAGGTGGGCCATGCAAGAAGCTCTGATCGTAAGTTCCGTTCGTACTGCTGTCGGCAAAGCGCCTAGGGGGACGTTGCGCGCCAGCCGGCCTGATGATCTCGCGGCGAGGGCGATTGAGGAGGCAATCGCGCGGGTCAAGGGCCTCGATCCGGCGGAGGTCGAGGATGTCATCATCGGCTGTGCGACTCCCGAGGCCGAGCAGGGAATGAACGTGGCGCGGATCGCGTCGTTGCGCGCCGGATTGCCGGTGAACGTTTCGGCAATGACCGTCAATCGGTTCTGCTCATCAGGTTTGCAAGCGATCGCGATCGCTGCGCAGCAGATCGTTTCCGGGCAGAGCGAAGTGGTTGTCGCCGGTGGCGCCGAATCCATGAGCATGGTGCCGATGGGCGGACACAAGGTTTCACCCAATCCTTGGCTGATGGACCATTACCCGGACGCCTATCTCAACATGGGCCTCACTGCCGAAAACCTTGCGCGCAAATATGGGCTCACCCGCGAACAGGCCGACGAATTCTCGCTTGCGAGCCATCAGAAGGCGGTTGCCGCCATCAGAGCGGGGAAGTTCAAGGATGAGATCGCACCGGTCGAAGTGAGCTACACCTATGTCGAAAGCGGTGCGAACGGATCGTCGGCCCCGGCCAAGAGGAAGACGCACACAGTCACCTTCGACACCGACGAGGGACCGCGTGCCGATACCTCGATGGAGGCGCTCGGGAGACTCAAGCCCGTGTTTCACGCGCGCGGCGTGGTCACTGCGGGAAATAGCTCGCAGATGAGTGATGCTGCCGCGGCGGCCGTTTTGATGAGTGCCGAGCGCGCACAGAGGCTCGGGCTAAAGCCGATGGCGCGTTTCGTCTCGTTCGCGACGGCCGGATGCCCGCCCGAGGAGATGGGCATCGGGCCGGTTTACGCAATACCGAAGGCTCTCAAAATTGCGGGACTCAAGCTGGACCAGGTCGAAGTGATCGAGCTGAACGAGGCTTTCGCCGTGCAATCTCTGTCGGTGATCAAACTTGCTGGATTGGACCCATCGTGCGTGAATGTGAATGGAGGCGCGATTGCGCTGGGGCATCCGCTCGGGTGCACGGGGGCGAAACTGACGGCCTCGATCCTACGGGAGATGGAGCGGCGCCGGTCGCGTTACGGGATGGTCACGATGTGCATTGGCGGAGGCATGGGAGCCGCAGGAATTTTCGAGCGCGCCGCGTGACCGCATTCCGAAGAGCATTCTGGTGACGGCTCCGCGAGCGGTGATGCGATGTTTTGGCAAGCCCGGCAGGGCTGTCGCTGGGCACTGACCAATCAGGAAGGGAAGACCATGGCCACGACCGTTTCTCAGTCCCTCAATCGAGGTGGGGCGTTTCTTGTTGTGACGACTAGCCCCGCAGATGTTTTCACCCCAGCGGACATCTCTGACGATCAGCGCCTAATCGGTCAGACGGCTGCTGAATTTGTTGCCAAGGAAGTCATTCCGATGATTCCCGACCTTGAAAACCACAAAGAGGGCGTGATGCCGCGGCTGCTGAAAAAGGCCGGGGAGATCGGGCTGTTGGGCGCTGGGATTCCCGAAGCGTACGGGGGCTCGGAGCTGGATAAAGTTGCCGCAACGATCCTGAGTGAAAAAATCAGCGTCTACGCGTCGTTTGCTGTCGCGTTCGGCGGGACCACCGGTATCGGGACCATTCCGATCGTCTACTTCGGGACGGAGGAACAGAAGAAGAAGTACTTGCCGAAGATCGCCACAGGCGAGTGGCTGAGCGCCTATTGCCTATCGGAGCCGCAGGCGGGTTCCGACGCCCTCGCCACACGGACGCGCGCCCAGCTTTCGCCGGATGGCAGGCACTGGATTTTGAACGGGCAGAAAATGTGGATCACGAATGGCGGTTTTGCCGACGTCTACATTGTTTTCGCGAAGGTGGACGGCGAAAAGTTTTCAGCGTTTATCGTCGAGCGGAATACACCGGGCTTTAGCGTCGGCGCCGAGGAAAACAAGATGGGCATTCGGGGCAGCTCGACGGTGCCACTTTTTCTTGAGAACGCGCGCGTGCCCAGCCAGAACCTGCTGCACGAAATCGGGCGCGGGCATATCGTCGCATTCAATACGTTGAACGCGGGGCGGCATACGCTGGGCGTGTCTTGCCTGGGTGGTTCGAAAAAAGCGCTGGAGGAGGCATCGAAGTACGCGAAGGAGCGGGTGGCCTTCGGGAAACCGATCGCCAGCTTCGGGTTGATCCAGGCAAAGCTGGGCGAAATGGCGATTCGCATCTATGCGCTTGAGTCGATGATCTATCGGACTGCGGGAACGATCGAAACGGCTGTGTCGACGTCCGGCGTCGACAAAGTAACGCAGGCGATGCAGGCGCTCGAGGAATACGCGATCGAAAGCTCCATCAGCAAAGTTGCGGGCAGTGAGACACTCGACTACTGCGTCGATGAGGGCTTGCAGATCTTTGGCGGTTACGGATTTCACGAAGACTATCCGATGGCACGCGCTTACCGCGACAGCCGCATCAACCGCATCTTCGAAGGCACGAACGAGATCAACCGCATGGTCATCATCCAGATGCTGATGAAACGAACCATGGCGGGTGTTCTGCCGTTGATTGCCGCCGCAAAGAAGCTTGCCGACGACCTGCTGGCCGGGCCACAGGGGGAAGAGGTGGGCACGGGTGATTTTACCGAGGAGGAGCGTTCCCTCGTCCATGCCAAGAAGATCTTCTTGCTGACCGCAGGTGCAGCGGTTGAGAAATTTCGAGAAAAGCTCGCGGATCACCAGGAGATTGTGTCCTCGCTTTCGAATATCGTGATCGAGATCTACGCCATCGAATCCTCGTTACGGCGCGCTCAGAAGGCCGCAGGCCGCGGTCCGGCGGCAAATCTTATGGCCGATGCGACGCGCGCGTTCACCTATGACGCGATGGATCGTCTTGAGAAGGAGGCGCGCACGGCACTGGCGGCGATATCTGACGGCGACATGCTGCTGACGCACCTCGCAGCGCTGCGGCGGTTCGCCAAACACGGGCCGGTCGATACGGTGGTACTGCGGCGGCGCGTCGCCGATGCCGTCCTGCTGCAAGAACGCTATCCGTTCGAAGGACGCTAGAGATCGAACTTTCTTCGCCGAAAAAAGATCGAAACGGTCGTCGCCTCCAGCTCTACGATGGCGTCCAGCGCGTGATTCCCAACGCGGCCCTCACAACGGAAAGAGTTTTCCTTCGCGGTCTCGCCGAGCAACACAACTCGATCAAGTCTAAAGACTTAGCCAGCGATTCCTTTGGCAATACCCGTGCATCTAAGCAGTACCGGAGGCGAGATCGACGTTTATGTCTACGGTTTTGGCAAGGCTCGGTGAATATGTCAGATCGATTCGGCCCCAAACGCGCAAGCGGATCGTTTGGGCCGTCGCGATCTTGCTTGTGCTGCAGCTGTATTTCGTACGCGAACTGATCGCCGCCGAACTGCTCTTTGGTGTGTTGTTTGTAGCTTTATTTTTAATCGTGACTGTCTGCTATCTGATCGGAACGGTTTGGGAAAACGGCCTCACCTGGGCCGAAATGGGTGCCCGCGCCGTGGCCAGCTTTACGCGGCGCAGCTACAGCACCCTGGAAGAACTCAGTAAAAGACCATTCCGCCATCCACATTCAGAGTCTGCCCGGTAATCGCACGGGCCTGATCGGACACCAGGAATAGGGCGGCCGAAGCCACCTCTTCGGCCGTCTGCGGTCTTCCTTGCAGTATTCCCTCGACCATTCGCTTCACGGTCTCGTCTGTGCCGGATTGGAAGTAGGCCGAAAATTCGCGTGCGAGATCCTGTGACATTCGCGTTTCCGTCACCGGGCCAGGGCAAAGGGAGTTGACGCGCACACCTTTGCGCGCGCCTTCGGCCGCCAGCACGCGCGTCAGTCCGATAAGCCCGGCTTTCGATGCGGTATAGGCAGCACTCAAGCCGAAAGCGACCTTAGCACCCACCGTCGAGATGTTTAGGATCGAACCGGCCTTCCGCTCATACATTTCCGGAAGAATAAGCCGCGAGAGCAGCATTGGCGCGCGCAGGTTGACTGCCATCACCTGGTCCCATTGTTGTGCCGACCACTTTTCGATCGGTTGCACCGGTCCGTAGGTCGCTGCGTTATTGACCAGAATATGGATGGCGCCGAACGCCCCGCGAGCCGCTCGGATGATCTTCTCGCTATCGGCCTCGCGCGCAAGATCCGCAGTCACGGCCGAAGCGCGGCCGCCGGCCTTCTCGATCTCTGCCGCCACCTGCTGGATCTCTGCTTCTGTACGCGCCGTGACGACAACCGCCGCGCCTTCCGAGGCAAATCGGCGGGCGATGGCCCGGCCGATCCCCCGTCCCCCTCCCGTTACAATGGCAGCTTGCCCCTGAAGCAGCATGGTCTGTTTCCGGTGACGGTGGAAGACGATACCATGGCAGGATCGAAAACAACCTACCAAACGAGCTGGGTCGTTCCGCCATACTCGCTCCTAGCCATCCTGTTCGTGCTGATTGACTCATAGCCAGATGGGGCATAGCATGCCGCTTTCTTCGACCGACACGAAAGAGGATTCCCAGATGGCCAAGAAAATTGAGCTGTTGGGCTCTTACTGGACGCTCGCAAGTGGAGCCGAGCCGCACACCGACCATGAATTCAGCCCGATCGATTTGACCGAGCGCGTCGCTGCCGCATCACGCGCCGGCTTCAAGGGCTTCGGCATCTGGCATGCCGACCTCGCATATGTTCTTCAGAAATACAGTCTCAAAGAGATAAAGAAGATTTTGGAGGACAACGGGATCAAGCACGTCGAACTGGAGTTTTTGACGGATTGGTTTTTGGATGGTGAAAGAAAGAAACAATCCGACGTCGTCAAGAGGATGCTGCTGAAAGCGGCGGAGGTTCTTGGCGCGCGACACTTGAAAGTGGGCGAGTTTGAACGCAGCAACTGCCCCATGCCCCGCCTGACAGAGGCCTTCGCGACCCTCTGCAAGGATGCCGAAAATCACGGCACGCGAGTCTGCTACGAGATGATGCCATTTTCGACGATCGATTCGGTGGAAAAGGCGGTCGAACTCGTGAGCGGAGCAGGGGCAAAAAACGGCGGAATCTGTTTCGATCTGTGGCATATCGCCAAGCTGAAGATTCCGTTTGAGAAGATTGCGCGCACGCCGAAGCAATACGTTGTTTCGATCGAACTCAATGACGGGACGTACGAGTGCCCTTGGAGCTTGCACGAAGACACCATCAATCACCGCCTGTTTTGCGGCGACGGCGAATTCGATGTCCGAGGATTTGTCAGCGCCATGCTGAAGGCAGGCTACGAGGGTCCCTGGGGAATCGAAGTATTAAATGCCGAATGGAGAAAAAGGCCTCTCAGCGAAACCGTGGAGAAGGCCTTTCGATCGACGATGGCGCAATTTCCTGAACCCGGAACGCGCGAACAAGCTCTGAAAGCTTCGGCGGTCGGAAGAGCGGCGAGAAAGGCGGGGCCTAAAAGCGGCAAAGCATCGAAAAAGCCCAAGGGCCGGAAGCGAAGGAGCTAGCGGGCTACACCGCGGCCGTCTGCATCATCAGCACAGCCTTCACGGCGTCAACGATCTTCTGCTCGCTCGGCAAGACATAGCTTTCCAGCGCCTCACTGTACGGTACCGACGTATCGAGTGCCGTTACCATCTTGACCGGCGCCTTGAGGTATTTGAATCCCTGCTCAGCGATTTCTCCGGCGATCACAATCGAGGCCGAGGCATGGCGCGGGGCCTGATCGACCAGCACCAGCCGCCCCGTCTTTTTAACCGAATCGACGATCGTTTTGATATCGAGGGGCGCGAGCGTTCGTGGATCGATGACTTCCGCGCTGATGCCTTCCTTTGCCAGTGTTTCGGCAGCGGCGAGAGACTTTTTTACCATCCATGCCGTCGCAACGATGGTCACGTCGGTCCCGGCTCGCTTAATGTCTGCAACACCGAAGGGAACGATGTGCTCGCCATCCGGCACGGGGCTCTTGTCGATGGTCAGCATGTAGTGGTGCAGATAAACGACCGGATTGTCATCTCGAATCGCCGTGCGCATGAGGCCCATCGCGTCTGCAGAAGTTGAGGGGACTGCAATTTTGAGCCCAGGGATTCCCATCATGGCATGGTAGGTACAGTTGGAATGCTGGCCGGCCCAACCCGCCGCGAATCCGAACCCCGCCTTGAATACGCACGGCACCTTCACTTGTCCACCGGACATGTAGCGCAGTCGTGGCGCCTCGTTGATTACCTCATCGAAGGCCACGAGCATGAACTCCGCCATGTACAGCTCCACAATGGGTCGCAAACCGCTCATCGCCGCGCCGATGGCGATGCCGAGTTCGGCGGTTTCGGAAATGGGAGTGATGCGCACGCGGTCCCTGCCGAACTTGCGCACAAACGGATCGCGCTCGGTCATCGCCATGTTTTGGCCGTAGAACACCACGTTGGGGTCCCGCTGCATCTCCTCCGTGATGGCGACGGCAATGGCCTCGGCAAACATCATATCGCGCGGCATGAAGGCCTCCCTGTTCTGATTCGGCTATGCATAGACGTATTTGATCGCGTCTTCTGGCGTAGGCAGCGGGCTTGCAAGCGCGAACTTCACAACCTCGTCCATTTCCGCACGCACTCCCTCTTCGATTTTCTTGGCCTCAGCCTCGCTGAGCGTGCCGTTGCCGGTCAGTTGTGCGCGGAACTTCAGGATCGGGTCATTCTTTTTCGCCGCTTCAAATTCCGCTTTGTTGCCATACACTTCGATGGCCTCATGCTCCTGAAACTGCGTCGGCACGGGCGGGACGGTAATGGCGTTGCCGTGTGGGCTCAAGCGATAAAATCTGGATTCGATGAGAGACGGTCCCTGGCCCGATCGCGCCCGATCGACCGCCTGGCCGACTTCTTCGTACACCTTGAGCACGTCGGTGCCGTCCACGGTTACGCCGGGAATGCTGTAGGCCTTGGCCTTCTGCGAAAGCGGATCGCCAGCGATGGCGTTGGCGTCTTCAAGTTTGTAGTGGGTATAGGCTTGATACATGTTGTTCTCTAGGATGAAAACAACCGGTAGCTTCCAGACCGCTGCGAGGTTCAGTGTTTCGTGAAAAGCGCCCTGCTTCGATGATCCGTCGCCGAAAAACGAGTAGACGACCTGACCGGTCTTCTTCACCTGCGCGGCGTAGGCGACGCCCGCCGCATGCGCGATTCCCTGGCCGATGATCCCCGATGCGGTGGGGAAGTGGTGCGCCGGATCGGCGAGGTGCATCGAGCCGCCAAAGCCTTTGCACACGCCGTCGCGCCGCTGATAAATCTCCGCCATCAGCGCCCGCGCAGGCGTGCCGAGCACAAGCGGGTAGCCGTGGCAGCGGTAGCTCGGCATCACCGGATCGCTTTCCCCTCGTGTGGCGAGAGCGCCGACGATACTCGCCTCTGCACCGTCGCCCAGATGCGCGTGTCCTCGAATCACTCCCGGGTGCTCGACGAAGGTGCGCTTCACGCGCTCCTCAAACTCGCGAATGCGCAGCATCTGCGTATACATCCACGTGAGACGCTCTCGGGGAAGCTGACTTGCCGCTTGCATCGCTGGTTCCTCCGGTTTTTAAACTCTCTTCAGGACTCGGGGGTCTTGTCGCCTGGCTCGCCGATATAGCCGAGCAGTCCTCCCACTTCCACTTCCGTCGGCTCCCGCGCCGCAATTTTCAGCAGCACGCCGTCGACAGGTGCGTCCAGTTCGTAGCTGACCTTTTCTGTTTCCAGCTCGACCACCGGTTCGCCCTGCTTGAGCGCGTCGCCTTCATCCTTCAACCACCGGACGACATTGACCTTGGTCGTGTTCATTCCGCCGGTCTTCGGCACCACCAGGTTCGTGACGATGGTCAATCCTTTCCTGCGAATTGGTAAGTTCGGTTCGGGCGGGTGCGCAAGGTTCCGGTATCAATTCGCGGCAGGTGTCGAGGGCCCCAGACCGAGTGTCGTCGCACCGCACGGCAACGGCTTTATTAACGCAAATCGCCGTGGGATGTCAACTTACGCACCCGGGATGTCGCCCAGGGACAATATCGGCCCCGCCTCAAGCCTGGCTCTGCGTTATTTCTCGCGATGTGATCTCGTACTTGAAACTGTCGGCGTCGAGGCTGTCGAGCCGACCGGCGGCGGTTTCCGCCTGGGGGTACATAAAAAAGCCGAGCGGCTTTCCGCTGGATCCCGGCAGTGCCACATCATGCGCGAAGTTGAACGCCATCCAGTTCATCTCCCATGATCCGAACAGCCGCGCCCGTGCGCGCTTGACCATTTCGTCGTCGAGCGCCCGGTTTCCCGGGGGTTCCTCCAGAACAACCTTGCGCACGTCGGCCGGATCGAGCGGAATCCAACCGTGGTCGCTCAAATACACCTCGGCGCGGCAATGTTGTGCTTTTGTTATTTTCTCCGAGGATGCCCCGAGGCTCTTGTATCCGAGCTCGGACTTCGCCACGCGGATGCCATAGACATCTCGCGCGGGCAGGCCCGCTGCACGCGCCAGCCCAACGTAGAGCGCGTTTAAATCCGCGCATTTGCCGGTTAAATCCTTGGTCTCGAGCATGAAGCGGATGTCACCCTCGCCGCAACCACGAGTCTTTGGATTTCGAGCCGTATTCTCGACGATCCACTGGTAGATCGCCCGCGCCTTATCCACATCGGTTGTCGCCCCTTTCGTAATCTCCATCGCCGTTTCTTCGACGATTCCGTTTGTGGGCAGGAGATTTGTGGAGCGCGTGAAATAGCTCAACTCGGCGCGACTTGCTTTGGATCCTGGCTCGTGATGGGACAAGTCCACGGTGTAGTCTCTTGTTGCGACTCGGCTGGTTACGATCAAGACTGGGCTGACGCCCTCTGGAAAGCTTGCAAAGATGATCTCAAGACCGTCGGCTTTGTGTTGAACCTTTTCAGCTGATCCACCTGGAGCGTGGAACTGATTCGACAGAGTCCTTTGGAAGGGGGTCTTCGTGGTGAGCGCTCCTGGCGCCCAGATGCGGGTCGGTCCGGAAGGCTTCAGAACCTCTATGCGGGTGGTCACTTCGAAAGTGCGCCAGCCACTCGGAGCGGCGGCCTCCGCAAGCAGTTGCCTTGCTCCCGGCAAGGCCAGACTTGTCGATAAAGCGCCTATCGTTTGCAAGAAGTCTCGACGATTCATGCAAGATTCCCTCCTTTTGGATTCGAATGGGCGTTGCCCTGTTCGAGGCGCGGCCAGTTTACACCGTTTGATCGTCACGTCCACTTATCGATCGACACGCTCACGGTATAACTCAGGCTGCCTCCTTGAAAGAATGCGTTCGTCTGTCCACCAAGCACAACCACATTGATGTCGTCGCGATGCGGCCATCGCGGAATCACAGCGTCATCCGGCATCGCGTACCACGTCTTGTACGGCTCAAGCCCCTTAAGCGCACGCGGGTAATCGAAGCCATAGGCGAAATCGCGCGACTTGTAATCCTTCACCGTTTGCGTCGTGTTTTTGTACAACCAATCGATGAGCTTGTCCTTCGTATCGTAGCCGCGACCTTTCAGATTCGCCGCTATCAGCGGATCCGCCACCACGAGCCCTCCGAAAAAGCCCGTGAAAACACTGAACAGATCGCTGAACTGTTCTTCATATTTCGGCGTATCCGTGCTCGTTCCTCGCGCGCCTTGGCCCGGCACGATACCGAGCCCGCGGAACAGGCTCACCACGTTTTCTTCGGCTCTAAATCCCTTTTGTACGTGCAGCGGAACCCACGGGCTGGCTGCTTCGTTTTCCGCCATGATCAGGTTGTTGTAGTTGAGATTGTTCCCCTGCGATCCCATGTAGGTATCGCCCGGGATACCGCCATTTGCCAGGTTCCGCGAAACCAGCGTCCACGCGCGCCCAATAGCCGCGTTCGGCTGCGCGAATGGTCCCAGGGCACCGATTCCGTAATTCATGTTCAGCTTGTCCCGGATCGGCCCGTTAATCACGGCGGCGTACGCGAATGAGTTCGTCGAGCTCATCAGCGACGGCGTTCCCGATGATGCGATGGCGAGAATCGTCGGAAAGTATTCCGGCTTGCATCCGGCCATCACTGCATTGATCGCCACCTGCTTCACCGTATACGACCAAGGCGGGTACGCCCCTCCCGCCATTTTGCCGACAACCTCATCCGGATGATGGCTCGTGCCTTTCAACATCTCGTCGACTTCTTCTTCGGTGGGAATGACGATCGGCAGAAAATCCGTCATTCCGTTGTCGTGGTAGAACTGCTGCAAATTCCTCGCGGTATCCGGTCCATACTTTTCCGGCCCGACGGAAACCTCCACGAGCCCCGTCTTCATCTCATCGGCGCTGAGTGGCGTCGTCAGCGCGTCAACGATCTCCTTCATCATGGGCTTGCCGCTAACCGGGTCGTTGCCTTCCACATAGGCGTGGAGCTGCTCCGGAGTCTTGGCCGCGACGGGATGAGGTGTGAAGGTGATGCGCAGGTGGGGCATTCCGCGTTTCGCTACGTTGAGTACGGCAAGCTCTCGAAACGCTCGGGTCACGATCGGGGTGGTCGGCACGCCCATCTTTTCCATCGTTATGCAGTGACCGACGGTCGCTGGTGTGCACGTGCTTCAATGCCCGACGGCCATGATGGCCGCATCGCCCTTCTCCTTGATCTCCTTCCACAGCGCGGGATCGTCTTCCATGTAAGGCCCCGCTTTTCGACGGAAGACGGCGTTTACCGTTGGCATGTTTTGGTTAAACCACAGCCGAATTTGTTCGAGCAGCATTCCGCCGCCCTCGAAGCCCGTGTCGACCAGCCACACGGTTTTCCCATTGAGATTGTCCAGGCGCCGAGCCATGGGAATCAGCTGGATCGGAGGTGGAGTACCTTTGGGATTCAGCCCCTCAACCTTCGTCGGGAGGGTGGATGCCTTCGTGGTTTTCGCCTGGCTGGGAGCCGGCTTGGTCTCGGCAGGAAGGCCAGCCAGCAGCGCCGGAGAAGCACCGAGAAGTGACAACAATGTTCGCCGATTCATGCGTGCACCTCCACTCGGGCGGCCATTGTACACCCAAGCCGAGGTGCGGTGGATTAGTGAGCCTGTCCGCTCTTGGTGAAGAGCGGTCCCCGTGGCTGGCCCTCGGCAACGGACTTCAAGCGGAACAACAGCGCTCCCCAGACCGTTGTACACGAGACGAAGTAGTCGGTTTCCTCCTCCCAGTCGGCATGTGTGAAGCGCACTTGAGTGCCATTCTGGTTCAGTGTCAATTCGAATAACAGTTTTGTGCCGCTCCATTCCTTGCCGGTCGAGCAGAGCCACTCGACTTCGTCAGGCGGCGATGCGCGTGTGCGTGTCAGGCGATACACGGTAGCGCGATTGAAAAATCCCAATTCGATCGTGTCTGTAGAGCCAGCTTCCGTGATATCGGCGGCCCACCATTGCGTAAAGCCGTGACCTGTGGAAACGAGCGGATAGACTGTTTCCGGCGGAGCGTCGATGGACAGCGAATGTCTGATAGCGGGCACGCGTTCTCTCCGAAATGGCCTGGTGGTCCGAACACGTTAGAGCGAAGGCGAACCAATGTAAAGCCGGAATCGCGCGCAGACTCAGACAGCGGCGAAACGCGAGCTCGAACCCTGCCGTCCAAGCAAACAGAGGCGAATCGGATTGCGCCGGGTTTTCTTTCTTATCGCCATGCTGGTTGCGGCGTGCGCGTTTGCCCACACGTACGCCTGCGCGCAGTCTGACAAAGCTTCCTCGCCGGCCAAGCCGACGGCTGAATCCCCACAAACCGTTCTTGGGCCATCCGATCAGCTGGCGAATCGCTGTAGTGCGCACATTCAGCCCATGTCTTCTAGAGCCAGCTGGGCAGGCTGGGGAAATAATCCTGCCAACTGGCGATTCCAGGACGCCGCCGCGGCAGGTATTTCCGCATCGGAGGTGTCGCACCTCCAGCTGAAGTGGGCCTTCGGAATTCCGAACGTCCGGGCCGTGCGGTCACAACCGGTGATTTACGATAGCCGCGTTTATGTGGGCGGCAGCGACGGCACTGTCTATTCACTCGACGCGGCCAGCGGCTGCACGTTCTGGGCGACAACCGGGAAGCCAGTGCGCTCGGGCCTGGTCATCGGAAACCTAGGCCCCTCCGCCGTTGTCTTCTACGGCGACGCCGGGGGTGGCGTGGATGCACTCGACGCTCATTCAGGCGCTTTCCTGTGGCGCGTGCAGGTCGATCCGCATCCTGCCGCGACCATAACCGGCACGCCGAGCTATTTCGAAGGGCGCCTCTACGTCCCTGTGTCGTCGGGCGAAGAACAGGCGCGCCGACGTCCGGACTACGAATGTTGCACGTTTCGAGGTAGCGTTGTCGCTCTGGATGCAGCCACAGGGAAAACAATCTGGCAAACATACATGGCGGCCGAGACGCCTACCCCGCACGGCAAGACACCGGATGGCCGCGCGATCATCGGTCCTTCGGGCATGGCCATCTGGTCCTCGCCCACCATCGATGCCGCCAAAGATCGCATCTACGTCGGGACCGGAGACAACTACTCCGAGCCCGGCACTGAGACTTCCGATGCGGTTGTCGCACTCGATCTCAAGACAGGTCAGCTTCTGTGGTCCGCGCAGTTCGATAAGGAGGACATCTATCGAATCGAATGCGGCAACCCTCCCGCACCGAACTGTGCTCCGCCGACCGTCCCTGAATTCGATCTGGGCGCGTCTCCGATTCTCGTATCGTTGCAGCATGGCCAGCGCGTGCTCTTCCTCGGACAGAAGTCTGGTCTGGCGTACGCCGTCGATCCAGACGCCAAGGGGAAGTTGCTCTGGCATGCGCGCGCAGGCGCCGGCGGCCTACTCGGCGGCGTGCAATGGGGGCCGGCCACCGACGGCAGCACCTTCTATGTGGCGGTGTCCGATTTGGCATTTCAGGGGCGGGGCCCCGACCCGACCAAGGGGGGAGGAATTTCCGCCTATCAGGTTTCGAGCGGGAAACTTCTTTGGAGGACGCCGCCGCCCGGATGTGGAGATCGTCGGCCCTGTAGCCCCGCTCAGTCGCAAGCTATCACAGCGATTCCCGGAGCTGTTTTCTCCGGTTCGATTGATGGCCATCTGCGCGCCTACGCCGCCGACGATGGCAAAATTATCTGGGATTTCGATACGGCGCGTTCATTCGCTTCGGTCAACGGCGTGCCAGCCCAAGGCGGATCGCTCGACGTCGGCGGCCCTGTGATCGCCGAAGGGCTGATTGCTGTCGTCTCCGGCTATCCCGGCTTTGGCGCCATGCCCGGCAACGCACTCCTCGTCTTTGCCGTCCGCTAGTGGGAAAATGAGTGCAGCCCTTTCGCCGCTGGGCACCTCCCACCCTCGATCAACCCAACTCGAGAAGGCGACACGATTCTGTGGCTTCTCTCGGGGTGTCGCGAGACTGGAAAGGCACATAGGACAGCCGAAGAATCTAGCGGCCAGGGAAAGGTTAGGGTAAGATGACAAAAGTTTTCAGGAGATTCGATTGACGCTGACTCATATCCAGGGAACTGCGAGCGGAGTTAAGACGCTCGTTCGCGTTCGACCGCGGGGGTTTTGCGCGGGGGTGGTGCGTGCCGTGGACATCGTCGAGCTTGCACTGGAAGCGTATGGAAGTCCGGTCTACGTGCACCATGAGATTGTGCACAACCGCTACGTGGTCGACCAGTTACGCCGTCGCGGCGCGATCTTTGTCGAAACAATTGAGGATGTGCCGGTAGGCGCCGTGCTCGTTTTCAGCGCCCATGGGGTGCCGCCGCGAGTGCGCACCGAAGCGAAAGAGCGCCAGCTCAGGGTGATCGACGCGACGTGTCCGCTGGTCACGAAAGTTCATCTCGAAGCTCTGAAGTTTGCGCGGGAGGGCCGCACGTTGATCCTCATCGGTCATCGCGATCACCAGGAGATTGTGGGCACGTCGGGTGAAGCCCCGGATCGGACCGTGGTGGTTGGCAGCGTCGAGGAAGTCGATCAGCTGCAAGTGCCCAATCCAGAGCGGTTAGCCTTTCTCACGCAGACCACCCTTTCGCTCTACGATACGCAGGAAATCGTGGCGCGACTTCGCGAGCGTTTTCCATCAATTGCTGGACCCGCGTCGGACGATATCTGCTATGCCACGCAGAATCGTCAGGAAGCGGTCGAGGCGCTGGCGCGCGAGGTGGAACTCATTCTTGTGGTTGGCTCGGCAAACAGCTCGAATTCGAATCGTCTCGTCGAGGTGGCGCAGCGCGTGGGCGTGGCCGCGCGGCTGATTGAGGATGCCAACGACATCGACGAAGCGTCGCTCGAGGGCGTGAAGTCCATCGGCCTCACGGCAGGCGCATCCGCTCCCGAAGTGCTGGTAGAGCAAGTAAGCCAGCGCCTTTCGGCATTCGGATTCACGGATCATCGCGATCTGGAACTCATTCGCGAGGACGTACGGTTCACCCTTCCCGCGGAACTTGCCGCCCGGTTGGGTCGGGCCGCAAATTAGGGTTCAGCCGACCCTAGCCCCGGGGCACCAATTCAACCGCAAGGAGATCACCCGTGGCGGTCAAAATCGTCCGCCAGCCGAACAAGATCGTCCTGTTGGGCTCACCCACAAGTGCGGCCGCGACGTCTTTGGGTCGCGAAGGCGCTCCCGCCGCTCTCCGAGCGGCAGGTCTCATCGATCGCCTCACCTCGATCGGTTATTCGGTTACCGACATGGGGGATGATTCTCCGCAGGTTTATCAAGCAGATGAGGAAAGCCCGCGCGCTCAGAATATCCCTCGCGTGCTCGCGGCGCTCGAAGCTCTGAAGCCGCGTGTCGAGCAAGCTGTTAAGTCGGGCGCGCTTCCATTGGTTTTGAGCGGTGACTGTTCGGTCGTTTTGGCGACGCTTGCTGCCGTCCGACGCTATTTTCGCCACGTCGGTCTAATTTACTTTGATCGTGACGCAGATTTGCTCACGCCGGCAACCACTTCTTCTGGCTGCGTCGATGGGATGGTGATTTCACATGTGGTCGGACGCGGTGCGGCGGAGCTCGTGCGCTTCTGGAGCGAACCGCCGCTGGTTCGCGAGCCGGATTTGGCCCTGTTTGGCGTCGCGCGACTCGATCCTGCTGAGGAGGAGGTGCTCAACCGAACACCGCTCCGGCGCTACTTGGCGGCAGACGTCCACAGCAAGGGGGCGGCGGCTGCGGCAGAGGCTGCGATTGATGGGATTCACGCCAGAGTACACGAGTTCGTTTTGCATTTGGACGTGGATGTCATTGCGGATTTTCAGGCCACCGATAATGCGGACGCCGGCGGGCTGACGCTTGATGAAGTGCGAGGTGCACTGGGCGTGTTCATGAAGCAGGAACACCTCGCTGCCATTGACATAGCGGCATACAACCCGGCCAAGGATGGGGACGGCTCGGGAGCCAAACTCATCGTCGAATTGCTTGAGGCCGTTTTCAAAGAACGCCTGCATGCACTCAGAGAAGAGGCGCCGGTAGCGCCCGAGATATCTGCGGGAGAAGAGGTCGCAAAGGGAGAGGTCGTGCCTTCGGCTCCGGTGCCCGGCGAGGCTTGGTCTTCGGATTCCGATCAGGAGACGTCGGAATCCGCCCAAGGGTCGGGCGGTGCGAATAGCAAAATGGAAGAGTCGTCCGGACCGAGCGACCGATCCGATGCGTAGTTCTTGCTCCGGGCCGAAGCGAGTGAATCGGCTAAGAGCTCATCCCGAGATCATTATTTTCGACGTCGACGGTGTGCTTGTGGACGTGCGCGGATCGTTTCATAAGACAGTGCTCGAGACCGTCCGCTTCTTTACCGGCAAGCGCGTGACGCGTAAGCAATTCCAGCGCTGGAAAAGTCAGCCGGGTTTCAACGACGATTGGAAGCTGTCGACGGCGTGGGTGCAGTCGCTCGGAGGCAGCCAAGGCTACGAGGAGGTAAAGAATAAGTTCGTCGAGCTCTACTGGGGCAAGAACGGCAGACGAGGCAACGTTTTGGGCGAGAAGTGGCTCTTGCCTCGAGCAAGTCTCGCGCGACTGGCAGCGCGGGCAGAACTCGCTCTTTTCACCGGCCGCGTCAGGCAAGAGACGGACTACACGCTCGAGCGGTGCCGCGTGCGCAAGTATTTTCGCCATATCGTTACGGTCGAGGATGTCACCCGCCCGAAGCCAGACCCTCAGGGTCTGCTCCAGATTCTGGGAGGCCGCGATCCGTCAAGGGCCATCTACCTCGGTGACAACATCGATGACGCGGTTGCTGCCCGAGCCGCTGAGATTTCCTTCCTAGCGGTGCTGCCGCGGAACAGTGAGGCGCGGCGGACCCGCGGGGAGCAGTTGTTCCGGTTTGGAGCCGTGGCCTTGTTGGACAGCGTTCGGGAACTGGAGGCTTGGCTCCGCCGCTTCGCGCCGAATGGGCCAGCGGAACGTTCGTACTACCGTGCATAACTCCTTCCGTTAGTTGCAAACAGGACACCAGTACCATTGCCGGATGGTAGCGTTACCCCCTATATCTGGAACTGACGGGTCTACCCGTCTAGACCGATATGCCCGACAGTGCCAATACGAGGGCAGCCGCCGCCCGGGGTTTCGTCCGCAGCCTCAATATTCTTCTGAAGTTCGCTCGGATGTACGACTTCGGCCATCCACGGACGGCCAGGCAGTATGAGACGGCCTGGACGGAGCTGAAAACCGCACTGGGGTCGGATGACGAGGCGGGCCTACTGCTCGCCGTTTCGGGCGATAATCTCTTGCTAGACGGTACGCCACTGGAATCGGCCGCAGCGGAGAAGAGTTTTGCGCGAATGCTTTCTTCGGCGGGCATCGCAAGCATTCACTTCTCACCGAAAATCACGCAGCAAAGCCTGGCGCGATTCGTGCGCGGCTTCCCAACGGGTTCAGGATCGAAACCTGTGCAGCTTGCTGAGCAGCTGAAGGCGGCCTTACAGGGTGACCCCCATATTCACGTTAACGAAATCTGCTTCGTGCCGGCCGATTCCGCAGTGGCAAAAACCACCGTGGCGGCGCAAATCGCCGCACGCACTCTCGGAATGAACTCCGAGCAGACCGACCAGCTGCTGAACGATCCTGAAAAACTGCTACAGCTGCTGGTCGCAGCGGACGGCGCAAAAAGCGGCGCTGGGCCAGGCCGTGGCCCAGGCGATGGCCCCGGACTCGGTCCTGGACTAGGCCCAGGACCTGGTTCCGGAACTGGAGCGAGCACGGGCACATATTCAGGAGAAGGCCATCGCCTCGGCTTGGACTCCGGAAGCGGTCCGATTGGCTCTTCCGGAGGCGCGTACTCTGGCTCGGGAGCAGCGCTCGATGGGCCGGTGGGCTCGATCCAAGGAGGCGCTGGGGGTTCGAGCCCGTGGAACATTGTTGGAGGCGGTGGCGGCGGTACGCCGATCGATCCAAATGCTGGCGGATTCTGGTTCTCCAAAGATTCAAGTGAGGCAGCACCGGCTCCCAGCGCCAGCAAAGACGGTACGGTCGAAGGTCCTGTATCGGCCGCTGGCGGATCGAGTGCGTGGAATATCGTTGGCGGAAGCGGCAACGGAGCGCTGATTGATCCTAATGTAGGAGGGTTCTGGTTCTCGAAGGAAGGAGCGAGCGGGTCATTCGTTCCAATTGGTCCTGGCAAAGGGGGGGGCGTTGCCAACGCGGCGGAAAATGCGAGTGCTGACGCCGGCGCGGGCAACAGCGGGATACCGGGAGGGAGGTTTCCAAGCCGCGCAGAGTCCGGCGGCGGCCCTTCGACACGATGGACGAGCGCCTCGGCAGGAATTCGCACGGGGCGAACGGCGCGAGGCGGCGCTGGCTCCATGGCGGTCGAGACCGGGCTCATGACGCTGCAGGAAGACGAGCTGCAAGGAATCATGCAGGTGCTAGCGCAGATCGCCCGAACCAACGAAGCGGGAAAAGAAAAGCTCGATCCGAGCTCGTTTCAATCACGGCTGTCCACGCTTCCGCGGCGCGCGCGGTTCACGGTCAGCCAGGCGCTGTCGGCTTTGGCAGCGCAGGCGCCTTCCGGTGCTTCGGACAAGCCAACCTTGCTGAAGCTGGCCGAGCACATCGCGATTCGCTTTGCTCTGGAGAGCTACGAGCGCGGTGACGTCCAGGTGAATGCGGTGCGGCAAGTATTGAACGACATGAACGTAGAACTCGACGGCCTCCGCAAGATTCTAGGCGTCTACGAAGAGAAGCTGTCACGGGCGGGAATTCATGTGCAATCGCCCGTCGAGCTACTCGCGCAAGAGTTTTGGGGGCAGGTGAACGATGAGAAGAAGAAAGAGGTGCTCGAGTCGCCAGAAGCCTGGTGCATTCCGCCGATGCGGCTGCGTGACTATTTGGAGGCGCTGATTTCTAAACGAGAGACCGCGGCGGTCGAAAAAATCCTGACAAACTACGCCAGCTGCATCCAGTCCAAAGAAGCAGAAGGACGTCGGCAGACCGCTCTGGGTCTGGCCGAGCTCGCTGGATTCTACGCCAAGGCCGAGGAGAAGCTTTTCACCGACACGATTCGCCTGGTGGGGACGCAACTGGCCCAGGAGAAAGATTCTCAGCTACAGAGTCTGCTAGGCGCTGCGTTCGTCCGTCTCTCACAAGAGGCTGCCCAAGCTCGTTCCTATTCGGGACTGCAGAGGTCCGTTGAGCTCCTGGACCAACTTGAAGTCGACCGGCCGGGTGCCGGGAAAAGTTTGCGTCCAAGAATCAATGTAGAAAACCGGCTGCCTGAGTTTATCGACGAAGCGCTCAAAGCTGGCAGCGTGCCATCGGGATTGGGCGAGCTGCTGTCGCGGGTGCCTCAGCCTGCAGCCGAGCAAATCGCCGGGAAGTTCAGCCGTGTCGGATTCCGGGAGGATTGCGAGCTTTTGGTCTCCATGATGGATCGACTCGGCCCGGAAGGCCTAGAACATCTGCGAAAGCAGCTTCAGCAGGGAGGCCCGAGTGAGGCGATCGACACGGTGGGAATCCTGGCCCGCATGGACTTGGATATGCTCGAGCGAGTGCTGCCGGATCGAATGCGCGATTGGAAACGGACGGCGCACGACCGGATCGTCCGGCAGCTTGCTGCTAGCGGAGCGCCCGAACGCGGACGGCTGCTTCTCGAACTGTTCGACATTCTAGACACGTTGATAAAGCCCCTGGCGATCGATGAGATCGGGATGAGCGGGGAGAAGACCGCCGATATGCGCTTACTGCGCATCGCCGAGGGGGACTTGCCGCGAGGATCGACCGACTACCTGCGGCTGAAAGCGATTGAGGCGCTCGGCCGGTTGCGCACGGCAGGCGCAGAAGCGATCCTGCGCAGGGTTGCAGAGGCGAGGAAAACGTTCCGGTGGGCGAATCCCTCAGAGCTGCGTGTTGTGGCCGCCCAGGCGCTGGAAAAGATCGACCCGGAGTGGATGCGCGATTTCGTTCCCCGAAGCGGGCTGAATATCGCCGAATTCTCGATCGAGCTTCTCGACAGCGATCCAAACTCCTCAGCCCTCCGACAGCGGCGTTATCCTCGACTTCGATTGGAACGCCCGGTGCCGGCGACGACGATGAACTTAAAGGACAACTGCCACGTGGACATTGCGGAAATGGGGCTGGGCGGGGGTGTCGCAGTCTGCGAGCAGCGTCTCTATCCGGGTAATGTGGTTGAACTGAGACTGAACGCATCACAGAAGACGATTAAGGCTCAGACCATCGTGCGCGACGCGAATACGCAGGCACGGGCCTTTGAAGTGGTGGAGATGGACATCGAGGAGCGCGCTAAGCTGAGGAAGCTGCTCGTGCAACTCGGGAGCATACAAAAACAGTCCACAGTGAACGAGCGAAACAGGCACGGCGGTCGGACCATTCTCATCTCCAGCTGATCGCGCCTTCTGCCAACCGAGTAGACCCCGTGGGAAGCTAGAAACGATTGACGTGATTCGTCAGCGCCGTCGCTTTTTCTTCTGCTTTGCTTGAATCCGCTTGGCCAATAGAGCTTTCGCCCTCTCGAGTTCTCTACGCCGTGAGGCACTCAGCCCGCGTCCCGCGCGGTTGATAAAAAACGTGAGCATCCGCATTCCTGAGCCAGGACCCTTAGGCGACACCTTCTTGGAAGCCAAGGTCTTGGCGATCACGGGGGCACTTTTCTTAAACAGCCCCGGCGGCGGGTGAGTCGAGTCGGTGTCGACTTTCGCGACCCATCTGGCCGGTTTTCTTCGGGTAACCATAGAAGCGCCTCGGTGTGAGCTCACGTTTTTGCAAGACCCAGCTCTCGGTCGTAGCTTAGGAAACGACCGGCCTTGCTGGACTGAGCCTCCGGATTATGCCCGGCGGGCGTTCCTCGACTAAGCTGTTTTTTGTAGTGCTTCGGTCGTGAGTGAGTCGCGAACATCAGTGGAATGTACGCGTCGGTAGAATCGCCTGTCACAGACCTCGCAACGATAGGGGCGGATCCTTAGGGCAGTCAAGAGGTAGCGTTCGATGAACCCGCGTCGGTGGGAGCGCGAAAGATGGTGACTCCTGCACGAAGGACAAACTCTTTGGGAGGACATCGGTGAAATCGCCTGCAAGACCCGGACACTATTAGTCACATGCCAGTCGAATTCGGCAATACAGGGTTTGCTGTAAGACCTGGTCTTGGAGGTTCGACGAAGCTTCACCACACCCATTGGGTTTTGAGAGAGAATGCGGAGGTGCTGCTTCCGCGATCCGTTTGCCGATACCGACAGTGGATCACAGCCAAGCAAGACAGGATTGGTTAAGGCCGAAAAGCCATGGCCGTTCTTCGCAGGCCGATCGCAATGCTCAACGTGCCGTTCCGAGTCTCGCCCATGCTGGCAAGCCTCATCGATCGGCCCTTTACCAGAGATCACTGGGTCTTTGAAGAAAAATATGACGGCGTGCGTATCCTGGCCTACAAGGAAGGCACCCACGTGTCACTGATCTCGAGAAGTGCGATCGACCGGACGTCGCGGTATCCCGAAATCGTAGCCGCCGTAGGAAAGCTGCGAGCTGTGACGCTTGCCCTAGACGGTGAAATCGTGGTGTTTGATTCGCGCGGAATTTCTCGCTTTCAACTGTTGCAGCAAGGCCGAGGCCGTCCGCAATACGTGGTCTTCGATTGTCTGTATCGAAATGGTGAGGACCTTCGAAGCAAGCCCCTCTCCGTGAGGCGTGCGGCGTTGGAGCAGTCCGTAAAGACCTCGGAAGTACTGCTTTGGGGGGCGCGATTGGCCGCCGACGGAAAGAAGGCATTTCGAATTGCATCGCGCCGAGGACTAGAGGGAGTCATTGCGAAAAATCTCTCCTCCCCTTATGTAGAGGGCAGGTCGCCCGAATGGCTCAAGGTAAAGGTGCACCAGGAAGATGAATTCGTCATTGGCGGTTTCACCCAACCCAGCGGCGCACGGCAGCATTTCGGCGCGTTGTTATTGGGTGTTTACGCCGACGACGGTCGTCTGCGCTATGTGGGCAAGGTCGGGACAGGCTTCGATGAAAAGACGTTGGGCTCGCTGCATCGAAAGCTTCAAGGGCTGATTCAAGCCAGGTCCCCATTTTCATCGGATCTTCGTGAGCGAGACGCGATCTTCGTGGCACCCAAACTGGTTGCGCAGATCTCCTATGGCGAGTGGACCGAAGAAGGAAAGCTGCGTCACCCGGTCTATCTGGGACTCCGAGAGGATAAGACGCCCAAAGAAGTCGTATGGCAGAACAGCAAATGGCGAAGAACTCAGGATCGACCCAGGTGAGAGTCTCCAATCCCGACAAGGTCTTTTGGCCAGAGGAGGGTTACACCAAGTTAGATCTCGTGAACTTTTATCGCGGCGTCTTCCCCGCGCTCCGGCCTTATGTCAACGATCGCATTTTAACGCTCGAACGTTGCCCCAACGGCATGCTCGGCAACTGCTTCTACCAAAAAGAGATACCAGCAGGCATGCCCAAGAACACCCCCACAAAAACGATCTCTAGCGAAAGTGCCGGAAAGGAGATTCATTATGTGGTGGGCGGCGCGCTCGCCACTCATCTCGCTTTGGCCAATCTGGCTTGCATCCCTGTCCATGTGTGTGGGAGTCGGGCGAAGACATTTCCCAGGCCCGACTGGGTATGCTTCGACCTGGATCCGGAGTCGGGAAAGTTTGCCGATGCTGCAAACGCCTGCCTGCTCCTGAAAGAAGTGCTCGATGCGCTCGAGTTGGCTTCCTTTCCGAAGACCTCCGGCAGCCGGGGCATGCACATTTTCATACCAATTCGAGTGGGACCGACCGCGGATGAGGTATTGGATTTTGCCAGAGACCTGGCCCGGCGGCTGGCGGCATCCTATCCGAAGGAATTAACGGTCGAAAACGCGGTTGCGGCCCGTGGCGGCCGCGTCTATCTAGACGTTTTCCGCAACGGCTCTGTGCAGACGGTGGCGAGTCCGTACTCTGTGCGCCGTAGACCGCATGCTCCTATTTCGACGCCACTGGCTTGGTCGGAGGTAAAGCCTTCGCTCGATCCGGCGCGCTTCAATCTGGGCAATTTCCATGCTCGCTTGAACAAGACCGATCCGTGGGCCGAGTTTTTTCAAAGCCGTCAGACATTGCGGAATGCTCTGTCACGACTGAAAGCAGTATAGCCAAGCCTTCTCAGGACCGTCGGCAATCGGTGTGCGGTGATAAAGGTGGCCAGATGTCTCTCGATCATTATCGACAGAAGCGCGACTTTCAGCTCTCGCCCGAGCCCCGGGGAGGGGAGCGTGGTGCTGCGGTTCTGAAACCCAAGCTGCAGTTTGTGATTCAAAAACACCGCGCGACGCAGCTGCATTACGATTTTCGGTTGGAGTTCAATGGCGTGCTGCTCTCTTGGGCAGTTCCTAAGGGACCGTCGCTTGATCCCTCCGTAAAGCGCCTGGCCATGCAGGTAGAGGACCATCCACTGGAATACGCAGGCTTCGAAGGTGTCATTCCCGAGGGCGAATACGGCGGTGGCACCGTGATGGTCTGGGATCGGGGCTATTGGGCGCCGGAGGTTCGAGATGTCGCGAGGGCCCTCGAAAAGGGCGACCTGAAATTTATTCTGCACGGCAAGAAACTACGCGGTTCTTGGGTCCTGGTTCGCACACGAGGTTACGGCGGCGGTCGTGAGGGAAGGTCCTGGCTTTTGATAAAGCACCGGGACCAATATGCCTCGACGGCAGACATCGTGACAGAGAAACCACGATCTGTTATCAGTCGGCGCTTGCTCGCCCAAATTGCTCGAGACGAAGGTGGGAATGTAGCAAAAGCAGCAACCGGCGATCCCGAAACTCCACGCCCATCTGTCGCGAAGGTCCCCACTCGAAAACCGAGCGGTCGCGCGAAAAGCTGAACTGAGCGACGCAGCAGGCGGTGCCGGGCCGCTTGCCCCCAACTGCGAATCGGCCCTATCCAAGCATAGGCCCGGCGCTGTCAGTTTTGGCAGTATTCAGGGCGGGTGTGGTCTGCTAGGACTTAATTGTGAGTGCCTGTTCGAAAGACCGAAGAGGGCTCATGGAAAGGCGCAGCGATCCTGCGCGGGAATCTCGATAGAAAGGATACGGTTGATGAAGGCAATCGATTTAGCATGGATCCTTTGTCTGGCACTGGGAGCCACTGCGGGGCGACTGCCAGCTTCGCAGCAATCGACGCAGCAGCCCATACCCAAAGTCAAGGTAGGCGCAGCGGTTGGTGCAAAAGCGAATTCACCGACCCCGGCCCCGACGGCGAAGAATCAGAGCCAGAAGACATCTATCGGCGCGGGCAAACTCTCCGTAAAGGCCTCGCAAGCGTCCTCGTTCTGGACCGAGGAAGTAGATTTGGAGGATGACGGCAGCGTGGAGTCCACTGACTTCCTCTATGACGCCAGCCGGGGCGTCGTCTATATGTACAGGGAAGATGACTTCACTTGCCCAGACGGCCAGCCTGGCCGGGCAAAGATGATTGAAGCCGTCTACGCCACGGGAAACAAGGCGGGGAAGCCAGTAGGCTCAGGATGGTACGCAGTGGGACTGAACGAGGGTAAGTGCGGCGCCAAGAAAGCAGGTCAGTACGGCTGCAGATTTGATGCGAGTGGCAATCCAACCGAATGCGGGGCAGCCACGGTCAATTACGCGACGGGAGAGGTCGATGTAGTGGTGGTTCAGTAAGAAATTACTCTGCATCTAGGTCGGCTACGCGGTGACCATCCCTTAAGGAGAAGCCGGCGAAATGAGACGGTACTTATCGCCTGTTTTTCTGTTGCCCTTGCTGCTCGTCGTAGCCAACCTGTCCAGTACGTCGATTTTCGGAAGAGCTCCCAGATTTGTGCCTCCCGTTCTGGTGACGGCGAGCGATATCCCCTACCCGATCGCAAGCATTGCCTCCGGGATCGTAACGCTGACGGTGAATTTGGACGCCGCAGGGCAGTTCGAGAACGTGCAAGTCTTGCGCGATATCCCTTCTCTTACAAACCCGGCGGTGACATCGATCAAAGCCTGGACTTTTGCCCCAGGCAAACTCGACGGCAGCCCCGTGCCGTCCAGTATCAACATAAGCATTGTCTTTAATCCAGCCGTTCTTCAAACACGCAGTTTGAGTCTGCCGACTGTCCAACCAGCTCCGCCGCCCAATCCAGAGGGATATCTGCCGCCCGAGATCTCTGCCGCATCGTACGCGACGTATCCACCGAATAGCGTTGCCACAGGCGCTGTCGTTCTAAACGTCCTGGTCGGCGAGTCTGACCAGGTTCAGAAGGTGACGACGGTTCGCTCCGTCCCTTCTCTGACTTCGCAGGCCATCGCAGCTGTAAACCGCTGGAGCTTCAATGCGGGCACTTTTCAGGGCAAAGCGATCCATTCCAATCTCATCATCGCCTTTGTGTTTCGCTCTCCCACTGTCGTTTCTCCTTAGTCCCACGCTCGACCTGCCAAGGGGCCACAAGCGCCTCTTGCGATCGGTAATCGAAGCAGCTACATTCACCGTGTGAAATGCTCCTTCTTCGTCCTGCTTCTTTTAGCGGCCGGCTTTGCGCCGGCAAGGGCATTCCCGCAGCAAGAGCCCCAAGCGCCAAAGCAGGAGACCGCCTACGTGTACGATTGTACGAAACTGCCCTATGTTTCGGCGGGTTGTCCGTCTTATAACGAAATGGTTGCCAAAGGAGATAAGGATCTATTCGGCTTAATCGATGGAAGTCACGTGTTCGCATGTTTTAGGCCTAATGAGGATGTGTTCTTCATCGCATCGTTGATTGAGCCGTACCCGGGTGAGTACACCGCACGATCGGCCACTTCTCCAAACAACCTGCAGTCCACCGGGATTTTTTCCTATGCGCGTTTCAAGAATGGCTTTCAGGAGGATGCCACGACGCTGACAGGCCTTTGGAGAAAGACAAAACTCATCAACGTCGCGACTTTTTCTGCAAAAGACGACCAGAACACCACGCACGCCGCGGCAAGCGACACAGAAATATCGTACGATAACTCTTTCCGGGGCTTGAACAACGCACGCACGGTGTACGCCTTACACATCCGACGTTCGACCCTCCGATTCAGCGAGACCTACACGGTTGCCGAGGTTGCACCCGACAGTAAGGGGAGCAAAGCGCCGACACGGCCTCCGACGAATGCGCCAGCCCAACTCGGCTCCAGCGGCTATTGTGCGGAGTTCAGCGCGCACTGAAACATTACCGGGCCGTCACAGGGCTGGGGAATTTTCTGGGCTGGCGTGCTCCGATTTGCCAAGTGTGCTTTCGCAGAACTTCGCAATCAATCCCAGTCGCTCAGAGTCGATTCCAAATCTTCCACGCGTTGTGGATTCAACCACGCTCGCGTGATAATGATAGCCATGACCTCGACCACAGCGTTTGCCAAAGGACAATTTGCCCAAACACCTGAATTCGAACAAAAACTGGATCGTCTAGCCGAAGTAGCGGTACGTGCTGGACTGGGGCTTGCACCTGGGCAGGAGCTCGTGATGACCGCCCCACTGGATGCGATCCTCCTCGCGCGCCGGATCACAGAACATGCCTACAAAGCAGGAGCCACGCTCGTCACGACGCTGTTTTCAGACGAACCGTCGGCGCTGCTTCGTTTTCGCTACGGCCCAAACGCCAGCTTCGACACGGCTCCTTCGTGGCTGTATGACGGGATAGCACAGGCTTACCGGAATGGCGCCGCGCGGCTGGCAATCACTGGCAATGATCCGTCTTTGCTCTCGAAGGAGGATCCGGAAAAGGTGAGCCGCGTGAATCGCGCGACCTCGAAGGCATACCGTCCGGCACTGGAACTGATTACGCGCCACGAGATCAACTGGACCATCGTCGCCAGCGCTACTCCCGCATGGGCGGCGGCTGTGTTTCCCGATCTCCCCGAGGACGAAGCGCTCTGTAAACTTTGGAACGCCATCTTCGCTGCGTCGCGCGCCGATCTGCCGGATTCGGTAGGTGCATGGAAAGAGCACGACGCCAATTTGCACGCTCGTGCCGACTGGCTGAACGAGAAACGCTACTCGGCTTTGCACTTTCGAGGACCAGGCACCGACTTTCGCGTCGGCCTGGCCGATGATCACCTGTGGCTGGGTGGAGGCACAACGGCAGGGAATGGGCGCTACTGCATTCCCAATCTGCCTACCGAGGAGGTCTTCACCACGCCGCACAAAGATCGCGTGGAGGGGCGAGTGACCAGCACCAAGCCGCTGTCCTACCAGGGGACGATGATCGAAGAGATTTCCGTGCAGTTTCAGGCGGGTCGAATTGTCGAGGCTCGTGCCGTGCGCGGCAACCAAGTCCTGCAGCGGATGCTCGAAACGGACGAAGGAGCGCGGCGGCTCGGCGAAGTGTCTCTGGTGCCGCACTCCTCGCCGATTGCGTCGAGCGGACTGCTCTTCCTAAATACGCTTTTTGACGAAAACGCGGCCTGCCACATTGCTCTCGGACAGGCTTACAGCACCTGCCTAAGGAATGGTGACGTCCTTAGCCAGGAGCAGCTGGCGGCGCGAGGTGCAAACAACAGCCTGATTCACGTCGACTGGATGATCGGATCGAACCGCATCGACGTGGACGGTATCAGTCGAGCGGGCAATGCCGAGCCCGTCATGCGCGCCGGGGAATGGGTCAGGGACCTCCAGTCCTAGACGGCGTCCAGGGTCTGCACCGTGACCGCGACTTTGAGAGTGAGATTTCCGCCGCCCAAGATCACGCCGCGCAGAGGAGTCGGATCCGCGAAGTCGCGTCCACGTGCCAACAATGTGTTCATTTCCGACCATCAGATTGTTGGTTGGGTCGAACTCAACCCACCCGAGTCTTTCTCCGCACC
>Ga0187769_10000198_pt1 | contig 33451 bp, 44 predicted proteins | sample 0116_SJ02_MP02_1_FD_133140 | JGI IMG/M metagenome (GOLD analysis project Ga0187769, IMG submission 133140) | Tropical peat soil microbial communities from peatlands in Department of Meta, Colombia - 0116_SJ02_MP02_10_MG | ecosystem: Environmental > Terrestrial > Soil > Wetlands > Peat | place...
AGGCTCCACTTCTGACTCGAGGGCAGCCCTGAACATTCCCAGACTCGCGCGGATCCTCGCGCGGTTCCGAGGTCGACTGAGACTGCGCCCCAGCCATTGGCAGGGCCAACAGCGAGAGAGCTGACAACCCAATGGTTTGCGGGGCTGTTATCCTAGGATGGCTTTAGTTGCTGACAAAGAACAGATTTTCTATTGACCACAATATCATACTGTTGGGACGCGAGGCAACAAATTGACACCCGTGGGCAGTCCTGCAGATTCGCGTCCGAAAACTATGACTCGGGGGTGCAAGTCCGCTGAGCCCAACGAAGAAATCGCCCCCCGAGCAAGAGCTAGGGCGTGGCCGAGTCGCAAGTCCATAAATCAATGAAGGCGGTCGTCAGGCAGGAACTCGAGCACGAGCGCTACGCGGTGGTCGAGGAACCCCTGGCTCCTCCCAGGGAGAAGGTCACCTGGACATCGTATAGGCCAGACCTTTTGGGATACAGATTGGAAAATGGGATGGAAGAGCTGGTGCTTGTAGAGTGCGAGACGCACCCCAACATGAAGCGGCTCAGGGACAAGAAAGCCTCCAGCGTTTCGTTACAGCCCTATCTCTTTCGGAACGGGTCTGTGCGGAGGATACTCGCGGTACCCCGGGGGAAGCTCGCGTCAGTGGACCTGCGTATAAGGGACAGATGGGAAGTCTGGGTGGTTGGGGCATTTGCGACGATAGACAAGTACCCCACTTTCCCTTGAAACGGATTCGCCGCCAAGGCAACTAGTTATGTGAGGGAGAAGCCGGCCGGGGACCGCTTGGTGCCTTTCAAAGACAGACAGGAGGCTGGGAAAGAACTGGCACGCGCTCTAATGGACTACAGAGGGAAAGACGTGATGGTTTTGGGGATGCCGAGAGGGGGGGTCGTGGTCGCCAAGGAAGTGGCGGAGGCCATAGGCGCGCCGCTTGACATCGTCGTGACCCGGAAGATCGGCGCACCAGGCGAACCGGAGTTCGCGCTTGGAGCCATCACTCAGGAAGGTGACGTTATTGTTGACAAGCAAGCTGCCGAGTCCGTTGGAGCCACAGACGAATACCTACAAGAAGAGGCACGGAGGAAGAAGTCAGAAGTGAAAGAAAGAATGCGGAGTCTCAGAGGGGATATGCCGTATCCCAGTCTGGAGCGGAAGACAGCAATCATAGTAGATGATGGAATGGCCACCGGGAATTCGATGAGGGCGGCGGTCCAATCGGTCAGGAAGAGAGGCCCGAACGAAGTGGTAGTGGCTGTGCCTGTGGCGCCCAAGGAAGCCGTGGCAGAGCTTTTCAGGGAAGGGACCAGGGTCGTGTGCCTTGAGCAGCCCCGCTTCTTCTTCGCGATAGGAGAATTCTACAAGAACTTCGAACAGGTGGAGGATTCGGAGGTTAGAGAGTTGCTCGAGAGCGAGTGGAAGAGGCCCGGGCTCAAGCCCACGGCATAGGCCCTGTGGGGTCGAAGAGCCTAGGTCTGTGCCTTACCTGTATAGTAGTTCCAGATCTTCTTCTGTTCTTCCTTGACGTAGTTCATTTCGGCAGCCGATAGCTTGGGGTCATTGGCCCTGGAGAAGGGCCTCCTGAGGGAGGGGGGGAGGCCGTCGTCGCAGAAGAAACCTCCGCCCGGGAAGCCGGTGTCCTTTCGGACTATGATTGCCGCGAAACCAGGCGCACCCCTGCGGTACTCGTCCCTGTCTACGGCTGAAATGGCCTCAAAGAGGGGGCGCCCCCTCGAAATCCCCAGGATCCGCATCATCTCCCCGTAGGTGAGGGTCCCTCGTGCCTTGGCCTTCAAGAGGAGTTCTTCCCTTAGGTTCTCGACACCAGGATCTTGCACTCGGTCGCCGGTTACTGCTTGGCCTTGAATGCAGTATCTTCTGATTAGATCGTCTATCCTACTCGAAAGCTCGTCCCGAATCCCCCTGAGCTCCTCGAAAGTCTTCCCCGTCGCCCCTGGCAGGGGCCAGTCCTCCCCCTTGCCTTCGGCGCCTATGGGGCACCTGTCCAGGCACCCGAACGTCACCACCCGCGAGGCACTGGCGACGAGGGCAGCCGTTGCTATTCTCGGGGTCCTATTGGTAAGCGTGATTCCCACTTCGCTCAGCAGCTGGCGGACGCTGGGGTTGACTGAAGGAGCCGGGCTTACGCCTGCGCTCTCTGCGCGCCAACCCGGAGGTGCCTTCGAATTGAACAGCTCCTCCGAAAGCACGCTCCTGAAGGTGTTCTCAACGCAGACGAAGAGGATTGTTTTCGTGGCTCTATTCTGCAGTTTCCCTGATATAATGACTGCTCCGCCGGAGGTTCACGACTCCAGGCTCTTCGCGACCCTGAACTGGTCCCCGACGATGGCCCTCATGTTCAGGAGTCCCAGCGGCTTGCCGTGGTCGGTGACGAAGACTGTCCTTATCCTGTGTTTCGCCATCAACTGAACACCTTCGGATAGGGGCCTGTCGGCCTCGATGGAGATCATCGGTGATGTCATAATCTTCCTTACGGGGATGCTCGACGAGAGTAGATCGTCGGCCGCGATTCTGTACAGTATGTCGCGCTCCGTGAGGATCCCCTTCGGCTCCCCGTTAATCAGAACGAGAACGTTGCCTGTCCCCTTGTCGCGCATCATCTGGGCCGCCTTGAGGACGGACTCGTTGGCGTCAATCATGAGAGGGTCTGTTTTCACGAAGTTCCTGACAGTAGGGACGGTGGACTCGCTGGCCTCGATCCAGAAGGTGAGCGAGTAGTGGCAGTTGGGGCACTCGTCAGGGGTGTTATCGCCCTCGAATATGTGTCCGCAGCGGTAGCACTCCCACTTCGTCATTCCGTAGGAAAAGGGTTCTCCGTGGTATATTAAGAACGTGGGGTCGAACCGGTAAGGGGCCCAAGGGACGGCGCCCCCTCGTCCTTCGGGGCGAGGGCGATGAGGTGCCTGGCCTTCTGCTGGCAGAGGGCGGCGTTGTCAGTGTAGCACTTCCACGCCGTATAGTTCTCCTCCACCTTGGCCAGGAGAAGAAGGATATCTGCAGCTTGGAGATAGCGCGACACGGCAGTCTCGGAGTTCCCCGCCTTCTCGTCTGCCGCTGCGTCAATCATCAGCTGATTGGCGTACCAGCGGAGCTTCTGTGCCCTTGTCATGGGGGGCTTGGCCGCCTGCATGGCTTCCAATCGGCCCGGGGGGCGGCAAAAGAAAGCCTAGTCGAAATTCCTAGACGAGAACGTTAGAAGCGCGAAGTCAGCTGAACAGGAGGGTCGTTCCCGTGGTGATTCCGTTTGCCGCAGCAAAGCCCGCCTTCGCCTCTATTACATAGTTCGCAGGCGCGCTTGGCGTATATGTTGTGCATCCGTACCCGAAGGAGTTGAAGCAGGGCGGGGCCCCCGCCATAAGGTAGACGACCCGTCCCGAATCCCCCGTTGCATTCACCCAGATCATGTCGAGGCTCGTGTTTGTGTCGTACATCCAGAAAGCCCAGTTACTCGAATAGGGGAACGCGAAGAGCATCGTCGTGGCGTTGGTCACCTTCCTGTTCATGAGGCCCGCCGCTCTTTCCTGCTGGGTCGTGGCGACGTAGGTGAAGACGAAGGTCCGCCCGTTCACGGAGAACTCGGAGGGGACCCTAGATGTGACAGAGCCAGGGACGTTGCTGGACTCGTAAACTGTGTAGATTACAAGCAGCGCCACCACGGCTATCACGCACAGAGCGAGTATCTTCCGAGAGGGAGCCAACGTTCGCAGTGGCGTCGGGGGAATATTTCTGCAGTTCCGATAGGGAAGCATAAATGGTCGTGTGGATATCTTACCAGACGATGCAGAGCGGACTCGCGGACATCTTCAGGGCCCTCATCCCCGTGGGGATGGTGGAGGCAGTCCGGCAGGAGTACGAAGTGTTCAGGACAGCGGGAGGGGATTACATGGTGTTCAGCCACAGCAGCAGAGGTTCGTCGTCCTTTCACGTGACGTTGATCTCTTCTGCAAAAGTGGAAGCCCTTGTCGCAGCGATGGGAAAGTCAGGGGCCACCACGGGCTCGCTGATGAAGGACTCTAGGCTGGAAAAGGCGTTCGGAACGGAGGACAGAATCGCGAGGCGGTTTGACATCCTGACAGGCCTGTACATACTTGCGGCTACGGGGAAGGCGGAGATGAAGAAGGAAGGGAGGAACTTGGTGTTCACCAAGCGTTCGTCTGATGAGTAGATGCGTGTGACTGAGAGCGTGTTTTTTAAAGGAGTGAAGCCTGAAGGCCACGGAAACATTGAGACGGGGCGCTGAACTCGAAGACGACCCGATCGCTGTGAGCCCAAGGGATGCAGAAGTGGTTCGGACCATCGAGGAGGAGGGACTTTCAATTTTCACCTTCGACGGGCTCAGGCGGATAACGGGAGCCCATCCAGAGACTCTCTCCAGGTCATTGGAGAGGCTGGAGGACGGCGGCCTCGTGGTCAAATCTCCCGAGGGGTACAGCGTCACTGACAAGGCGAGAGAATCTTTTGCAGCGAGGCCAGCCTACTCTGGAGGAAAAAAGATACCTATTCTGCACACCTTCCTCCCTTACGAGGCGAGCACAGGGACGATCATTTCAGCCCTCAAGGGGAGGTGGTTCGACACCATCCGATGGGTGGGAACCGCCGAGACCGAGGAAGGTTTCGTGATGAAATGGGTGACCGAGGACGGGACGGCAACGATTGATGCAAGGTTCTCGGCAGGGCAATTAGACGTCGACGCAAAGGTCGCGAAGGAAGCAGACCTCCCGAAGGCGATCCGCGCCGCGCACCAGTTGATAGGAAGAATCTCCAGGCTTTACGCCAGTCCCAGGCCGGGCGCGAGGCCGGCACCAATGAGGATAGGGTACTTCAGACCGTATGCGATGTGAGCCGCTACCTCTCGAACCCGCTCAACAAGTAGCCACCGGCGCATGCCACAGGTGGTGATTCTGACAAGATGACAGGAATACAGGGAATGCAGCTGTTACAGTCATTTTCAAACGCTGTAACCGAGCTGGCTGAGAGCGTTTCACCTTCAGTGGTGAACGTGAGCGCTGGAAGGAGAGGCGGCACGGGGATTGTCTGGTCCTCCGATGGACTGGTTGTAACCGCGAGCCATGTCGTGGGGCACTCGGTGGCCCCGACGGTCGTGTTGAGCGACGGCAAGGAACTTCAGGCCAAGCTGGTCGGAAGAGATCCGTACACGGACGTCGCCCTCCTCAAGGTGGATGCACCGGAGCTGACACCTGTTAAGATGGGGAGCGCAGACGGCATCAAAGTAGGACAGTTCGTGCTAGCCCTGGCGAACGCCTCGGGCAAGAAGGCCTCAGCTACGTCCGGCATCATAACGAGCCACCGCAGGAGCATGCGCGGCTTCTGGGGGGTCATGATAGAGGATGCTGTGGTCTCGGACGCGAAGCTGAACCCCGGTTACTCAGGAGGTCCCCTCGTTGACGCATCTGGGAACCTGCTGGGAATGAACGTAGCCTACTTCGCCGGTAGGGGAGTGGCCATCTCCGTCGACTCGCTGAAGGAAACTGTCGGCAAGATATCAAAGGACGGACGGGTCAAGAAAGGCTTCCTCGGGGTCGTCGTCGAACCAGTCGAGCTCCCTGAAGAGCTCGCCAAATCTGCCGAAATCGGCCAGGAGGACGGGCTCCTCGTCAGGTCTGTCGATGCGGGCTCTCCTGCAAGGGCCGCAGGAGTTGCTCTGGGCGACATCATCCTAAGGCTCGGGGACGCGCAGGCTACCGACGAATACGAGCTCCACAAGGCACTCTCCGGTGACATCGTGGGCAAGACCGTCACTCTTCGGATTCTAAGGGCAGAAAGGGTCGCCGACCTGAAGGTTACTCCCAGGGAGGCGGAGCTGTAGATGGCGTCGTTCCCCAGGGAACCAAACTTCCCTCAGCCGGGAGGACCTAGGGAACCCCTCCCTCCCATCCGTCCCCCTTTCTGACACCCGCCGGTTGGATTGATTAGGAACCGCTGCGGGGAAGAGGTCATGGACGAGGTCAAGGCCAAGACCCCCCATGGAGAGATGACCGTCGACCAGCTGGCCGAGATTCAACCAGGGATGGCCGCCATAATGGAGGAGGTCGGAAAAAGGTACACCTTCACCTATTATGCGGCGAAGGGAGGGAACTGGAAGCTGGCAGCCTACCATCTGAACCAGCTGAGGGCCGCCTTCAGGACCGCCAAGGTCACGAGGCCCAAGTTCGCCGATGACCTGACTGCCTTCGACAAAGAGTATCTGCAGCCTATCTTCAAAGCCATCCACGACCAGAACTGGGATGAGTTTGAGGCTTCCTTCAAGAGAGGCGAGCTCGGCTCGGACTTCTACCATGAAAAACGAGGAGTATCCTATATCAGGTATGCCCTCCCGGCACAAGTTCCATCCAACCTCTACCAGGGGCCGCCTGAGAAGTTCCAGAGAGAAGGCGTGAAGAAGGAAGGCTAATTGAGGAGCGGTCTACAGCTTGTCCACTAGCTTCATCATCTCGGCATAATGGTGGTCGATTACCTCGGCGCCCTGTGGACCCATCATCTGCTCGGCGTTCCGCTTACACTCTGAGATGGCAGTCATTATGCCCTCCTTCGTTGGGGAGACGTAGCTAAATCCGCACTGGGAGAACACACCCTCAACGAACGTCTTCACTTGTTGCTTTAGCTGCTCGTCAGTCATGGGCTGGTGGAGCATCCTCGCGAACTCGCCGTTGGCACTTTCGAAACACTTCAGGAGCTCGTCTCGGACCAAAGCGGGAGTGACCTTGTCGGCTGGAAGGTTCGGCGCTGTGTATGAATGGAGCATTATTGACGAAATAATAACATATGTTATATAACCCTGCCGTCTGGATGTTCTTTGCATTGCTGCCTGCTTCAATCGACTCACGCCTCCTACAGAGATTCGAGGCCGAAGCACGGTCCGAGGTCCCCCACATTGAGGGGGGGAGGGTCGTCAAACCCACCCCTCTTGTCGACGTCACCGCTGCCATAATTGAGTGTGCGAAGTCAGAATACGGCCTGCGCCTGGCGAACGGAGCTAGGGTGCTGGCGAAGCTCGACTCCAAGATAGCGGGGGGCTCGGTGAAGGTAAGACCGGCGGTCAACATCGTGGGTGATGCCATATCCTCCGCGAAGCTGAGAAAGGGACAGACAGTCTTCGAGGCGACGTCAGGGAACTTCGGGCTTGCCCTCGGCTGGCTCGGGAGGCTTGGAATCGACGTGGTTGCTTTGGTTTCCAGGAGGTTGCAGCAGGGCGTGGTGGACCAGTTGCTGGCGGACGGGGTCAGGCTTGTCAACCTAGACATAGACATCTGTCCCGCGCCGGGGTTGAAGGGTGACGCGGATCTGCTCATGGCGAAGGGGGTCGCGGCAAGCGTGAGGCAGCAGCTCGCGGAGCTGGGCTTCGATCCGAAGAAGTTCGACGGTACGAGGGAAAAAGCAGAGGAGCTCCTGGCCAGGCAGGACGCCATAGGGCTCGCGAAGCTGCTCGCCGATGTGTACGGAGGCTTCTGCACAGAGCAGTACGATAGCCAGTTGAATGTCCAGATCCACCAGTCTGTCACTGGACCTGAGCTCGACCAGCAGCTTGGAGAACTGGGGACATCTCTCAGGGAAGTGGATTTCGTCTGCACTTTCGGGACGGGGGGGACCGCAGGAGGGGTGAGCAGGTACGTAGCGTCGAGGCACGGCAGGAAGGGGACGAGGGTGGTCTTCCCACTGGCTGGCCAGGACGTCGCAGGGATAAGGACCAGAGACAGGGCCTTGGGGCTTCGGTTCTATGAGCCCGATTCGTACCTCGGGGAGCACGAAGTGGATTTCGACGACGCTACGAGGCTTTTCGAATTCTTCAACAAGAAAGGGTACGATGTTGGCGAAAGCGGGGCCCTCGCCCTCTACGCCTCAATGCAGCTGATCAACTTCGGGGTTGGGAAGCAGTTCGTCGTTATGGTGGCCGATGGCGCCTCTAAGTACTCCACCGAAGTAGAGGCAGTGGCAAGGAGGGGCAAGAGGGACCAGGTGAGGCTGGACGAAGCAGCCTCGGCAATCCGGGAGTACGGGGGGGTGGTGTGGGCCCATAACATGTTCGTTCCCAAAATGGAAGGGATCAGAGTCATAGCATCGTCCCTCGGGTGCGCCGAGTCGAACGTCAAGGTCGCGGCGGCAAGGGACGTGCAGGTTGTGCTCAACGGAGGGGAGCCTTCAGGGGAGTTCGAGAGCCTACTGCCCAAGGACGACAGGCCCATCCTTGTGATCTGCATGGCGGGGAACACTTCCCTTATGATGGCGAAGGTACTCGAGAGAAGGGGGGTGGCCGCCGAAAGCCTTGTGGGAGGGATAACGGGCCTCCCCGCCTCGAGAGGGAAGCAGCCCTCCGAGCTTGTCGAGATAGCGAAAGGTTAGCGCTCGGACGGGGGCGCAACGGCTACCGCACAAGACTGAGCTTTAGGAAGTCCTTCCTCGCCGCATCATACACTTGATTTGAACGAGACTGACGCAGCGAGAACCTGCCGGGGTTCATAGACGTGTGGGTTGAGCTCGAGGCAGACGAAGACGTCAGAGCCGGCCAACGTCCCCATCAGCTTGGTGAGGTTCGCGGTCCCCTCGCCCGGAACGAGGTGGGAGTCAGACGCACCTGTGTTGTCGCTCAGGTGCACCTCCACGAGCCTCGGGCCGGCCATTTGGACAAAATCTTCAAAGGCCTGGGCGCTCGCGTGGGCGTGCCCCGTGTCTAGGGTGAACCTAAGCCCCTCGACATCCTCCATTAGGCTCTTCAGCGAGTCGGCGGTTGACCCGACCGGATAGTGATACCTCGACTTGCTCTTGGTCTGGTTCTCCACGCTTATGGCAAGCCTCCCGTCAGCCGCCTTCACCATGGTGCGAAGGATTGAAGCAGAGTTTGCCGCCGACGCGGGCACCATCGCATCGTTGTGGACGCTCCCCGGGTGGACCGTGATTATCTTCGCCCCCAGGGAGTCGCTGAATCCGACGTACTCCTCCAGAGTCCTCTCAACTGCCCCTCTCACAGGCTGGAAGGGATTGGCTGGGTTGAGGTCAGTAAAGGGTGCGTGCATTGTGATGGTCATTTGATAGGAGGAGAGCGCTTCGCTCAGGGCACGCTTGTCGACCCAGCCAGGAAGTGCGTGGGGAGCGTCACCCCAGAGCTCCACGTAGTCGAATCCAGCGTCTCCGATCGCCCGAACGGCTGAGGCTACGTCAAGCCCGAGTAGCGACCACGTGCTCAGGCCTATCTTCAATTTCCCAAACCAGACTGTCCCGTCAGGCCCGTGCTCAGGAGGTAGGGGAGCTCTGGGCTGCCCTGAGCCTCTTCACCATTTCCTTCAGCATGTGCAGGGCTACCTCCGGGTTTGTCTTCACTAAAGCAGCGAACGCCCAAGACGTCAGCGCCCAGCACTTGGCCGGGGAAGCAGCGACGACGTCCGCAGAACGCGGTAGCTCGTCGATGAGCGACATCTCCCCGAAGAACTGCCCTCTCCCCAGGGTAGCTAGGATTCTGTTGCCCTTGCGGACTTCTGCCTTCCCGTCGAGAACCAGATAGAAACCGACCCCCATGGCCCCTTCGCGAACGATGAAATCCCCCGCCTTGTACGTCAGCTCCTTCCCTTCGGAAACCAGCGACTTCCTTTTCTTTTCGTCGAGGCCGGAGAAGAAGGGAACGGTGCCCAGCATCAAAGCAGTGTCAGAGGCGTCTGCCATTCGGCTTCCGACCGGCTCTAACTCATTTAAACTCACCGACACATTCCGGCGAGCTTGTCCTGGCTCACGCCGGGGAATTTCGAGAAGCAGTTCCCTACCGGGAACGCCTGGCCTGGGGACGGATAGTCATCTTCTTCGGCTTGGGGCCGAGGGATAGAACGGTCTTCTCGTAATCGGACCAGCTGACCCCCAGCTTCTGGGCCATCATCATCTCGATCATGGTGGCGAACTCGTGCTCGTTCCTGTATGGCGCCTTCGGGTGGTTACCGGGCTCGGCGTCCAAGGGATGCAGGTTCATCCTGCGCTCGGCCTCGAAGTTGACGTCGAAGGCCACCACCTCCCTGTCCGTGATGCCATGCATTTTGCAGAGCTCGTATTCGATCATTTCGTGAAGCGCCACCAGGAAGACGTACCTCTGATCCTTCATCTTGCTCACCCTAATCTGCGCCGGCCTGCCGGGTATCCAGTCCCCCACCGTCTCGTACCTCTGCTTTTTGTGGGGCACCTGGGAGATCGTGAAGACTGGTTTGATGTCCTTGCGAGTAACGAGCCTCTTGGGACGAAGCACCCTAGAATCCCTTAGCAAGCGGGGGGAAGGACGCATGGAAGCGTTACCGAGGCCATGAGATGACATTCGAATCGGAACAAAGCCCGCTCGGGGCTCCCTAAGGGGTAGGCAGTCAATTCGGCGCCCCTTTCTTGTTAACCAAAGTTAAGCCGCATGAGAGGGGTCCGGCAGGAGGCGAGCGAGCCTCCTCCCGTTTGAGGTTTAACAAGGGGTCTCGGCTGCATCATGAGACGGTATCAGGGGGTTCTTGGTCCGGACCGCCTAGGCCCTCTTGAAGGCCAGAGCAGCCGAATTGACGCAGTATCTCAGCCCCGTGGGCCTGGGTCCGTCGTCAAAGACATGTCCGAGGTGACAACCGCAGTTCCCGCAGCTGACCTCCGTCCTGACCATGCCGAAGCTCCTGTCGGTATCCTCCTTGACGATTCCCTCTGAGACGGGCTGGAAGAAGCTCGGCCACCCTGTGCCTGACTCGAATTTCGTGTCAGAGTTGAATAGCGGGGTGCCGCAGACGATGCAAGAGTAGGTACCCTTATCGTGGTTGTCCCAGTACTTGCCCGTGAAGGGGGCCTCGGTACCATTATTGAAGCACACGTTCACCGACTCCCTGTTCAGCTTTTCCTTGAGCTTCTCCATCTCATCGCGCGTTAGCATCGGCTGCTGAATGGCGCAAGGCCGAGTTTAAGGTTTCGTCGTCTGTAAGGAGGTGCCCTAAGTAGTTCGGCAGAGGTCTTATGTAGAAACGGCATGGAGCGGCCACGATGAATTCTGACCAAATTGCGCTTGATCCCGAGGAGCTCCCGCGCAGGTGGTACAATGTCGTGCCTGACATCCCTGGAGGACTCCCGCCCCCGAAAGAGCCTGGAGATGGTGAATCGAGGATGGAGGCTCTCAAGAAACGGCTGGTCGGGGAGTGCCTGCGCCAGGAGATGTCGACGTCTAGGTGGATTGACATGCCTGATGAGGTCAGGGAGCTCTACATCCACGCCGGGAGGCCCAGGCCGCTCTATAGGGCGAAGCGCCTAGAGCAGAGGCTTGGACTGAGGAGGGTCAGAATCTACTACAAGCGTGAGGACCTGAGCCCCACGGGGTCCCACAAGGTGAACACGGCCATCCCCCAGGCCTTCTATGCGGCGAAGGAGGGCAAGAAGACCCTCGTGACTGAGACCGGGGCCGGGCAGTGGGGGACAGCACTAACATATGCTTCGTCCCTTCTCGGTCTGAAGACGGTGGTCTTCTGGGTGAGGGCCGTGTACGACTGGAAGACGGAGAGGAAGCTCCTCATGCAATTGTATGGGGCGAAGGTCTACGCTTCCCCCAGCGACCAGACGGCCTTCGGAAGAAAGTTGCTCGAGGTCGACCCCAGGCACCCGGGTTCTCTTGGAATTGCCGTCTCGGAGGGGCTCGAGTACACAGACCTGGCAGGTGACAGGGTCTACTGCCTGGGGTCAGTGCTGAACCACGTCCTCATCCACCAGTCCATCATCGGATTGGAGTGCATCAAACAGTTCGAGAAGGCGGACGACTCCCCGGACCTCGTCATAGGTTGCCTCGGGGGAGGCTCCAACTTCGGAGGGGTTGCGCTCCCATTCATGGGGGAGGTCCTTCAGAAGAGGAGAGAGTGCGAATTCCTCGCGGCCCAGTCGGAGGCTGCTCCCAACCTCGTCAGGGGCGAGTACAGGTACGATTTCGGGGACACCGCAGGTCACACGCCGCTAATGATGATGTACACGTTGGGCCACGAAACTGCGATGACTCCCATCAAGTCCGACGGCCTGAGGTATCACGCGGCCGCCCCCATAATCAGTGCTCTCCGGAGCAAGGGGTACGTCAGGGCGGTAGCATACCCGAGCGATGAGGAACTCGTCTTCGAGGCAGCGAAGATATTCCTTGAGACAGAAGGTTGGTTAATCGCGGGTGAATCGGCACACGCGGTCAGGGCGGCCATGGACGAGGCGAAAAAGGCTGAAGCAAAGGGAGAGGAAAAGTGCATCCTGGCCAACATCAGCGGCCACGGGTTCCTCGACCTGGACGCCTACAGGGACAAGATAAGGCTGGACTGACCCTCAGGGAGCCGTTCCGCAAGCTCTGGATAGTCTTAAGAACGGCCTTGCGGCTAATACGGGCGAAATTTGCCAAGGTTTTCGTCAGCACAGCAGGGATGGAAGGAGCAGACGGGGACGATAATGTCAATCGAAATCTCCAAGATCTTCATCGGTAAGACCAACGTCAGGAAGAGCCCAGGCGATGTGGGGGACCTGGTGGACTCCGTCAGAGAGAAGGGGATTCTGGAGCCACTGCTTGCTAGGCCCATCGGAGGAAGGTACGAGCTCGTTGTCGGGTCAAGGAGGTTCGAGGCGGCCAAGATCGCGGGTCTCAAGAGAGTGCCTGCCATCGTCAGACCCATGACAGACGAGGAGGCGATCATAGTCTCCCTAGTGGAGAACATCCAGAGGAGGGACATCGAGCCCGAAGAGGAGTATGATGCGATCGTCGCCCTGAGGAAGGTGAACCCGCGGGCCTATGGGTCGTCGGAGCAGGTCGCCAAGGCCCTCGGAAAGTCGAGGAGGTACGTGGAAGACAGGATAAGCGCCGTGGAGGCGGTCAGGAATATCCGTAAGGAGTCGAGGGCTGACATAGCTGTCAAACAGGCACCTCTCCCCAAGGAGAGGAAGGAGGGGGTGCTCCCAGTCAAGCACGCCACTTTCCTTCACAGAGCGGAAGAGGCGCCCACAGTCCAGGAGCTCCCCAGGAGAGAGAGGGCGACCCAGCTGAAGGAGCTGGCGGAGACCATCGCTCCACTCCCCATCCCGGAGGCGGAGAACGTCGTGAGCCACTTCGTAATGGCGCCGCAGAGGCCCGTGGAGGACATCAAGAGGGAGGTCTCGTACCTGCACGCGGTAAAGCTGGAGATCCTGCTAGACCCGAGGGTGGCCGACGGGCTGAGGAGGGCGGCCGAGGAGAGGAACACCACGATGGAAGCTGTAGCCTCGCTTGCGGTTCACTCCTGGCTCAGGCAGCAGCGCTACGCCTGATCAGTCGCAGCGGACCATTTGTCTGCCCACACATCTCTAACTGGTCTGTAGACTTCTCTGAAGAACTCGTCAGACAAGAGAAGGACGTCCTTGTCGAACCCTTTGACGTAGCGCAGAGCCTCCTTCCAGGCCGCCGGGAAGGTCTTTCCGAATCGGGCTTTGACCCGCTTGTCGAACTCTTCCTTCGTTTGGACCCTGCCTCCGATAGTGAAGAGGAGGACGCCGTTCTCTTCAATCTTGTACGCCATGTCATCGCCAAGGGAGTAGGTGTTCTTCCCCTCTGAACTTCCATGCACTCCGTGGTTCCCTTGCCCGGAGCCCCTCCCACCTTTGAAGCCGCGCTTGGCCGCCGCTATGAAGATAGACCTGTTCAGACCCCAGGAGTAGGCGGATTCCAGAGGCAGGCCTAGGACATATGCTCGCGCGGCCTGCAAGAGGGACATGATCTGGAACCTCCCCACTGCCACCATCTATCACCCTAAACGGGCTTCATAGAGTACCATTTGATGCTGCAGCCGAAGGGCTTTGTGTCGGGAACGCGTACACTCCTCCGGGCGACCATGTCGTCGAGGGCGTTCCTTAGGTCGTGGTGGGCGACCTTAGATGCGTCCCGCGAATCGTCAATCCTACCGCGGTAGCGGAGAAGCCTGTTACTGTCGAAGGCGAATACGTGCGGAGTGCAGACACCTCCGTACGCTTCCACGACCTTCTGAGTTTCGTCTCTTAGGTAGGGGAAGTTGAATCCCCTCTCCTTGGCGCGCTTAACCATCTCCGCGAAACTGTCCTCTGGGTAGGCCTTGTCGTCGTTGGAATTGATGGCGACTAGTTGTGCACCTTTGGTGGCATAATCCCGCTGAATCGAGACCATCCGGGCCTCGTAGTCCTTGACGTAGGGGCAGTGATTGCAGGAGAAGATCACGACCAGAACGGGCTTGTCGGCGAAGGACACCAAGGAGTATCTTCTGTTGTCGACCCCGAGGAGGTCAAAGTTTGGGGCCGGCGAACCCAGCGCCAGAGTGGGCACCATCATTTCGATTTTGCTCCTCCGTGGTCAGGTATATTGTTGTCGCCCTTCGGCTTGCGTATCAAAAAAGGGGAAAGGCGCAGGATGCCCGCGCCTTATGCTGTCGGACTTGTCACGGTAATGGTTACAAGCAGTCGCGCCGCGAACTCCGATGTCCCATCCTTCAGATCGACTCTGAGAACCCCGTAGGCTGTGCTACCGAACTTACCGAGGCTCCTGTCTTGAAAGAGGAATTGCGCAGTGCCAGCCTGGCCATTGCCGACCATGTAGATTCTGTGTGGGCCCAGCTCGGCGGACCCGCTGGAGATGCTGTAGGTGGCGCCGTTGATGTTGAAGTTGCCGCCTGTGACGCTAAGGATGTATCCGCCCTTCAGGGCCCCTGTTACCTGCAACGTCATCGTTCCAGAGGCGGTCCCGTTGGTTGCGCGGTCCCCAACGACCCACCATCCGCCAGCGACGCTTGTCAGGGTGATGGTCTGGCCGTCAGTGAGTTGGATTTTTTGTGAGGCCATGGTTGCTGATTGCTGCAGTAGTTGGGAGGGACTGGTGTTCTGCGGAGCGGAGGGTGAGGCTGCCATCGCAGGATATGCGACGAGCAGGGCCATCACGGCGAACGCCCCGACTATGGACGCGATTGCTATTTTCTTCGTGTTCATTCTCGTTCGAGTTTTAGTGTGCACCGTCGATATATAGCGGGGCGGAAAGGAACGTCTGGACTTTCCGTCCAGACGATGGCTCCGAAAGGTTAAAGCCGATATCGAGGCCCGAATGTCGAAAATGGCTTCGGGAGCCTTCATCACCTTTTCACTCAACATCATGAGTGCCCTGGTGGCACTCCTCACGAGCTACTATGCGTACAAGGCAAACAGGTTTGTGTCCAGCTCTGTCCTTTGGGCCATAAGCATCGGATTCATGCTCCTCGGAGTCGGGCTGGTGGTCGAGGCCGGGACCTCCCTCATTTCTGGGAGAACACTCGTGGACATTACGGGGAAGACAGCCGGAGAATCGTTCTCGGACAGGGTCATTACGCTCTTCGCCTCGCTGACGTACCTGACCATTCAGATGGTTGCGTACCTGATCATAGCGATAGGGTACGCGAGGTCGACATATGGCCGCCAGCTGAGTACAGCGGCCCCGGCCGCAGCTGCGGGCTCTGCCCTCGTTAGCCTGTACACCTACTCGATTTTCAGCTATTTCGTGACGCTCATACTTCTAGCCTTCATCGTCTTTCAGGGGTTGTTGCTCCGGTCGGGACATGGGGGTAGGTTCTCTGGGATGGTCCTGCTCGCATTTGTCCTGATATTCGTCGCGCACTGTGTGCTGTTGGTGTCAGTGCTCGCACTGGGGTCGGGGCTCTACTTGATTGGGACAGCGGTCCAGTTCCTCGGCTTCCTATCCCTGTTGATATTCGTCGTTAGGAGCGAAGTGGTTGGCCCAGGGTGAGAAGCAGAGGAGCGTCCTGAGAATAAACCTCGACATCCTCAACGCGGTCAGGGACGAAGGAGAGGCGAAGCCGACCCACATACTCTACAAGGCCAACCTTTCGCATGAGAGGCTCGTCAAGTACCTTGACGACCTGACGGCAAAGGGACTCATTGAGATGAAGCAGGAGGGGGAGAACAGGACCTACAGCCTCACGCCGAAGGGGGTAAGCTTCCTCATAGAAATGAGGCACGCCGAGGCATTCGTCCAGGGGTTCGGCCTGGCCATCTGATTTCTCTGGAATGGGATTATCTCAAACCTGGCGCCCTGCGGAATTGGCTTTGCTGGAGAAAATGGGCTTGCAGGCCAGATGAGGAACTAGCCTCTTCGCTTCATCAGTTCGCCAATTTCGCGATCGAGCCTGACGACCTCGTCCTGGTACTTCGCCATTTCTGCCTGGTCGCGTTCGATGGCTTGCTTTTTCCCCGTTATTTGGGTCCTCAGGTCGGCGAGGGCATGGTTCGTAGAATCCATGCTGGTGGTGAGCTGCCTTAGCCTGCCGTCAATCTCCGACTTCTGGGCCTGCAGGTCGGCGTACTGCTTCTCTGTACTCCCGAGCTTGGCTTGCAAGCCCCGGAGCTCTTGCTCCTGCTTCCTGACCTTGTCGTAGTATTCGTTTGCCTTGGCCTCGCTGTTCTTTCTCCTCTCCTGAGCCCCTGAAAGTTGGTAGCTCACGTACGCGACCATTCGACTTTGATATTTATCCATGATAGAGAAGGGCTTGAGCGGCTGGTTTGACTCCCCGGACAAAACTCATTCTGGTGCTCCCATTCATCGCTGCCTTCGTCATCGTGCTAGTGTATTTCCAGCTCTTCTCCAGCCCAGTAATCATCGCAATAATCTTTGTCGCATGGCTGGCCGTGAGTCTGATTAACAGGAGAAAATTCGCCAATCAGCGGGCCCGCAAGGCGGGCCAAAGGGGCTCTCAGTTGTTCAGTGGCTGACCCAGCCTTTCCAGTCGCCGTCCCTGGCGCCGTGGGTCTTGAGTATGTGCTCTTTCAACTCGTTTTCAGTCTGGCAGACGAAGCCGCAGTAGCATTTCAGCACGAGAAGTCCCCTGTCACGAAGCGGGGTGTTCCTGACAAAAACATTCCCTATGCGCGCGGGGGAGAGCTTCGCATCTGCTCCGTCTAGCCTAGGTCGAGCCGGTGATAGGGGACTATCAGGTCAAGCTCCCTCTCCCTTGCCCGGAAGTCTGGGCAGACGGTTGCTAGCTTCTTCTTGAAGGCGGTAGAGTGATTGAACTCGAGGATGTGAGTGAGCTCATGCATGACAACGTACTCCCTGAGCCTTTCTGGGAGGGCGACGAGCTGCCAGCTGAAGGAGAGCCTTCCCTCCCTGGTACAGTAACCCCATTTTCCAATCTCTCGGACGTCGACCCTGCTCGGTTTTGCGCCGACGATGGGTGCCAGCTCCGCGACCTTCCTCACGGCATAGGTCGAACTCTCCTTGAGGAACCAACGGCGGACTAGCTCTTTCAGATGCCTTGGGTCGCTTGTGTGCACGACAACCTGCCGCCTCTCCAGGTCTGGGAAGAGGACGTCGCCAGGGCCTTCATAGACGATCTTGAGGGGCTCCCCGCCATACATTATCGAGACCCGGGTCAGCACGTGTCTTGTCTGCGAGAGGCGCTCGTACTGGCGACGGAGCCAAGCGCGCCTTTCTGAGATGGCCTTCTCGACGTCGACTGCCCCGTCCCGTGGGAGCACCACCTCGAGAGTCAGATCGTCCCGGAACCTGAAGAAGGTATACCGCCGGCTGGTCCCTTTTATCACGGCGTATTCGATTCGGCGCGGGCCCAAGTCGACGAAGGGCAAATGTTGAGTCGCGGTCATTCGGGTAGTTAACCGTGAAGCCAAGGGCCGCAGTCAGATTGAGCATGGAGTCAAGGTGCTGTGGGCAGGGGAAGTTTCAGGTTCTTACGAGTTGAACCAAATATCTGCTGCCGAGGCTGACTGAGCTGGCCGCACGAAGTCCCTCGACGTGCTCTAGCTGTGCCAGAAGCTGCTTTTCAGTCATGACTTGCATCCTTTCTCCCATGAGCCTTCCAAAGAATCGGAAAAGTCTCCCGAGGGACGAGCTGGGCTCCATTTCTAGGATGACGTAGGAACCTCCGGGTCTGACCACCCTGGCGACCTCGCCGATAGCTTTGTCCAAGTCGGAGAAATGATGAAGAGCCATAGTTGAGTAGGCCTTGTCGAAGAAGGCGTCGTCAAACGGGAGCTTCTCAGCTCCTGCAACCGTACTTCTCACGCCCGGATAATCACGCCTCGCTTGAGTGATCCGTCTCTCGTTTGGATCAACGGCGAATACCTCGGTCCCCGGGAAGGCCTGAAGAATCCTGGCCGCTTTTTCCCCTTTCCCGGCGCCGATGTCGAGAATCCTCTCTCCGCTCTTGGGATCCAACATGGAGATGAACTCCTCCCAATCAGATTGGGCACCCGACTGGGTCAACGACGCTCTGTCCTTCAGCTCAACCTTACGAGTTCTTGAGTTGCGTCAACCCGGGAGATCACAACCGCTGTGCCAAAGGCAATGATTTCATCCATGGTGTTCCCGATCTCGGTGGAATCGAACATGACACTAATCACCGCGTTGGCCCCCATGCTCTTGGCGTGGTCGGCCAGCCTGTCAAGCGCCTGCTGCCTGGCCTGGTGGGCCATTTCCGTGTATTCGTTGATTTCACCCCCGCCGATAGATCTTAGACCTGCCATCAGATTCCCGCCCAGACCCCTAGACCGGACCGTGATACCATAGACCATGCCGAGTACCTTGTCCACCTTGTATCCTGGCGCATAGTTGGAAGTCAGAAGCATCATGCCTTGGCTGGAGGTGGCCCTCGTTAGATCAGCGCCGCAGCTGGGACAGAAAGCGCTGCCGTCAGCAACCTGTTTACCGCAGTTTGGACAGATCAAGATAATCATCTCTTCACCACTCTGCACGCTATTTAAGTGGGGCTGCGGTTTCGGCATGAAGACGACACGTTGCACTTTCCAGGATTGTCCAAGCCTCCCAGGGTCTACGTAGACGCGAAGATACTGAATGTCCATGACCCGATGCTTGAGAGGGAGGCATTCGTTGGCTATGTTGTCGAGGGGACCAAAAGACACGGCGCGACGAGGGTCGAAGCGACAGAGAGCGATGACGCCGAGGTCCTGGCAATCCTGTTTGCTATCAAAGAGCTGAAGGGCCAGCTCGGGCGCTTCACGATAGTGTGTGACCACGAATCGGTCGTCTCCGAGGCCAAGAGGAGTGTTGCTAGACACCCGAGTGAGCTGATGAAGAGGTTACGTGACACCCTCAAACAGAATCCCTCCATAGGCCTGGAGGTTTTGAAAGCGAACCCTGCCCATGGCATCGTTACCGAATACGTCAATAACTTGAAGTCGGAACTGGACGGAGAACTAGGTGCCGGAGGTGTAGGGCCTGCTCCTGAAGTATCTGATCAGCGAAACTCCTGAAGCGTCGATTCGCAGGTTTACCTGCCACCGTTCGACCCCTGCTTCCTCGGCGACCCTGGCGGCTTCCAAGATTCTTGCGTTTGTCCTGTCGGGAGGCGGGGGTGTGAACGGTTTGGCGTCATATAGATAGCAGAGGACAATCTTCGCCTTCTTCCCAGACGCGAGTGAGTCCTTCAGCTCCCTCATGTGCTTGATCAACCTATCGAAGGAGACGAAACGACTGCGTTTGACTCTGGCGGTTCCCTCGGGGGCAGGCAGCGTTATCAGGGGGGTTTTCACCTCGATGTAGGCGTTTCCAACGAGGAAGTCTATCCTTGACTTCCCAAGCCTAACTTCGCGATAAATGGGCCCGCTGGCAAGGCGCCTGAGTGCGCGATGTCTCAGAAAGAACTCGAAGTACCTGTTGGCGGCCGTCTGGTTGATGCCTATCCATCGAACGCCAGTTGGAGAGGGTGAGATGGCCTCGACCGTGTGGGCTGTTTTCCTCGACTTCGAAGGGGAGGTAGAATAGAGGCATGGCAGTCCGGAGAGTTTCAGGTCTCCCAGTCTACCGGTGGTGGGGCAGTGGCACCTGAGGGTTCTGTTCCCTGCCCTGACAAGCATTATGAAGCGGTTCGGCCTAGAGATAATCCTCCCCTGTTTAAGTGGCTCGGGGAACCTGAACATCGGCTCGGGTCTGGATAATCGCCCACTCGTCTCCGTTCGAGCGGCCACCGAGTGGCCGGAGGTTTAATCGTTTGCTGGTTCAAAAGTCCAAGAAGCTGCTTCCCAACCCAATCGAGCCCTGGAAGGACATCAGTTACCCCATGGGAGGACTAGAGCTACCAGAGAAACTCTAGACGAGAAATGGCGCTTTCACTTGGGAAAGCTCGCTGTCATCGCCTCGACCACTTCCATCCACGCGTTGGCACAGTTCTGTGGCACGTACCCTCCCCCACCAAGTGCGACCATCCTCCCTGCACAGAGTTCGTGGGACAGCCGATGGAGGAGCTCCCCCACCTGTCTGTGGGCTCTCGGAGTATAGTCAAGGCCCGCGATCGGGTCCCCCCTGAGTCCGTCCGCACCGCACTGCAAAATGATGAACTCTGGCCTCGCCGATTTCGCGAACTCCTCCAGCCTTGGGAGCCGTGACTCGAGGTCGGCGTCGCCAGCGCCCGGTTCCAGAGGGATGTTAATCTTGGATCCCTTCGCCGGCCCGTACCCGTTCTCCCACGAAGAACCGGTTCCTGGGTATAGGTACCTGCCATCTTCGTGAATGTCGAAGATGAAGAGCTCGGGGTCGGCTTCGTAGCTGTAGAAGACGCCGTCCCCATGGTGGACGTCGATGTCCACGTAGAGTATACTCTGAACGTTGTGGCGCTTGCGCAGGACCTCGACGACCACTCCGATGTCGTTGAATACGCAGAAACCTGCCGAGGACTCCCTGGTGGCGTGGTGCAATCCCCCGATCGGGTTGAAGGCGTGGTCGACCTCCCCAGCCATCACCTTCTCGACCGCGTAAACGGTGGATCCGACCGCATACTGGGTCGCCTCAAAGACACCTTTGTAGGCAGGTGTGTCCCCCTGGTCCAAGGCGCCGTAGCCAAGCTGGGAGGCGAGCTCAACGTATCGTATGTGACTGGCGGTGTGGAATAGGCCGAGCAACTCCTTGTCTGCTTTCTGAGGGGGCAGGCGCTCCACCTGTAGCTTCCGCTTCCGTAATTCGTCCCAGAACCTCTGCGCCCTTTCGCTGGTGAACGGGTGAGGGGGCGGAAACGAGTATAGAAGCAGCTCCTTCCCCTCTAGGACCCCGACCCTGCAGGGCATACGGCGGCGGTCGCTTAAGGGCACTCTTAGACTGTTGTTATTAGTCGCCAGGTGGGACTTTTGGCTGTGGCCGGGAATCGAATGAGGGCCTTCGCCGTGGAGGTCGAGAGGCAGCCGGGCGTTCTCCTGAAGTTCTCAAATTCAAGTTTTCCAAAGGCGAGGAGGGGCTCGATATTCGTCGGGGCAGGTGATTCTTTCTCTGCCGCCATGGCTGGATTCTACGCCTCCAATGGTTCGTGCATTGCAACCGATCCCTACCACCTGGCGAGCACCCCAGAGATTGCGAAGGGAGTAGACGTTTTCCTGATCTCTGTCTCGGGAAGGACAGCTTCGAACCTGGCTGCGGCGATGAAGGTGCGCACCCTGGCGAGGCGGACAATCGCAATCACATCAGACGAGGGGAGCAGGCTGGCTGGCCTGGTGGACGAAGTCGTCAGGCTCCCAATGAGGTATTCTCTCCGGACGCCGGGACTGTTGTCGTACTCACTCTCCCTACTTGCGGTCCTGAATATCGCCGGCCGTGGTGTGAAGTGCGATTTCGAGGGCGCCTTCCGTGCGGCGCGCAGGGACGAGGGGAACATTCGCTGGGGGGAGGGCACCACATATTTCCTGGGCAACTCTCTGGCCTATCCGGTGTCCATGTATGCTGCGGCCAAAACCTACGAGTTCATCGGAGTGAAGGCCCATCCTCAGTTGCTCGAGGAGTTCAGCCACTTGGAGCTCTTTTCGCTTGGGCCATCGGATGTAGTGAACGTTTTCTCAGCCTTCGACCCTCTCGGGATGTCTGACAGGCTGGCAAAGGCTCTGGCACACCAGGGATACGAATCGCACGCAGTTCCGAGCAGAGGGGGCTCCGAAACGGAGCGACTTTTCCACGCAGTGTTCGCGTGTCAGCTCTCTGTCCTAAGAAGAGCAGGCGAGTTGAGACTGTCCAAGCCGAATTTCTTGGCGGCCGCCGGAAGGCTGGCTGTGAGCGATTCGATGATCTACTAGATTTCTTCCTGATGTTCGAAATTTTGTTCTCCTAGGATTTCCCTAACCCTTAAGGCTAAAGAAGGCGCGAGGTACCCGTGAACCGCACAGCGCTTCTTGCAGGCGTCGTCTGCGCAGCTCTTGTGGTAGCGGCAGCAGGGTTCTTCGCTCTTAACTCCGGTACCGCAACGACTACCACGAGCCAGACTGAGACGAGCACCTTCACCTCGTCTAGCCAATCTGTCGTCTCAACGAGCACCGGGTGCAGTCAGGCGAACAGCGGCTCTGCATCTGACTGGACCACATATCATGAGAACAACTCGCGGTCCGGCTATTTGGCCACTGCTGCTGTGTGCCCAGAGGAAGGATGGAAGTCGCCGGCGCTTGACGGCGAAGTGTATGCCGAGCCGCTGGTCTACGACGGAATGGTCTTGGCGGCTACCGAGAACGACTCCGTCTATGCCCTTAATGCCACGTCGGGCTCCATACTCTGGAGAACCAATCTCGGAACTCCCATGCCAGGCTCAGCACTCCCTTGTGGGGACATCAATCCCAGCGGCATAACCGGCACCCCAGTCATAGACCCAACAACGGACACCATCTATGTGGTGACGTTTCAGACGCCCGGGGACCACCACCTGGTGGCCATTGATGCCAAAAATGGGGGAGTGAGGTTCACTCAGCTGGCCGACCCCCAGGGGTCGGACCCGCTCGTCGAGCAGGAGAGGGGGGCGCTCCTGCTTGGAAACGGTAGGGTGTACATCCCGTATGGAGGGTTGGCGGGGGACTGTGGAGACTACCACGGATGGGTGGTAGGTCTCAACGCTGATGGTAGCGGCGGAATGATATCATACGGGGTCCCGAGCCAGAGAGAAGCTGGAATCTGGGCTCCCTCGGGAGGGGCGATGGATGATTCCGGGAATCTGTTCGTTGCCACAGGGAACAGCGCCTCGGACAGCGCCTTCGATTACGGCAACTCCGTCGTCGAGCTGTCTCCATCACTGCAACCGCTCAGCTATTTCGCCCCGACAGATTGGTTGCAGTTGAACCAGGGGGACACCGATCTGGGTTCGGTCGGGCCGGCCCTCGTCGGCCAGGGTGTCCTTTTCCAGATAGGGAAGGAGGGAGTGGGCTACCTTCTCGACCCGGCTAGTCTCGGGGGAATCGGAGGTCAGGAGTTCTTGGGGCAGGTCTGCTCATCCGCGTTCGGCGGAACCGCTGTTTCAGGAAGCACCGTGTTCGTGCCATGCACCGATGGGCTTGTCGCCCTTCTCGTCTCTTCGAACTCGTTTCAGGTCCTCTGGAAGGACTCTGGATTCCCAGCCGGTCCTCCCATCGTCACCGGGGATGTGGTATGGGCTTTGGATACTTCGACGGGGGTCCTAAACGGATACAATGCGAGCACGGGCGCCGGTCTGTTCACTTTCAACGTTGGAGGGGCAACTAGATTCACTACGCCCTCGGCGGGGGATGGGAGCATATTTGTGGCTGCGGGGGAGTATCTGCACTCGTTCCGGCTTTCATGAGAGTCTCAGGGGCTAGGCATGGTACTTCTTCTCGCCGGCGCGAACATGGACCTTGAGCCAGTTCTCGTGTGGCGGTAGGGGGCAGACGTAGTCCTCAGAATAGGCGCAGTAGGGATTGTAAGCGTAGTTGAAGTCAACCACGTACTCGTCGTTATGCTCCATCTCTAGGTCGAGGTAGCGTGCGGCCCCGTAACTCTCCTCGCCCGAGGTGGCGTCTCTGAAAGGCACGAACAGATTCGGGTCGTCGCGCCCTACCGGCTGGTATGCGTTTATGCGCAGCTGAGTGCCGGCGATGTTCAGATCAAAGTAGCCAACGCGGTTGAAGAGCTGACGGGTCCCCTTGCTGGTCGCAACCACGACCGCCTCGGGGTTAGCGTTACGCTGGAGCTTCATCTCGAAACGGAACGTGGGGTCAGGGTCGAAGTAGTTCAGGCCTGGGAAACCCTCGACATTTCCGTGCAGTGGCGAGTCGGGGCTGGTCCGGAAGAAGTACTCCTTCTCAGCCCGGAACCGCGCAATCGCCCGCGCCCAGGTCTCCCGGTCTTCGGGTTTCATGAACGACATGAGGGGACCACGCTGCGACATGAATCTTTCTTCGCGATTACTTACGGACCAGCTCGAACTCGACTAGCCACAGCTCGTCGTCGGCCCGGAGTCCCTGCTTTGACCAGTAGGCTTTCGCCTCGGTGGAGGATGATGCTCCATCCTTCCTCGCAAGCTTATCGTCAATCTCTTTCAGCCTTATCCTTCTCAGCAGCGTGACTCTGATCCTGGCGAACTTCTGGGGAGGGTAGCCCACTCTTGCTGCGTCGTAGACTTCCCCCGCCTTCACGCGGGCGTTGGGCCACTTACGGAAGGTCACCGTCTTCTTTCCTGCGATCACCTGTTCTGCGGACTTCGCTCCGAAGGTTATGGTTGCCAAAGCGTTGCTTCGACGCTCCCTCGGGCGCTTATCAAAGTGTCTGAGACTTCGCTGGCGCGGAAGGGAGCCGTTCGAGATTCTTCCGAGAAACGGGGACTCCGACGGGCTAACGTCCAGCTGTGGGTTGTATTGAGGACACCATTTTCCATGTCGAAAGTGCTGAAATATCCTGCCCGCACGCAGGGAGATGCACTTCTCTGACGCTACGATGGCAGGGGGCTGCACGCCCCCTGCCCACCCCCGAGCAGACTTTCAATGACCTGGGCTGGACCATAGCAGATTGTCAGTCTAGCCAACCCCTGTGGCATCCCGGCTGGACTGAAAGAGGTCCCCGTATGGTGGGATTTCAGGCGCGCGATCCCTTCTAGTTTCGCCCGCCTCTACCCCATACCACATCACCTCGGGCTCTATTTGTTTCGATTCGAGCCCCGCAAGTATCATGCGTAGCCACGGGATGGAAATGCTGTGATAGCCGTGCCTCCCACCATTCTCCATTGCAGTCCGCACAAGGCTCTTGTAGTAATCGGGGGCGCTAGGGTCGTCTGGGGCGTATTGTCCCGACACCCTGGTAGCCGCCTCCAAAGTAGTTGTGCCTCCCGGCAGCTCAACGTTTTCCTCAATCTCCGGCTCCAGCTCCTCAAAGGCGCCCCAAGGATCCCGAGCAGTGGTCTTGGCGAGCCTTCGCCTGATTCCGTCGATCATCGCAGAGGTATTCTCCTTATGCTTATTGAAGCGGCACTTTTGAAAGAGGACAGGCTCATTGTTCAGTGGCCTTGAACGCCTTCTTGGAATCGAAAGAGCCAGAGATGACGAACATCGCCCAGGTAATGAGAGAGAGCTGGGAAACCGGGACGACTTGAGAGGCAGACTGGAGCCACCACGCCAAATCGCTGAGGACAGATGCCAGAGCCTGGTACATGAGTCATCAAGGAGCTGGTTTCATATTTAGCAGGGCGGAAACTAGCGTCTGGACGGAAAGTCCACTCCCTAAGAAGACTTAGGCCGAAATCTTGAGATTGCTCTGGGGATTACGGCGTTAGCATCTTCGCAAGCAGCTCGTGCGAAACGTTCCCTCCTGAGACGACCAGCACTACCCGCCTGCCGATGGGCGGTGAAGAACCTTGAAGGAGAGGTGCGAGCGGCGTTGCTCCCGAAGGCTCGGCGAAGATTTTCGCTTCTCTAATCATGATCTTGGTCGCGCGAAAGATGTCCTCCTCAGAGACTGTGAAGGATCCATCGACGTTCCTGGAGCATGCTTCGTATGTGAGCTTGCCCAGGGCGGAAGGAATCAGTCCGTCGGCAATCGAAACGGGGGAAGGGACGGTGACAATCTTCTTCGCCTTCAGGGCCTCCGTAAGCTTCGGGGCGCCCTGCGGTTCCACTCCGTAGACCCTGGTCTTTGGCCGGATCGCCTTCATGGCGGTCGAGACGCCTGAGATTAGCCCCCCACCCCCGACAGGAACGAGGACAGCGTCGATATCGGAGAGTTGGTGCGCTATCTCGAGTCCGCACGTCCCCTGGCCCGCGATCACGTCTGCGTCGTTGAAGGGATGGACGAATGCCGCCCCTGTGGCTTCCGCGATGTTCTTGGCCTTGGCCTCCCTTTCATCGCTATACCTTCCGGCTTTTACGACCTCGGCACCGTACTCCGCTATGGTGTCAACCTTCTCCCTGACGGCGGTTTCCGGGACGACGACCGTGCACTTCTTCGCGAGGAGCCTCGAGCTGTATGCGACTGCGATGCCATGATTCCCCGACGAAGCGGCCACAACGCTCGACTGGCTCAGGAGAGAAATCTTGTTGTAGGCGCCCCTTATCTTGAACACCTTGATGGGCTGGAAGCATTCGAGCTTGAGGTACACCTCGCGGCCGGTCAGTCTGGAGAGCGCAGGCGATTCGACCAGGGGCGTCCTGCTGGCGACTCCGGATATCCTCTCGGCAGCAGCTTCGATTTCCTTGAGGCCGGGAAGGTCTTCGTTCATGTGGTCCACCCCCAGCTGGGAACGCCATCTTCGCGGAGAACAAACTTCATCATGTTGGCATGCCTCCTCGGCCCACGCCAGTATGACCAGTCAGGCTGATGAACGTATTTGCGGGCGTGCTCCTTGAGGATGGCGAGGACTTGTGGATGCGCTTCGGGAGTCGCACTTCCCTAGACCATCCTTGTTGTCCGTAGCTTCGGATTGTCGGGGACGTAAAAATCGGCAGGGAAGTTGGAGCGGATGTGGCGAAGCACGCCGCCAGCTGAGGCTGAGTGGATTTAGCGCTTCGGGATCGGACCCTGGTCAGGCATGATGTCAATCTCAATTCGCGGGGCGCGCGACCCTGCCTAGGAAAAGTCTCGTATCGAAGAGGAGTCTGACCCTCCCGCCCTCCTGGAACGTGCAAACGGACGATACTGGATGTGGACTTGGGGAAGATAAGACTTGCACCGTCATCTGATGGGCTGCGCCATTTCTTCAGGCCCTTCTCTGTTTGCCCAGAGCATCCTGAAGAAGACGACTACGGCCACGTCGGCCAGAAGGGTGAGCGGGAGCGCCAGTTCTGCCAGCACTCCGAAGACCATGATGGGGACAAGCAGGCCGAAGACGAGCGCGAGTACACTCTTCCTGGAGCCCTCCCAGCTTCTTCTCGCCACGTAAAGGAAGTAGAGGGCCTGAACCGCGACAACGAGAAGGAAGTCAAACGCAGCCGGAAGCCCTGCCCCCCGACCAAGGCTCTGAGCAAGGGTGACGACGGGGAAGAAGGACAAGCCGATGGCGACGGCCCCCTTTGGCGAGGGAGCGGGCCTGCCGTCCAGTTTGCCTACCAGCGGGGGGTTTGTCCGGCTGGAAAGGAACACGAGCCCGCCCATTGACAGCAGGCTCAGGACCAGTATAGGCCACCCCATCCAAAAGCCAGAAACATGCCAGACCACAATCATCAGTATGACGACGTCGAAGGACAGGACCAGGAGCGCTGTGATGGTTCCCCTCCTAGTGAGGAGCGGCTTGGCTCTTGTTTCGGGGATGGCAATACCGAGCAGTAGTAGGGGAATTGAGATACTGAAGATTGCATGGAAGGGCACAATTCCTGCGGCCCAGATCCAGTTGACGCCCAGCCAGTGGCCGTAAGAACCGAGGGCGCCCACAGGTCCGGCTTTGGGATCGAAAAGCGTGCTCAGGGCCACCCCCTCTTCAAGGATGCCATATGCCGCCCCGAGAAGGAGGATCGCGCCCCATCCCTTTTTCCTCCTTATTGCCGCGTCGTGGATAAGAAGCGCCCCCGAACCGTACAGGCCTAGGTTGGCCAGAAGTTGGAAGATGAACGTTGGAGGATTAAGGACGATGGCGCTAATCGGGCTGGAGCTAGAAAGATACTCCGGTATGCCAGGCGTTAGAATGAGGAGAGAGGTGACAGGGTGGGCTTTCAGATAACCGACGACGCGGGCTCCAACGGGGGCACGAGCCTTTGCCTCCATCCGAGATAGCTTGGTGGAAACCCCTATGAAACGCTTCTTGCCTGCTTTCTTGAAGTTCCCTGCTGCGTTCAGGAGGTTCTACTGCTTGAGCTTGAACCTCATTTCATTGGAAGGCTCGAACCCGAGGCCCTCGTAGACTGACCTCCCCCCCTTCGAAGCATGGAGAACGATCCTGTCATAGTTCTTCTCCCTGCACCATCTCAGTGCGCCCTTCACGATGAGCGAAGCCACCCCCTGACGCCTGAATCTCTTCACGGTATACATGGACATGAGATATGGAACCACAAGGCGCGTGCTCGTGGGCCTCGGCTGCTCCTCCCTCAGCCAGATGCAGCCGCTCCCGGCCACTTCGCCGTCCGCAGTCTTGACCACCAGGCCTATGAGGCTCCCCTTGGACAGCTGGTCCCCAATCCATTTCCTCGTCCTCTTTGAAGCGGCCTGGACGTCTTTCGAGTATTCGGGATGGATGTCGAGCCACATCTTCTTCCTGTGCTCGGCAAGAAGATCGACGTCTTCAGACCCGGCGTAGGAAAGCTTGAGAGATCGCAAGTCGTGTTATCAAGACTGGCGTTCCCATTTGAGGATGTCGATGACTGAAGTAATCGGAGTGACCAGGAGGTTCTTTCGTGAGAACGCAGGCTACGAGAGGGTGACCATCTCCTCAGCTGTCGCCATCGAGCCTGACTCGAAGTGGAATGTCGTAGCCGAGATCGCCGGGACCGGGACGGACAGGTAGGAAATCATCATCGACGGCAAGGGCGGAGACACAGTGTCCTACAAGCAGGCTTGAACCCACTACGAAACAGATGCCCCGGAACAGGAGGAGGCCTAGGAAACGAAGTATGTTGCGTCAATGTTGGGCACGGGCTGGCCTTGAGTTCTTGGAAGGTCAGGTGCAGCTTCGTACGAGAGACGTTAATAGGCGAGTCCCCAAAGCGCAGGTTGAATGCAGGTCCCGCTGAACGTGTCCTGGTTGCTTGAGTACGTCGACGCGGTGAACTCTGAGCTGCAGGAGCTCTATCCCCAGCCGGGTAAAACGGCCTTGGAGCAGGCAGCTTCCGATGCCCTTTCTGTCGGAGGAAAGCGGGTGAGGGCCACACTAGCTTTGCTCTGGTGCGAGGTATATTCTGGAGAATACAAGCCCGCAGTCCCACTTGCGGTGGCCTACGAGCTAGCGCACGCCAGTGCCCTGGTGCAGGACGACATCATCGATCACTCTGAAACGCGGAGAGGGACGAAATCGATAGCGGCGAAATATGGCGTGACGACTGCCATCTTAGCTTCTGACCTCCTGCTGTTCAATGTCCCGAGAGAGGTCGCGAAGTACCGGAGCCTAGACAGCAATCGCCTTGCAAGAATCTTTGACCTCGTGGGCGAGGCGTGCAGAGCCACGACCTGGGGCGAATTTTTGGACATGGAGATGGCGAGTGGGACAGAGGGGACCGAGAAGGATTACGAAGAGATGATCAGGCTAAAGACATCGACGCTCCTCAGCGCACCCTGCTCCAGTGGTGCCCTCGTGGGAGGGGCCTCGGAAGAGCAGGCGGCCCTGGCAGGGAGATTCGGCGAGGAGCTCGGTATGGCGTACCAGATACAGGACGATGCTCTCGACTTGGTCGGGGATGAGACGACTCTTGGGAAGCCGGTATTCACGGATTTGCGAGGGGGAAAGAAGAGTGTGGTGCTTCTGCACTGCCTTAACCAATGCTCAGGAGACGACAGGAAGTTCATCCTCGGACTGCTCAACAGGTCTGGACCCTACGAGGTGAATGAAGTAGCGAAGTTGAAGGGACTGATTGATGAGAACGGGTCTCTCGAGTACGCGAAGGGAAGGGTCATGAATTACACCGAAAGGGCGCGAGAAATCCTCGGCTCTGCACCCGCCACGGCAGCGAGGTCTCGGCTTCTCGAGCTCACTAGTTACCTGGCATCCAGATACTATTAGCCACGAGTGCATGGCGGTCTGAAGACAACTGTGACAAGGACAAGAAAGTAAGGGGGATTCATGGTAACGGTTGGGCTTTCTTCTTCCTCCGGCTGGGGTCGATCAGGAAGTCCCCAGACCTCAGGATGTCCCTGCCGATGATCACGGCGTAGCGCATCTGTGATCTATCTGCCACACCCGCCGTGAGGTTGAACCTCTTCCCCGCCAGGGTGACCGCAGCGTTCACGAGCGGCCTTTCCACTTTCTTTCCCACCGCCGAAGCTTTGACGGACACTTTGGAACCTGTAGGCATGAGTCTCAGCCGTGCCGCGAGAACCTTGTCGACCGTGGTCCTGTCGGCCCCCGTGTCGACCTTTGCCCGGGGTGAGCCCGACCAGTCTGACCAGCTCGACCAGTCCGCCCAACCACAGTGCAGTGCAGACGAGGATCACTCCAATGAATGAACCCTTCCGTGTCTTGTGGTGGAACGCAATGCTTCCAAGCAGGATTCCGAAGGTGCCTCCAATAAGGGCCAGGGTGAAGAATGTTCTTTCAGGAATGCGCCACCCGGCTTCCCTCGCCCGGTGCTTGTCCAATCCCATCAGGACAAAGCCCAGCAGACCGGAGAGGGTGAGCCAGCCCAACACAATGTCCCAGGTTGCGTTCAAACCCCGCTAACGGCAGCGGCTGCAGTCATAAAAGAAGCAATGAGATGCCCATCTGAGGACGTGGATGGGGCAGCCTGCTCTTTATTACCCGGAATACCGTCAGGACGCGAGGTTAGAAGATGACATCGGATTTTGAATTTTCGACGGACGGAACCTACGAAGCGCCGGCGATTATGGTGGACGACGCTGTAGTGTTCCCCGAGATGGAGGTGAGCATGACGGTTCATGAGCCGCGCAGCGCCGCCGCCGCCTCCCAGGCGTTCAGAGAGCACAGCCTGGTGGTTCTGATTCCCTCTCCCCGCGCCGACTCGGCGGTGGGGGCCATAGGGACACTGGTGCTGCTGAGAAGGACGGAGCCTTCTCCGAACGCGGGTGCTCAGATAGTCTGGAAAGGGCTCTGGAGGGTGAAGATCAATGGTGTTCTGGCCGAGAACCCCTACGTCAGGGTGCGCTTCTCAAGGGCGGAGGAGGTCCGCGACATTCACTCAGGAACCGCGGAGCTGATGAAGGCTGTTTTTGACCAGATAGACGAGTTCGTCGAAATCGTTCCAGGCATTCCCCAAGAGATCGTGTCTTTCCTAAAGAATGTCGATTCGCCGGGAAAGCTTTCCGACCTGTGCGCCTACTCCCCGTTCTTCACCCGGAGCGAAAGGCTCGACCTGCTGAGGACTCTCGACCCAGACGAGAGGCTGAAGAAGGTACACGACCTCTTCGAGAAGCAGCTGCACACTTTGGCGAAGATGGACAAGACGTCAACGATACTGGAGTGTCAAACGTGCCTTGACCTCGCCGACAAGGCGTTCGAAGCGGGTCCGTCGGCAGGCGCAAAGGTGGCACGGGAGTTCCTCGAACACCTGACAAAGGAGCATCCGGACGAGGTGCTGAGTATCATCGCCGAGAGATACGGGCCGGCGTTTATGAGACGCAGGGCGCTAAAGTGAATCTGTGAACGATCGGCCGACCTGTTAGATTCCCGAAAGCGATGTAAAAATTGGGCCGGGGGAGGTTTGCGGCAGTAGGTACGCCGCTCAACCCCCTCCGTGTATGTGTACCGGGAACTCGTGCTTCTCTTCCTTCAGGAGGGTCCTCTCCGACGGCCTGTGCTTGATTTCGTTCGCCTTCATGAGGAGCTCAGTACTCTCTCTGGCGCACTTGATCATGTGCACCGCCTTGTCGTAGAGCTCCTGCTTGCTGGGCTTGATCCGCGCCACACCCTGATCGATAGACTTCAGCGCGCAGGCGACGGCCACCCTCGGGTACACCTCCCACTCATCCATCCTCGGGGTGATGTCCTTCTCGGTTATTCCCCTGTCCTCGGCGAACTTCGCGAGCTCGTTGGCCGCAGCCACGCACATGTCGTCGGTGACGGTTGTGGCCCTCACGTCCAGCACTCCCCTGAAGATGCCCGGGAAGCCAAGGCTGTTATTGACCTGGTTGGGGAAGTCGCTCCTGCCCGTCGCCACGATCTTTGCTCCGGCCTCCTCCGCCTCCCACGGCCATATCTCTGGGACCGGGTTGGCGCAGGCAAAGAGGATAGGATCTTTGGCCATGGTCCCAATCCATTCCTTCTTGATTACGTCGGGGCCTGGCTTGGCGGCAGCCACGACAGCGTCGGCGCCCTTGAATGCGTCGGCCATGTCACCTCTCCTCCCTTCCGCGTTTGTGATACGGGAGAGCTCGTACTTCCAGCGGTCGTCCTCTTCCTTGATGTCCTCCCTGCCTGGGTAGATCAGGCCCTTGGTGTCCACCATCATGATATTCCCTGGCTTGATCCCCCACTTCATCAGGACGTAGGCTGTCCTTGTGTTGGATGCTCCCGCGCCCACCAGTGTGATGAGGCTGTCCTTGGGGTCCTTCCCCACCAGTTTGAAGGCATTGATGAGGCCGGCGAGTATCACTGTCGCTGTGCCCTGCTGGTCGTCATGCCAGACTGGGATATTCAGCCTCTTCCTGGCCTCCTCGAGGATGTGGAAGCATTTCGGCTTCTCGATGTCCTCCAGGTTGATGCCTCCGAAGCTGGGCTGGATCATCTCGAGAGTGCGAATGATTTCCTCAGGGTCCCTTGTCTTGAGGCAGAGCGGGAACGCGTCGACCCCTCCGAGGTACTTGAACAGGATGCTCTTCCCCTCCATGACCGGGAGGCCTGCCTCCGGGCCGATGTTCCCGAGCCCGAGGACCCTGGTGCCGTCTGTGACTATGGCGACGAAGTTCCACCTGTTGGTGAGCTCGAAAGACATGTCTGGTTTGGCCTGAATCTCTTTGCAGGCGGCAGCGACGCCTGGGGTATACCAGATGGCGAAGTCCTGGTAGCTTGTGATGGAGCACTTCGGCATGACCTGGAGCTTCCCCCCATAGAACTTGTGCAGGGGAGGAGACAGGAGAGAGGGCTTCTTTGCCTTCTCAAGCAGTTCTGCAACAGTGGGTCTGTGCTCCTGGAGTTTCTGTTTCGACATGAAAGCTGCGCCGGTCAGCAGGGTCTTAAACGGAACCGTGCAGATGCGAACATTTGCGAGTAGACCGGGGGGGCTACACTGTCGGCTGAGCGTACATCTGGCTCGTGAATTGAGAGAGGTACTCCAGTCGCCTGTAATTGTCGTCGACCCCCTTCTTGATGGCCTCCAGCTCTGTGGCGTTTTGGGGCTGGAAGAGGTGCGCAAAGCGCCCCTGCAGCTTCAGGTACTCTTCCACAGGCTTGGGGCTCGAGACGGGGAAGGTGATCTTGTAGACTCCGCCGTCCACCTCGTATAGCGGGAACAGCCTGGTCTCGACTGCCAGCCTTGCCATCCTTATTGTCTTCTCGGAGTCGAACCGCCACCCCCTGGTGCATGGAGCAATCACGTGAAGGAATGTGGGGCCGTTCTTCGAGAGGGCCTTCCTGACCTTCGTCATTAGGTCGCGCCAATG